>Ga0209023_10006445_pt1 | contig 12372 bp, 7 predicted proteins | sample LakOneMetagenome_FD_187468 | JGI IMG/M metagenome (GOLD analysis project Ga0209023, IMG submission 187468) | Freshwater and sediment microbial communities from Lake Erie, Canada (SPAdes) (version 2) | ecosystem: Environmental > Aquatic > Freshwater > Lentic | place: Lake Erie, Canada | collected... | reverse complement strand
ATTCAATATTCAGGTAAGGATGTTTGTGCAGTTCTATCTTTCCCTCCCACTCCTTTTTTAAATTACCGGTTTTGGTGAGTATCTCATCTTTGAAAGATGCATCAATATCATTTATAAAATCAAGCCGCTTCTGCTGAAATTCCAGGAACTCAGTTGCTTTGCTGTCGAAAAAACTGATCTTGATCCCATCAAGATACGGTAAGCGGTAGCCGCTGTTGTCCTTTTCAAAATAATGTTCATTCTTCTTTAGTATAAGTGCCTGACCTTCTTCCCATGCAGTAAAACAAAATGGACCTGTGCCAACGGGATGCCTTCTGAAATCAGTACCATACTTTTCAACCGCTTCCTTTGCAACAACAGAACAATACTGCATGCTTAGTATCCCAAGCATTGGCTGAAAAGACTGTATTAGTCTTATTTCAAAAGTTGAATCATTTAATACATTAAAGGCAGAGATACTGTCTACCCTGTTATTGAATATCCATGAACCCGGACTTGCAGTGCTTTTATCAATGATCCGCTGAAGGCTGTAACGTACATCTTCTGCTGTCATCTTTCTCCCTTTGGCATTCAGGAATACAGGATCATCATGAAAAAAAACATCCGTTCTCAGGTGAAACAAAATGCTTCTTTTATCAACAGAGAATTCCCAGCTCTTTGCAAGGGAGGGTTTTAATTGCATCTTCTCATCTACTTCAACCAGTGTATTGTATAACTGGTGCACAGCCCACATAATAGATTGATTCTTCGCAAATGCAGGGTCCAATGATGCAATACCACTGGCTTCATTGTACCGGAATATTTTTTTATCGGGATGAACATGAGATCTGCAGGAAAACACAGCAATAGATACAATTAATAATGAAGAATTAATAATTAATAATCTATACCTGGATAGGAACATATTGCTGTTTGATGCCTAAAATTAGGCTGTTCTACTCATTCTTAATTATTCATAGGTAAATTATCATCCCAAAATATGCCATTTATAAAATTCCTGATTACCCGTAAACAATAATCATTAGATTTATCTTTTAAAATAATAAACATTTTATGTTTAAAAATCTGACTAAGATACTTCTCACATTATCCATTATTCATTTATCCATTATTCATTCCACTGCCCAGCCATTAGGCAAAAAGATCACTTACACTCATGCCGATACATTACGTGGCAGTATAGGTCCCGGCAGATTAAAATGGAATGTGCTGCATTATGAAATAACAGTAAAACCCGACTATACAAATAAAACCATTGAAGGAAAGAATACCATAACTTATTTCGACAGCGGTGTATTCGTTATCCAGGTTGACCTGCAGGAACCCATGCTCATTGACAGTATAGTGGGTAACGGACAACAATATAAATTTACAAGAGAAGGAAATGTATATTGGGTAGAAGTAAGAGACCCCAAAACGGCTCCATTAATAAGGATCAGAACAGGCAAAACAGCTATGACGGTTTATTTCCATGGCAAACCAAGAGAAGCTGTACGCCCGCCATGGGATGGTGGCTGGATATGGAAGAAAGACAAAAATAATAACCCCTGGATGAGTGTTGCCTGCCAGGGCCTTGGGGCCAGCGTATGGTATCCATGCAAAGACACACAAAGTGATGAACCGGATAATGGCGCCATACAGCACATAATCGTTCCCGATAGCCTTATTGCCGTTGGAAATGGAAGGTTAACTGAGCAGCATTCAATGCCCGGAGGAAATACCATGTACACCTGGGAAGTTAAAAGCCCGATAAACAATTACTGTATTATTCCATACATCGGTAAATATGTTCACTTTTCTGAAATATTTGAAGGAAAGAAAGGCAAACTGGATATGGATTACTGGGTGCTTGATTATAACCTGGAAAAAGCAAAGAAACAGTTTACTGATGCACCCCGTATGATGAAAGCATTTGAGTATTGGTTCGGCCCCTATCCTTTTTATGAAGACGGGTATAAATTAGTTGAATCACCACACCTGGGAATGGAACACCAAAGTGCTACCGCTTATGGAAATGGCTTCCAGAATGGCTATCATGGAATGGATCTTTCGGGCAGCGGCTGGGGAATGAAATGGGATTTTATTATTGTACATGAAAGTGGCCATGAATGGTTTGCAAATAATATTACAACAAATGATCTGGCAGACATGTGGGTGCATGAATCATTTACCAATTACAGTGAAACACTTTTTACCGATTACTATTATGGTACACAGGCAGGCAATGAGTATGTTATTGGAACAAGGAATAATATCAGCAATGATATTCCCATCATAGCTGCATATGGAGTAAACCAGGAAGGAAGTGGCGACATGTATTATAAAGGAGGTAATATGATCCATATCATCAGGCAGCTACTAAAATCTGATAAAAAATTCAGGAATATATTAACGGGTTTAAACAAAACTTTTTATCACCAGACAGTAACCACTGCCCAGGTTGAAAATTATATCAGTGAAAAATCCGGCTTAGATCTTTCAAAAATATTTGATCAATACCTGAGAACTACAAAAGTTCCTGTGCTGGAATACAAAATTGAAAACAAAGTTGTCTCCTACAGATGGAAAAATACAGTTGATGGATTCAATATGCCAATTAAAGTTTCCTTTGGTAAAAAGGAAAAATGGTTAAAAGCAACTACTGAATGGCAATCGGTAAAACCCGGAAATTCTTATGATGGAACTACATTTATTCCCGACAACAATTTTTATATAACAGTAGAAAATACCAAATAAAAAAGAGTACATCTAAATGATGCACTCTCTCAATATATTTTACACGATCTTAATTAGTAACTGCAATATTGGACTGTGCTGAAACCTTTCCTGCGCCAATAAACCTTTTTTCATAATAGGGATCATCAAGCCTGCTGATAATTACTCCATTATTAGTGCTGGCATGAACAAAATATCCATCGCCAAGATAAACACCTACATGGCTTACACCTCCTCTTGTATTAAAGAATACAAGATCACCTTCCTTCATATCATCCCTATCCACTTTTTCACTTTGACTATATTGCTCACGGGCAGTACGGGGAAGTTTTATGGCAAAAACAGTACTCATTAATAAACCGGTAAATGCACTGCAATCAATACCGCTTTTTGTACTGCCGCCATAACGATAACGTGTTTCCCACCACTCCTCAATAAAACTATATAAAGAGGTATTTGTTATCTCCTCAACATTTCGGTTAAGCAACTGGGCGTATTTAAACTGGATAGAAGAAACCTTTTCGATTGATACACTTGAAGTGTTTACCGTGTTTTTATAAACAGGAACTGTTTTGGAAGGAACAGGAGCAGGATCTGCCTGCTGAGTATTTACAACATTATCAGCTTTGATCTCAATTCCATCTATGAATTTGGGTGATTTATTATCTGAAACCCCGTCAGTATACCTGGCAGAATTGACTTTTTTCTGCGCTGTGGCAGAAAATGATATTCCTGAAAAAATAAAAAACGTTACTAAAATGAAAAATAAGTTCTTCATACGTAAAATGTTTGGTTTACACGTATGCAAGACTTAATCTCGTGTTATTTGCTCGTCTTCAATTCTTTGTTGATCTGTCGTTCAATTCTTTTCTATGGGTCCTGTCCTACAAACAATTAATAATAAGTTTCCCTGGATATTGTGCTGCGAAGGTAAGCCCAATAGCCCAAAAATGCAACCTCCGTTAATATATTTTAACATAATGCACTCATATCCAATACGATAACGGTATTCATCGATAATTATTATCAGTACTTTCCCGCTTTAAATTTGTGGAAAACGCTGTGAAGAAGACAGTTTTTTAAGAGCGATATTTGCAGAACGGAACTCAAATCATGATGATTTCAAGAAAACATATGATCATGTGCATAAGTCCGGCTAATCCTAAAAATAAGCGTTCACATTCATGAAATTCTCACACTTACACGTTCATACCCAATATTCATTGCTCGATGGGGCGGCATCCATAAAAAGCCTATATAAAAAAGCTATCGCCGATGGCATGCCTGCACTGGCCATTAGTGATCATGGCAATATGTTTGGCGCTTTTGAATTCGTAAAAGAAGCATACAATAACCTTGATAGCAATGGCAAGCCTAAAGTAAAACCTGTTGTTGGCTGTGAATTTTATATTACACAGGACCGCACAAGAAAAACATTCAGCAAGGACGAAAAGGATCCACGACATCACCAGATATTACTTGCAAAAAATGAAGAAGGATATAAGAACCTCGTAAAACTTACTTCGCTTGGTTATATCGAAGGAATGTACAGCAAGTATCCGCGTATTGATAAAGAACTCATTCATAAATATCACAAAGGATTAATAGCAACAACCTGTTGCCTTGGTGCACTTGTTCCACAAACCATTTTAAAAAAAGGCGAGGCCGAAGGTGAGAATGAGTTTAAATGGTGGCTGAATATTTTCCAGGAAGATTATTACGTGGAATTACAAAGGCATGGAATTCCTGAACAGGAAAAAGTAAATGAGGTACTTTTAAAGTTTGCCAAAAAGTACAATGTAAAAGTAATTGCAAGCAACGACAGCCATTACGTAGATCAAAAGGATTTTAATGCACACGATATTTTACTTTGTATCAATACCGGCGAAAAGCAAAGCACTCCTGCCCTGCGTGAATTTTCTGATGATGATGTAATGACAAAGAATAAACGCTTTGCATTTCCCAATGATCAGTTCTTTTTGAAAACGACAGAAGAAATGTCGAAGCTTTTTGAAGACCTTCCGCAGGCTATTGACAACACCAATGAGATCGTTGATAAAATAGACCTGCTGAATCTTAAAAGAGAAATACTGCTCCCCTTTTTTGAAGTACCAGCAACTTATAAAACACAGGATGAATACCTGGAACATTTAACCTGGAGTGGTGCGAAAGAAAGGTATAAAATAATCAGCCCTGAAGCGGAAGAAAGATTGAGTTTTGAATTAGGCATCATTAAAAAGATGGGCTTTGCAGGTTACTTTTTAATTGTGAGTGATTTCATCAAAGCCGGACGTGACATGGGTGTATTCATTGGCCCTGGCCGTGGTTCCGCTGCAGGAAGCGCCGTTGCCTATTGTATCGGCATCACCAACATCGATCCTATAAAATATAATTTGCTGTTCGAAAGGTTCTTAAATCCTGAACGTAAGTCAATGCCCGATATTGATACGGACTTCGATGATGAAGGCCGTCAGAAAGTGTTGAATTATGTTGTACAGAAATATGGCAAGAACCAGGTGGCACAGATCATTACTTATGGCACCATGGCTGCCAAATCAAGTATTGCAGATGTGGCCAGGGTAATGGACCTGCCGATCGCGGAAAGCAGGGCCATTTCAAAACTGGTTCCTGAAAGGCCGGGCATTAACCTGAAAAGATTGTTGCATGCCCCCTTCACGATCAAGGAAGCTAAGAACGGCGATAAATCACTCGAAGAAAAAGAACAGTTACAGGGAGAAGATATTGAGAATGCAAAAAGATTGCGTGAATTATATGCAGGCAATGACCTTAACAGTAAAATTTTGCACGAAGCAGAAATACTGGAAGGCTCTGTAAGAAATACCGGTATCCACGCATCAGCGATCATCATTGCGCCGAGAGACCTTACTGAACTTTTACCAGTTGCTACTTCCAAAGAATCGGAACTTTGGTTAACACAGATCGAAGGCGGTTCTATTGAAGAAGCCGGTGTAATCAAGATGGACTTCTTAGGATTGAAAACACTGAGCATTCTTAAGACTGCACTTCAACTGATAAAACAAAACCACGGCGTTGAAATAGCGATCGACGATATTCCTTTGGATGATGAAAAGACTTATAAGCTTTACCAGCAGGGAGATACAAATGCAACATTCCAGTTTGAAAGTCCGGGTATGCAAAAATACCTGCGTGAATTAAAGCCAGATAAATTTGATGACCTTATTGCGATGAATGCCTTGTACAGGCCGGGACCGATGTCGTACATACCGCAATTTGTTTTGAGAAAGCATGGCAGGGAAATAGTGAGTTATGACCTTCCCGATATGCAGGAATTCCTGGAAGAAACTTATGGTATTACTGTTTACCAGGAACAGGTGATGTTGCTTTCCCAGAAACTTGCAGGCTTCAGCAAAGGTGATGCTGATGTACTTCGTAAGGCAATGGGTAAAAAACAAAAAGCAGTACTGGATAAAATGAAAGTAAGCTTTATTGATGGAGCTACCGCCAAGGGACACCCGAAAGACAAGCTTGAAAAAATATGGACCGACTGGGAAGCATTTGCACAATATGCATTCAATAAATCCCACTCTACCTGTTATGCATTTGTTGCTTACCAGACAGCATACCTGAAAGCACATTATCCAAGTGAATACATGGCTGCTGTTCTTAATCATGCAGGCAGCATTGATAAGATCACCTTCTTCATGGAAGAATGTAAACGCATGGGATTAACAGTACTTGGCCCTGATATCAATGAATCTAATAATGGTTTTGCGGTAAACAAAAAAGGCGAGATACGTTTTGGATTCAGTGGATTGAAAGGCGTTGGCGAAGCTGCTATTGACAATATCGTGGAAGAAAGAAACAAACACGGTCACTTTAAAGATGTGTATGATCTTGTAAAAAGGGTTAACCTTCGTTCGGTTAATAAAAAATCGCTGGAAAGTCTTGCATACAGTGGTGCATTTGATTGTTTTAAAGACACTCACCGTGCCCAGTATTTTTATCAGCCTCCAGGCGATAGTCCTTCATTGGAAAAAATAATAAAGTTTGGAGCCATTTTTCAGTCGCAGGCTGCCAATACAACAAACACTTTATTTGGCGACCTGCAGATGCCCGAAATAGTTGCACCCAAATTACCTATCTGTCCACCATGGCAGTTGGTTGAACAACTGGATTTTGAAAAGGAAGTAACCGGCATGTACATGAGCGGCCATCCGCTTGATAATTTCAAATTTGAATTAAAGCATTATAATATTACACCGCTGGCTGATTTCAATGAAGTTAAAAATGCGATTGGCGTAATTCCTACGTCAAAGCAATTCCGTTTGGCCGGACTGGTCATTGATGCCCAGCACAGGCTTACAAAAACGGGTAAGAATTTCGGGGTGTTACATATAGAAGATTTCAGTGGCAAATCAGAATTCATGCTCTGGAGCGAAGATTATGTGAAGTACACAAATTACCTCGAAAAAGGAATGATCGTTATGATCGAAGGAGCATTCAGACAGCGGTATAATACTGATCAGTATGAATTCAAGATCGGGAAATTGCATTTGCTGGAAACAGTTAAATCAACCATAACAAAGGAAGTGATCATAGATATTCCGCCACAATTCATCGATGAAGATTTTGTTACATTCATAGACTCAAATGTAAAAGCGCATCCCGGCAGAACATCGATCAAATTCAATATCAGCGATGCCGCCCAAAAATACAAGATCAGTATGCGTTCATTGGAAAAAGGTTTTACCATGAATGATGAAATGGCGGTATACCTTAATAACAATCACAATATTGATGTGAGTGTATTGACGGTTTAATTCGTCATTGAGAGGACGAACACCAAGGGTACGTCATTGCGAGGAACGAAGCAATCTACCAAGTAAGTAAAAAGATTGCTTCGTTCCTCGCAATGACGGATCAAGGCAGAAAAACCTGACGATTTGCAGGTATTAACAATAAGTTGTACAGTGTGGATATGTCAAAACAGCAACATTCGCTGAATGGCTGTAAATTTGCAGGCTCAGTAATACAATAAAAACAATTTAAATAAATATTTTATGGCACAGGAATTCACAGATGCGAACTTTAAAACAACAGTATTAGATTCTGATAAATTATCGGTTATTGATTTTTGGGCAGAGTGGTGTGGCCCATGCCGTGCGATCGGTCCAGTTATTGAAGAACTGGCTAAAGAATACGATGGTAAGGTAAATGTAGGCAAGGTAAATGTGGATGTTAACCCACAGGTTTCTATGAACTATGGCATTACCAGCATACCTGCGATCTTATTTGTAAAAAATGGTGAAGTAGTTGACAAATTAGTTGGCGCACAGCCAAAAGCAAATTTTGTTAAGAAAATTGAAGCTCATAAATAAATTATTTCAGCTATAATAAGAAAGCCTTCCATATGGAAGGCTTTCTTATTATATGAAAAAAGATCTGAATGTTTAGTGTGCTATTGTTTTTTCTATTTTCGAAGGATCATGTTTGTACCTGAAGATCATTCCAAATAAAATTGCAACTACCAATGCATAGGCAGCACAGATGTACCAGATAGTTGACCAATCAGTAGCTGAATCATTGGTATATTTTTGTACAAGCCAACCACTTCCATAACTTCCGATCATAGCCCCTATCCCATTGGTAACCATCATAAAAAGCCCTTGTGCACTTCCTCTCATTGATTGTGGTGTTTCATTGTCAACGAACAATGAACCTGAAATATTAAAAAAGTCGAATGCCATTCCATACACGATCATAGAAAGTACAAGAAATATCAGTCCCGTTCCGGGATTGCCTATTCCAAAAAGCCCAAAACGAAAAACCCAGGCAAACATGCTCATAAGCATCACTTTTTTTATCCCGAATTTTTTGAGGAAAAACGGTATGGTAATGATGAAAAGCGTTTCCGATATCTGTGAAATAGAAACAAGTATGTTGGGATATTTAACTCCAAAACTATCCTGGAATAATGGATTGCTCTTAAAATGGTCCAGGAAACTCACGCCCCATTGATTGGTTACCTGCAATGCAGCACCCAGCATCATAGAAAAAAGAAAAAAGATAGCCATCTTTCTTTGCTTAAAGAGCACAAATGCATCAAGCCCCAAAGCCGAAACCAGGGATTTTTTTTCACCCCTGCCTGCAGGCTTACATGGAGGCAGCGTAAAACAATAGAACCCAGTAATTACAGCGTTAACCGCGGCAAATATCAATTGTGTTGAACTTAATGTCCAGTGCATGATATCTGTAAACCACATGGCACAAATAAATCCAATGGTACCCCAAACCCTTATCGGAGGAAAGGCTACCTGGGGGTCCAATCCATTATCCTGAAGAATATGATAAGACACCGTATTATTTAATGAAATAGTAGGCATATAAGCCATACAAACTCCCAACATCGCCCAGAACATGGTAGGCGCATCTGAAACTGTGGAAGCATAATACAAAAGCCCGCCGCCAGCAATATGGCATAACCCCAGCAGTCTTTCAGAATTGATCCACCTGTCGGCAACAATACCCAGGATCGCAGGCATAAAAATAGAGGCTATTCCCAGTGTAAGAAATATCTTTCCTATTTGCTCACCTTGAAAATGCAAGGTAACGAACATGTATCCTCCCAGCGAAGTTAAATAAGAGCCCCAGATAAAGAACTGCAGAAAATTCACAATTGTTAAACGGAATTTCAAACTCATAAGCATTATTTTTTGGGTCGTAATATCAAAAACCCGGTTTAGATTCTGTGCAAGCGATCTTTGATAACGGAAGATAACATTTATACATAAAGCAACCAATCTTACTGCAAAAAAATTTGGCATGTTAAAAACAGAAACTTTACTGTTTAACCACTGAACCTTAATAACTTTGCAAAAAATTACATCATGTCAGCTTCAATTGATACCTGCATAGAAACCACTACCGATAAAACCTTACAGGAAATTGCTAAAAAAGTAAAAGCAGGCACACGCATTACTGATGAAGAGTGCCTCTCACTTTTTAATAATGGGAGCCTTGCCTTTGTAGGCGCATTGGCAAATTATATCCGTGAAAAATTACACGGCAACAAAACATATTTTAACCGCAACTTTCACATTGAACCAACCAATGTTTGTGTTTTCAGCTGCAAATTCTGTTCATACTCCCGCTTATATGCACACAAGGAAGAAGGCTGGGAACTAAGTATTGACCAGATGCTAGACATTGTAAAAAGCTATGATGGCAAACCCATTACTGAAGTGCATATCGTTGGTGGTGTTCATCCAAAAATGAACATGGATTATTTTATAGAACTGATCCAAAAGATTCATGCACACAGGCCCGACCTGCATGTAAAAGGTTTCACTGCTGTTGAACTTGATTATATGTTCAGGAAAGCAAAACTTACTGTTGAGGAAGGAATGAGTAAACTTAAAGAAGCCGGATTACAATCTTTGCCTGGCGGTGGTGCTGAGATATTTCATCCCGAGATCAGGGAACAGATCTGTGCAGATAAAGTAAGTGGCGAAGGATGGTTGCACATTCATGAAACGGCCCATAACCTGGGCATGCACAGTAATGCTACCATGTTATACGGACATATAGAAAAGTATGAACACCTGGTAGATCATATGAGCAAACTGCGTACACTACAGGATAAAACAAAAGGCTTCAACACTTTCATACCATTGAAATTCCGCAATGCAAACAATGATATGAGCCATATACCAGAATCAACCATTGTAGAAGATATGCGCCTGTATGCTATTGCAAGAATATACCTCGATAATTTCCCTCACCTGAAAGCTTACTGGCCAATGCTGGGCAGGCAGAATGCACAATTATCATTGTCATTTGGTGTAAATGATATTGACGGTACTATTGACGATTCTACAAAAATATATTCAATGGCCGGCAGTGAAGAACAAACACCTGCTATGTCAACCGAACAACTTGTAACACTTATTAAGCAGGTGAAAAGGCAACCAATAGAAAGGGATACACTTTACAATGAGATAAAGGATTTTACAAATGAAACCTCATTTGTGGATGTGAGTTTGAATTAAGAAGTGAAGGATGGTAATAGAAAGTTGACGTAGTTAACAGGTAACCATTTTACTTCATCAACTAATAAACCATTAACTTTCTCAACTAATAAATGGCATAAAACAACAAACCCCGGAAAAAGATCCGGGGTTTATTATTTCTATAGAGATAATTATTAGAAATTCCTAACTGTCATTTCAACTCTCCTGTTCTTGGCACGGCCGGCAGCTGTTTTGTTATCAGCAACTGGTTTAGTTTCGCCATAACCTGTTGAGTTTGTAGAAGCTTCAGGTACCCCTTTGCTGATCAGGTAATCTTTCACAGCTTTAGCACGGTTTTCAGACAATGTCATGTTTTTAGCATCATCACCCTGTGCATCAGTGTGGCCGTCGATCTGTATTTTCAACAGGTCATCAGCTTTCATAATTCCTGCAACTTCATCCAAAGCTTTGTATGATTTTGGCAACAATTTGAAGCTACCTGTTGCAAAGAATACATTCTTAGCAGCAACATTGATCTTTTCAATAACTTCTTTAGTTATTTCAGGACATCCCTGGTTGCTTGCTGGACCAGCACGGTTTGGACATTTATCTTCTTCATCGTTAACGCCATCTCCGTCTGTATCAGGAATAGGACAACCTTGATAACGAGCCAAACCTTTTACAGTTGGGCATTTATCCTGTTCGTCGTTGATGCCATCTCCATCTGTATCAGGAATAGGGCAACCTTTGTATTTAGCAAGACCTGCTTTATCAGGACAAGCATCATCGCCATCAGCGATACCGTCACCATCTTTATCAGGACAACCTTGCAACGCAGCAAGACCAGGAGTATCAGGGCATTTGTCATCAACATCATTAACGCCATCGCCATCACGATCCAATACAACTGGTGGTGGTGGTGGTGGAACTACTTTTGGTTTTTCAGGAGCAAAGTTCTGAGCAAAACCAATTGAATAAAGTAAATTGTCTTTTAAATTGTCTTTAGATAAAGTCCAGCGATAATTAGCCTGGATCATCAGATATGAAACACTGTTGAAGTTAACCTGAAGGCCAACACCGGTTGGTACGTAAGCACCCCATTTGCTGGTGTAATACCCACCGCCAATACCTACTGTAAGGAATGGGTTAAACATGGTATTGTCTTTTAATGCCCTAACATTCAATGTAGGTTCCAATTCCAGGCCTATTTCAGTTTTAGTGGTTGCTACATTTCTATCCTCCGCAGAGTAATCGTGCAGCAATGCATTGATCTTTGTAGAGAAATCGATCCTTGATGTTAATCCTTTCCAGTAAGAAAGCGAAAAACCATAATCAAGATCACTTGTTTTGGCAGCAAGCCTGCTAGATGTGGTATTTTTCCATGTAACAGGAGTTTTGAAATCAACTGCAGCAAGGTGGATTCCAAATAATGTCCCTTTCTTAGTTGAAGCTGATTTGTCCGTCATTTGTGCAAACAAGCCGGAGGCCATCAACACCAAAGAAAATAACAATACAAGTTTTTGTTTCATAAACGCTAATTTTAATTTAATAATTATCTCATTTTATTTGTTCAGAGAATATTTGATGGTAATTAATTTAGGCAAATGTAATATCTAAATCTATACCAATCAAGCATATTTTAACAAAAATATAGTTTTATTTTTAT
>Ga0209023_10006444_pt1 | contig 12372 bp, 10 predicted proteins | sample LakOneMetagenome_FD_187468 | JGI IMG/M metagenome (GOLD analysis project Ga0209023, IMG submission 187468) | Freshwater and sediment microbial communities from Lake Erie, Canada (SPAdes) (version 2) | ecosystem: Environmental > Aquatic > Freshwater > Lentic | place: Lake Erie, Canada... | reverse complement strand
ACTGGTGCAGGCGGAAGGCGAAGACGTTGAAGTGGGGGCTGTCCGGGCGAGGGATGTTGTTGCCGGCCAGCAGCTGATCGCGGATGACCTCGGCCGTGCGTTCGTCCGATTCGAGCTTGCAGAGGTTTGCCAAACGCGTGGCGGCGTCTCGGATCGTCAGCGGTAGCACGCGGGTGAGTCGGCCGCCCTCGTCCTCGGCGATGCCCAGCGTGGACTCGATCCACGAGCTCAGCGGATCAGCCACAAACGATTCGTGGTCGTCGCTTGGTGCTTCTCGACTGGTGACTCTCTTGGTGAGCGCCGCGACCTGTGCCGGGTCGTCTTCGCTGAAGGCCGGTGTCGCGCGGCGCAGAGTTTCGCCCACGACGTATTCGCTACGCACCCGGTCGCCGAAGAGCAGCGACGAGACATCGGCCACGGTCTTCTTCCGGTCCTCGTAGCCACCTTCGCTGGACATCGTGGCGGACGTGCCGACACAACGCAGCTCGGGCGCGTTGCAGGCCTGGCGCAGCCGGCGGATGAGCAGGGCGACGTCAGCGCCCTGGCGGCCGCGGTAGGTGTGCAACTCGTCCAGGACGAGGAATCGGAGCGCCGCGGCGCTGTCGATCAGCTTCTGATCCTCGCCGCGGGTGAGGATCAGCTCGAGCATCACATAGTTGGTCAGCAGCACGTCCGGCGGGTTGCGCTGGATCTCCTGCTTCTCCTCCCGGCTCTCCTGGCCGGTGTACCGGGCGATCCGAACGGGAGGATGCTGGTCGTCGCCGGCCAAGGGATCGAGCAGGAACTTGTTGAGCTCCTCACGCTGAGAGTTGGCCAGCGCGTTCATCGGGTAGACGACGATCGCCTGGATGCCCTTGCCGCTGCCGACGCGCAGCACGTGGTCCACGATGGGCACGATGTAGCTGAGGCTCTTCCCCGAGCCGGTGCCGGTGGTGAGGACGTAGTTCTCCCGGGCCCGAGCGGCCTCGATCGCTTCTGTCTGGTGGCGGTGCAGCTGCATCTCGAATCCGTCGGGATTCTCGACCGACTTGCCGGACCGGAAGATCTCCGCGCACCGCGGGTGCAGCAGCCCGCGCTGCACGAGCTCGGGGATGGTGCCACCGGACTCGAAGGCGGGGTTGAGGGAAACGAGGGGTTGGGGCCAGAGGTCGCCGTTCGTCAGCGCCTCGTCGACGCGGTCCTTGATGTACTTGTCGCGTGGCGTGACGAAGCTGCTGACGTATTGGCGGTAGTCGTCGATCAGCGTCGAGTGCAGATCAAAGATGTCCATGAGCGGTTTCTCAGACTTTCGAGGACGCCGTGTGGGCGTCGAGGGGCACCGAGCCGGATCGGGCCCTTGGAGGTAGGGGTGAGTTGTGACAAATCGGGCCGCGCTAGACGGTCGCTCCGGCATCGACGAGGTCGAGCCGGTCAAAGGCGCCCTCCAGCAGAGCACTGGGGTGGGCAACGCAGGTCAAGGTCAGTTGGTCACGGGCGCGGGTCATGGCGACGAAGAGCGCGGCCAGTGCGGTCGCCTCTTGGTCGGCCCATTCCTCCGCCGTGACGTAGCTGGGCTTCGGGCGGGGGAAGACCCCATCCGAAAGGTCGGTGAGTATGACCGCCTTGAACTCGAGGCCCTTCACGCGGTGATGGGTGCCGACCTTCACCGAGGACGAGGGGACACCGTCGTAGTCGTTGAGGTCGAGCGTGGGGATGTGATGGTCCCGCAGCGCGGCGCGCACCGCCTTGGCGATCTTGTTCGACGGGCAGAGCACCGCGATGTCGCCGGAGTCGATGCCGTTGCTCTTGTTCTCGACGGTGGCGGTGATCCGCTGCGCGACGAGCTCGTACTGCTGAGCCTCGCCGTCGGTCATCAGGAGCTGTGGGCGCGGTCCGTGGCGTTGGGTGTCGCCCGCATCCTCTTGACGCGTGAACTGCTCGTCGAGGTCCTCGACCGACTCGGCCCCTGTCGTGGCCATGGCTACGGCCAGGATCTCGGCGGTGTTCCGGTAGTTGAGCTTCAAGACGGTGGTGCGGCCGCGGACCTGCACGCCGGCTTGGCGCAGCGTGAAGCCGCCCGGGTAGATCCGTTGGGCGCCGTCGCCGGCGAGGAAGAGCCCGTCGGTGCGATCACCCTCGGGGCCGTTGACCAGGGCGCGGATGAGCTGGAGCCCGGCCAGGGTGAGATCCTGCGCCTCGTCGATCAGCGCGGCGCGGAAGGTCGGGGTCGTGCGGGCGCGGGCGATGTCGCGAGCGCGCAGGATGATGTCGGCGAAGTCCTGGATGCCCCGCTTCTCGAGGCCGTCCTCCCACGCGAGGTGGAAGTCCCACATCTGCCGTTTCGCACTCTCGCTGAGCTGGAGCTTGCGGCCGGTGCGCTTGGCGTTAAGGTACGAGTCCAATTCAGCGATGCCTCGGCCCTTGATCACCCAGGTCACCTCTTCATTGGCGTACTGCTCCGTGACGCCGAGCCGCCTCAGGGGGCTGTCGGGCGTGATGACCTGCTTCCAGGCGGCGGAGCATGCCGCCTCGACACCACGAGGGTCGATGGTCGGTGCCTGGTGTGCTTCCTTGCAGACCTCATAGGCAAGCTTGTCGATGTTGATGAAGCGCACGAGGTGCGGGCGGGCGTCGGGCAGGCGCTTGTAGAGGTGCTCGAGCACCGGCGGAAGTGACTTGATGAACGTGGTGACGAGGATGCGCCCGCCGTCATCGGTGGCGTTGGGGTCGTAGCGCCGAGCCAGCTCGGCCGCCCGGTGCAGAACGACGACGGTCTTGCCCGTGCCCGCCGAACCCCGCACGCGCGCAGGGCCGCTGTAGTTGCGCTGCACGACCGACCGCTGATCGGGGTGCAGGAAGAGCATCCAGTCCTCGATCGGGGCGGCCAGGAGCGCCTCGAGCTGCTCGGGCTCCATGCGGGTGAACCAGGCGCCGGCGTAGGGATCTTGGAGCTGCTTCTCGAGCTCGACGTCGTCTTCGGTCGGGGTCGGCGGTTCGACCTCCACAACGGTCTCCGGCTCGGCTTCGCGCTGTTCGGCGGCGCCCGCCTCGCCATCAGGGTGGCCGAAGGCAAGAAGGTTGAACGCCTTCTCGAAGTCGGCCTCGGAAAGGTCGTCAGCGAGCTCCAGCAGGGCGTCGCGGTCCTCGAGGCGGCGCAGACGCTGCACTACGAGCGGACCGAATCCGAAGTCCGCGAGCTCCTCGTCGGTCCACGCCATGAAGGCCTTGCCGATCTCGAGGCGCTGCTCCTGATAGGGACGGCTGTCCCCTGTGTCAGGGGCTTGCTCGTAGATGGTGACCACGCGTTGCGAGGCGTCGAAGTCGATCGACATCCGTTTGGCGCGGTCCTGCACGGCGTGGGTCCCGTAGAGGAGAATCACCACTGTCTGGTTGATGGCCTGCCAGACCAACCGTCGGTCGCTGCTGCGTCCACCTACGTCCGAGCTGAAAACGACCTTGCCGTTCTTGGCCTTGCCGACTGAGTGGGTGGACAGCTTCGGACTCTTGAACGGATCGGAGCGCAGCTCGAGCATCGTTCGCATCAGATCCGCGTGGAAGGCGTCGTCCTTCGACATCGACGCGACACAGTCCCAGAAGCTCTCCGCCTCGACTACGTCGTAACCCACAATTGCCCCCGCATTCTCCGCCGCTCCTTCAACGCGTCGAGACCGTACCGGTTTGAACAGTCGGCTGCCGCGTGGGTGATTCAAGCTGCTTGGCCGCGAATGGGTCTGCCGGCCCGCTCTTCGTCCCGGACCGACGTCGCGAACGCCTTGTTCAATGACCGCCGTAGACGGGACGAACGCGTGGGCAGTCACGTCGAGCGGGTTAGTGACCGCCCTTGACCGAGTACCCCTCGAGCTTCAGGCGTTCCGCAAGGTAGGCCTCGTACGCTCGCGATTCGGCTTTCGTGCGGAGAGGAGGAACACCCCGCACGAGTTCGGGGCGGAGCTCCAAGCCGTGGTTGCGCACCGACGCGCTGGACTTGTAGCCCGAGAGATGTTGGGCGAATCGCTCCTCGGGCGTCTTCGCTGTCTCGCCGACGTAGACCCAGGGCAACGGCCCGTTGCGTGGCCCGACGGTGTCCGCCAGCTCGATCACGTACACCGAATACACACCCTCACTCTCGGGCCTTGCGTCGGCGTCTCGCTGGGCCAGCGCGAACTGGCGGTAGTTCTTGAGCGCTTCCAGCTGCTCGACGTGATCCGCGGGCAGGCGCGCGATCCCCTCGTCGGGGCACACGATCGCCATTGCCCAGTAGGGATCACCTTTCGCGGAGCGAAGGGAGTTGCCGAACAAGTGAAGCTCGGCGCCGCAGTTGCCACAGCGGATGCCGGTCTCTCCCTCGTACTCCCATCCAGTGAACGATGCGCGAACGAAGGCGGCCTCGACGGCGATCCCGAGGGCCTGCTGGGCAGCTTCGTAGAGGTCGACGCCCCCCGGTCTCGCCACTTGCACTTCCTGCGCGGTCTGCCATGGTCTTGATCGTCGCCAGTTCGTGGCGCAGCCGCGCACCACCATCTCGTCGCGGGTCAGTTCGAAGATCGCCTCCTGGCCGAAGCGCCGGCCGATGGCTGTCATCCGCCGGCGTCCTACACCGGTGACGGCGAAGCTGATTTCAGCCCAATGGCCGTCAGGCGACTCACCGATGGCGTCGTGGACGTCGCATCCCAACTCGTCGAGCGCCAAGGCGAGGTCGGCATTCGCGAACGAGTTCTCCGCTTCGGAGCGGGGCTTCGAGAACGGATTCGCGGCGGTGACAACGAAGATCGGCACGGGCAAAAGCTCGACGACCTCGTCTGCGGCGAAGAGATCGTCGTCGACAGCGACCCAGACCTGCGTGCGTAGATACGCCTCGCGAAGGTGTTCGGGCGTGGGCCCTGATGCGACGATCGGTCTGCTCCTCAGCCTCTGAGCACGGCGACCAGGGACAATACGAGCGAGAGCCCTCCCACGACGAGGACCGCAATGACGAGGTTTCGGAGGCCAGCTAGCGACTCGGCGACGGCGTCGACTCGAGTGTTCATCGCCTGTGCGGCGCGCCCGGTGGCTTCTCGCGTCGCTTCTGCGGAGGCCGCCAAGGAATCGAGCTTGGTGCCAGCTTCGGATGCCGCGTCCTGTGCCCCGCTGGCCGCTCGTCGCGCCTCGCGAACCTCAACGGTGCTGTCGGTCATGTCCCGGCGCAGCTCGGCGAGGTCGCTCATGAAGCGATCCGGATCGATTCTCTGGAGCTGAGCGACAGCTTGTCCGAGGCCGGCGACGAGTTCAGCGGTCGACGCCACTACCTCGTCGGTGTGCGACACCACTGCATTGAGCGCCACGATTTGGTTGTCGAGCAGGCCTTGGGTGTTCGCGAGGGATCGCACCGCATCCTCGGTCGTCGACCGCATCGAATCATCTGCATCTCGAAACCGCTCCGCCGCGTCGGCAAGCGCCGCACGTTTCGCTTCAAGTCGGCGGAGCGACTCCTCGGCAGACACGAAGCTGCCCACTACTTCTCGAAGTTGCTCAGTGCTATGGCTCACGGGTGTGGCTCCCAGGGATCGTCGACAACGGGGTCATCGCCGGCCAACCGGCGGAGACGGTACGCGAGTACGGCCGGCAGTTCGTACAGGTGGTGCTCAGGGTCCGCGAGCGCTTCGTCGCTGACTTGGTCGAGGATGGGTTCGAGGCCCTGCAGCGAATGCCAGGAACTCCAGAGAAGCTCGAGCCAATCCTCCCGTCGGCCCTGCTGGTGGTTGAGGAGAGCTCGCCGGAGCCAGGCGAACAGGTCACAACGAGCGTCGAGCGCAACGCCGTAGCGAATCAACTGCTCCGCGGCTCGGCGCAGGAGCTCCGTGAAGGTCACCGTGTCACCGGTCGGCAGGAGGGCTTCGCCGACGGCGCGAACGATGAGCAGCAGAGGGTGGTCCGGGTACGTCTCGAGTTGCCGGCCGGCGGCGGCCGCCCATTCGAAAGCGGTAGTGGGAGGGCTTGCATCGAGCCGTCTCAGGGCCCATGCGACGTCGATCTCGGGTGCCACAGCGATCTCGGCGAGCGCGGTGGTCATCGGGCCCTGACCGAGGTAAGCAGCGATCGTCTGACGGATGCGGTCGTCGTCTGGATCGTCCTGCGTCAGGAGCCACATCTCGCGTAGTGCGGTGAGGCGAGCCGGCTCCACCACTGCGTAGACCAGGTCTACGGCGTAGCTCACGTGGTGACGGACTCGCTCGTCGAAGTCCGATGGCGAGCTGTCGATCACCTTGAGATGGTGGCGGTGACGACCGGGCTGAACCCGATCGGCAAGCTTAATGAGTGAGCGATCGATGAACTCATTGTTGTAGCCGCTGAAGTCGACGGTGACGGTGTCGGCGCCATAGTCCACAGTGACATCGTCGACGACTCCGACGAGCGAAAGGCGGTGCAGCGCCTTGTCGCGGAGCCCGCGGAACGTTTCCCAGTAGTCCTTGAACATGCGTGCCCCGTTGACGAGGCGAGGGATGGTGACCCGGCCGTACGGCGCGGCGCCGGCTGCTCGCAGAACGTCCCAGGTGTCGCATGCCTGTGGTGCCTCTCCTTCGACCCACACACGGCGGATTGCCTGGTGCACTCCACCGGGCGGAAAGGTTCCCGGCTCGGTACCTGGGAAATTGTTGTAGAAGAAGAACAGTTGCCGACCGATGTCATCCCGAGGGTCCAGACGATTGAACTCGAGTCGTCGCTCGCGACCGGATCGCTGAAGGTCCAGTAGCGACCGTGTCTGTTTCGGATCGGACTGCGCAGAGACGATCATGCACTGCGCCCGATCCTTGCTGCGCCCAGCACGGCCCCGCCTCCTGCGCGAAGGCTTCGATGCTCGACGGAATTCCGAGGTGCACCGTCCACCGGATATTGGGCTTGTCGATCCCCATCCCGAAGGCTTTGGTGGCGACGAGGATGTTGAGTTTGTTGGTCTTGAACTTCTCGGCGGTTTCCGCCTTCTGGCTTGCCCACGCACTGTCGAAACGATCTCCGTCTGCATGGGGATTCCGCCCCGAATAGGTCCCCACTCCCGGAACTGGAAGGCGTGCGTCCTCGAAGAACTTCTTCACTGCTCTCGCGACAGCCTCCGTCCCGTGGGTGCTCCTCGTCCATGGGACGAAAACGATGCCGGAGACCGTGTCTGCCCCGCGCAATTCAGCAAGGTCCCGGCCGTCGACTCCGAGCGCCGCCGGAATGTCTTCAAGAATGACCTGGCGCAAGGTTTCGAATTCCTGCTCTTCGGAACAGGCGACAATGCCGTAGTGGAGGTTGGCGCGATCAAAGCTCTCTGGTTGCTGGAGCGCTCCGGGACGATTGCCATCGATCTTGAGTTCGCCCAGCACGTCGCGCAAGACTCCGGGCGACGCAGTCCCCGTCAGGGAGAGAAGCGGCGGCGGGACGTCATCATCCCCCTTGCACAACTCTCTGATGTTGCGGCCGAGTCGTAGATAGCTCGTGCGGAAGTCGTGGCCCCACTCGGACACGCAATGCGTCTCGTCCACGACAGCGAGGCTCACCAACCTTCGTTCGGCTACGTGCCGAAGCTGTTCACGGAACCTCTCGATCTGCATCCTTTCGGGGGACAGCAGGCAGATCATCGCGTTCCCGGATGCGATCGAGCCGTAGAGCACGTCTCCTTCTTTAGGGTCGTCAGTCCGGGCGGCCTGGACGGCCGCCACCCGATCGATGCCCTCGGCGACGAACCGCTTCTGCTGGTCATCGATGAGAGCGACAATCGGGGCGACGACGAGGGTCAAGCCCGGGCGCAGGAGGAGCGCGACCTGGTACACGAGCGTCTTGCCATGCCCGGTCGGTAGCAGAACGCAGGCGTCCTCTCCCGAGAGGATCTGTCGGATTGCGTTGACCTGGCCACTGCGGAACGCGTCGACGCCGAAGCAGAGTCGAGCCAAGACCTCCAACGCTTCCGTAGCGAAGAAGTGCCCTTCGACGTCCGATGGGAATGCGCCGGACTCGCGGGGACGCCGCTCCGACGAGAGCTCAACATCCCAGCCAGCATGAACGGGGAGCGGTACTCCGCGAACGACGACGACCCCAGCGGCGTCATCTGGCTGTTCGATCGGAGCCCAGGCTGGCGCCCATTCGACAACGACCGTTGCTTCGTCGGCACTCTCGCTCGTCGTGACTGACACGAAGGGGTTGGCCCACGTCCGCTCACGAACTCCGACGAGCTCGATCGTGGCTGGCATGACTCCGGTCGACCACACGTGGTCGAGGGCCGCACACGCATCCAGCGTCGCGAGAAGCGTCGCTTCGGAACCACAATCTGCGAGCACCCGCCACGCGCGCCCAGGTCGAAGGAGACCGACCGCTACTGCCTCGATGATCCCGTACACGGCGCGGGTCGCATCGATCGGCCCCCGGACAGCGTCAACTACGGCGTGATTGACGGCCGGCTGTCCCGCACGAGAGATCGAGGCGAACAACGGTCCGTCGCTGGCGAGACTCTTGGCGCCATTGGCCCGCAGGGTCGTGATCTGCAGTTCAGCGAGGGCGTCGTCTCGCTCGCGGTCCACTGATGCGGCCCGGCCGTGCTGGCTGCCGTCGATTTCGAACACCACGGGTCGGTCGTCAGGAGGTGCGAAGAGGAAGTCGACCCATCGCCGGCTGCTCTTACCAAGGTCGTCGGTCGCGGACTCAAACGGTGCTTGCGGCCAAAGGAATGCTGACTGTTCAGGGAACCGGCGCAGCACGTCCTTCATGAAGGGTTGTTCGTATGTCGGGTCGAGCGAGAAGGACGGATCCACCGCGGCGCTTCTTGGGGCCGGGAACAGCCCCCACAACAACCCCGCAGACGCGAGATCGGTTTCGAGCCGGGGCTCGCAGCGGGCCTCCGGCATGGTGCCGCGTTGGAGAAGCCGCCGTGCCAGTGTCACCCAGAAGGCCACATCGGGATCGGTGACTGGTGGCGCAGGCCGAGTCGCGATGAGGACTGAGGACAGACCGTGGAGCAGCGACGGGTCGGCGTGGGGGAGGACGACTCCCGGAGGCCGACATCCAACCGTGGTGTACCGCACGCGCCAACCCGCACGTCCCTGTCGTTCGGACCACCCAGCTGGCCCGAGCGCCCACCCTGGAAACACCGGACGCCATGCATCGACAGCGGGCGTCGCTCGATCCTGCTTTTGCTTGTTAGGTGCCGCCAACGCCACGGCCACCATTCAAGCCCGCTTGTGGTTCCGTTGCTGACGGCGGACATTCCAAGGCCATTCAGGGTCGACGTCGGCGCTCATCATCGACGAGCTTCGGCCGACGTAGGTTCGGAGCCCACCATGGGGCAGAACGGGGCGGAAGGAGTCGAGATGAGTCTCTGGCTGTACAAGTGCAACAACTTGCCGAAGGCCGCGGGGTACTACGGCGACTGGGATTGGTTCTTCGAGCAAGCGCAGCGCTCGACGAAGGGAACGGCAACCTGGGGCGGGCCTGGAGCGACGAACCAGCCAGCAGCCAGGAAGCTGGCGCTTTCGATCAAGCCTGGGCAGCAACTCCTGTGTTGGCAGCGATGGGGTCAGCGTCCCGACTACGACATCCCGCCTGGGGTGGATGCCGCGGCGGTGGGCGTCGTCGAGTTGGTCAAGAAGCGACCGCGAGCGGATCCGGGAGCACAGTGGGTGCTCAAGCCCGTCGAAAGATTTGAGCGGCCGGTACCGCTTCTCGAGTACCGCAGCTCGAGTGATCTCATCGATGGGATCTTCCGCAACCCGAGGCAGATGGGAACGTTCGTCGAACTGACAGGCAAAGAGGAGCAGCTGGTCAAGCGCCTCTGCGGCCTGGCCCGCGGAGGAACCTCTGACTGGCGGGCTGCTGCGGTTCCAGACGAGGACGTCGACTCGAAGTCCGGAGCGGGCTTCGGCGACGCGGCTTCGAACAGGGCGGTCGAGAAGGCCGCAGTACGTTTCGTCACGCGCTCGCTCGAGTCCGACGGTTGGAAAGTCATCAGCGTCGAGAGCAAGAACGTTGGTCACGACCTAGTTGCTCGACGGAAGAAGGTGAAGCGCCACATCGAAGTCAAGGGCGTGAAGGGTTCGAAGCCAGACTTCATCATCACCGCTGGAGAAGCCAGAGCCGCTCTTCGCGACAGCGATTGGGAAGCGTGGGTTGTGACCTCGGCGCTGAGCAAGTCGCCGAAAGCGGTGGTCTTCCCCGGTGCCGATCTGATCCAGCTGTACAAACTGAAGCCGATCTCGTACCGAGCCGTTCGCCGCTGAACCGATCCTGAAGGCGATGAGGTCATCGCCGATCAGTGAAGCGACTGGCGGACCTGCGCCGTCGCCGCGGCCAGATCGACCACTGACGGTTCGATCGCCCCGCTGGCTCGGCAGAAGATGAAGCGACAGTCGATGACGTCGAGGCCGGTGACTTCTTCGAGCGCCACCGCGTACGCCGCTCCTTGGAGCTCGTAGGTGGACAGCTTGGCGTTGATCTCGGCTTCGCTGTTCGCTGCGTCGGTCTTGTGGTCGACGACGATGAGGCCTTCGGGTGTCTCGATGAGCAGGTCGATGTAGCCCTCGATGACGCGATCGCCAACCGGCGCCGCCACATAGAGCTCGACCACCGAGGGTGGAGTCGAGTCAGTCCACCGCAAGGCTCGGCGTGCTTCGTGCCACCTGATGTCGAAGCCTTAAGGCGGAGGCCGTTGTCCACAGCCAGGCTGGAATCTGCACTGCTAAAGCGCGGAGTTAGCTGGCAAGTCGGGAAATTGCTGGACATTTGTCTGCGTTCGAGCTACTACTTAGCTACACCAAATCAGAGGAGTAGCTATGTCTCAGGTAGCAGTCACAGTAACTTTGCCCATCGGCCATCCGAACCTCGATCAGATACTGGCGCTGGCGTCGGCGCCTGAGCATCCGTCGAGCGGAACGGACACTGATCGGAAGTCGGTTCTCGACCGGCTCCTCGCAGCAGACCTCAACACCAACGAGGTCGCCTTCCTGAAGGCACTCGCCGTGGCGGCACCGGAGCTCGTTTCATACGAGGCGTTGCTCGAGCTTGCCGGGTCACCGCAGAAGCTCGGCAACATCACGTCGGGGCTGTACCGACGGTGGAAGTCCCGCGGTGGCGTGGACTCCGAAGCTCCATGGACCGATGTCGCGAACCAGGGTCGCCGGATGGCCACCGAAGACGCCGCCGTGGTGCTCGCGCACCTTGCGGGCACCGATGTGGGGCAGTCGTGATCGTCAACTGCGGCCAGTGCGGGACCGACGAGTACGTCGAGTACGACCCCGGCCTCGGTGTAGCGATCTGCTCGGGGCCCGTCCATCCGGTGCCTCGTATGTGGGAGCCACGGAAGCCAGGCCAGCCGGGCACCGCCGCGTCGGACCATAAGAGCGACGCCATCGCTGCCCAGCTCGGTCTGTACGACGACCTCATCGACTTTGTCATCCCAGGGGAGTGGGCCGACACGATGGTGATCGAGCATCGGTACGGAACAGCGCATCCCGACAACTACAAGTGGATGATCGACCGATGGGGTCACGTGGCCATGGGCCCTCGCCGCTACAGCGTCACCGCGTTCATCGGGTCCACGCTCGGGGCGCTGAGCACCTGGACCGCGATCACGTACCAACCGGGTCGAGGTACCGGGTTCTTCAGTTACAACCGGACGATCGGGACGTGGACGATCGAGCCGGTCCCGTCCGAGACGACGCTGATGTCCTGGGAGCGGTTTGCCGAAGAGGAGGGGTTCTCCCCGAACGGCTGGCCACTCCTCGGCTACCCCGGAACCGATGGAACCGGGTGAGCGTGCCGGGATGGTCGAGGCTCGCAGGGGCGAAACTGACGTCGAACGGTTTCTGGACCTTGTCGGGTTCCTTGCCTCCAATAGCGCCGCGTTCCTGCTGGATCCCACGTATCGCGGCATGTTGAGCGCCAGCGAGCAGGATCTCGTAGGCCAACTGACGCCGCTCATCCGTAGGCGAGCCAGCTGATCGACATTCTCGGAGGGTCAGCGCGGGTCAGTGAACTGCGGAACCGCTCTGTCTCACGGCTTCTTTGGCACACGAAGTGGGGAGCTGAGCTCACTCGTCTTGCCTCGCTTGTACACCGCCGCCGGCTTGCCGCCCTCGTGGCCGGGGGGCTTCGTGCGGCCCGTCGGCTCGACCAGGCCTTCTTCGCTCAGGATCTTGCGGCGGAAGTTGCCGGGGTCGAGCTCGGTGCCCCACGTCGTCTCGTAGACGTTGCGCAGCTCGCTCAGGGTGAACTCGGGGCCTACGAAGGCCGTCGCCAGCGCTGTGTGCTCGAGCTTCGTCCGCACCGCGTCGACCGCATCTTCGAGGATGCGGCGGTGGTCGAACGCCAGCTTGTACTTGCGGCGGTTCAGGATGTCAGCGACGGGGATGAGCTCGGCGTGCGCCGCGTCGGATCCCGCCGCGATGT
>Ga0209023_10006442_pt1 | contig 12379 bp, 13 predicted proteins | sample LakOneMetagenome_FD_187468 | JGI IMG/M metagenome (GOLD analysis project Ga0209023, IMG submission 187468) | Freshwater and sediment microbial communities from Lake Erie, Canada (SPAdes) (version 2) | ecosystem: Environmental > Aquatic > Freshwater > Lentic | place: Lake Erie, Canada... | reverse complement strand
GCTCCCGCGTTCGGTCGAGTACGTGTCGGAACCGCTTCGTGACGATGCCGGCAAGGTCCGCCGCTCTGCCTTCCGAGCCGGTCGCTGACCGTACCGAGTCGCCCGGGTGGGAGCGGTCTCCCGCCCCGGTGACCGGCCGCCGCGCCCACCGGTGAGCGGTGGGCGCGGGCGCGGTTTCCGGGCTCCATGACGGGATCCAGCGCCTTCCCCGCAGGTGGGTACGAGGACCGTCACGCCGGTGGGACGAAGTCGCCGACGATCTGGCGCGTGCGCCGCAGCGACGTCTCGAGCTGGGTTCGGAGCCACGGCGGAGTGTTCGGATCGGCAAGGTCGCTCAGCACCGGGTGCACGACCCAGCCGTTGCCCTTGTCGACCCATGTCGGCCGGACGACCGGACGGTCGACGACGACGTGACCGTTCGACCCGACGGTCAGACGGGTCTCGACGACCGCCGCGTCCTGGGAGCTCGCCGGCCAGGAGGGACCGGCCGGATGGTTCGACAGCACGTTGCCGAGCCCGAACACCACCCAGACCCCGTTGATCTGCTCGATCGGCTGCAGCACGTGGGCGTGGTGCCCCACGATGAGGTCGACCTGCCCGCTCGCGGTCACCGCTTCGGCGACCCGGCGCTGCTCGACGGTGATCACCGACGACGCCTCCGCACCCCAGTGGAGGCTGACGATGACGACCTGGGCGCCGCGCCGCCGCGCGTCGGTCGCATCGGCGACGATCCGCACCGGGTCGGTCACCGCCGACCGCCACTCCTCGCCCGGCGGGAGTGACAGTCCGTTGAAACTGAACGTGTAGGCGAGGTGGCTGACCCGCACGCCATGCACGTCGAACACGTGCGGTTCGATTTCGGCCGGCGTGCGGGCCATGCCCGATTGGCCGACACCCACGGCCTCGAGTGCGGCGACGGTTCGGTCGATGCCGGCGGCGCCGCGATCGGCGGTGTGGTTGCTCGCAGTCGAGCACCGGTCGTAGCCGGCAGCGGCGATCGCGTCGGCCACCTCGACGGGCACGCCGTACCTCGGTTCGGTCGAGGGCGCTTCGCCGCTCGGGGCGATCGGGGTCTCGAGGTGGCAGACGGCGAGATCGACCGAGTCGAGCATCGGCTCGAGCGGTGCGAGCATCGGCCGGAAGTCGAGCCCGACGCCGCCGGCGTTGCGCGCCGCCTGCTTCCAGAGCGGGCTGTGGACCAGGATGTCGCCGGTGAACGCGGCGGTGAAGCTCACCGGCTCGGTCGGCGGCGGGGCGAGCCGGACGGCGGGCGCTGCCGGGACGTCGTCGGCGACGCCGATCGTCGAGAGCGGCAGGGCGACGATCGACGGCGAACGGGGCGTGATCGCGGCGACCGGCTCGGTCGGCCGGGCGGCGCCGGTGACGTCGCCACAGGCTCCGAGCACGATCGACAAACCGACGGCGGCGGCACGGCCCTTCCCTCGGGGCGACATGATGGCAAGTATGACCGCCCCCCGCCCTGGTACCAGGCCACCGACGAACTCCCGCTGCGGGGCCGTCTGATGGCCGGCGACGCCCTGCCGGCCGACGAGCGGCCGTACGACGACACGCCGGTCCACACCGAGGACCTCCCCGACACGCCGGTGCGTGACCGCAACATCCCGGCGTCGGCGTGGATCGAAGCACCCGAACGGGTCGTGCGGATCGGCACCGACCTCGGTATCGAGCAGGTCGCCTACAAACGGCGGATCCACGGTTGGCTGCTGTGGCGCGCCGGACCGGCCACGCACGCCGACGCCCGCTACATAGCGGTCGCGGCCGGCGACCTGACTCGAGCGTGGGAGTTCCGCCTGTTCCCCGACGGTTCGGGCGAGGGGATCGGACCGAGCGGAGTCCGCCACGAACGGTTCCGAACCTGGAAAGAAGACCTGCGCGACCACCCGGCGGGATCCGCGTGATCGGGTCAGCCCTCGCGGCAGGCGGCGAGCAGGATGGCGTGGAACTTCGCGTCGTCGACCACGCGGACCACGATGGCGTTCGGGGCTGGTGAGTCCATCAAGCGGTGGTCGACGAAGGTACCGCCCCGGCTCGTCTCGTCGACCCCGACCGTCACGTGGCAGCGATCGTCACCGGTCACCACCGTGGGGTCGATGGCGACAGCCATGGCCAGCGGGTCCGGGAGGTCGAAGCCGGCGAGCCCCGATTCGAGCCGGCAGAATTCGTCGACCGAAGCGTTGATGTCGACGACGAAGCTGCCGAACCGACCGCACTCGCGCAACGCGGCCTGCTCCCGGGGCGTGACGACGGCGAACCGACGCGACATGTCCCAGCCGATGTAGGTCTTGTCGCCCGGAGCGTCCATCACGATGCGCGCCGCTTCGGGATCCGTCCACACGTTGTACTCGCCGACCGGATGGATGTTGCCGACCCCGTCGAACGCTCCCGCCATCAGGTAGACGTGCTCGAACCGGGTGAGGAACAGCGGGTCGATCAGCAGCGCCGTCGCGATGTTCGAGAGCGGCCCGAGCGTGACGAGGATGTGCCGTCCCGGCTCGTCGGTCGCGATCGCGCGCAGGGCGTCGACGGCGTGCATCGCCTCGGGCGACCGGATCGGATCGGCGAACTCGACCCCGCCCATGCCGTTCTCGCCGTGCACGAACTGCGCCGTCTCCAGCGGACGCAGCAACGGCGCCGGGCGACCTTCGTACACCGGCACCTCGCCGGCGCCCGCGAACTCGAGCGTGACGAGCGCGTTCCGCGTCGCCAGCGGGAGTGGCACGTTCCCGGCCACGGTGGTCACGGCGCGGATCGTCACGCCCGGCGTGCGCGCCGCGATGAGCAGTCCGACGGCGTCGTCGGAGGCGGTGTCGGTGTCGATGACGAGACTGCGTGCGGGCATGGGGCCGAATCTACGCACGCTGCGAAGGCAGCAACCGTCGATGGCACCCGACGACCTCCGCGGCCACCGGAGCGGCGGCGTTTGGCGACGGTTCGCATCGGATACCTCCGAACCAGCAACTCCGATCGTCGGAGCTGCGGTGAGAAGGAGGTTGCGCCGTGGCGCTCCTGTTGTGGATCCTGGCTGTCGTCCTCGTCGTCTCGGGCGTGTTCGCCTTGCTGCGCAAGGAAATGCTGTGGGGCATCGTGCTGATCGTCGTCGGTCTCGCCGTCGGCCCCGGTGGCGTTTCCATCTTCACCTGATCCGCCCGGCCGTCAGGAATCACCTGACGGCACGGCGGCGGTGCGGCGATTACACGCTGCAGGAGTTGCGCACCACGAGCCGAGTCGGCACGAGCACCTGCCTCGACGGCGCGGTGTCTCCGTCCATCCGGGCGAACAGCAGGGCTCCGGCCTGACGGCCCATCTCGACCGGATCCTGGGCGACGACCGTGACCGATGGGTCGAGCAGGTCGGCCAGGAGGAAATCGTCGAAACCCACCAGGGCGATGCGGTGCTGCTGCCCGATGTGGTGCAGGGCGCGGATGGCGTCGATCGTGATCAGGTTCTGGCCGGTGAAGATCGCGGTCGGCGGATCGTCGCCGAACACGACCTGACGGATGAACCGCTCGACCGACTCGAGATCGCGCAGGCCATGGGCGACGAGCGAGTCGTCGATCGGCAGACCGCGTTCGGCGTGGGCGGCGACATAGCCGGCATGGCGTTGTGCTGCGGTCGAGATGCTCGCCAGGTCGCCGAGGAACGCGACCCGGCGGTGGCCCTTGTCGAGCAGGTGGCCGGTGCCTTCGGCGGCGCCGGCGGTGTTCGAGCTCACGACGCTGTCGGCGTCGAGCAAGCGTGGCGGGCGATCGAGGAACACGACCTTCATGCCCGCTCGTTGCTCGCTCTGCAGGTAGCTCTGATCGGCGGCCGCGGGCACGATCACCAATCCGTCGACGCGTCGGGCCACGAGGTTCAGGGCGAGTTCACGCTCGGACTCGGGGCTCTCGTCGAGGCTGCCGGCGAGCACCGACACCCCGCGGCTCCGGGCCAGATCCTCGAGCGCGCGGTGGACGGCCGCCGAGAACGGGTTGGCGACGTCCTCGAGCAGCACTCCGATCGTGAGGGTCTTGCGATCGCTGCGCCGGAGGCTGCTCGCGGCGAGATTCGGCTTGAAGCTGAGCTGATCGGCGGCCCGCCGCACCCGGGCTGCGAGGTCCTCGCCCACCGACGCCTCGCCGTTGACGACACGCGACACCGTCTTGAGGCTCACGCCGGCGAGCGCCGCGACATCGCGCATGGTGGGTCGGGGAGCCGCCTCGGGAGCCATCGGCGGCGAGTGTACGACATCGATGTCGCAGCGCATCACCCATCTTCTGACTGTCGACAAACCAATCGGCGCAAGCACTTGACGTGGATGGTGTGTCGCGGGTTACATTGACCGAGACAACGTTGTCTAGCCCGTTGCCGGCCGGACACCTTCCGAGGGGGAAGTAGATGAATCACAAGTCTGGTGGCGCCATGCGTGGCGCTCGCCGGTTCGCAGCCATCGCTGCGTGCACGGCGTCGGTGGCCGGTCTGGCCGCATGCGGCTCGAGCAGCTCGAGCGATTCGTCGGGCGCCGCGACCACGGCCGCCGCCGGTGGAGCGGCGACGACCGCCGCCGCGTCGGGCGGTGGCACGGTCGGCGTCTCGCTGATCCTCAAGAACACCAGCAACCCGTTCTTCGTCTCGATGCAGAAGTCGGCCGAGGCCGAGGCCGCGACGTCGGGCGTCAAGCTCACGGTTGCGGCCGGCAAGGAAGACGGCGACACCGCCACCCAGGTGTCGGCCATCGAGGCCGCCGTCGCCAACGGCGACAAGGGCATCCTCATCACCCCGTCGGGCGATGCGGTCGTCCCGGCGCTCGACAAGGCGCGTGCGGCCGGGCTGCTGGTCATCGCGCTCGACACCCCGCCGAACCCGGCGTCGTCGGTCGACATCACGTTCGCCACCGACAACTACCTCGCCGGTCAGCTCATCGGGAAGTGGGCCAACGGCCAGCTCGGTGGCAAGAAGGCGACGATCGCCATGCTCGACCTCTTCAACGACCAGGTCGTCTCGGTCGACACTCAGCGCGACCAGGGCTTCCTCAACGGCATGGGCATCGTCCCGAAGCTCGATCCGTCGGGTAACGGCAAGGAAGCCAAGACCGGCAAGTACACCGGTGGCGACTACGAGATCGCCTGCCACGAGCCGACGAACGGCGCGGTCGACGGTGGCAAGTCGGCCATGGAGAGCTGCCTCGCCGCCAACGGCGACATCAACGTCGTCTACACCATCAACGAGCCCGCCGCTCAGGGCGCCTACGACGCGCTCAAGGCTGCCGGCAAGGAGAAGGGCGTCCTGATCGTGTCGGTCGACGGCGGTTGCGACCCGGGCCTGAAGCTCGTGGCGTCCGGCGTGATCGGTGCGACGGCCCAGCAGTACCCGGGCAAGATGGCCAGCCTCGGCATGCAGGCGATCAAGAAGCTCGCCGATGGCGGCGCCAAGCCGGCCGTCTCCGACGGCCTCGACTTCTTCAACACCGGCGTGTCGCTCGTGACCGACACCAAGGTGACCGGGGTGGACAGCATCTCGGTGGCCGACGGCCAGAAGATCTGCTGGGGCTGATCGACCCGAGCAGAGGTTGACCGATCGGGATCCTGGACCCGACCTGATCGGTCGAGATCACCAACTGAGCACGGGGCGGCTGGAGCGGTCCAGCCGCCCCGTTCTCCATGCGTAGGCTCACTGCCGGCCCGACCGGCTCGATCACTGGGGGAACCTTGATGGAGACGCTTCACCCGGCGTCCGCGGATGCGTCCGACGCCTTCGCGCACCGCGACGGTGCACTCGCCCGAATCCAGAACCTGTTGCACCGCTATCCGGTGATCAGCCCGGCTGCGGTCCTGATCATCGCGTGCATCGTCTTCAGCTTGAAGAACAGCCATTTCGCGGCGTCGTTGAACGTCGGGATCATGCTGCAGCAGACCGCCGTGCTCGCGGCGCTGGCCGTCGGCCAGACCCTCATCGTGCTCACCGCCGGCGTCGACCTCGCCGTCGGGACGGCGATGATCCTCGTCCACCTGATCATCTCGAAGCTCTCGGTGGATCAAGGACTGCCCGGGGTCGTGGCGCTGGCACTCGGGGCGGTGGCCGCGATCGGACTCGGCGCGGTCCACGGTTCGTTGGTGACCAAGATCGGCCTGCCGCCGTTCATCGTCACCCTCGGCACCTTCTACATCTTCCAGTCGATGGGCCTCGTGTACAGCAAGGCCCAGACGATCTCCGGCGACAAGATGTCGGGCGTCCTCACCTGGACCGGCAAGACGTTCAAGATCGGTTCGGTGCAGTTGACGTACGGCGTGCTCGTCGCACTCGCCATGTACGCCGTGTTCGCCTTCGTGCTCGCCAACACCGCCTGGGGGCGCCACGTCTACGCGACCGGTGACGACAAGGAAGCGGCCCGCCTCGCCGGTATCGACGTCAACCGGGTGCTCATGAGCGTCTACATGGTCGCCGGCCTGGTCTACGCGATCAGCGGATGGGTGCAGATCGGCCGGGCCAACTCGGCGAGCTCGAACGCCGCCGCCGACATCAACCTCGAGTCGATCACCGCCGTGGTGATCGGCGGCACGAGTCTGTTCGGTGGCCGTGGCCGATTGTGGGGCACGCTGGTCGGCGCCCTCATCGTCACCGTCTTCCGGCAGGGTCTGAAGCTCGCCGGGGTGAACGTCTACTGGCAGACCTTCGCCATCGGCAGCCTGATCCTCGTCGCCGTCACCCTCGACCAGTGGATCCGGAAGGTGGGCAAGTGAACGCCGAGACCTCGACCCGACCGGTGCTCGTCGCCAAGGGCCTGACCAAGCGCTTCGGCCGGGTCACCGCGCTCGAGGGCTCCGACCTCGAGCTCTACCCCGGCGAGGTGCTCGCCGTCATCGGCGACAACGGCGCCGGCAAGTCGTCGCTCATCAAGTGCCTCTCGGGCGCCATGGTGCCCGACGAAGGCACGATCGAGCTCGAGGGTCGTCCGGTGACCTTCAAGCGCCCCCAGGACGCCCAGGCCGCCGGGATCGAGACCGTCTACCAGACGCTCGCCGTCGCCCCCGCGCTCGACATCGCCAGCAACGTGTTCCTCGGTCGCGAGCGTCGCCGCAGCGGTCCGCTCGGCCAGATCCTGCGGATGATGGACACGTCGGGCATGCGCGCCGACGCCAAGCGAGCGCTCGACGAGCTCGGCATCGGGACCCTGCAGGACATCACCCAATCGGTCGAGAGCCTGTCGGGCGGTCAGCGCCAGGCGGTCGCGGTCGCCCGGGCGGCCGCGTTCGGCAGCAAGGTGGTGATCCTCGACGAGCCCACCGCCGCACTCGGCGTCCGCGAGTCGGGGCAGGTGCTCCAGATGATCCGCGACCTCCGGTCGCGCGGCCTCCCGGTGATCCTCATCAGCCACAACATGCCGAACGTCTTCGAGGTCGCCGATCGCATCCACATCCAGCGGCTCGGCCGCCGGGTGGCGGTCGTGACCCCCCAATCGCACAGCATGTCCGACGCCGTGGCGATCATGACCGGCGCCAAGGTCGTCGAGTCGGCGCCGGTGACGCCGTAGCCGCTCACCTGCGTGTCCCGGAGGCGATCGGGGCGCCGGGGCTCCGGGCCGATAGCTTGCACGGCCGATGAACCAGGTGAAATCCCGACTGGCCGCTCTCGCTCTGCTCGACCGAGCGATGAACACGCTTCCCGACTCCCGGCTCGACGAATTGATCGTCGGTCTGAACGAGGAGTTCCGCACCGCGTTCGATCACGTGATCGGCTGGCGTGAGGACGAGACGCGGGGCCTCGTCGAGGTGACTCGTGAGGCCTGCCACAAGGGTCGCCTCAACGGCACCCTCGAGCGGGTCGCCGCGCTGATCTCCGACGGATGCCTCGAGGAGTGCATCGGCGCGCTCGGGGAGTCGGCCGACAATCCGAGCGAGGAGCAGCTGCTCGGCGCAGCTCCCGCGTTGATCGAACACCACGGGCTGGAAGTCGTCCGCGTGATGCTCGCGTCGGCCGTCGCCGGTGAGGCGGCCGCGGCGGCGGTCTGCTCCCGGTTGCTGAAGCACGACGAGACGCTCGCGCTGCCGCCGGTCGAGCACGTCGAGGCCAAGGTCGCCCCGCCGGCCGACGACGATCCCGAGCGCGAGGCGCTCAAGGAGCGGCGCCGGCTCGAGCGCCAGCGCAAGCAGGCCGACCAGCGCGCCCGGCGCGAGCAGGCCGCGAAGGCCGGCGGCCGCAAGAAGTAGTCGCGCTAGCAGCTCGACTGCCACGACATCCGAGCCGTTCCTGCGGGCGGCTCGGGCCGGGGTTGCGCTGGCAGCTCGACTGCCACGACATCCGAGCCGTTCCTGCTGGCGGCTCGGGCCGGGGTTGCGCCGGTGAGCACGACTGCCACGACATCCGAGCCGCGTGGCGCGTGACCCGGACACGAACCGATCAAGCGCAGGAAACGAGCGGGAAACAGAGCCTCTTTACGTTCTGTCAACGACGAGCGGGGCACCGCCGTCGTGTGACCAGGAGGCAACTGCGTGAACGAACCGATGAGCCGGCGGATGCTGATGCTGCGTGGTGTGAAGTGGGGAGGCGGCGCGGTGGCGCTCGGCGCCGGCCTGCCCGCTCTCCTCGCCGCTTGCGGCTCCAGCAGCAGCAGTTCCGACGCGGCGACCACTGCCGCAGCCGCCGAGACGACGGCCGCGGGCACGGCGACGACGGCGGCGGCCGCGGCAGGAAGTGACACCACCGCTGCCGCCGCGGCTGCCGATCTCGGCAAGTTGAGCCTGCGGCTCTCGTGGATCAAGAACTCGGAGTTCGCCGGCTCGTACGCCGCCGACGATCAGGGCTTCTACACCGCCAACGGCTTCTCCTCGGTCGATCTGATCGCCGGCGGCCCGTCGGCGCAGCCGGCCGAGGTCGACGTGCAGTCGGGCAAGGCGCTCGTCGGCATCTCGGCGCCCGATCTCGTGGCCGCCGCCATCGCCCAGGGCGCCAAGCTCCGCATCATCGGCGCCCAGTACCAGAAGAACCCGTTCTGCGTGATGTCGCTGGCCTCCAAGCCGGTGAAGTCGCCCGAGGAGATGTACGGCAAGACGTTCGGTCTGCAGGCCGCGAACCAGGTCGTGTGGGACGCCTTCGTCAAGGCGTCGGGCATCGACGACTCGAAGATCACCAAGGTTCCCGCCCAGTTCGACCCCTCGCCACTCGCCAACGGCGAGGTCGACACGTGGTTCTCGTTCGTCACGAACGAGCCGAACACCTTGAAGGTGGCCGGTGTCGACACGGCGACGTTCCTCCTGGCCGACTTCGGCTACCCGCTCGTGTCGGAGGTCTACGTCGTCCGCGAGGAGAGCCTCACCAAGGACCGCGAAGCGCTCAAGGCGTTCCTCAAGTCCGAGATCCAGGGTTGGGGCGCGGTGTACGCCGACCCGATGCTGGGCGCCAAGCTCACCACCGAGAAGTACGGCAAGGACCTCGGTCTGGAGACCGACGAGCAGAAGCTCGAGGTCGACTCCGAGAACACCCTCATCTGGACCGACGAGACCAAGGCCAACGGCGTGTTCACCATCTCCGACGCGCTCATCAAGGAGAACATCGACGTGCTCTCCAAGAGCGGGTTGGCGATCACCGCCGAAGGGCTCTTCGACATGTCGGTGCTCGCCGAGGTCTATCAGGAGAATCCCGACCTCATGACGCCGCCGACCCCGAAGTGACCCGGGGCGGAGCGGAACGATGACCATGTCGGTCGAAGACGAGACCATCACCGCGCCGGCGGTGGCGCCCGCCGAGGGCATCACCATCTCGGGGCTCCGCAAGGAGTTCCGGCTCGGGCGTACCAAGGTCAACGCGCTGGACGGTGTCGACCTCACGACGACCGCCGGTTCGTTCCTCTCCATCCTCGGTCCATCGGGGTGCGGGAAGTCGACGGTGCTGCGCATCATCGCCGACCTCGACCAGCCGACCGGCGGCACCGTGCTGGTGCACGGTGAACCGCCGGCCGCTCTCCGGGCGAACCGTCATCTGGGCATCGCGTTCCAGGACGCCGCGCTGCTCCCGTGGCGCAGCGTCGAGGCCAACATCCGGCTCCCGCTCGAAGTGGCCGGCCTGCCGGCCAACCCCGCGCTCGTCAAGGAGTTGGTCGAACTCGTCGGGTTGCAGGGCTTCGAGCGGGCCCGTCCGGCCCAGCTGTCGGGCGGCATGCGCCAGCGCGTCGCCATCGCTCGCGCCCTCGTCGTGGAACCCAAGGTGCTCCTGCTCGACGAGCCCTTCGGGGCCCTCGACGAGATGACCCGGCAGCGCCTCAACCTCGAGTTGCTGCGGATCTGGAGCGAGCGGGTCACCACCACGCTGCTCGTCACCCACTCCATCGCCGAGGCGGTGTTCCTCTCCGACGTGGTGGCGGTGATGTCACCCCGGCCCGGGATCATCAAGCAGCTGGTGCAGATCGACCTCCCGCGCCCGAGGACGCCGGAGATGCTCCGCTCGGCCGAGTTCCACGCCTACGAGGACCAGTTGTCGGAGTTGCTGTTCTCCGCCGGTGTCCCGGTGAGCGGGGACGATCTGTGAAGAACCTGTCGATCGGCTCGAAGCAGGTGTCGGGCGCGCTGGGCGTGCTCGGCCTGCTCGGCTTCTGGATCTTCGCCGCCGAGCTCTGGGGCATCCACAAGGGGATCCCGACGCCGTGGGGAGTGGTCTCCACGTTCGTGAAGGACTGGCACTACTACCCGACCCACCTCTCGGCGACCCTCGGCCGGGCGGCCAAGGGCTACCTCATCGGCAACACCATCGCCATCGGGCTGGGCCTCACGTTCGTGCTCGCCCCGTTCATGGAGAAGGCGCTGATGCAGTTGGCCGTCGCGACCTACTGCCTGCCGATCATCGCCATCGGCCCGATCCTCCAGGTCGTGCTCGACGGCGACGCACCGAAGGTCGCGCTGGCGTCGTTGTCGGTGATCTTCACCACGCTGATCGGTGTCCTCGTCGGGCTCCGCTCGGCCGACCGGACGAGCCTCGACCTGGTCCGCGCCTACGGCGGTGGGTCGTGGATGCAGCTCCGCAAGGTGCGCCTGCGCGCCGCCCTGCCGAGCACGTTCACCGGGCTGCAGATCGCCGCGCCGGCCGCAGTACTCGGGGCGATCATCGGCGAGTACCTCGGTGGCGAGAAGGGCCTCGGCATCTTCATGATCAACTCGCAGCAGGCCTTCAAGGTCGAGCGGACCTGGGGGATCGCGTTCGTCTCGACGGCGGTGGCCGGACTCGGCTTCGCCCTCACCGCCGTGCTGGCCCGTCGGCTCACGCCCTGGGCGCCGCGTGCCGGGGCGGAGACCCGATGAGCGCCATCTCGATCGACCTCGCCGGCAGCCTCGCGGCGACCGGACTCAGCGACGACGCGGCCAGGGAGCGGGTTGCCCTCCGGCGGATCCTGCGCATTCTCGGCTCGCTCGCGCTCGGCCTGATGGCCACGACGACGGTGTGGTGGGTGTTCGTCACGTTCGGCGGCACGGAACGCCTCGTCACGAAGTCGCCGACCGACGTGTGGCACTACCTCTTCGACGATGCCAAGGCGTCGGCGCATCGTTCGGTGATCTTCGGCGAACTGGGCACGACGCTGCGTGACGCGCTGTTCGGCTACATCGCCGGCACGATCGCCGCGATCGTGGTGTCGTCGCTGTTCGTGCTGCGACGCGGCTTCGAATCGACCGTGATGCCGATCGCCATGCTGCTCCGCTCGGTGCCGCTCGTCGCGATGGTGCCGGTGATCACCTTGATCTTCGGTCGCGACATCCTCGCCGTCACCGTGATCTCGGGGATCATCACGTTTTTCCCCACCCTGGTGAACGTCACGTTCGGTCTCCGGGCCGTGCCGAGCCAGGGGATCGACCTGATGCGGGCGTACGGCTCCACACCGGGCCGCACCCTGCGGATGATCCGGCTGCCGTACGCCATGCCGTCGTTGTTCGCCTCGATGCGGATCGCGGTGCCGGGCGCGGTGATCGGTGCGCTCCTGGCCGAGTGGCTGGCCACCGGCAAGGGCCTCGGCTACCAGATGCTCAAGGCCCAGTCGACGTTCGACTACACGTCGATCTGGGCGTCGGTCGCGGTGCTGACCTTCACCACGCTCGTGCTCTACGCGCTGGTCGGCATCCTCGAGACACCGGTCCAGGCCCGGTTCGACCCCGATCGCCTCCGGGAGTGAGGGGATCAGCCGCCGAGGCTGACCTCGAGGGCGACGATCGCCGGGAAGAGCACGTCGTTCTCCTCGTGGAGATGCAGCTCCAGATCGGCCTCCAACGCGGCGAAACCGGTGAACAACGACCGGTACGTGGCGTCGGCATCGTCGGGCGTGCGATACCCACCGGTGGCGGCACGTAGCTGCGACAGGTAGTCGTCGGTGCGGTCGTGTTCGGTCGTCATCACCGAGATCGGG
>Ga0209023_10006441_pt1 | contig 12380 bp, 16 predicted proteins | sample LakOneMetagenome_FD_187468 | JGI IMG/M metagenome (GOLD analysis project Ga0209023, IMG submission 187468) | Freshwater and sediment microbial communities from Lake Erie, Canada (SPAdes) (version 2) | ecosystem: Environmental > Aquatic > Freshwater > Lentic | place: Lake Erie, Canada... | reverse complement strand
CGGCGAGACGCAGACCTGCCCGGCGTTGCGGAACTTTTGCGGCACGACCATGTCGAGCGTCTTTTCCAGATCGCAGTCTTCGAACACCAGCACCGGGGCGTGGCCGCCGAGCTCCATCGTCACCCGCTTGAGCCCATCGGCGGCGAGCCGCATCAGGTGCTTGCCGACCGGGACCGAGCCGGTGAAGCTGACCTTGCGGATCACCGGCGAGGCCAGCAGATGGCGGCTGACCGCATCGGGCACGCCGTGGACCAACTGGACCACACCCGCCGGCAGTCCGGCATCGAGCAGGCAGCGCACCAGCGCACCGGTGCAGCCCGGGGTCTCTTCGGGCGGTTTGGCAATCACCGAACAGCCAACCGCGAGCGCCGGGGCGAGTTTCTTGGCCATCAGGTAGATCGGGAAGTTCCACGGGCTGAACGCCGCAACCGGGCCGATCGGCTGGCGGGTAACCAGTGCGCGCTGACCGGTCGGGCGGACCAGGGTGCGGCCGTAGATCCGGCTCGCTTCCTCGGCGCACCAATCGAACAATTGTGCGCTGGAGGCCACTTCGCCGCGCGCTTCGGCGAGCGGTTTGCCCTGTTCCATGGTCAGCAGCTGGGCGATGCCCTCGGCGCGTTCGCGCAGCAGCGCGGCGGTCTTCTTCAGCACCGCGGCGCGGGTTTCGACCGGGGTCGCGCGCCACAGGGCAAAGCCCTTGTCGGCAGCGTCGAGTGCTTCGTCGAGATCGGCCGGGGTCGCCAGCGGCACTTCGGCAATCGCCTCGCCGCTGGCCGGGTCGACCACCGGGAACATGTCGCGGCCCTCGCCCAGCTTCCAGGCACCATTGATGAACAGCGCCAGGTCGGCGTCGTAGCTTTTGCTCATGGGGAAAAGTCCTCTTCTTGAGAGGACGATTTAGGCGTCGTGGAGCGCGTTTACCAGTGTCGTTCGGAGTGCAATCAACCGCGCGCGATAGGCGAAGTTGGAATTGACCGGCGCCTGTGCTGCCGCTGGCGGTGTGGCCGGTGCGCTTGGTGCCTGCGGTGTGCCAGTGGTCCGCCCCTGGAGTGCCTGCTTGGCTCCCTTGAGGGTATAGCCCTCTTTGTGGACCAGCCGGTCGATCGCCTCGACCATCCGAACGTCCTCAGACCGGTAATACCGCCGCCCGCCGCTGCGCTTGAGCGGCTTGAGCATCGGGAACTGTTCTTCCCAATAGCGCAGCACATGCTGGCGGATTCCCAGGGCTTTGGCGACTTCGCCAATAGTCCGCAGCGCCTCCGGATCCTTGCCGTCGGCGAAGGCCGGAGGCGCAGCATCCGTCATCCCTTGGCGATCCGTTCCTTGAGCATCTGGCTGGCCCGGAAAGTCAGCACCCGGCGCGGGGTAATCGGCACTTCCACGCCAGTCTTGGGGTTCCGCCCGATCCGCTCCGCCTTATCGCGCAGCAGGAAGGTTCCGAACCCGGAAATCTTGACGTTATCGCCCTTTTCCAGCGCGTTCGACATGTGGTCGAGAATCGATTCGACCATGCTAAGAGATTCCGAACGCGAAAGCCCAAGCTTGCGATTCAGTGCTTCGGCCAGATCGGCCCGTGTGAGAGTACTCATGGAGCGCATCAGCCCCTTCCCTGACAAATTTAGCACAACCCGTGAGTCGAAGCATATCGCATCACGCCGCGAATACAACGCAACTGTCGAGAATCGGTCGCAGATATCAGTGAACTAGGCGCGCAGGACGCAGGCGCCCCAGGTAAACCCGCCGCCCATTGCCTCAAGCACCAGCAGATCGCCTGGCCTGATTCGCCCGTCGCGCACCGCGGTATCGAGCGCCAATGGCACCGATGCGGCCGAAGTGTTGGCATGCCGGTCTACCGTCACCACGACCTTTTCGGGCGGCAATCCCAGCTTTTTGGCAGTCGCGTCGAGAATGCGCTGGTTGGCCTGGTGCGGCACGACCCAGTCGATATCCTCAGCAGTATAGCCGCATTCGGCCAGGACATTGGCCAGTACATCGGCAAGATTGACCACTGCGTGCCGGAAAACCTCACGCCCCTTCATCCGCAAATGACCGACGGTTTGCGTGGTCGACGGCCCGCCATCGACATAGAGCAGCTCGTTGTGCGCACCATCGGCATGGAGATGGGTAGTGAGGATCCCGGGACCATCTTCGGCGACTTCGCGCGCTTCCAGTACGATTGCCCCGGCGCCGTCGCCGAACAGTACACAAGTTGCGCGGTCTTCCCAGTCAAGCAACCGGCTCATCGTTTCGGCACCGATCACCAGCGCCTTTTGCGCCATGCCGGTACGCAGCATCGAATCGGCGACGCCAACCGCATAGAGGAAGCCCGAGCAGACTGCCGCGACGTCGAACGCGATCCCGCCGTTGGCGCCGATGGCATCCTGGACAATCGTTGCAGTCGCAGGAAAGGTCTGGTCGGGAGTGGCAGTTGCCAGGACGATCAGGCCGATCTCCTTGCCTTCGACGCCAGCCGCAGCAAGCGCGGCGCGGGCAGCAGCTATCGCCAGGGTAGAGGTAGTTTCACCCTCGCCGGCAATGTGGCGCTGGCGGATCCCGCTGCGCTCGACGATCCATTCGTCGCTGGTATCGACGGTCTCGGCCAGTTCGGCATTGCTGACCACACGCTTGGGCAGCGCCGAGCCCGTGCCCAGCAGAACCGAACGACGTGTCATGCCGGAGTCTGCCCCGAAGACAGAGGTGCCTTGCGCAAGTTCTCCTCGCCCAGCCGCGCCAGGTCGGCGGCGATGCGCTCGGTCAGGTTGGCTTCGAGCAAGCGGGCTGTCACAGCCACTGCGTTTGCGACACCCAAGGCATTGGCCGAGCCGTGGCTCTTCACCACCACCCCGTTGAGCCCCAGGAACACCGCGCCATTGTGGTTGTTGGGATCGAGATGATGCTTGAGCAGCTCGGTCGCCGGGCGCGAAACCAGGAAGCCGAACTTAGAACGGATCGAACTGGTGAAAGCCCGGCGCAACAGGTCGGTCACGAACCGCGCGGTACCCTCGACCGCTTTCAGCGCAATATTGCCGGAAAAGCCGTCCGAAACCACCACGTCGACATCGCCGCGGCCCAGCTTGTCAGCTTCTGCAAATCCATCAAACGAAATCGAGAGATCGGCGGCTGCGGCTTTCAACTGCGCCGCGGCAATTTGCAGGTTTTCCGTGCCCTTGTTCTCTTCGGTGCCGATATTGAGCAGGCGGACCCGCGGCGATTCGTTACCGGTCACAATCCGCGAATAGGCCGCGCCCATCACCGCGAACTGCACCAGGTTGCGGGCATCACATTCGGTGTTGGCGCCCAGGTCGAGCATGACCAGATCATTGTCGCCAAGGGTCGGAAGCAGCGCCGAAAGCGCCGGACGATCAATCCCTGGCATGGTCCGCAGCGCCAGCTTGGCCATGGCCATCAGCGCGCCGGTGTTGCCCGCGCTGACCGCGGCCCCGGCTTCGCCGCGTTTCACTGCGTCGATCGCCATGCCCATCGAAGTGGTCTTGGCCCGGCGCAGCGCCTGGGTGGGCTTTTCCTCGCCGCTCACCACATCGGGGGCGTGCAAGACTTCGGACGCTTCGCGCAGGTTCGGGTGATTCTCCAGAGCGGCCTTGATCCGCTCTTCATCGCCAACCAGCAGAAACTTGAATCGATCGTGGCGACGCCGTGCAAGCGCCGCTCCTTCGATCATCACGCGCACGCCTTCATCGCCGCCCATCGCATCAACGGCGATACGCGGCAGGCTCATATGCGCAATCTCCGGTTAGTTGAGCTTAGAGCCCGACCGCGATGATTTCGCGCCCGTTGTAGTGCCCACAGGCACTGCACAGGTTGTGCGGACGCTTCAGTTCGCCGCAGTTCGGGCATTCATGGAATGCTTCGACCTTCAGCGCATCATGGCTGCGGCGCATGCCCCGGCGGGAGGGCGAAGTTTTTCTCTTGGGGACAGCCATCGCGGCACCTGTTCCTGCAAATTCCGGTTTCGTCTAGGTAAGCCATATCCGGGCCATAAGGGCCGGCGGCTTGCGAAGGCGCGCCTATAGCGAAATTCTTGGCCGTTGCAAGCACTACCCGTCCCCATTTCGGGGATGGCCTGACAGGGGAGAGATACCGATGGAAATCCTGCTACCCACCACCATGTGCCTGGCGGCCGCCGCCGCGCTGGTCAATTTCTGGCTGGCGCTGCGCTGCGGACAGGTTCGCGCCAAGGAAAAAGTCAGCGTCGGCAGCGGCGGCAACGAACTGCTTGAGCGCCGAATGCGCGCCCAACTGAACTTTGCCGAGAACACCCCATGGGTCTTGGCCATGGTCGGCCTGATCGAACTGGCGACCAAGGGCGGCACCTGGCTGCCTTATGTCGCCGGCGCCTATATCCTGGCCCGCGTGGCCCACGGTCTGGGCATGGACGGAGGCAGTCTTGAAGCCGGGCGCGGCATCGGTGTGATGGTCACCATGCTCAGCCAGATCGGACTGGCCGTGGTGACGATCCTGATCGCGCTGGGGAAGATGTAGTCAACTGAAATCCGGAGGGGAAACACCATGACAATACTGCCAACTTCACTGTGCCTGATGGCTGCCGCATTGCTGATCAACTTCTGGTTGGGCATGCGCTGCGCGCAGATCCGCGGCAAGGAAAGCATTTCAGTCGGCGATGGCGGGAACGAATTGCTGATGCGGCGGATGCGCGCGCAGTCCAATTTCATCGAGCAGACCCCGTTGATCCTGCTAGGGGTCGCGCTGGTCGAGGCAGCCGGCAAGGGTGGCATGTGGCTTGCCCCGCTGGGCGGCCTGTTCCTACTCGGCCGGATCGCGCACGGAATCGGGATGGACGGCAATTTCAAGCCGGGTCGCGGGATCGGCATGCTGACAGGCATGATCTTGCAACTCGCGCTGGTTGGAGTTGCCGTGATGACCGCGCTTGGGAAGATGTAAGGCATAGCAAATCCTCCCCGAGATCGCTCGGGGAGGACCTAGCCGCTCAGCGCATAGTCGCTGACAAACCCGTTGACCTGCCGCTCGCGCCCGAAAGTGCTGGTAGGACCATGACCGGGAATAAAGGTCACGTCATTGCCCAGCGGCCAGAGCTTCTGGGTGATTGAATCGATCAAGTCCTGATGGTTTCCGCGCGGAAAGTCGGTCCGCCCGATCGAGCCGGCGAATAGCACATCGCCGACGATTGCCAGGTGCCCCAGCGGATAATGGAACACCACATGCCCCGGCGTGTGCCCCGGGCAGTGAATTACATCGAGTGTCGCCTCACCCACGGTCACCGTATCGCCGTCCTTGAGCCAACGGTCGGGCTCGAACACCTCGGCGTGCATCCCGTACTTGCCGCCATCCTTGGCCAGTTGCTCGATCCAGAACCGGTCGTCCTCGTGCGGGCCCTCGATCGGCACACCCAGCTCTTTCGCCAGGATCCCGGCCTGCCCACAGTGATCGAGATGCCCATGCGTGATGAGCAGCTTCTCGATAGTCACCCCGACCTTGGCGACGGCCGACTTGAGCTTGTCGAGATCCCCACCCGGATCAACCAGCGCGGCCTTCATTGTCTTGGTGCACCAGATCAGCGAGCAGTTCTGCTCAAGCGGAGTCACGGGAATAATCCCGACGCGGACGGGCGGTTCGGTGGTTTCGGTCATGCTCCAGCAATGCCGGGGCTTTGCCGCCGGGGCAATGGGAAATGGGCCAAGTTCAGTCTGAGGTAAGACGGATCAGTCAAACACAATTCCAAGCACTACTGCAATTATTGCAAATCCGAAGATGCTCACGAGCCCAATTGGCACGATCAGCCAAAGCGGGTTGCGGCTTGGGAAAAGCGATTTGCTGACAACCGCCGCACTAAACCCAATCCCGGCCCAGATCGGCAGAGCAAGAGTCTCATGCGCGCGATAGGGCAAGACATAGGCAATTACATAAAATTCGAGGAAGACGAACGAACCAGCCATAAATGGCGCAACGACCATTCGGATCACCAGAAGTGACCAACCAGCACCCAAGTGCCAGTCGCAACTCACAAATCTGACGAGCAAAACGCAACCCAAACAAAACCCCGAGCACCAAAGCGTCAGACCCGCCAACCGCAGACCGTCTGGCATGCAGTACCATTCGATGATCGCTCCGCCATGTTCCCGTGTGGCCAGACAGTTCCCGCTTGCGTAAGCGTCTCGAAAATCCAACGAAGTGCTTTGCAGCCAGAACGCCAGCACTGCGGCTGCGCTGACAAGCGCGCAGGCTGAGAAGAAGATCAGTCCAAATCGAAATTGCTCGTTACGAAACATGGCCCAGTCCTTTGGGCCAAGGTCTGTGTCGGTGGGGGACTGGCATCAACCCACTGCATCGATCGTCCGTTAAATCCACACAGGCTGCTCAATCGCCCCACCCTCAGGAATTCGCCGCCCTCCCACCAGTGCCCAAGAACTCAACCACCCGGTCGCGCCATACTCGGTAGCCTTCGCGGCTGGGGTGCAAGGCATCGTTGAACAGGCTGCGGCGCTGCAAGCCGACCGGATCGACGAAGGATGGGTAGAGATCGAGGTATTCGATGCCGTCGGCCTGCCCGGCATAGGCCCGCAACCGGGAGTTGACCGGCAGCACCAGGTCGCGGTTCTTGACCGGGTCTTCGGTAGGCAGCAGCGACTGGATCACGATCCGCGCCTTGGGCTTGCGCTCATGGACCCGGGCCACGACCGCCAGAACGCCTTGATAGATGCTGTCGGTGGCTGGCTTTTCCGCGTCGAACGAGTTGTTGATGCCGAGCATCACGAAAATCGTATCGGGCTGGAGGTCGCCCCGGTCGAGCCAACCTTGCCCGCCCTTCGCCTTGGGCAACAGGCGGTGCAGGACATGTTCGATCCGGTCGCCCGAAACACCGAGATTGAGTGCCTTCTGGCTGGGCACCGCCCCGGCAAAGCTCTCATCCCAGATCGCCCGGCCGCAGTAGAGGCCGGGGAACCACGGGTTTTCATCGAGATGCCAGAAATCGGTAATCGAATCGCCGACAAAGACGATCCGGGTCGATTTGAGGCTTTGCTTACCGGCCAGTTGCCGGTCGATATCGGCGGCGCGCTTTTGCCAGTAATCGATCCGGGCTGCGGGACGTTCGGAATTGAACTGGGCGGGTGCCTGAGCCGCCGCGACGAGGGGCGTGGACAGCGCAAAGATAAAGGCCAGATTGCGCAGCCACGATCCGCGATTCGACATGGTTTTCCTCTCCTTGGCGTTTTCGCCTGAGAGATAGCCTATCCGTCAAAGACCAGCGGTGACAGCCCGGTATACGTATACTCAGCCGGCCTCAGAGCCGCCCGCTCTTCCACACCACCCGCCCGATCACTTCGACCTCCCCCGGCTCCAGCTCAATCGTGCGATAAGCCGGGTTGTCGCTGACCAGCGCGACCACGCCAGGACGGGCGAGGTCGAGGCGCTTGACCATCAGCGCATCGCCGGTGCGGACAACATGGATTCCGTCGCGCCAATTGCGAGGGGTGCGATCAACCAGGATTTCGTCGCCGTCGCGCAGGGTGGCTTCCATCGAATCGCCCTCTACCCGGATCGCCGAGAGCTGCGCGGGGTCGAGCCCTTGTTCGCGAAGCCAACGGGCAGAGAAGCGGAAGGCACCGATGGGCAATTCCTCCCCAGCCAGCAGCCCCGGCCCGGCCGAGGCACCCAGCGGCAGGCGGGGTACGTCAACCCAGTCACCGCGCGGCTGCTTTCCAGCGGGCAGAGCATTGGAAAAATCCTCCGGCGCACCCAGTTCCGCCTCATCCACGCCGAAGAACCGGGCCAGCGTGCGCCGGTCGGTTTCTTCCAGCTTGCGCGGGCTGCCCTTGCGGATGAACTGCTGGAGATAGGTGGAATTGCGGCCAATCAGCTCGGACAGGCCCGAGAGGCTGGCGTTTTGCTCGCTGGCCAGTTGCAACAGCCGCGCGCGGGGATCGTGGGTAACCATGAATTTGTCCTACACGATGTATTTTTCCTAGACAAGTAGGATTTCGCAGGAAACAACAGGATTATTCCTACGTCGATTCGCCTCATGCAACCGGGCCACAACAAGGAGACAAGAGCCCATGCTGATTACCCGGATCGAGCGTTTCCTGCGCGAAACCGGAATGCCCTGGACCAAGTTCGGACGGCTTGCCGCCCATGACCCGCGCTTTGTCCAGGACCTGCGCAACGGCCGCACACCTCGTACTGCAACCGCGAAACGTGTGGAACATTTCATGAACATATATCGCGAGGAATGCCGTGCAAATTGACCTTTCACTGGACCAGGCCATGCTCTCTGCCGCCCGCCGCAAGGCCCGCCGCACCCCGTGGATGCCGCTGCTATCGGCACTGCTTGAGCTTGCCCAAGGCAAGGCCGAACTTGTCCGCCACAGCGAACGCGCCTGGGCCAGCGTGACTTTTTCGGGATCGAAGCACGTGGTCGTGCTGGCCTTTACCGGCGAGGCGGCGGTGGCGGCGGGGGAAGCGCTGATTGACGTTCTGCCCGAGCACGAGTTCGCACTGCCGCGCCTGCTGGTCGCCGATGCGGCGGTGGTGCGGGTAGAACACACCACCCTGCCCCAACCGCGGCTGGAAGTGGAGATGGAATTGCTGGTGCTGGACGAGGCTTAGCGGTTGCTAGCCCCCTGTCGAAAACAGATAGCCCTTCCCCATTGGGGAAGGGTTGGGATGGGGGTTCCACGCTAGCATCGAGCCCCCACCCCAACCCCTCCCCGCCGGGGAGGGGCATTTTGGCCCTGATCTGGATTGCCCCTAATACCCCGCCGCGTAGTCCACCAAAGGCTCAAGCCGCTCGCCGCGGTGATACCGTTCAAGGTTGACCAGGAACCGCTCGGCCGAACGCTCGAACACCTTGTTCTGCGCCCGGCCCGACAGGTGCATGGTGACCTGCGCGTTTTCCTGTGCCCACAGCGGGTGATCGACGGGCAGCGGCTCGGGCGTGGTGACGTCGAGCAAGGCCCCGCCGATCCGACCGGCCTGTAGCGCCTCGACCAGCGCCGCCTGATCGATCACCGATCCACGCGCGACGTTGACCAGCACTGCGCCCGCCTTCATCGCCGCCAGCTCTGCCGCGCCGATCATGTGTTCGGTTTCGGCCGTGGCGGGGACCGCGATCACGATCCAGTCGAACTCGCCCAGCCGCGCGCGCCATTCATCGGGAGTGAGCACCCCTGGCCCGGCCGAGCGGCGGACATTGGTCACCTCAACCCCGAACGCCGCCAGCCGCGCCTCCACCTCCTGCCCGATCGCGCCATAACCAAGGATCAGCGCCTTGCTGCCATAGAGCTCGCGCTTGCCGGGCGAATCCTTGAGCCATTCGCGGCGATCCTGTGCCCGCACAACCGCACGATAGTCCTTCGAATGGGCCAGCATCAGCATCACGACATATTCGGCGATCGGCACCGCGTTGATCCCGGCCCCGTTGGTCAGCATGACCCCGCGTGCCTCCAGCACGTCGAGCGGGAACGCCTCAACCCCGGCATAGACCGAATTGAGCCACTTCAGCCGTGTCGCGCGCTGGAAAACCTCGGCCATATCGGCCTTCGAATGCATGTCGAACCAGCCGATCTCCGCCTCGGGCGCCAGTACAAAGGCCTCGTCCTTGCTGGCATACCAGCGGGCATCGACCCAATCGGGCAGGCGCGTTTCGAGCAGCGAGCGCAGCAGCGCGTTCAGCACGGTGATGGTCATTTGGGTTCCTGAAAGCTGTCGAGCATCGGCGGGCGATGCAGGCATTCGGCGAAATCGAACGGGCGGGTGGTGAGCGGCTGCACCCGCGCCGCATCGGGATGACGCGGGTTGAGGTAGATGACGTCCGCCTCGGGCAGTACCCTTGAACGTATTGCGCAAGTCAGCGAGCGGCGAGTTTCGAGCCAATCACCTACGAAAGCGCGGATCGTCTCCTCATCAGGATCGGGGACGCGTTCGGGGATCGTGTCCACCTCGGTCCAGCCAAGCACGAAGTCGTCGGGGATTCCCATCAGGTCGCGCGGCTGGTAGCGCAGCGCCACCAGCACCGCGAGCCCGGCCTCGCTCGCCAGGCTCACCACCGGATGCCCGCGCGGGGCATAGCGCGCGCCGTGCAGCTCTGCCCCCTTGCCATCAAGCGCGACGAACGGCGCGCGCGTGAGCCGCCACAGCTTCATCAGCTACCGGGCGTCTCGGCCAGTTCCTCGCGCATTCCGGCCTTCACGCCCTTGGGCGCGCTTTCGCTGAACAGGTCGTCGATAACCCAGCGCTTGCCCTCAAGCACCATCACCAGCCGCTGGGTGACGAAATCGCCCCAGCCGGAATTGACCTTGACGGTGACCTCCAACTTGCCCGGCGCCAGCTGGCGGATGCCGGTGCGCTTCCAGCTGAATTTCCTGGCCTGCCAGTCCTGGCATTCGCAGAACCAGCCATAGTCGCTCATCCCGGTCAGCTCTTCGCCGTTGTGCTTGTCCCAGGCCTTGATCAGCCTGGTGGTGGCGGCGGAAAAAACTGGCTGATCCCAGTCCCCGCCGGTGGGCCCGCTTTCCCTGAGGTAGCCACCATAGGCTCGCTTGAGCGTCAGATCGACCGCGGCGTCTTGCGCCGAAGGTGCGGGCGCGGCGGCGATCAGCAGCGCGGCGAATGCGAAAGTCTTGAGCAAGCGGTTCATCGAAGGCCCCCTGGTGCAATGCGATTGATGCACAGCCTAGCCTGCCTTGCCAAGCGCCGCTTGCACGAAGGCGTCAGAACGTGCCCCAAATCCTGCCCACCATATCCAGTTCGTCCTGAGGAGCGGCTGAGCGAATGCGAAGACGCGTCTCGAAGGACTTGCGTGCGTGGAGGTGGTTCGAGACGGGCCTTCGATACTTCGTTTCGCTCAGCACTCAGTCCCTCCTCACCACGAACGGGATTGGGTTTGGGTCTGGGTTACCCCAGCTTCCACTCCCACCCCAGCGGATCGCCATCCATCACCTCGACCCCGGCAGCCGCGAGTTCATCGCGCAGGGCGTCCGAGGTTGCGAAGTCTTTCGCCACGCGGGCTTCCTTGCGGGCGGCCAGCTTGGCTTCGATTTCGGCTTCGGTGATGGTTGCGGACTTTGGGCGGATGCGGAGGTCCTGGCGGGTCAGGGTCATGAGATTGAGACCCAGCACAGCATCAATGGCATTCACAAGCCTAAGCGCAGGCTCTGCTGGCTTCCCTTTGATCGAAAGGACCAGATCCAAGGTGACCAATGCCACGGCCGTATTCAAGTCGTCGGAAATGGTCTCGTCAATCCCGGCAACCTGCGAACTGTATTCCGCCATTATTTCATCGTCACCCTGAACTTGTTTCAGGGTCCATTCCTCGTCACCAGCCAAGGGCTGCGATGGCGCGATGGATGCTGAAACAAGTTCAGCATGACGGGCTTTGAGTTGGGTGACAGCCATCACCATCCTCTTCAACCGAACCAACGCCGCCCCCAGCCCCTCCCAGGAAAACTCCAGCTCGCTGCGGTAATGCGCCTGCAGGCACATTAACCGGTAGGCCAGCGGGTGATACCCCTTGTCGACCAGCAGTTGCAGGCGCAGGAATTCGCCCGCGCTCTTGCTCATCTTGCCGCTGCGCTCGATCAGAAAATTGTTGTGCATCCACACGTTGGCGCCCGAATTCGACGCCACGTCCAAACCGTTGGTGCAGCAATGCGCCTGGTTCTGCGCGATCTCGTTAGGGTGGTGGATCTCGCGGTGGTCGATCCCGCCGGTATGAATATCGAAGGGAAAGCCCAGCACCGCGCCGCTCATTACCGAGCATTCGAGGTGCCAGCCCGGCGCACCCTTGCCCCAGGGCGAATCCCATTCCATCTGGCGCTTCTCGCCCGGCGGGGTCTTGCGCCAGATCGCGAAGTCGGCGGCGTTGCGCTTGCCTTCGACCTCGTCGATCCGCCCTTCACCTTCATCGGTCTGGGCACGGGCCAGACGGCCATAGTCGGCGACGGTCGAGACATCGAAATAGAGCCCGCTGTCGAGTTCGTAGCAATGCTTGTCGGCAATATCCTTGGCGAACTGGATCATCTGCTCGATGTAGTCGGTCGCGATGGTCCACTGGGCCGGCTGGCGGATATTCAGCGCCTTGATGTCAGCCCAATAGGCTTCGGTGTAGTGGCGGGCGATGTCCCAGATCGACTGGGCCTTCTCCGCCGCCATCTTCTCCATCTTGTCTTCGCCGGCATCGGCATCGTCGGTCAGGTGGCCCACATCGGTGATATTGATCACGTGGGTCAGCTTGTAGCCCTTGAAGCTCAGCGTGCGGCCCAGCACGTCGGCGAAGACATAGGCGCGCATGTTGCCGATGTGCGGGTAATTGTAGACCGTCGGCCCGCAGGTATAGACGCGCGCCTCGCCCGGATGGACGGGCTGGAACTCTTCCAGCTGGCGGGTCA
>Ga0209023_10006440_pt1 | contig 12380 bp, 12 predicted proteins | sample LakOneMetagenome_FD_187468 | JGI IMG/M metagenome (GOLD analysis project Ga0209023, IMG submission 187468) | Freshwater and sediment microbial communities from Lake Erie, Canada (SPAdes) (version 2) | ecosystem: Environmental > Aquatic > Freshwater > Lentic | place: Lake Erie, Canada... | reverse complement strand
GGCCGTGTGCGCTCGGCCGCAGGATCGACGACGATCGGCCGCTCCATGAGGGTCTCGTCGGCGGTGGCCGACAAGCCTGCCGCGAGACGTCGCTGCGCCTCGGCTTCCTCGAGTCGTCGCCGCAGGTCCCATTGCGCCATCGCCCAACCCCATGTCCCGACTGCCAACCGTCACCGTTCGGGACACTGTAACGGGTCTGGGTCAAACGGCCTAGGCGCTCGCGTCCGGGCAGGTCAGATGGCGTGAATCGATGCCTCGCAGCCTTCTGGGAGGCGGTACCGACCCGCCAGCGTGTCGAACTGCCGGCGAGATCCGCTCCGACGGGGAGTCGAAGACGGGACGGGTGCGGGTCAGGTCCGGGGTGGCCAGACGCGGACCAGCTGCCGCCGGTGCTGAGCGCGGAAGCCGGAGGTACCGCTCGTCGGGGCTCAGCGCCGCGGGGCGCTCAAGCGGGGTGCGAACGTGAAGCCGCACGCGAAGCACGACATGGTCGCCGTGCGCGTCACCGAGTCGAGGTGGTCGACCCGGAGCACGTCGTGGCAGTTGGGGCAGGGCATGTCGGTGGTGGCCGCCGGCCCATCGACCACGGCGGCCGGGCGCAGGTCGATGATCAGCTCGGCATCGGCCGTGATGTGCACCCGCGCCTCTGCGGGGTCCGCGCTGAACGGGTCGAGCTCGCTGGCGACGGCCTCGGAGCGCAGGCGCTCGGCGCTCGTGCGCAGGGCGGCGTCCCGGGCGGCGTCGTCATCGTCATGGGTCCGGAGCGCAGCGAGGCGTTCGGTGAGCTTCATCTGAGGCTCCCTTCCTGGGTGAGGGTCCCAAAGTCACGCGCTCCGCTCCGACCACGCAGGTCGGCCGCGCAACGTCTGGCTCGAGGGCGAGTGTACGGACGATGTCCGCACTTCGGAACCCCTCGAGCCGGCGCGAACGTCCTCGAACGCGCCACGGCACCGTCGCTCTGTACCCTTCCCCACGCCGTCCATGACCTGCCCCGCGCGGTGCGGCGCCCGGGGCGGGTCGGACCGGTGCGGATCGGGCGCCACCGCTATGCTCCGTCGTCCGCGCCGGCTCGGCCGGTTGGAGGGGAACGATGACCGATCTGCTCGAGCTGTCCGCTCGCTACATCGACAGTGGCATTGCAGACGGCCCGGTCAATCGCATGACCCTCGAGCTCTCCGAGGTCGCGGATCACGTCGCCCTGGTCGAGGCGTTCTCCCATGTCGTCGCGTTCGAGACGGCCGACGGCCTGGTCCTGTTCGACGCAAGCCTCGAGGCGTTCGGGCTGCGCGCCAGCTACGCGCTGCGCCGCTGGAGCGAACAGCCGATCGACACGATCATCTACACACACGGGCACGCAGACCACGTCGGCGGGGCCCGGCCGATCATCAACGAGGCCCGCGACCGCGAGCAGCGCCGCCCCGTCGTCATCGGCCACGAGAACGTGCCCCATCGCTTCGATCGCTACGACCTCACCAACGGCTACAACGCGATCGTGAACGCCCGCCAGTTCCGGGGCATGGGCATGCTCGGGGCGAGCGACGAGGGCCGCCCGCTGTTCCCGACGCAGTGGGTCCGGCCCTCGGTCACCTACAGCGAGCGGTTGCAGCTGCGCGTCGGCGACCTCGACATCGAGCTGCACCACGGGCTCGGCGAGACCGACGATCACACGTGGGCGTGGATGCCCGCCACCAAGGCGATCGCCTGCGGCGACTTCCTCACGTGGGTGTTCCCGAACGCCGGCAACCCGCAGAAGGTGCAGCGCTACCCGCTCGAGTGGGCCCGCGCCCTGCGCGAGATGGCGGCGTACAACGCCGAGCTCCTGCTCCCGGCGCACGGCCTGCCGATCGCCGGCGCCTCGCGCATCCGCACCGTCCTCGACGACGTGGCCACCGTGCTCGAGGCGCTCGTGGAGCAGACGTTGCAGCTCATGAACGACGGCGCCACCCTCGACCAGGTGCTGCGCACGGTGAAGCTGCCGGCCGCGCTGATGGACAAGCCGTACCTGCAGACGACCTACGACGAGCCGGAGTTCGTGATCCGCAACGTGTGGCGGCTCTACGGCGGGTGGTACGACGGCAACCCGGCTCGCCTGAAGCCGCCCTCCGACAACGCGATCGCAATGGAGACCGCCACCCTCGTCGGCGGGGTGCAGCCGCTCGTGCGCAAGGCGCTGGACCTGCGGACCAACGGTGAGCTGGCGCTCGCCGCGCACTTCATCGAGCTCGCCATGCTGGCCGAGCCCGACAACCCGCAGGTCCACAAGGCCCGCGCCCGCATCTACAAGGAACGGCGCTATGAAGAGATCTCACTGATGGCCCAGGGGATCTTCGGCTATGCCGCGAAGCAATCGGAAGCTGCGATGGAACAGCTCGAGACCCGGGCGGCCGAAGTCGACGGGAACGCGCGCGCTGACCATCGCTGAACCCTCGGCGCGCGCGGCCGATCGTCGACGGTCCTCGGGGTTCCTGTTGGCGTGCGTGATGGCGGTGCTGGCGCTGGCGTGTGCGCGAGACGCCGCGCCCATCGCGGCCACGGGTCACGGGATCTCGACGCTGGCCCCGGCGCCGGTCGACTACAGCGCGCGCGGCCCGTACCCCGTGGGCATGATGATCCTGGACGCGGGCGCCACGAAGGCGGTCGTGTACTACCCGGCCGACCCGGCGACGCTCGATAGCTCGCGCCATGTGACGTCGTACAACCTCGGCGACGCGCTGACCCCGGCGCTGCGCGCGTACCTCGGGCCGGTGGTGCCCGAGCTCGTGCAGGACATCCCGCTCGACGTGCACCAGAGCGCGTCGATCAACCCGGAGGGTCCGTTCCCGATCGTGGTGCACAGCCACGGCGTCGGGGGGTCGCCGATGGCCGAGTCCGCGCACTTCCAGCACCTCGCGTCGTGGGGTTTCGTCGTCGCCGCCCCGGACCACCAGGCGCGGGACCTCACGGCCCTGGCCACCGGTGCGGTCGTCGCCGACGGCAGCGACGACCGCGACCTGCGCGCCACGCTGGACGCGCTGAGCCGTGAGAACACGCGGCCGGGGAGCCCGTTGCTCACCGGCCTCGACACCACCTCCGTCGCTGCCGAGGGCCTCGACGACGGCGCCGCCACGGCGTACCGCCTGGCGGCTGAGGACCGACGCGTCAGGGCGTGGATCGGGCAGGCGCCCACGGCGCTCGGGCCGCCGGACGGCGCCGCGCCCGCGCCGCTGGAGAAGGCCATGCTGATCATCGCCGGCGAGAAGGACTCGCTGGTCCCGGTTGCGGACGTGCAGGCGCGGTACGACGCGCTCGGCGCCCCCAAGCGCCTCGCCATCGTGCACGGCGCGGGCCACTCGACGTTCCTCGACGCGTGTGCGCCGCTCCGTCGCAGCGGCGGGCTCGGGACGTACGCCGCGAACCTGCCGGCGCTGATCCCGATCCTCGAGCGCAACGACGACGGCTGCGCCGGACCGGACGCCATCGAACCGGCACGCGCCAGCGCCTACATCGACCACCTCACCGTGGCGAGCTACCGCCGAGCGTTCGGGCTGGACACCGACGACGCGTCCGTGCGCGAGGACTTCCTGCGCCGCACGTTCCCCGAGGCGGCAGGGCCGATCCAGTCGACGCCGGCGCCCTGACGCGTCGGTCACCCCGCGACCGTCAGCCCGTGGTGGTGCCACCGTCGATGGTCAACACCGCACCGTTGACGTAGTACGCCTCGTCGCTGCCGACGTAGGCCACCATGGCTGCGACGGATTCCGGCTCCTGCATGTCGCGGGTCAGGAACGAGCGGGAGATCAATGACATCGACGACCCCTCGGGCGGCATGAAGCCACCGAGGATGTTCGTGTTGACGCCGCCCGGGCAGACCGCGTTGACCCGCACCCCGGTGCGCCCGTACTCGATCGCCATCGCCTTCGTGATGCCGACGAGCGCGTGCTTCGAGGCGCAGTACGCCACGCAGTACGCCTGGCCGATGACCCCGGCGGTCGATGCGAGGTTGACGATGTTGCCCTTGCGCTCGAGCAGTTGGGGCAGCGCCGCCTGGCTGAGGTAGAGCGGTCCGGCGGCGTTCACCGCGAACATGGCGTTGAGCCGTTCGGGCGTCTCCTCGAGGGTGTGGCGCGACCCGCCGATGCCGGCGATGTTGCACACCACGTCGAGGCCGCCGTACAGGGCCACCACCTCGGCCACCACGTCGGCACAGGCGGCGGGGTCGGTCACGTCGAGGCGGCCGCCGTGGGCGGTTCCGCCGTTGTCGACGATCGTGGCGATCGTCTCCTTGAGGCCCTCCTCGTTGACGTCGCCGCACCACACCGACGCACCCTCGGCCGCCAGGCGGATCGCCGTGGCGCGCCCGATGCCCGATGCCGCGCCCGTCACGATCGCGACCTTCGAGCCGTAGCGCCGGCCGATCGACGGATCGTCGAACGGGTTCACGTAGGTGATGTCGGTGCGGGCCTCGCTCATGGGAGCTCCTCGAGATCGGGATGGCCGCGGCCTTCCGCGGCGCCGCGCCACGGTACTAGAACAGGTTCTAGTACCGCACTCCCGAGGGTTGCCGGCCTCGGCGCGTCAGCCGGTGAAGGCGGGCGAGGCGTTGACGGGGCTCGCGACCGGCGTGCTGGCGGGCGCCACCGTGGTGCTCGTGGTCGACGTCGAGGACGTGCTGGATGTCGTGGAGGTGGAGGTGGAGGTGGACGTGGTCGTGCTCGTCGTGGTGGGCGTGACCTGCGCCGCGAGCTGCCCGCGCGCCTCGCCCCCGCCGAATTGCTCGGTGTGGACGTTGTAGTAGAAGAGCGGCGGGTTGGCGAGGATCGCGCTGACCGTGGCCCCGTCCGCGATCACGCAGTTCTGCACCTGGCCGTTGAAGTTCACGACGACCGGCCCGTTGACCCCGGCGGCACCGCTGTGGATGTGCGAACCCGACACGATCCCGTGCAGACCGGTGATGCCCGTGGCGTCGACGCACACCTTGTTGATGGCGCTGTCGACGGTGACGGTGACCGGCCCGGCGGCTGAGCTCTCGACGGGCGGCACCTCGTTGGCCGCCGACGCGTCGGCGTGCAGGGTGGTCACCTGCGGGGTCACGAGCTGGCCGCGCACCTCACCGCTGGGGAAGTTCGTCGTGTGCACGTTGAAGTAGAAGCCCGCTGGGTCGGCGAGGATGTCGTCGACGACGGCGGCGGTGCTCGCGACGCAGGTGTCGAGGCTGCCGGAGAAGTCGACCACGACCGGGCCGTTGGTGCCCGCGGCGCCCTTGTGGATGTGGTCGAGGGTGAGGGCGCTCGAGAGGTCGTCCACCTTGCCGGCGACGCACACCTGGTCGGTGGTGTCGTCGATGGTGACGGTCACGTACCCGGTGGCGGTCGACGCGGCCGGCGGCACCTGGTTGCTGGCGAGCAGGCCGGCGACGAGGGTGGTGGTGGCGGCATGCGCCGAGCCGGAGATGACGAAGCCGGCCGTGACGAGGCCGAGCACGCCGATGACGAGGGGGATGATGCGACGCAAGGGAGGACCTCCAGGGAACGGGGACCCCCGAAGGTACTGCTTGTGGGTGCTGGAGGCGGGGTTCGGGCCCTCGCGGCATGCCGAACGACCGACGGGGAGGGCGAGCGCACGCGGCAGGGCGGCGACCGTGGTGGTCGCCGCCCTGCGCACTCCCTCGCTGTCGTGAGGACTGAGGCCGCCGGCGTCGTGCGGCTGGGGCCCACCCGGTCACGGCGCCCGGGATCGGGTGCCGTGAGCCCGGGGGACGGCGCTACGAGATGGTGACGGGCGTGCCCAGCGGGACGAGCCCGACCAGCTGCTCGACGATGTCGTTGGGGACCCGGACGCAACCGTGGGAGACGGACTGGCCGATGCTCGCCGGCTCGTTCGTGCCGTGGATGCCGAGCTGGCCGTCGCCGCCGCCGAACTCGCTCAGCGTGTCGCTGTGGCCCGAGAGCCCGAAGGCGAAGGGGCCGTAGGCGCCGTTGGCGTTGCCGGTGTCGAGCAGGTCCGTCACGAAGAACGAGCCGGCGGGCGTGGGGTTCTGCTTCGAACCGATCGCGACCTCGGTGGTGAGGACGGGCTCACCGTTGTCGGTGAGCACGAGCTTGCGGCTGGCGAGGTCGACCGTGATCGCCTTCGTGCTGGTGCGGAGCTCGACGGCGTCCTTCTTCACCCAGCCGGTCGAGCCGTTGGGGCGGATGGGCAGCGCGACCTTGACCCAGTCGCCTTCCACGTCGAGTGCGAGCAGCGTGGACTTCGAGCCGAGCTTGGTCGTCAGGCCGATCTCGGTCAGCACCTTGGAGCCGTCGTCCGGATCGCTGTGGACCTGGGCCTTGGATGCGGTGATCCGCGCCGCGACGGTGACGTTGGGGTTGGGGGCTTCGGTGGTGTCGGAGCCGCCGGCCGGGTCGGCGGTGCTGACTGAGGGATCGGTGGCCGAGCCGTTGGATCCGGGATCGGCGGACTGCGAGATCGCAGGGCCGGCGGCGGTGGTCGTGGTCGTGCCGGCGCACGAGGCGGCGCCGAACAGTGCGAGCGGGACGAACAGGACGGGAGCGAGGCGAGCGGAGAGGCGCATGACGGGTTCCTTTGGTGAAGACAGCGAGTGGGGTGGGGGGACTGCGAGCGGAGCGGGCCAGGCGAAGCGCCACCGGCGAGGAGGGGACCGGTGGCGCTTCGGCGGCTCGGATCAGCCGGTGAAGACCGGCTGGCCCTTCACGGGAGCGTCGGGGTTGGTGGAGGGGTACGAGGGCTTCGGGTCGTCGTGCTTGACCGTGGTCTCGGTGGTCTCCGTCGGCTTCGTGGTCGGGGGCTTCGTGGTGGGGGGCTTGGTGGTCGGGGGCTTCGTGACCGGCGGGATCGTGTGGAGCGTGACCGGCGGGATGGTGCTGAACGTCACCGGCGGGATCGTCTTGATCGTGAACGGCGGGACGGTGTTGAAGGTGTTCGGCGTCTTGTTGATGACGACGCCGCCCGTGGTGCACAGGCCGGGGACCTTCTGGCAGATGTCGTTGCTCGGGGCCGCCTGGCTGGTGGGGGCCAGGCCGACGACGGCGCCGACCGCGAGGCTCGTGCCGAGGAGGAAGGTGGCGAGGATGCGGTGGTTCTTCATGGTGAGCTCCTGTTGCGGGTTTGGGGGTGGGGGGATTTGGTGTGGGGGAACTGCGGGACTTCGAGGCCGGGGGAGTCGTTCCTGTCCGGCGCTTCGGGGTCCCTGACCGGCGGTCGCCACGGCGCTTACGGCGATTTCCCGGTGACCTCAGTCACCGAAAGGGGGATGCCTGCGCCGCCGATGGAGCAGGACCTCGTTGTGCCCGTCCCCGCCATCGCGGCAGGGAGGCGGGAAACCCGCTGGTGACGCGTAAGCGCGGCGCCCGTCGACGGTCAGGAGGTCTGCGCTGCACCGGATGGCCCGGTCATCGAAGGCGCCGACCCGGAGATGGGCGACAATGAGCGGACTTCCCGCCCCGAGGGCGGAGCACCACACGACCGCCACCGCGGCGCCGTCCCCACGACGCCCCGCCACCGGATCACCGGAGGGAGGACGATGGACGCAACCGACGAGCCCACCCCGCCGACGGATGGCTCCGTCGATGGCGGCTTCACCGATGGCGGCGCGGACCCTGAGCGCCTGGCCTCCCGCGCTCGTGACACCCAGCTCGTCAACGCCATCCGCGCCGGCGACAGCCAGGCGTTCGGCCAGCTCTACGACAAGTGGTTCGATCGCATCTACGACCTGGCGCACCGCATCGTCCGCAACCCGGACATCGCCGCCGAGGTCGCCCAGGACACGTTCCTCAAGGCGTGGCGCTCGCTCGACAGCCTCGAGAACCCCGATGCGTTCGGCGGGTGGTTGCTCCGCATCGCCCGCAACGCGTCCTACAACCGCAGCGCCCGGGAAGGCCGGTCGTCGGCCTTCGACGATCAGGGGCTCGCGATGATCGAGTCCGTCGGTGCCTCACCCTCCAGCGCCCCCGCCGGCTTCAACGTCGAGGATCGCCTCGGGCGCGCCAGCAGCCCCGAGACCGCCCTCGAGGACCGCGAAGCGCAGTCCCTCGTGTGGCAGGCCGCCGCGGCGCTGCCGGCCCGCGACGTCGAGGTGCTCGACCTGCAGCTGCGCCACGGCCTGAGCCCGGCCGAGATCGGCGACGTCATCGGCATGAACCGCAATGCCGCGAACCAGCTCGTGCACCGTCTGCGCGGCCGGCTCGAGACGGCGATCCGGGCCCGCGTCCTGTGGCGCGACGGTCAGCCGTCGTGCACGGTCCTGGCGACCCGCCTCCACGAATCGGGCATCGCCGAGTTCGGTGCCGAGGCCGTGAAGGTGATCGAGCGGCACGTTCCGGGTTGTGACGAGTGCGACGAGAAGCAGCGCATGCGCCTGCAGCCCGCGGCCCTGTTCGCGGCGGCGCCCCTGCTCATCGCCCCGCAGCTCATCAAGCAGACGGCGGCCTCGGCCCTCGAGGCTGCCGGCGTGCCCATGCAGGGCTCGGCGTTCTCGAGCTTCGCGACAGGTGGGCTCCAGGCCGCCGGGTCCGGCGCGTCGACCAGCGGCACCGGCGCCGGCTCACCGGCCGCTCCCGGACCGGGCGCTGGTGCCGCAGGCGGACCGGGCGGCGTGCCCGTAGGCGCCCAGGAAGCAGTCGCGTCCGTCACCCAGCTCGGCGCGAAGACCACGAAGCACACGGTGCGCAACTCGCTGCTCGCCGCGGCGGCTGTGGTGGTCGTGATCGCCGGGGTGTTCGGCGTCCTCAGCCGTCGCACCGGTGATAGCCCGCCGGCGATCGAAGTTGCCGCCTCGGGGCCCCTCGGGACGGCCCGCGGCACGACGACCGCCGCGCCCTCCGGCGCCACCACCCCGCGGTCCACCACGGAGGCCCCGACCTCGGGGCCCAGCACGACCCAGGGCGGCGCCGTGACACCGTCGTCGATCCCGGTCACCCAGGCCCCGCCGACCACGACGGCCGGAGCGCCGACGACCCAGACCACCCAGCGTCCGGCGACGACCACCACGACCGCTCCCACCACCACGACCACCACGGTGCCAGTCGACGCCACCATCACGATGACGCCGCCGACGAAGGACAACCGGCCCTGGGCGATGACGCCGATCGTGCGGCAGGTCAGCCCGACCCTCTCGTGGAGCGTCAGCACCAAGGCCAAGGTCACGGTGGCAGTCGAAGGGCCGGCGCCCGACAACCCCAAGAAGCTGCTCAGCTCGGAGCCGACCGGCAGCCAGATCGTTTGCCCAGGGACGCTCTCGACCCTCGGGAACACCCAGGTGTGCTCCGCCGCCGCGGGGACCTACACCTACACGCTCACGGTGAAGGGCGCGGACGGCAAGGTCATCACCACCAAGACGGCGACGCTCACGCTGACGCAGTACGTCGGCTGACGGCGCCGACCGGCCTGCCTCAGGTTGGGGCCACGAGCTTCGGCCTCACGGCCACGAAGTAGTACACGCCGAGGCCGCTGCCGATGAAGCCACAGAGCACCAGGGTCACCCCGAGGGCGACCAACCACGTCGCCCTGGTCTCACCGCTCTCGGCGAACTGACTGGCGTCGCGGGGCACGATGTCGATGATCGCGACGATCGGCGCGACGAGGAAGACCAGGTACACCACGAACCAGATCACACCCACGATTCGCCTCCGCCTGCTCTGCTCTGCTCGACGTCCGGACGCTACGCCACCCCGCGACCGGTAGCGTCGGACTCGTGCGAGTGGCTGCCGGGCAGATGACGTCGACGGGGGACAAAGAGGCCAACCTGGCCACCGCGGCCCGCCTCGTCGCCGACGCCGTGGCGCAGGGTGCCGAGCTCGTCGTGCTGCCCGAGATGTTCAACTGCCTCGGCTCGGGTGCCGTGTTGCAGGCTGGGGCCGAGCCGCTCGACGGGCCGACCTCGGCATGGTCCGCTGCCGTCGCTGCGGAGCACGGGATCCACCTCGTCGCCGGCAGCTTCATCGAGCGCGACGCCGACGCCGACGCCGACGTCGACGAGGGCGCGGGAGATCGGCGCCGCAACCACAACACCTCGTGCGTCTACGGGCCCGGTGGCGCGCGCCTCGCGGTGTATCGCAAGATCCACCTCTTCGACGTCGAGGTGCCCGGCGCCGAGTTCCACGAGTCGGCCGCGATCGCACCCGGCGACGAGGTGGTCGTGGCCGATGCCGGCGCCCTGCGCCTCGGGCTGAACATCTGCTACGACCTGCGGTTCCCCGAGGTGTTCCGGATCCAGGCGCTGCGCGGGGCGACCGCCGTGACGGTGCCGGCGGCGTTCACCGCCAAGACCGGCCCGCCGCACTGGGAGGTGCTCCTGCGGGCCCGGGCGATCGAGAACCAGGTGTTCGTGATCGCCGCCGGCCAACGCGGCACCTCAGCCGGAGCGCTGGCCTGGCACGGGCACTCGATGATCATCGACCCCTGGGGAACCGTGCTCGCGGAGGCGCCCGACGAGGAAGGCGTGATCGTGGCGGACCTCGATCTGGCCGAGCAGGCGCGCGTGCGCTCGATCCTCCCGAGTCTCGAGAACCGGCGGCCGGGCACGTACGAGTGGCCGTCCTGACGACATCTCCACCGGCTCTTCACCGGATGCCCACCCGGGAAATCCGCGATCGCGGTAAACCTTCTGGGGTCGTCGATGCCTTCATGGGGTGACGTGAGCAAGAACCTTGACTTCGAGGCGTTCGTCGCCGAGCACCACGACGCAGTCGTGCGTGCGCTCACCCTGGCCTTGACCGACCGTTCCCGAGCCGAAGATGCGGCCCAGGAGGCGTTCGCCAAGGCGTTCCGCCAGTGGCGCAGGGTGGCGGCGATGGATCGTCCCGTGGCCTGGGTGTACGTCGTGGCGCTCAACGGGGCTCGGCGCGAGGTGCGCCGAGAGCTCGCGGCGCCGGCTCCCGACCTGCTCGGTCCAGCTCCCGACCTCGCTGGACCGGTCGCCAATCGGGCGTCGGTGCGAGATGCCCTGGCGGTGCTCGCCCCGCGCCAACGCGTCGCGGTCGTCCTGCGCTACCTGGCCGATCTCCAGGTGGCGGAGGTGGCGGCGGCGATGGGCGTGTCGGTGGGCACCGCCAAGGCAACGCTGCACACCGCGCTGGCCCGCATGCGCGTCGAGCTCACGGCTGACGACAACTGGGATGCGCCCCATGCGTCGCCCACCCTGGTCGCCGAACGGGCGACCTCGGGGCTCCCCCAGCCCAAACCGGTGTGACCCCACTCCGACCCCATCCTCCAGCGCCGCTGGAGACCCCCTGAAGAAGGCAGTCACGATGAACACCGAAGACCTCCGGGACGCACTGAACCGGGATGCCCAGGACCAACCTGCGACCGCGCCGGACTTCGCCGCGGGCGTCGAGAAGCGCATTCGGCGCCAGCGCATCAACGCGGCGCTGATCGCCACGCCCTTCCTCGTCATGGTCCTGCTCGCCGCCGCCGTGCTCGGCTCGCGCGGTTCGCGGGATGCCACCATCGCCACGGCCGACAGCGCTGCCGGCACCTCGGTGCCGACCACCGCCGTTGCGACCACGGTGGCGCCGACCACGAGCACCGCCGCGGTGACCACCGTGGCGCCGACGACGACCGCCGCCGAGACGCCCGCCTCCACCACCGTGGCCTCGAACGCCCCGACCACCACGGCGGCACCCACGACCACCACGGCGCCCGTCGCGGGTGGCGCCTGCGGCACGGTCCAGCTGACCGCGGATCCGAACGCCGCGTTCGACACGGCGCCGTTCACCTGCTTCCTCAAGGCCCTCAAGGCCGGGGTGCCCGCCGATCTCGTCGTCCACGCGACCGTGCCCCAGGGCGGCTCCTTCACGGATCACCTCTCGACCGGCGCCGACAAGGTGCTGACGGTGACCGTGGACGGGAACCTGTCGATGAAGCTGCCGAGCTTCTCGCTCGGCAACGGCGGCGGCCCGGCCAGCGGCGCCAACGCCGGGACCGCGGGTGGCGACTGCGGCACGATCAGCATCACCCCCACGGCCAACGGCAGCACCGATCTCAGCAAGGACATCGACCAGAAGGCGATGCGTTGCGTGGTCGCGGCGTTCATGACCGGCAGCCCGGCGTCGCTGCAGTTCGTCATCAACGGTCAGCTCGGCGGCGCCATCACGACGAGCATCGAGCTCGCCACCGATCACCAGGTGACCGTGACCTCGAGCGGCACCATCAAGTTGCAGCTGCCGGCCGACGTCAACGTGCCCGAGGACCTGCTGAACTCGATCCCGCCCGGCAACATGACGCTCAACCAGATCCCGGGCTTCTCCGGCTTCGGCAAGCGCTGCGGGCTGCACACGCAGGCCACCACCTGCGTGAAGCCGACCCGCTGACGGGTGCCCACCGAACCCGGAACCCGTGGTCACGGATGCTCGACCCGCTGACCCCTGACCCCTGACCCCTGACCC
>Ga0209023_10006439_pt1 | contig 12380 bp, 7 predicted proteins | sample LakOneMetagenome_FD_187468 | JGI IMG/M metagenome (GOLD analysis project Ga0209023, IMG submission 187468) | Freshwater and sediment microbial communities from Lake Erie, Canada (SPAdes) (version 2) | ecosystem: Environmental > Aquatic > Freshwater > Lentic | place: Lake Erie, Canada | collected... | reverse complement strand
CCCCGCCGACCTGTTCGCCGGCCGAGACGGCGAGGTTGAGTCCGGTCGGCTCATGCACCACCGTCATCGACCCGGCGAGACGGCGGGTGTCGGGCGTATCCGGGTTGTCGAGCCACTGATAGCCCGCCGCGGCGCGGATCGCGAAATCCCCCACGGTGCCCGTCCAGCGGATGGCGGCGTCGTAGTAGGTGGTGTTGTCTTCCTCGACGAGGACATTCTTGCCGAGCGAGGTGGACAGCATGACGCCTTCCACCACCGGCGTATCGTAGCGGGCGCGGAAGCGCCGGGCGCCGTTGAAGTTGCTGTTGACCTGCCCGACCGTGACATTGGTCAGCCTGCCGTCGCTGTCGCGAAAGCGGAAGGAGCCGAAACCGTCGGAAGAGTCCGTGGCGCCCGCCACGAAGGTGGCGGAATCGTCGAGCCCCGCCGTGCCGTCGGAGGCCATGCTGCCCTGGCCGAGCGACACCGTGCCGAGGCTGCCCTCGCCCGCCACCTCGAACCAGCGCAGCGAGCGCGGCTGCCAGTCGATGGCATCGGGCGTGTAATCCTGCGAGACGAGCGCGCTGCTGCGCAGGCCGAGGCCGGTTTCGAAACGCGCACGAAGGGTGATGCCATCGGCTGGCTCGACGATGGTGAAGCCGACGCGGGAGTTCCAGTTACCGTTGTCGACGAGGTTGCTCGTGGTCTCCTCGCCGTCGCTGAAGCCCTGGTAGGCCGGGTTGAGCTGGCCGTAGAAATTGACGACGCCGCCCGAATACATGTCGAAAGTCAGCGGCGGCCCATAGGCATCGGACTCGATCGGCAGTTCCTCGATGAGGGCGTCGTAGTCGAAGTCGGTCTTGGGCACCTCCTGAGCGCTCGCCTGCGACAGCCACGGCGCGAGAATGAAGGCGGCGGAGCATGCCAGAAGGTGATGCTTCATTTTCCGGGCGCTTCCATCTGGGCGAGGTTCAGGCAGACCTGCACCGCCGCGGCCATGTCCTGCAGGCTGACCCACTCCAGCGGGCCGTGGATCATCGCCATGCCGGTGAAGATGTTGGGCGTCGGCACCCCTTGCTCGGTCAACCGCGAACCATCGGTGCCGCCACGGATCGGGATCGAGAACGGTTCGAGCCCCGCCTTGCGGCAGGCCGCGCGCGCCAGGTCGACGGGTGTCATGTCCGTCTCGAGCCAGTAGCGCATGTTGCGGTATTGCGGGGCGATGTGGCAGTCGATGGTGGCGCGCGGCTCGGCTTTCTGCACGTCGCTGCAGACCTTGCGCAGCAGGGCGGCCTGATCGGCAAGGCCATCAACCTCGAAGTCCCGCAGGATGAATTTCAGCTCGGCTGCCGCGGCGGTGCCGCTCATCGCATAGAGGTGAATGAAGCCTTCGCGCCCCTCGGTCGTCTCGGGCGTCAGCCTGTCATGCGGCAGAGCCTCGGCGATGCGGGCGGCAACGTTGAGGGCGTTGACCAGCTTGCCCTTGGCCTGGCCCGGATGGATCGAGACGCCGGTGACCTTCACCACGGCACCATCGGCGGAGAAGGTCTCATAGACGATCTCGCCGCGCTCCGCGCCATCGAGGGTGAAGGCGAAATCGACGGCGAGATCGGCGGGCAGCATCGGGTGCACGCCGCGGCCCACCTCCTCGTCCGGAGTGAAGGCGATGCGGACCGGGCCATGGGGGATCGACGGATTGGCCAGCAGGTGGCGCGCCGCGGTCATGATGATGGCGACACCCGCCTTGTCGTCGGCGCCCAGCAGCGTGGTGCCGCTCGCGGTCACGATGTCGTCGCCGATGCGCTGGGCGAGATAGGGCGACTGCGCCGGCGAGAGCACGAGGTCCGGCGCATCGGCAAAGCGGATCTCGCCGCCGTCATAGCGGCGGTGGACCACCGGCTTCACGCCGCTTGCCGCGAAGGCCGGAGCGGTATCGACATGGGCGAGCCAACCCATTACCGGAAATGCACCCGGCGCGGTGGCGGGGATTGTCGCCAGCACTGCGCCATAGTCGGTGAGGCGCACGTCGGCGGCACCCATGGCCGTCAGTTCCTCCACCAGCAGCCGCAGCAGGTCGAACTGGCAGGCGGTGCTGGGCGAGGATGGCGAGGTCTCGTCGCTCTGCGTGTCGATCGACACATAGCGGCACAGGCGGTCTTCGAGTTCCTGCGTGAAGTCGGTCATGGCGGATCACCTGTGGTGCATGCGGCTGGGCAGAACGTGAATGGCCTCGGCTGGCGCCATCAGCGCGACCTCACGAGACCGGAGAACCCGGCGATGGCCAGCAGGCTGAGGGCCCAGCCGACGACCGACTGAATATAGAAGTATCCCATGGCAAAGCTGCCGCCGGGCACATCGGGGTTGGGGCGCCAGAACTCCTTCTGGCCCAGCATCAGCACCGGGAACAGCGTATCGAGCGAATACATCCAGGCATTGAAAGCGGGGTAGCTCGCCGCCTCGGGCTGGGCGAGGAAGCAGTGGAGCTGCGATTGGCCCGGCAGGGCGCGGCCCTCGAAGGTTCCGGCAATGAGACTGCGCTGCTGGCCCTGGGGCACGGCGCACAGCGTCCAGTCCGGGGCGCGAAGCACAACGGCGCTTGCGGGTTTCATGGCGGACTGCGCCTCGGCCATGGCGAAGACCCCGACCCCGGCGATCCAGAACAGGAACAGCCAGAGGAAGGCGAGCAGCGGCCGGCGACCATAGCCGAGCGTGATGCCGAGCAGGCCATCCATGATGGCGAGCAGCTGCCGCACCGCCGGATTGGGCGAACGGGCGCGGCGCGCCTGGCGCTGCAGGCGCTCCTTCTCCACCAGCACGGCGGTGGCGTCCTCGTCGTGGCCCATATCGCGGAAGACGTGGGCGAGTTGCTCATAGGGCTGCGGCCAGAATTCCTCCTTCCAGCGCGCCGGCGTCTGCCGGGCCAGCCAGCCGAGGCGGCGCTGCGCATCCATCGGTCCGCCGAGCAGCGCGTTGTAGAGGCAGCGGTTGAGCAGCAGGTTGCCGGGGGCCGGCCACGACTCCTCGTCGTCGTGCAGCGTGTCGATCGAGGCGCCGGTGAGGTCGAGCGCGCCGTCGATCTTCGCGCCGCCGCGCAGGAACAGGCCGCCGCGCACGAAGGTGCGGTTGAGGTGCAGCGCCTCGCCCTCGGGATAGGAGATCCTGGCGCCGGTGAGATCGAGATCGCCGTCGATGCGGGCCGACGTCATGCGCACCTCGCCCTCGGCATCGAGGCCGCGCAGCTCAGCGGCACGCATGGTGATGCCGTCAGCCACCAGGGCCGGCCCGCGCTCGGCACGGATCACCGCACCGTCGAGACTGAGGCTGCCGTCGAGCCGGCTGCCGACGAGGCGGATCTCGCCCGTGACCTCCGCACTCTTCAGGGAAACACCGCCACGCGCCTCGAGCCGCTCGGCCTGCAGACCGGGCAGCAGCGAGCCATCGAGGAACAGGTTGTCGACCACGGCATAGCGCAGCACCGGCACGGCGTCGAAGCGGCAGTCCTTCAGCCCGATGTCACGCGGGATGCGGCAGCCCTCGAGGTCGAGCACCCCCGAAATCCAGCCGCCCGAGACGCGTACCCCCTTCTCGTGCGGACGGTGGCGGGCGTCGCCGCCGAGGATGAGGAAGCGCAGAAAGGCCGCCCGCACTTCGCGCGTCGTGTCGCCCGCGGCGGGCCGCAGCCCGTCGCCGAGGCGGTCGAACTCGCCGACCGCGAGGGCGGCCACGATGCGCTCCTCGGCGGGCGTGAGCGGTTTCAGGGCATCGAGCGTGATGCGCGAAACCTCGGCCGCCTCATGCGTCATGGCCTCAGCCCGGTCCCAGCGGAATGCCGAGGAAGTTCCACAGGATGAGCATCAGCGTCCAGACCACCAGCAGCACCATGGTGTAGGGCAGCATGAGGGCGACGATGGTGCCGATGCCCGCATCCTTCACGTATTTCTGCGAGAAGCCCACCATCACCGCGAGGTAGACGTTGAGCGGCGTCACCACGTTCATCGGGCTGTCGCCGACACGGTAGGCGGCGAGCACCAGGTTCGGGTCGCCGCCCAGCCGCATGAACAGCGGGATGAACACCGGCGCGAGGATCGCCCACTTGGCGAGCGCGCCGGTGAGGATGATGTCGATCAGCGCCACGACGATGACGAACAGGATGATGTAGCCCGTCGCGCCGATCGGCACGGTCTGCAGGAAGTCGGCGAGGTTGACCGCCATCACGGTGGCGAGGTTGGTCCAGTTGAAGAAGGCGATGAAGTTGGCGATGACGAAAAGCAGGAAGATCATGCCGGCGAGGCTGCTCCACGTCTTGGTGATGAGGCCGATGGCAGCGGTGGCGTCCTTGATGGTGCCGGCCCCGCGGCCATAGGCATAGCCGATCACCAGGAACAGCAGGCTGATCAGCACGATGAGGCCGCTCATGAAGGGCGAACCCGCCATGATGCCGCCGTCGACCTGGTTGCGCAGGATTCCCCACGGGATGGGGGGCGCGGTGAGTGCCAGCACCACCAGCACGAAGCCGAGGAAGGCACGCCCGGCGAACTTGAGGCCGCGCTGCTCGCTCTCCGACAGCTCCTGCGCCGCCTCGAGCTTGGTCTCGCCCTTGTAGGGTCCGAGGCGCGGTTCGACGAAGCGGTCGGTGATGATGGTGCAGACGACGGCCATGATGATCGACGAGGCGATCATGAAGTAGAGGTTGCCGACCAGCGAGATCTGCAGGTTGGGATTGACGGTGCGGATGGCGTCGTTCGTCACCTCGGTCAGCAGGGCGTCGGTGGGCGTCACGAAGACGTTGACGAGGAACACCGCGGCGACGCCCGAGAAGCCGGCGGCGAGGCCGGCGAGCGGGTGGCGGCCCATGCTGTGGAAGGCGGCGGCGGCCAGCGGCACCAGCACGAGGTAGCCGGCATCGGCGGCGATCGAGGAGAGCACACCCACCATGACGATCATGAAGGTGAAGATCGACTTCGGCGCCACGGCGACGAGCTTCCTCACCAGCGCGGCGATGAGGCCGGACTCTTCGGCCACGCCGACACCGATCATCGCCACCAGGATGACGCCGACGCCGGTGAAGCCGAGAAAGTTGCTGACCGGGCTGGTCAGCATGAAGCGGATGCCGTCGGGCGACAGCAGGCTGCGCACCGACGTGGTCTGCTTGACGATGTCGTGCACCGTCTCGTCATAGGCCTCGTAGGTGACGGTGGTGCCCATCACCCCGAAGAGCACCGAGAAGGCGATGACGATGCCGGTGAGAATGAAGAAGATGATGGCGGGGTGCGGCACCATGTTGCCAACCCGCTCGACGGTGGCGAGAAAACCGCTGGCCGGTTTCGCTTCAGCTTCGCCCTTTGCTGGTGCCTTGCTCATGTTCCCATTCCCCTTGTCGTTTTCTTGTGTTGCCGGGCTCTCCGCCAGTCTCCGCCGTGCCCTGCCCTCAGAACCGCCAGATCAGCGGCACGATGAAGGTAGCGACGATGAAGAACCAGATCATCAGCGGCAGGCCGAGCTTCCAGTAGTCGCTGAAGGCGTAGCCGCCGGGACCCATGACCATGAGGTTGGTCGGCGTCGCGATGGGCGTGAGGAAGGATGCCGCCGCGGCGATTGCCGTCGACATCAGCACCGGCTCCGCCGACATGCCCAGGACCTTGGCGGCGGCGATGCCGATCGGGATGACGATCAGCGCCGTCGCCGTGTTGGAGATCAGCTGGCCCAGCACGGCGGTGAGGACGAACAGGCCGCCGAGCAGCGCATAGGGCCCGAGGTCGCCCACCGCCGCCACCAGGTATTCGGCCAGGAGCTGCGCCGCGCCGGTGCGCTCCATGGCGGTCGACAGCGGCATCATGGCGGCCACCATGATGACGGTGGTCCAGTTGATCGAGCGGTAGGCCTGCTCGATGTTCATGATGCCGAGCAGCACCACGGCACCCGCCGCCAGCATGCCGGCGACGGCGGTCGGCACGAGACCGGTGGCGAGCAGCACCACCATGATCAGCAGGATGACGACGGCCGGCATGGCGCCGGGGCCCATGGGCACCGCCTGGCGGCGCACCAGGTCGGGCGAGTTGACCACCAGCACGTCAGGATCGTCGAGGCGCTCGTCCAGCGCCTTCCAGGTGCCCTGCAGCAGCAGCGTGTCGCCGGCCTGGAGCCTGGTGTCCGGCGCCTCGAGCGTCACCTCGGCACGCGACACGGCGAGGATGATGAGGTCGCCGCTCTCCGTCACCATGCCGGGGAAGGCGGTGGTGCCGATGAGGCCGGAGCGCGGCGGGATCACCACCTCGGCGAGGCCGGACTTGCGGTTGAACAGCGTGTCCTGGCTGGCGTTTGCATTGCCGTCGCCCTCCTCGCGCAGGGCGAGGTGGCTGTCGGCAGCAAAGCGCGCCGCGGCATCGGCATCGCCCTTGAGGATCAGGTAGTCGCCGTCGGCCAGCGTGTCACGGCGCAGCGGCATGCCGGTGGCGCCGTCCTGCACCGCGACGAACTCCAGCCCATGCTGCGCCTTGAGGCCCGCCACGGCTTCACGCGGCGTACCGGCCAGCGGCGAGGTGGACTTGACGCGCAGCCTGAACACGCCCCCCGACAGCCCGTACTGTTCGACCAGCGTCTGCGCATGGCGGCTGAAGTCGGCCGGCATCGATGCGCCGTTGCGGAACGGCAGCAGCTTCTCGCCGAACAGCACGATGATCGCCATGGTGCCGATGAGCAGCGGCAGGCCGACGAGCGCGAACTCGAAGAAGCTGAAGCCGCGATAACCTGCATCCTGCGCAGCTTCCGAGACCAGCACGTTGACCGGCGAACCGGTGAGCGCGAGGAGCGAGCCGGCATGGGCCGAGAACACCAGCGGCATGAGCAGCTGCGAGGTGTTGCGCTTGAGGCGCACCGCGATGACCACGACGACGGGCAGCAGCGCGGCGATGGCGCCGTTGAGGCTGATGATGGCGGTAAGAATGGCACCGAGGCTCATCATGAGCACGAGGAGCCGGGCGCGACTGTCTTCGCCCGCCTTCTCGATCAGCAGCTGTCCGGCCCAGGCCGTGACGCCGGTTTTCTCCAACGCCGTCGACACCACGAAGAGCGTGGCGATGAACATCACCGCCGGGTCGCCGTAGCCTGCCAGCGCATCGGGGAGCGGCAGGATGCCGGTCGCCCACAGCGACAGGCCAACGGCCATGGCAACGACCACCACCGGCAACCGGTTGGACACGAAGAGCACGACCGCAACAGCGATGATGAGAAAGATTGTCGTGACATCGCTCATCAGCGGTTCCCCTTCAGCTTGTTGCCCGGCCTTCCCGGCATCGCGCTTCCCCACTCATGTGACGGCTCTTGCTCGGCCTTCTCGTCACTGTCTAGGATCAGACGCCAGCCGTGTCGACACCTAACGATCGAGTTTCTCGGAACGCGTGTATCGTAACCGATTGCTAGACACGAATGGATTGACGCACAACCATTACTTTCAGGATGAAACACCGGCTGCCGAGCAGGCCGCGAACCGACCGCGGTCAATCCGGGCTTTACCCCCGCAGCGTTCCATGAAAGATAGCAGGCACAACGAAAGCTGGGGCGCCGCGCGGCGGATGCCGCACGCGCCTTGAATTGCCGTCACGCCGCGGAGACCTGCTTGAGCGACAGTGCGATCATATTCGCGATCATCGCCACCGTTGTGGTGCTGTTCATCTGGGGCCGCCTGCCGGTCATGCTGGTGGCGCTGATGGTGCCGCTGTCGCTGTTCTTCTCCGGCATCCTGCCGCTCGAGCAGGTGTTCGCCGGCTTCGGCAACCCGGTCGTCATCTTCATCGCCAGCCTGTTCGTGGTGGCGGCGGGGCTCGAGGCGTCGGGCATCGGGGCCTGGGTGTGCCAGTGGCTGTCGCGCGCGGTGGGCGACAGCCCGGTGCGCCTGTCGCTTCTCACCATGCTTCTCGTGGCCGTCTTGAGCCCGCTGGTGAGCCAGAGTGGTGCCGTGGCGGCGCTAATGCCGGTGGCTGTGCTGATGTCGATCCGCCTGCGCCAGGCGCCGTCGAAATTCCTCATGCCGCTGGCCTTCGCTTCCGCCGGCGGCTCGCTGCTGGCGCTCACCGGCACGGCGAAAAACGTGCTGGTGTCGAACGCTGCGTCAGGTGCCGGCTATGGCGAGTTCGGCTTCTTCGAATTCGCCTGGGCCGGCGTGCCCCTGCTGGCGGGCACGCTACTGATCGTGTCGCTGTTCGGCCGCAGGCTGCTGCCGGAGCGCCGCCCGGCAACGCTGCCGAGCGATTTCGACCAGCATGCCGCGACGCTGGCGGCGCAATATGGCGTCGAAGGCAACGCAAGGCTCTATGCGGTGACCGCCGCCTCGCCGCTCGTCGGGCAGCAGCACGACGCAGCGCGCGGCACACCCGGCGTGAGCCTGCTGAACGTCACTCGTGCGACGCGCGGCGGAGCGCAGGGTTTCGCCGCCGGTGACAGGCTGGTGCTGAATGGCAGCAAGGAGGCACTCGAAGCCTATGCGGCGCGCCATGCGCTGGCGGCGCAGGAAGACGCCGCGACCTCGATTGCCGGCATGCTGTTCAACCGCACCTCGGGGCTGGCCGAGGTGGTGGTGAAGCCGCGCTCGAAACTGGTCGGCCAGACGCTGCTGCCGGGCATGGTGACGGAGAGCGGACGCTTCGTGGTGGTGGCCGCACAGCGCCAGGGCGAGGCCATCGGCGGCGACGGCGTCGCGGCGCCGCTCGAAGCCGGCGACCACTTGCTGATCCAGGGCAGCTGGGAGGCGCTGAGCACCGTCACCAGCGACCCGGACGTGCTGGTCGTCGACCGGCCGGACGACGTGCGCCGCCAGGCGGTGCCGCTGGGGCCGGGCTCAGGCGTGATGCTGGCGATCCTCGCCGTCATGGTGCTGGTGCTGGCACTCGGCCTGCTGCCGGCCTCGGTGGGCGTGCTGCTGGCGGCCATGGCGGTGATCGGTGCGGGCATCCTGACGGTGCCGCAGGCCTATCGCGCCATCGACTGGAACACCGTGGTGCTGGTGGCCTCGATGCTGCCGCTGGCCACCGCCATGTATGTGACCGGTGCGGCGACGCAGATCGCCGACCGACTGGTCGCGGCCACCGGCGGCGGCAGCCCGGCGATGCTGCTCGCCGGCCTCTTCCTGTTCACCGCGCTGCTCGGCCAGGTGATCTCCAACACCGCAACGACGATGATCATCATCCCGATCGCGGTGACCGCGGCGGCCGAACTCGGCATTTCGGTGAAGCCCGTGCTGATGTCGCTCAACGTCGGCGCCTCGGCGGCGTTTCTCACGCCCGTGGCCACCACGTCGAACCTCATCGTCATGGGCCCCGGCGGCTATCGCTTCGGCGACTACTGGAAGCTGGGCGTGGTGATGATGGTGCTGTATTTCGCGGTGGCCGTGTTCTGGGTGCCGCTGGTGTGGCGGTTCTGAGATAGACAAGAGAACATTCGTGACCAACAGGGAGGACAACACATGACATCGAACGCGGATCTGCTGGACGCCAAGGCGGCCGAGGCCCACCTGATGCGCTTTCTGGCCATCGATGGCGTGACCGGCGAGGAGAAGGCCATCGGCGAGGCGGTGATCGACGAGCTCGTCAAGGTCGGCGTGCCGAAGAGCGCGATCCGCTTCGACGACGCCCACAAGCGCATTCCGGTGCCGACCGAGACCGGCAACCTGATCGTCGACCTGCCGGGAACCGCCGAAGGTCCGCACCTGCTGTTCTCGACCCACCTCGACACGGTGCCGCTGTGCCGCGGCGCCAAGCCGAAGCTGGAGGGCCGCCGCATCGTGTCCGACGGCACCACGGCGCTGGGCGGCGACAACCGCACCGGCTGCGGCGTGCTGGTGAGCCTCGCCGAGACGCTGATCAAGCACAAGCTGCCGCACCCGAAGATCACGCTGCTGTTCACGGTGCGCGAGGAAAGCGGCCTGCACGGCGCGCGCGAGCTGAACCCGAAAGATCTGGGCGGCCCGGTCATGTGCATCAACATCGACAGCCAGAAGCCCGAGGACATCATCACCGGCGCGGTGGGCCAGGAGAACTGGGAAGTCGCCATCAAGGGCCGCGCCTCGCATGCCGGCCTCGCCCCCGACAAGGGCATCTCGGCGACGCTGGTCGGCGCGCTGGGCCTTGCCAATGCCCGCCGCGACGGCTGGTTCGGCAAGATCGAAAAATCCAATGGCAAGGGCACATCGAACGTCGGCATCTTCGGCGGCAAGGATGGAAAGGCGGCGGGCGACGCCACCAACGTGGTGACCGACTACGTGTGGATGAAGGGCGAGGCGCGCAGCAACGAGTCAGCCTTCGCCGCGGCAGTCGCCGAGGCCTTCAAGGCCGCCTTCGAGGAAGCGAAGCAGGCGGTGAAGGCCACCGACGGCGCGACAGCCGAGGTCGAGTTCAGCCATGTGAAGGCCTACCCGCCGTTCAACCTGGCGGAAGACGCCCCGGCGGTCAGCCGCATCGCTGCCGCCATCACGGCGCTGGGCCTCACCCCCAACCTGGTGTTCTCGCCGGGCGGGCTCGATGCCAACTGGCTGGACAAGCATGGCATCCCCACCGTGACCATCGGCGCGGGCCAGCACGAGGTACACACGGTGAAGGAATTCGTCGACCTCGACCAGTATGTCGCGGGCTGCAAGGTGGCGGTGCTGGCGGCAACGCTGAAGGCCTGAGGTACCACGTGTTGAGGCGGGCGGTGGGGGCTGCGCTGCGGCTCCGCCGCCCGCCTTGCGTTTGGCCTAGCGCAGGGCTGGAAAGCCCAGCGCCAGCGCGAACAGCACCACCGCGACACCGATCAGCAGCGACGACACCTGCCAGCGCCGGGCATCCCGCTCCAACGCGGTCACCAGCGGGGCGAGGCGGTTGCCGGCGCGCTCCAGCAGCGTGATGCCGGCGGCACCGATGTCGCCCGGCGGAAGGCGCGGGATCTGCGTGCCCGCCGCCGCGAGGCCCCAGGCAACAAGCGCGCCCGCCGCGATGGGCCAGGCGAGGTCGAACAGCACGGCGGGCTTCAGCGCATAGGTGGCGGAAACGCCGGTCACCGCGGCGAACAGGCTCCACTGCAGCAGCGTTGCCGCGATGCCGGTGACGATCCACGCCGCGGCGGGAAGCGCCTCACCCGGCACACGCCGTCCGGCTTGGCGCAGCAGCCGCAGGAAATGCAGCACCAGCAGCGTGCTGCCGACGGCGGCGAGGGTGAGCAGCAGCCCGGTGACACCTGAGCCCGCGACATCCTTGAAGGCGATCTTGCCGAGCGCCCCGCCGGTGAGCGGCAGCCCGGCGAAGCCGAGCGCCAGGAATGCGGCGAAAACGAACTGCCACTTCGGCATGGCGCGGCTTTCGTCCGTGGCGCCGAGCAGGAGGAACAATCCGCCCTTGGTGAGCACGTGATAGACCGCGTAGAGCGCGACAACGGCCCCGGACCCCGGTACTCCGGCGGCGAGACCGGCCCCCAGCACCGCCGTCATCTGCCCCAACTGGCTGATGCTCGAATAGGCGAGCACGCTGCGCGGATTGGACTGGGTGAGGCCGACGAGTGCACCCCAGAAGGCCGAGACCAGCCCGGCCACCACGATGAGCCCGCCCGCCACGGGCATCGCCGCATCGAGCGGCAGGAAGCGGATGAGGCCGATGATGCCGGCCTTCGAGGTGGCGCCGCTCAGCACCGCCGTGGCGGCGAGCGGCCCGGCCGCATAGGACATGGGCATCCAGCCATGCAGCGGCACCAGCCCGATCTTGAGGCCGAAGCCGATGACGACGAGCCACAGCACCAGCGCGCAATCGGGCGACTGCGGCAGGGCGTTGACGACGGTCGAGATGGCAAGCCCCTGCCCCGGCGCCGACAGGACCAGCAGCACCAGGGCCGCGAGGATCAGCCCCTCGCCGACGAGGGCGGCGGCCAGCGTGATGCGGCCGGCGGCGCGGTCCTCGTCGCGGCCAGAGAAGGCGATGAGGCCATAGGCGGGAAGGCTGGCCAGCGCATAGAGCGCGTAGAAGCTCACCACGTCGCCCGCCACGAAGACGCCGAGGCTGCCGGACAGCGTGAGCAGCCACCACAGTGCGAAGCGCCCCTGCCCCTCCTGCTGCTGCAGCCAGCGGCCCGCCGCGAGGCCTCCCACGATCCACAACAGCGTTGAGGCGGCAAGCATCAGCGCGCCGGGCTGGTCGAGCACATAGGTCCAGCCGCCGGGCAGCGTGACGGAACTGATCCCGCCATCCCACGCGGCCGGCAGCAGAAGCAGTGCCGGAAGCGGCGCCAGTCCGAGGCCCCGCACGATGGCGGGCCGCAGCGCCGGCCACAGCAGCAGCAGCGCCATGGCCAGCGGCAGCAGGATCATCAGCACGATGGACGAGATCACGGCACCCTCCCGATGGTCAGGAAGGCGATGGGACCGAGCGGCAGGATGCCGGCCA
>Ga0209023_10006438_pt1 | contig 12381 bp, 10 predicted proteins | sample LakOneMetagenome_FD_187468 | JGI IMG/M metagenome (GOLD analysis project Ga0209023, IMG submission 187468) | Freshwater and sediment microbial communities from Lake Erie, Canada (SPAdes) (version 2) | ecosystem: Environmental > Aquatic > Freshwater > Lentic | place: Lake Erie, Canada... | reverse complement strand
AGCGGTCCCGTTCGACTGGCAAATCCAGAAGGTGCCGGGTGTGCTGGTGACGTTCGACAAAGGCGTCCATGCCGAGGGCACGCGGTCGTTGCGGCTGGCGTTCGACGGCACAGAGAACGTCAGCGATGTGGGAGTGGTGCAGTCGATCTATCTTGCGCCTGGTCGCTACACCTTTCGTGCGCAGATACGAAGCGACGGACTGACGACGGACCAGGGTGTGTCGTTCAACATTCGGTACGACGCGGCTCCGTCCGAGCTGTATGTCACGACCGAGGCTATGCTGGCGCCAACCGATTGGACGCGTGTGACCGCGGAGTTCGATGCGCCGAGTAATGGTGGAATGGTGTCGATACGCGTGGTGCGGAAGCCGTCGTTGAAGTTCGACAAGCTGGCGAAGGGCAACCTGCGGATCGATCAGATTGTGATCACGCCGGCGAACCCACTCCGCCAGCCATGAGTGCGTGCTCGCCCCGGTGTTCTAGACGTTTCACTCGCAGTCTGTGGACAGGTTGTCTTCGTAACCGCCATCAATTTGTTGACGCCCTAGAAACACTTGCCTGAAGGACGACGCGTAGTCGCTCGGCAACCAGGTCCGCGCCCGCACCAGAAAGATGGGTTCTGTCCTGATAGAGCATCTGGCCGTCATCGCCCTGAATGCGTACCGAACCGTCCGCTTGTGTGAAGAGATCCTCGATGTCGATCACGGTGACGCTCGCTCGCCGCAACGCGCGCACAAGAGCGTCCACCTCATTCCGCTGTCCCCGCACGTACCCGGCTTCGGTGAATGGAGCCCGACTGCCACTTCGAATCGCTTCGCGCGTACCAGAATCTGGACGCTCTGGAGGTTGCGTGATGAGCACGACGTGGTCTGCCAGTGGGACTAGAGAATCAATCGCCCTAGTCAGCCGCTCCTGCTCGCCGACGAACTTGGTCCAAAGGCACACATAGATGAGCACGCGCGGTCGGTCTCTCCGCAACGCATCTAGCGACTCGAGCCACAACGGCGGGTCGTCGCCAGAGGTGGCCGGAATAGGACTACTTGCCGCGACGCTGATCACATGCAGCCGAAGACCCAATTGATGCGAGAGATCGCGAACGGTCCGACCGTACATCGAGCCGTTGCTATCGCCCATCAAGGTGACCAGGGGAGCAGTGAGTCTATCGTCATACCGCAACCCACCCGCTTTCACTTGGCGTTCTTCGGCATTGACGTAGTTGATGGCGCGCAAATAGTTCCCCAGCGGCACACAGCACAGTAGTGTCGCTGCCAGCGCACCAAACGCCGCGCGTTGGCTTTCCTTTCGATTTAGATACCGACGGGCAGGCGCCTCAACGAAGAAGTACGACAGCGTCGCAAGGGCCAGGCTGATGCCAACCTTGAGCACCGTGCGCGTGACCGACGTTTGCTACAACAGTGCATAGTCAACGAGTGCGAACGTTGGCCAGTGCCATAGATACAGCGAGTACGACAGTCGGCCCACCATGCCGATCGCGGGAACTGAAAGAATCGTTGTGACCGGACCTGCCCGATGGCATCCAAGGATGACAGCAGCAGCGCCCAGCGCAGGCAGAGCCGCGATCGCACCTGGAAAGTGACTCGTATCTGCCAGCAGCACGGCGGCCCCGCCCACCAGCACAATCCCCGCGAGCGACAGCACCTGGGCTATGCGAGCAGCCGGTGGCCGGATGGTGGCAACGAGGCCGCCAATCATCAGCTCCCAGGCTCGCGTCGGCAACAAGTAGAAAGCGACGGGCACCCGCCATCTGGTCACGACGACACAGGCAACGAAGCTCGCAACCGCCAGCATGATGAGCACGCCACGTCTATGCTCGGGAACGTAGCGATGCAGTAGCCACAGCCCCACGGGGAACAGCAGATAGAACTGCTCTTCCACCGACAACGACCACGTATGGAGCAACGGCTGGGCGTCCGCGGACAACTCGAAGTAGTTACCTTGCAGGAGCGCCTTCAGATTCGTGACGGACGCGGCCGAGGCGACGAGGTTGGCGCCAGCCGACGCGAAGTCCTGTTCCGAGTAGATGACGCGGGCCGCGACCATAGTCAACAGAAGCATGCAGACAAAGGGCGCCAGCAGGCGAGCGATAGGACGCTGGTAGAAGCGCGCGAAGCTAAAGGCGCCTGCATCGAACTCCCTCAGTAAGATGCCGATGATCAGAAAGCCCGAGATCACGAAGAAGACGTCGACGCCGGTGTACCCGCCTGGCAGCCAACGGCTGTTCAGGTGGTACACAAACACAGACGCAATCGCCACCGCGCGCAGCCCATCCAATCCGAGCAGATAGCGTCTGTTCGATGTCATTGGCGATGACTTGGGTTCGGATGCGCTCAGATGTCCCTCCACTCACGCCGCAGCCCAGACAAGCTTCGCTCCATGCCACGTCATCGTCGGTACGAGCACTCTCAGCACGAGTGTCAGCCCCCGGAACAGCGTCGCTGCGACAGTCGTTCTGGCGAGCGCCATGCGCCCGCAAACCAACGAGATGATCCTGACGGTGGCGCTTGACGGGGCGGGGCGATGGTGCGCTCGGTTCGCTTTCGAGCGGGAGCAACAGGCCACGGAAAGGGGCTGTCGGTCATAGATGTCGTCCGCGTTCGACGAACCGCGACTCAGCCAGGCGAGCCGACAGTATCAGCTCGGCTATCAGTCTCTGGCAGACGTAAATCCACCCAGGCCATCCGTCGAGGATGAGGCCTTTCCAAAGTAGCAGATAGAAGAAGACAACGACCGGCGCGACAACAACGTTGCGACGGATACGGTCGGGCCACGAGAGAGGGCCATCACCCGCGGCGGAGAGCTTCGCGACCTCGAGCTTGGCGTAGCGGTCCTGGTCGCCGAGCCAGCGGTGCATGGGTTTCCTGTCGTCGTGGTAGATCACGTGTTTCAACCAACCCGAACGCCCCTCGATTTCGAGTAACTGCGTGTGGCCGTCCTGAACATAGCGGCAACGGTCTTTGCGAAACAGCACTGCGCGCGGCGGATAGAGCGACCCGCGTAACGGACGACCCTGCACGCAGTAGCGAAACCGGCAGAAGTAGGCGTCGACGCCTGGCTCAGGAGTCCATGTCTTCAGTTCGTCGACAAGTTCGGGACTGAGCACGTAGTCGGCGTCGAGCGCCAGCACCCACTTCGTGCGGCACTCCGCCACTCCTGCGGTCCACTGATTGAGGTGGGAGTCAAATCTGCGACTCAGGACTCGCGCATTCGGACACTTAGCGGCAATCGACAGGGTGTTGTCGGTACTGGAGCTGTCAAGAACGACTGATTCCCTCGCCCACGTCAGCTGTGCCAATGTCCGGGCGAGGTTCGGCTCTTCGTTGAACGTCAGCACCAAAGGGGTGATGGCGGGGCCATTTCCGGTCAGTGTCTGGTCGGTCACCAAGCACCAGTCTGTTTGTACACGACCCGGGAATGCGGCGAGCGCCGCGGAGCTCTGGGCGAACGCCTTCGAGGATGTTCAAATGGCCTTTGCCGACTCAAAGCATGAGCCCCGCCGCCATGCACTACAGTTGGCTGGCCCAGTTGCCGGAAGACCAGGCAACACCAACCTCTCGGCACCACCGCTCGAACACAAACACCGCCCACTTCTGGTACCACGTCTCTGCCACCACGCCAAATCTCAGGCTGGACTGAAGAAACATCGGTTGCCACTCACTGCCGAACCACTTGGCGAATGGAAATACAAAGCCACGCTTTGGTTGGCGTGATATCCACTCGGGGACCTCGGGCACCGCGTCGATCAACAGCTGCTTGCCAGGCTGGAGCCTCACGGCGGCGGGAACGCGCGAGAGCTGGGCAAGTAACTGCTGGTCAAGGAATGGCACTCGTAGCTCCAGACCACTAGCCATGCTCATGACATCACTATCGCGCAGCAGCTGATTTCTCATGTACAAGCCGAGTTCCAGCGCGCTCAACTCATCTCCGAGGGTTGGCTGGGTCGGAAATACTGGTTCGTCTTCCCACCAGGCGGCTGGAAGGCTCCCAGCGTACCCCAGCGCCATGCGTTCGGCTTCGGACGTGAGAAAGATGCTTCGGTAGGCTTGATAGGCACGGCGGACGCTCGCCTCCCCGCTCAAGAACTGTCCGAGCCGACGCCACGTGGGTCGGGGCGCCCACCGCTCGATCACGCCTCCGGCCAAATTCTCGAGCAGCTTCATGCCTGGTCGTCGGAGGCCTAGCAAGTCGGGGATACGCCTGAAGCTCGGGTATCCGCCGAAGAGTTCATCGCCACCTACCCCAGACAGCACAACCTTCATCCCTTGTTCGGCTGCGAACTTCGACACAACGAATGTGTTGAACCCGTCGATGGTGGGCCGATCGATGCGACTGAAGAACTCATCGAATAGACCACGCGCCAGATCCGCGCCCATGCGCTGTTCGTGATGACGGGTACCGAAGTGTTCGGCGGTGCGGCTCGCCAGCGAGCTCTCGTCGTACCCGGGCTCATCAAACGCCAACGAAAACGTGCGGATGTCGCCCCGGCGCTGCTGACTGGCCAGCGCCAGAAGGGCCGTGCTGTCGATGCCACCGCTCAGGAAGATGCCAACTGGCACGTCACTTAGGAAGTGGTGCTCTACACTGTCGAGGAGAGCGGCCCTCGTGTTGGCAACATGGTCGGCGTCTGCGGACGCCGGCTTAGTCGCAAACGTGATGGGGCTGTGCTGGCACTCACGCGCATGTCCTGCCCTCAGGCTGAGTGCATGACCCGCCTTCAGCGCGCGCACACCTACAACCAGGGTATGCGGCTCAGGAGCGCTCCCGGTTCTGAAGAACCCGGCGACAGCGGTCGGATTCAACCGCTTTGGAACGAGGCCACTGGCGAGCAGGGCTTTCAACTCAGACGCAAAGACGAGCGTGCCCTTGTCGATGTAGTAGTACAGCGGCTTGATGCCGAACGTGTCTCTCGCCAGGAAGCAGGTTCGTTCCAGTGAGTCCCAGACCGCGAACGCAAACATCCCACGCAACAGACGAACGCACTCCGCGCCATGCGCTTCGTACAGATTCAGCAGAACCTCGGTATCGGTCTCGGTTCGAAACCGAACACCCGCCTTGCGCAGGTCATCGCGAAGCTCACGGTAGTTGTAGATCTCTCCGTTGAACGTAATCCAGTACCGGCCCGTGGCAGACGCCATTGGTTGATGCCCGGCGGCGGACAGGTCGATGATCGAGAGCCTGGTGTGCCCCAGCACGGCCAACCCGTCCTGCGATACGTAGCTCCCGCTGTCGTCAGGTCCCCGGTGCGCCAGCGCGGTTACCATAGCGCCGAGCGCCCTATCGGCGTCAGTCGACGCTGCACCGTCAAACGCAACGATGCCGCAAATTCCACACATCAGGTGTTCGCCGCAAACACCACGTTTGTTTCCGACTCACGGCTCCGGCCCCACCCCTCAATCGCAGCCATGGCTGCTGCGGCAAAGCGATCGGCCCCGTCTTGCAGGTCGTGACGAGCGACCGAATCCATTGCTATGGCCGAGCAGGTCGCCAGGTCAGCGTCGGTGAGGTTGGCGGCATCGTGCATGGCACGTTCCAGCGCCTCGGCGCTCCCAACTGGGATGAGCCAACCGTTAGATCGCGGCTGTATGAACTCCAAGGCCGCACCAGTGCGATCCGTTCCGATCACCGGCAATCCTGACGCCAGCCCCTCTGGGACTACCAGCGCCCACCCATCGTGGCGAGAGGGCACACAAAGCACGTCGGCCGCATGATATTCGGCTGGGAGATCGTCCCAATCCCGAAATCCCACGAATTCAACCCGGTCGGACACGCTGAGCAATTCGGTTCTGAGGGAAGACTCGAGTTCCCCTTTTCCCATGATGCGGAGTCGGACATCGGACCGCTTCGTCGCGAGCCTCACGAATGCCTGCGCCAGGAGGTCAATTCCCTTTCGCGGGATCAGCGCTCCTGAAAACAGAAACGTCGTATGGCCTTGCCGCACCCTCGCTGCCTTTCGTTCGATGCGAAACCGGCTCAGATCCGAGAAGTAGGGAAAGTTCTCGCACGGGCGGGGCCCGCCGAACTCCTCCCGATATCGCTCCATGGCGAAGCGACCGATGCCCCACACAGGTGCGTCCGACCGAAGCAATTCCCTGAGCGTCCAGCGTCTGTACGGACGGCCAAGCCAGTCTGGCAGGCGCACACCGGGCCGCTCGCCCCAGAATGCCCACGGCTTTCCGCTCACGGCACGCTGTTTCAACATGGGAAGCACGCGACGATCGTTGTAGTAGTTGAAGACCGAGAGATCCGCGGATACCAGGCGCTCAGCGATGTCAGCGTCGCTCGCCTTCCCCATAACGATGTGGTCATGCGCGATGGCCCGTTCGCCCCAGGAGCGGATGCTGCTCGACGTGGTCATGTAAACGACTGTGAGTATGCAGCGACCCGATGCAGCCACGGCGTCGAACAGCTCCACCTGGTACGGCGATGTTAGATGCGTCAGCACCGTGACCGTTGGCGCAGAGCGCACGTTCATCTGAAGTTGGCTGCTCGTGGAAGCGGGGCGGGGCGCCCCTGCCGTCGTGTGTCGTACAGCCGGACGAGCAGAACCCACGCGAGAATCACGTAACTAGTCAGCACCAGCTCGATCATCGAGCGGAGCCCAATGAAGAGCGCGAACACGCCGATGCTATAGATGATTAGCCCGCTGGACGTCCTCGCTTGTTCCAGCAGGTGCGACAGCGACCGGGCGAGCCGCCCGTAGAACCAGCCTCCTACCGCAGTCGCCAGGAATCCCCCGGCCATGAACAGCTCGCCGACAACCGAGGAGGAATACGACACGCCTTTTTGGCCCAAAAAGGCAGGCAAGTCGAAGCCGGGGTTGAGTGGCTTACCCGGCCAGAACAGGCGAGGCACCGGCCGGACCGCGACCCACAGGGGGTACTGCCATGTGGTGTAGTCGTGTTCCGCCGGAAAGATCTCAGTCATTTGGGCCAAACGCAGGAAATTGTCATCCACTCGGAGAAACACCCCGTCGTCATCGGCGCCTGACTCTTGAGCAGTTGCCTCCGAAAAGAATCCGGCGAACACTCCCCCGTTTCGGTTCGAAAGCATCTGCTCGGACAGAAGAAGCATCCCGGCGAAAGTAGCCGCCAAGGCAAGCACGGTGCCCATGCGAATCCTCGGGGACTCCAAAAACCACACCAGTAGACCACTCCCCACATAGAACCCAACCAGCCGGCGCCCCCCGCCCTGAATGAGGAATGCAGACAGGATGACTCCGCCGCACGCCAGAACGATCGTCCTGTGGTTCGTCCAGCCGATACGACGGGCGACAATAGCCGTCAGCGGTGGGAGTAGGTATCCGAAGTAGGCCAGATGGTCCAGAAACGCGTCGGCGCCACCCAAGTCGCCGCGTTGCCAAGGCCCCGCCCATCGCCCGCCTTGCAGAGAAGTAATCATTACCACCGGGTCGAACTTGGCTGGGATTGCGTACTTGCAGAAGGCGAGGACGAAGGACACGATACCGATCCCGTAGTAGAACTTCAGCGTCAAGTTCGAGCGGGCGACGGACTGCACCGACCGCGGAAGCCTCCACGGCTTCTGGATGCATCCGACCCAAGCGCCGGCGACAAACAGCGCGATCGCGAGGAAGGCCCTCTCGACTGCGTCACGTTCAAGCCCACGCATTTCGAACCGACCTTGAAGCGGGTCGAGCAAGAGCCAATAGACAGGTCCGAGCATTACCACATGCTCCGCCTTGAACACGGCCTTCGGGTCGCGAAGGATGGTAATCACCGGTATCAGCGAAAGAGCGATGACAAACACCAGTGCCGGGATCTGGAGTGCCGCCCGAGGCTCGACATCGTTCGGCACAAGGAGAGTTGCAAACAGCAACCCGAACATGACCACCACTGCGGTGAGAAAGTGCTCCGCTGATTTACTACCATCGAGCTGCAGCGTCCGTCGGACCTTGGCCGCGCCCCCATCTCGACCAACTGGAGCGTACGAACGATTACCCATGAACCGCTCTGGACCTCGCTAGTTGCGCTCCAATCCTGCGCAGATCTGTGCCCAGGCGCTCAAGGCTGAAGTCACGTGTCGAGGCCGCCTGGCTCATGCTCGCCAGCCTGTTAGGCTGCGCAAGGAGTGACCGAATGGCGTTGGCGAGGGCAGAAGGACTGACCGATTCCAACAACACTCCATTCACGCCGTCGCGCACGACGTCACCGCAGAACCGAGAAGCGACGACTGGCAGCTTCCATGACTGCGCCTCAAGCTGGGTGAGCCCAAACCCGTCTGAAAACGTTGGAAACAGAAACACATCGGCCTGCTGATAGTGCAGCGCCGTCTCGCTTCTTGGCACCGCTCCAACCCAGTGGACACGCGGGTCGACCAGCCAGCGCTCCTCGACCTCGAACCGTCTCGCCCCAACGAACCACACCTCAAGCGGCTCGGCTCCCAGCTGGTCTAGTGCTTCGAGCACTACGGCGGCACCCTTGCCTATCGTCACCTGTCCCAAAAACAGGAGGCGGAGCGGGCGCCATTTCGAGAACTCACGTGGGTAGGTCCGACGGAAGGCACTGGCGCCGGCCGCAGCCTCGTATGCCAGCGGAACCACATGGAGCTTGTGCCCTGCTACACCTACCGACCGTAATGCCTCAGCCGACCACGCAGAGTTCACGAGAATCGCATCAGCCAGGTCGCACTCCTGTCGCCACTGCTGCCAGTAACCCAATGGAGGGGCTCCGCTCCCAAGTTTGTCTGGCACACTGCCAGCCTTGGCAAAGGCCGCCTCTCCAGATGGTCCTGCGTCGATCTGACCAAGTACGGTGCTCCATCCCAGGGACTTCGCGAATTGGAAGGGTCGAAGCGCCGTATAGGAAAACGAGAAGAGCACTCTTTCAGTGCCCCCTCTCTCGGCTGGCAAGGCGCTCAGGCACCTGATGACGTGGCGCTGAAACCAGTCGTTGCGGTTGATGATGCGATCCCAGCCGGCCACTCGCTTTAGCCGTTGATGTGCCTCAAAGGCGGCAACTCCAAGGTTCGCCGATGACACTTCGGTATGAATCAGTTCAGCGTGAGAACGCTCGCGTATGCGCCCCGGATAGAGGGCTGACGAGGCGTCGCGGGGGCTCACCCACATGTCCGTGATCAGCCTATTCAACGCGCCCGCCCTCAGCAGAGCTCGTGGGATTGAATAGTGCTCCCTGGCACCAAGCTGGCAGCAGATCCAGTCGCCAGGCATCAGGCAGAATTGCCGGGCAGACCCACGGCAATCGGTCTCCGGCGCAATGCTAAGTAGGCAAGCACCGACTTTACCGGGACCCTACCGCGAAAGCCCCGGTACTTTCGCAGTTGAGACGGCACGCGAAGCAATCCTTTCGCGATCCCACGCGTGCGACCATTCAGGGCCGACCACACTATGCGCCGAAGGCACTGACCGAGCCCAAGGGGCCACAGCACGTGCGGGTATCGTAGATAAGTCAGCAGGGCGAGGTTGGCGATGCTCCCGGCCGTCACTGAAGGATCGGCATGCCGCGCGCGATCTGTGTCGTGAAACACCCGAAGCCAGGGGCTATGCAGCACGCGGCCGCCGCGTTCGTAGAGTCGAATGGCAAAATCGACCTCTTCCATTCCGTATGCCACCGTCAGCGGGACGTACCCTCCGACCGCCAGAAACTCATCGCGACGGTAGGCGCACGCCCCCCCGGCGAAGTCGGACACCCAAGCGGCAGACGTGGTATCTGCTTGGATGGGCTCATCCAAATGGAATACCGCGGCGCTCACAACCGTAGCCTCCGGGTATTGCTTAAACAGACTCGCAAGCCGACGAAAGTAGTCCCTATCGATTGGATACGAATCATCGTCAAAACTGGCGACGACTGGCGAGGCCGACGCCTGGACAAGCTTGTTTCGGCCTCCTCCCGGGCCCACATTCTCTGCGCTCAGAATCATCCGCACATCCGGATGGGCCGCAGCTATCGCGGCCGCGCATTCCCCCTCGCCGCCGTCCACGTGTAGGAGGATTTCAGCCGGCGGCGGGTCGCATGCCTTGAGGCGTTCTAGAGTCACGAGCGTCTGCTCCAGACGCCGATAGGCCACAACAATTGCCGTGATGCCACAAGGGTGCCGCGTTGCGACCGCGCGATCGCTCATGCCTATGGCAGGCTCCAGCCCGTCCTTGCCAAGAACGTAGAGACGTCGCGGAGTGCCACCACGTTCTCGAACGACTCCGGATCGAACGCGGCAGTCACCGCCGCAAGACCGTTGGGCTCGACGAGACGAAATAACTGGAACCCCTCGCTGTGAAGCCGACCTAAGACGTCCTGCGTGCTGTAGCCGAAACGGCGAAAATGAAGGGCACTCACCTCGATATGCACACACGCCGTACGCGAAAGGACGTTCGATGCCCCATCGAGCACGAACTTCTCGTACCCCTCAACATCGATCTTGAGCAGCGCGATGGGACCAGGATTCCGGACCAGGCTATCGAGCTGCGCGACGGAAACCTCAAGGTCACCGCCGTCGATGCGGTTCATGTCGTCGCGCCGGTCGTCCGAAAATCTCACCGTGCCTGAGGATGCGCCAACCGCTGAGTTCACGACGGTGATGTTGCCTACACCGTTCATGCGCACGTTCTCTTCGAGAAACCGAAACGTCCGAGGATGGGCTTCGATCCCGACCACGTGTCCCGTCGCACCAACCTTGAGCGCTGCGGTGAGCACGGTGTCGCCAATGTTCGCGCCGACATCCACGACCACGTCACCCGATTTGAGGTAGTCCTGAAAAAAGACCAGCGAATCCACACGCTGCCGAGGATCAATCCATAGCTGGGTTGCGAGATTCGATGGGTGAAATTTCAGGCGGTAGCCACGCTGCCTGATCGAGAAGATGCGACAGGCGCCCGTCGTAACCAGTAGGTTCGCCGCAAGAAAGCGAATGGGTCTTCGATGGCTCCTGAGAATGGTCCAGTAGGACTTCACGTCGTGAGGCCTCCGTCCGCTGCCACAACCACGATCCGTCGAAGCGCCCGCAGCCGACCTCTCGTTCTGTCCACGACGCCACCACTTCGGAGACGACAGGCAGCCCCAAGCATGTTGCTCGCCGTCTCGATGACGAAGAACAGAAGTACCTGGGCCAGCGCCTCCGATCGTGAACGCCCCATGGTTCGGCACATCACCAGGTATCGATTGTAGAGATCATCCTCGGCGGCGGCCCCAGGGGACACTCGGCCTCCTGGAGCGTGAAAGTGCCCCATCCGAGCCGATGGCGAAAACAGAATCGTACCGATCCTCGCGAGTTTAAGGCCCAAGTCCACATCCTCGTTCATCGTGCAGCGATGAAGGAAGAAGTCTGAGAACCCTCCGGACTCCTCGTAGGCCGAGCGACGTACCAGGCTATTGCAGGTTCCCAGCCAGTCGAGCGAGGCAGAGCCCTGAGGGGCCGGGCTGTAGCCAAATCTCAACAGCGGCCCCACAACACGCCCTTGCCACGACCCGTCCGGCATTCCCAGCGCGTACCGAAGATAGAACCGCCACGCACGTGTGGGCATCGGCCACGATTGGTTGTTGAAATCGGCGAAGGCGGCGACGGCGCTAGAGTCTTCCAAGACCGTCCGTAGCAACGATTCCACACACCTTGGCTCCAGAACCACATCGTCGTCCAATAGAAGCAGGTACTCGCTCGTCGCCCGCTCGATAGCTGCAACGCGCTGGCGGACTGCGTTCGGCGGGTTGACGACAATCCTCCTCACCATCAACCCAGCGTCGTGCCAATGTCTGTCGACCGCTACCTCGCTAGTCGCAGAGCCGCTACTTCCGTCTGCAATGATGACCTCAGTCACGCCATGCGTTTGCAGACAAAGCGATTCCAGCATCCGGCGAAGAGACTCCGGACGACCAATCGTTGGCACAATAACGCTTATGGTCGCATTTGCCAGCCCGCAGGAAACACCTACACCTGCACCTTGCTCAACACCGCTCATGATTCTTTGCGCATCCAGAAACTCGCGGCGCCTGCGCCCTGCCTTACCTGACCCGTGCACGTGCCCAGCAACGCCACCGTTCCGGGCTCCTCGCACGCCAGCCAATGGTTCGACGCTCGAACCGAGAAGCGATCGTTAAATGCTAGAAACGCCTCCAGTAAGTACTGTTCGTTAAACGCTATACGCTTTTCGAGCAGCCACTCTCTCGGGTAGTCATGAGGAAAGAAGATGTCGTGGACGTGCACCCAGACGCCCGCAGCGAGGCTGGGTAGGATGTCGAGGAATTCCCGAAACACATCGCTGCCGCATTTGACGACGTGGCTTGAGTCGATGAACAGAACGTCGCCTGGACCAAGTTCAGCGAAGACGCTCAGGGGGACCGACTCGACTCGCTCCTGCACAAGGGTCACACTCGGCAGGCTCGCGTCCGTTAGACGCGGC
>Ga0209023_10006437_pt1 | contig 12381 bp, 11 predicted proteins | sample LakOneMetagenome_FD_187468 | JGI IMG/M metagenome (GOLD analysis project Ga0209023, IMG submission 187468) | Freshwater and sediment microbial communities from Lake Erie, Canada (SPAdes) (version 2) | ecosystem: Environmental > Aquatic > Freshwater > Lentic | place: Lake Erie, Canada... | reverse complement strand
ATCTGATGACGAGATCGTCGCGGGTCAGGCCGCCGACGGCTTCGAGCATGCGGCGCGCGGCGATCACGCTGTTTTCGTCGGGCACCGGGTGCGAGGCTTGCAGGATTTCGATGCGGCCGGCCGGAACGGCGTAGCCGTAGCGCGTCACCACGACGCCGGATACGTCGACGTCGGGCCAGGCGGCGTCGAGCCCTGCCGCCATCGCCGCCGACGCCTTGCCTGCGCCAACGACGATGCACCGTCCCTTTGGCTTGGGCGGCAGATGCCGGGCGACCGCTGCGCGCGGGTCGGCGCTCGCTACGGCGGCGTCGAAGATGCGTCGCAGGCAGGCCTGTGCCCGCGCATCGGTCCAATCGCCCGACATCGAGGTCTCAGGCGTTCTCGGCGTGGATCGCGGCGACGACCGCGTCCGTCACCTTCCTGGTATTGGCCGAGCCGCCGAGATCAGGCGTATGCAGGTCGGGATTGGCCGTCACCCGCTCGACGGCCTTCATCAGGCGCTGCGCGGCGGTGTTCTCGCCGAGATGTTCGAGCATCATCACCGCCGACCAGAAGGTGCCGACGGGGTTGGCGATGCCTTTGCCCATGATGTCGAAGGCCGAGCCGTGGATCGGCTCGAACATCGAGGGGAAATTGCGTTCGGGGTTGAGGTTGGCGGTCGGCGCGATGCCGAGCGAGCCGGCAAGCGCTGCGGCGAGGTCCGACAGAACGTCGGCATGGAGATTGGTGGCGACGACGGTGTCGATGCTCTGCGGCCGCATCACCATGCGCATGGTCATGGCGTCCACCAGCATCTTGTCCCAGGTCACGTCGGGGAATTCTCTGGAGATCTCGAGCGCGATCTCGTCCCACATCACCATCGCATGGCGCTGCGCGTTCGACTTGGTGACCACGGTCAGCAACTTGCGCGGACGGGAGCGCGCCAGCTTGAACGCGAACCGCATGATGCGTTCGACGCCGGCGCGCGTGAACATCGCAACGTCGGTGGCGGCTTCCAGCGGCGAGCCCTGGTGGACGCGGCCGCCGACGCCGGCATATTCGCCTTCCGAGTTCTCGCGGACGATGACCCAGTCGAGTTCCTTGTCCTTGACGCTGCGCAGCGGGGAGGTGATGCCGGGCAGGATGCGGGTCGGACGCACATTGGCGTACTGGTCGAACGGCTGGCAGATCGCGAGCCGTAAGCCCCACAGCGTAATGTGATCCGGAATCTCGGGATGCCCGGCCGAGCCGAACAGGATGGCGTCGTGATGGCGGATCTGGTCGCGGCCGTTTTCCGGCATCATGCGGCCGTGCTTCTTGTAGTATTCGCCGCCCCAATCGAAATGGTCGAACTGGAAGGCGAAGGTCTTTTCGCGGGCCGCCAGCGCCTTGAGCGCTTCGACGCCGGCGTCGATGACTTCGGTGCCGATGCCGTCGCCGGGGATGGCTGCGATTTTATAGGTCTTCATGTCGATGTCCTCGGAGGGGTTCAGGATGCCAGCGGGTGGGCAGCGGCGGGCGCCGGCTGGCGGTTGATGGAACGGGCAAGCAGCAACGTGATGACGGCGGATAGCAGCAACAGGGCGCCGACGAAATAGAGACCGCCCGCGAAGCTGCCGGTCTGGTCCTTGATCCAGCCGATCATCGCAGGACCGACGAAGCCGCCGAGGTTACCGATCGAATTGATCGTGGCAATGCCGCTGGCTGCGGCCGGGCCGGCCAGGAACAGCGTGGGCATGCTCCACAGCGGCGGCTTGGCCGCACTGATGCCGACATTGACCAGCACCAGCGCTGCGACCACCGAGACCACGGCCGACGAAAGCCCGGCCAGCGCCAGCCCGATCGCGGCGACGAGACAGGCAATGACGACATGCCATGTCCGCTCGTTGGTGCGGTCCGAATGCCACGACCAGAGATACATGGCGATGACGGCGACCGTCGGCGGCACGGCGTTGAGCAGGCCGACCTGCATGTTGGACAGACCGAAGCTCTTGATGATCTGCGGCGCCCACACACCCAGCGTGTAGAGGCCGGCGGAGGTGCCGAAGTAAACCAGCGCGAGCGCGAGCACCCGCGGATCGGTGAGACCGCGCCAGATGCTATGGCCGGCGGATGCGGTCCTGCCGGCGCGCTCGGTCTCCATGGTCTTGACCAGCCAGTTGCGTTCGTCGTCCGCGAGCCACTTCGCCTGCTCGGGCCTGTCCGTCATGTATCCGAGCACGACGAAGCCGAGCAGCACGGCGGGTAGCGCCTCGATCAGGAAAAGCCACTGCCAGCCCTTGAAGCCGAGCAGGCCGTGCATTTCGAGCAGTGCGGACGAGACCGGCGATCCCAGCACGGTCGAGAGCGGGGCGGCCGCCATGAAGATCGCGGTAGCCGAGGCGCGTTGGCGCGCCGGGAACCAGTACGAGAGATACAGGATGATGCCCGGAAAGAAGCCGGCTTCGGCCGCTCCCAGCAGGAAGCGCAGGATATAGAAGCTGTTTTGTCCCTGGACAAAGGCCATCGCTGCGGAGACCAGGCCCCAGGTGATCATGACGCGGGCGATCCAGAGCCGCGCGCCGACCTTGTCGAGGATGATGTTGGAGGGGACTTCGAACAGGAAGTAGCCCCAGAAGAAGATGCCGGCGCCGAAGCCGTACACCGTCGGCGAGAAGCCGAGATCCTTGTTCATCGTCAGCGACGCGAACCCGATGTTCACGCGGTCTATGAACGCGACGAAATAAAGCAGCATGATAAAGGGCACGATGCGCAGCGATACCTTGCGCATGGTGCGAGCACCAATGTCCGTCGCCACCTCGGGCCTCCATAGGGTTTGTTCTTGGCGGAATCCGCTTGTCGGTTCGAAGCCTAGGCGACCGGGACGGAGGCTCAATCGCTCTTTTTTATACAAAAATTTGATATAATGTCCCGGACGGAGGTCCGGATGGAATTGCAGCAACTGAGGTGTTTCGTGGCGGCGGCCGAGCAATTGCATTTCGGCCGCGCGGCACAGCGCCTGCACATGTTGCCTTCCGCGTTCGGGCGTCACGTGCGCATGCTGGAGGAGGGTCTGGGAACGCGGCTGTTCACCCGGACCACCCGCTCGGTCGCGTTGACGGAGGAGGGGAGCCGGCTGCTCCGCGAGGCGAAGTCGATTCTCGTGCGGGTCGAGACCCTCGAGGAGAGTTTTCGCAACCGGTCCCGCGCGGGAACATCGCGCACGCTCAAGGTCGGTGCGATCGACAGCGCGGCAGCGGGCCTGTTGCCCGAGTTGCTGCGCGATTTCCGCGCCGAACATCCCGACATCGCGGTTCACTTGCTCGAAGAAAAGACCATCCGGCTGCTGCCGAAGCTGTTGTCGGGAGCGCTCGATCTGGCTTTCGTGCGGCCTCCCGGCACGGCGGACGGACGCTTCGAATTCCGGCCGCTGCTCAGCGAGACCGCCGTCATTGCGTTGCCGCGAAAGCACGCGCTCGCGAACCGAAAGTCGCTGTCGCTGCAGACGGTCGCCGACCAGCCCATGATCGTTCCTGACCGGCGTTCCCGGCCGCATAGTCACGATTTGACGATGAAGCTGTTCGAGCAAGCCGGGCTGACGCCGGAGGTCGTGCAGGTCGCCGACGAGAAGCAGACCATCATCTCGATGGTCGCCGCCCGACTGGGGTTCGCCATCGTTCCGCGCTGGACGTCGCGGATGAAGATCGCGGGCGTCCGCTTCGTTCCGCTCCGCTTGCAGAAAGCCGAGCCCGCCGGACGATTGCCGCTGGCCGCAGCCTGGCTGCGCGGTTCCCGCGATCCGCTGCGCGAGGCGATGCTGTCGGTGCTCGAGCGGCGGCTGGCCTCCTATGCGAAGGGCGCGTGAGAAGAAGCGCCGCTGCACCGTTCTGCTATCGCGAACCCTGCATGAACCAACCTCGACTGGACGCCGCCGAGAAACCCGGGCACAGCGTCCGGCGCGCGAGGCGAATGCGGATGCCCATCGCGCGGACAGAATGTCGCATTTCGCAATGCAGCAAATCCGAAAAAACAGCCCCTGCTAAAGGGGCAATGGCAATCCAGCCCGCTTCTCTGTATTGGTGCGGCTGGCATACAAAGTTGGGGCCCCGGTAGAGCCGTGGCCCTCAAAAATAGCGCGGGAGGATACATGCGTGCATTGATTTTGGCTGCGGCATCGGTCGCGGCACTGGCTCTGGTCGGCCCGGCCGCGGCGCAGGCGCCCATCGTCATCAAGTTCAGCCACGTGGTGGCAACCAATACGCCGAAAGGTCTGGCGGCCGAGAAGTTCAAGGAACTGGCCGAGAAATACACCAGCGGCAAGGTCAAGGTCGAAGTCTATCCGAATTCGCAGCTCTACAAGGACAAGGAAGAGCTCGAAGCGCTGCAGCTCGGCGCGGTGCAGATGCTGGCGCCGTCGAACTCGAAATTCGGCCCGATCGGGGTCAAGGAGTTCGAGGTGTTCGACCTGCCCTATATTCTCCCCGACCTGAAGACGCTGCGCAAAGTCACCGACGGCCCGCTCGGCACGAAGCTGCTCAAGTTGCTGGATTCCAAGGGCATGACCGGCCTCGCTTACTGGGACAACGGTTTCAAGCAGATGAGCGCCAACAAGAAGCTCGTGGCGCCTGCCGACTACAAGGGGCTGAAGTTCCGCATTCAGTCGTCCAAGGTGCTGGAAGCCCAGTTCCGTACGCTCGGCTCGATTCCGCAGGTGATGGCGTTCTCGGAAGTCTACCAGGCGCTGCAGACCGGCGTGGTCGACGGCCAGGAGAACACCTGGTCCAACATCTACACCCAGAAAATGCACGAAGTGCAGAAGTACATCACCAATACCAACCACGGTTACATCGGCTACGTCGTGGTCGTGAACAAGAAGTTCTGGGACGGACTGCCGGCGGACATCCGCACGGCCTGCGAAAAAGCGATGAAGGAAGCCACCGAATACGGCAACAACCAGTCGGCCAAGGAAAACGACGACGCGCTCGCCGAAATCAAGAAGACCGGCAAGAGCGAGATCGTGGCGCTGACGCCGGAGCAGGATGCCGCCATGCGCAAGGCGATGGAGCCGGTATACAAGGACGTCGCCGGCCGCGTAGGCCAGCCGTTGATCGACGAGTTCCTCAAGGAGACGAGGGGCACGACCAACTGATTCGCCGTTGCAGGGCTTCCGTGCTCTCGGCGCGGAAGCCCCTTTGTCGTCCGGGGACGGCGTCCGCGCGGGCGCTGCGGGAATGAGGCAGGGGCAGGCCGGGACAACGGGGCCGGCCTTCAGGGGGAAATAAATGTTGCTTCGCATCCTCGATCGGCTTGAGGAGATACTGATCGCGTCGCTGATGGCGGCGGCGACCTTCATCATCTTTCTCGCGGTGATGCACCGTTATTTGATAGGCATCCCACTCCTGTATCCGATCCTGTTTCCGATCAATCTCTCGTGGGCGCAGGAACTCTGCATCTACATGTTCGTGTGGGTCGCCAAGTTCGGCGCCGCGTACGGCGTGCGTACCGGCATCCATGTCGGCGTCGACGTCGTCGTCAACCAGCTCAAGTCGCCCTGGCGAAATATCGTTGTGCTGTTCGGGCTGCTTTGCGGCGCTTTCTTCACCGCCGTGATCGGCACCATGGGAGCGAAATTCGTCTATGGCCTGATGCATACCGACCAGGTCTCGCCGGATCTCGAGATCCCGAGCTGGATCGTTTACCTCTGCATTCCGCTCGGCTCCTACCTGATGTGCTTCCGCTTCCTGCAGGTCGCCTATGCCTATCTGCGCACCGGTGAGCTGCCGCATCACGATCACGCCCATGTCGAAGGCGTCGATGTGATCGAGCCCGGCATCGGCGCGGCGGAGGTCACCCGATGAACAGCCTCTTCATCTTCGGGCTCCTGATCGCGCTGATGCTGACCGGCATGCCGATCTCGATCGCGCTCGGCATGACGGTTCTGACCTTCATCTACACGATGACGAGTGTCCCGACCGAGTCGGTGGCGCTGAAGCTCTTCACCGGCATCGACAACTTCGAGATCATGGCGATCCCGTTCTTCATTCTGGCCGGCAACTTCCTGACTCACGGCGGCGTGGCTCGCCGCATGATCAACTTCGCGACGTCGATGGTCGGTCACTGGTATGGCGGGCTCGGGCTCGCGGGCGTGATGGCGTGTGCGCTGTTCGCCGCGGTGTCCGGCTCGTCGCCTGCGACCGTGATCGCAATCGGTTCGATCATGCTGCCGGCGATGGTGAAGCAGGGTTTTCCGAAGCGTTTCGGCGCCGGTGTCATCACCACGTCGGGCGCGCTCGGTATCTTGATTCCGCCCTCGATCGTAATGGTGATCTATTGCGTGGCGACGGGCGGCAGCATTGCGCTCGATCCGGCCGGTCATCGTGTCTCGTCGGCGTCGGTTGGGCAGATGTTCATTGCGGGCGTTATTCCCGGATTGATGCTGGCGACGCTGCTCGGATTGACGACTTTCTATCGCGCCTGGAAATTCGACTATCCCAGGCTTCCGCGTGCGAGCTGGGGCGAGCGCTTCACGGCGTTCCGCAAATGTGTCTGGGGCCTGCTGCTGATCCTGATCGTGCTCGGCGGAATCTATGCCGGTTTGTTCACGCCGACGGAGGCGGCGGCCGTCAGCGCGGTCTATGCCTTCGTCATCGCCGTCTTCGTCTACCGCGACATGTCGCTGAAGGACGTACCGAAGGTTCTGCTCGGTTCGGCCAATATGAGCGCGATGATCCTCTACATCATCACGAACGCGGTGCTGTTCTCGTTCCTGATGGCGAACGAGAACATTCCGCAGCAGATCGCGTCGTGGATCACTTCGATCGGCGTCAACTGGATTATCTTTCTTTTGATCGTCAACGTGCTGCTGCTGATCGCGGGCAACGTGATGGAGGCATCGTCGATCGTCCTGATCATGGCGCCGATCCTGTTTCCGGTCGCGGTCAAGCTCGGCATCCATCCCGTGCATCTCGGCATCCTGATGGTCGTCAACATGGAAGTCGGCATGTGCCATCCGCCGGTCGGTCTCAATCTCTATGTCGCATCCGGCATCGCCAAGATGGGCATTACCGAATTGACGATCGCGGTGTGGCCTTGGCTCCTGACCATGCTGATCTTCCTCGGCATCGTGACCTACGTGCCGGAACTCTCGCTTTGGCTGCCGCGAGCGCTCGGGATGCTGTGATCCGCATTGCGCTGGATCAAACGGCGCCACATTACATCTTGGTAAGAGCGAGCTCTCTTGCCAATCGTTAAGTTGAACAACGGCTGGTGCAGGCCCATCTTCAGGCAACCTTTACAGGAGGTTCGCATGAGGAAGTTCACCATCGCCGCCGTCGCCGTGTTGGCCATCGCCGGCTCGACCGCCGTCTATGCCCAGCACCGCCATTGGGCCTACGGGCACATGCGGATGAATCCGGAAGATCGCGCCGCGTTTGCCGACGCGCGGATCGCCGCCGTTCATGCCGGGCTGAAGCTTTCGGCCGATCAGGAAAAGCTGTGGCCGCCGGTCGAAGCCGCGGTGAAGGAATTCGCCAAGCTGCGAATTGATCGCGCCAACGCGCGGATGAATGCGGACAAGGATGACTCCAGCCAGAAGCCGGACGATCCGGTGGCGCGCCTGCGCGAGCGCGCCGACAACATGGCAACTTCGGCTACCGCGATGAAGAAGATCGCCGATGCCGCCGACCCGCTCTACAAGACGCTGGATGACGGCCAGAAGCGCCGCCTCGCCGTGCTGACCCACATGGAGCACCGTTTTGGCGGCGGCGAAGGCTGGCGTCACCACGGCATGGGGCAGGGCATGATGGGGCAAGGCATGATGGGACAGGGCGGGATGGGTCCCGACCGTGACCGCGACGATGGTCCTCGGGGCCGCGGATTCGACCGGAATCGCTATGACCACGACGGCGGCCCGGATCGCGGCGGTCCCGATCGGCTCTAGAGCTTTTCCGGTTCTGATTGAATCAGAACCGGGCTCTAGCCTTTTGTTTTGACGCGTTTTCCTTACGCGAACCGGTCCACTTCGCTCGAAAACGCTCTAGACAGGCAGTTTCGGCGGGTCGAACCCGGTAATGGCGGAAGCTGCTGAAATCCAGCGGCTTTTCGCCGTTCCGGGGGCTCGCCAAAGGCCGGGAAAACTCGTCCCGGCTTGCTGGACATCGCCGAGTCGCTTTGCTAAACGACGCCCTCTTGCAGGGCTTCTCCGGACCCCGTTCCGGGCGCATAGCTCAGTTGGTAGAGCAGATGACTCTTAATCATCGGGTCCCAGGTTCGAGCCCTGGTGCGCCCACCAAGCCTTTCAAGAATTCGGTCCATCGATAAGGCGAACAACGGCCTCCGATATAGCGGTCGCACGCGCGTCTCGCGGCATCGCTCCCGAAGCAAGCAACAGCGCACGGAACGGTCGCCGTCCCTGTCTTCGCACACACGTAAATTCCACGTAAGTATTTGTACTTATTGAGCTGTTTTCGGCGGCCGATATCGTCGGCACGAAGTTTGCTCCGTTGATTCTGCCGGAAGCAACTTGAGGAGCGAGGGATGAGATGGATCGTCCTTGGCCTGGGTATTTTCGGATACCTCGGCGCAGGTGCGAGTGCGCGTGATCTAGGTCAGTGGGATGCGGGCGATCCCGCAATCAAGCAATGGTATCAGGCCCTGATGCAGCCCGACGTTCCCAACGCGTCCTGCTGCGGCGAAGCCGATGCTTACTGGGCCGATGAAATCCATGTCAGGGACGGCAAGACCTTTGCGATCGTGACCGACGATCGGCCCGACGAACCGCGCGGCCGGCCCCACATCGATATCGGGACGGAGATCGAAATTCCCGGCAACAAACTCAAATGGGACAGAGCAAATCCCACCGGGCACGGCATCGTGTTCCTGAGCCGCACCCGGTACGTGTTCTGCTACGTTCAACCCGGCGGGGTCTGAAGCCGCGTCACGAACCTGATGGTTGCGCATCATCCCGTCGGGATATGCGCGCAAGCACTCGGCCGCGGCCGTGGCCCGCGCTTGTCGAGCGGGACGTTGCAATTGTCGATGCGTTGTTCGTCCATCCATTTCCGGCCGAGCCGCTCCTTGCCGGTCAGCGATGGCTGTGCGCTGATCGGTGCCACCTGATCCGGCCGTGCATTTTGAGCGGACGCAGACGGCGCAAATCCGATCGCCAGCAGTAAGCCGAGCGATGCGGCAACCGAAGATCGCATGATGGCCTCGCAATCCTGCTCGCGGAACAACGTTCCGCGCGAGCAGCCGATTGAACGACATCGGGATTCGTGTGGCCACCCGAAACCCGATACGCGTCATTGCGGCGGCGCGTCTTTCGGCGGCAGCACCGGAGGAGGCAGCGCGGAAAACTCCAGATTGCCGGATTCGCCGGTCAGGAACGACAGATCCAGCGGCCCGCCGCCGGTCGGATCGCCGCCGGGCGCTGCCGCGGGGCGCAGCTTGGTGACATCGGATGGGCCTTCGGGCGCGGCCTGTCCGAGACCGGTGCCGTAATCGGCCGCGCGGCCGCCTTGCGGATGACCTTTGAGGATCTCCTCGCGCGCGGCTTCCACCTTGGCGGCCAGCGTCGGCGAGTACGGCAGCTTGTAGGCGCGGGGCTGGCCGCTTGGAATGTTGGCGGCGTCGAGTTCCTCGACCCAGACATGGACTGCGCCCGGATCCCGATCAAGCGGGTTCGGGTCGACCACCCGCGCCCAGAGCAACTGAAACTGGCGTGGCAGTGGCGCTTCCGCCGACCATCCGGGCAGGCCTTCGATGCGGAAGAACGCCACGCAATAGAACGCGCTGGTGACGACAACGGCGGCAAGCTTGAGCGGCCAGGGCGCACGAACGCGCAGAACGACCACCAGCAGCAGCGCCGCCAGCGCAACATAGGCAATCGCGAGACCTATGATTTGCGACTGCAGTCCCATCCTCGTCAGCCTGCGTTGCGGCGTGGATTGCGCAGCGTCTGCAACAGCGACTTCTCGTGGTGATTGACGTCGGTGACCGTGCCGCTACCGTCGATCGCAAAGCGGACGGCGGTGCGCTCGGCGCCGGCGCTTTGCAGCATGATGGTGTCGTAATAAACCACTTGCACGACCGGATTGAGTTTCTCGACTTTCACCGAGACCGGCACCGGCTCGTGACCCATCGCGATGAAGTGGTAGACGTTGACGGTGTATTCGCCGGCGACGATGCCGCGGATGCTCACCGTTTCCTGACGGATCGGCGACAACACCTTGCGGCCGTTGACCACAATGAAATCGTTGGCGCCGCCGCGATCGTCGCGGTCGAGCAGCATGAAGCCGGCCTCGCGCCGACGGTACCAGACCATGTTGCCGATCGGGTCCTGCACGAACATGTCGAAATCATCCGGATGCTGGTCGGGCCAGCTCATCGTCACCAGAAATTCCGCCTTGCTGTCGATCTTGCCGTCCTTGGCCTCGGGGGCGATCGCGAGCAGCGCGATGAAGAACAGGAAAGCGAGAACCTGAAGCGCCTTGAACAGCATCACCGCGAACGGATCGAACGGCTCCTCTTGCGGCATCAGTTCGAATTCGTCGATCATTCCGCGGCCTCTGGCCGGTCCTCGAGCACCGAGACGACGCGGACTTCAGTCAGGCCGACGGCATAGGCGAACAGTTTGGCGGTCGCGTCGTCGAGCATGTAGTACTGGATCCGGATCAGGATCGAGCCGACGAGACCGGCGAGCGTGGTGTACATCGCGACCGCCATGCCGTCGCTCATCAGGTTCATCGAGGAGCGGATGGTGCTGCGGTCGCCGGGATCCATGCCCGCGATCGGCGCCAGCATCATGATGAAGCCGATGATGGTGCCGAGCAGGCCGAGCTTCATCAGCGTATCGCTGGCGAAGGCGCCGAACTGGTTGGAGCCGCGCAGCCGTCCGGCGAGCCCGCGCAGCAGCAGGGTCTGATCGATGCGCCGCGGTCCCTGCAACCGGGCCTTGACGGCGAGGTCGTGGATATGTCCGGCGACCAGGCCGCGCGGCAGCTTTCCGCCGCCTTCGACGACGACGGCGTCACCATCGAGACGAAGCGGGCCTGATTCCGCTTCGATCAGTGCGCCGCCGCGCCGTGCTGCATCGGCTTCGCGCGAGATCGCGATCGTCCGCCACAGGCAGTGCAACGACGCGGCGACGTAGAGCAAACCGATGATGGAGGAAATGTAGGTGCGATCGCTCGCGACCATCTGACGGATCAATCCGAAACGCCACAGCAGCACGAAGGCGAAGATGCAGAGTCCGGTAAACACCAGCCATCGCAGCAGCGGGCCACGGTCACCGAAGGAATCAATATCCGCATTCGTCGTGGGCATCGGAGCATCTCGACATCGGACTGAGGCGAGAGCGTTTCACATGCCGTTCGGGCACGCAAACCGAATTCGCGAAAACGTCCGTTCAAAATTCTGTTGGACACCGGCGCTTCCGCAAGCCGCGCGGCTTTGTCGCGCGCAATCTTGTCCAAGAGAGAACTAACTTTGTCCAAGAGAGAAATTGCGGTTGTTTGACCGTCACTTAGTGCACTTGCGCGGCATCTGGGGTGGCCCTAGGTTCGGCAGCGGTGCGGACCTCGCGCCAAATGACTTGCAAGTAACTTGGGAGACTCTCAATGACTTGGAAAACTCCGAAGGTTGTCGAAGTGCCGGTTGGCATGGAGATCAACATGTACGCCTGCGCAGCGCGCAAGTAGACAGCATCAAGGCGATCTGCCCGGCTCCGACAGCTTGCTGTTTGAAGCCGGGCAGGCGTGCGCTTTTCCATCACGCGGCGGGGGGAAGGCCGCTGGACTTGAAGTGGCTTTCGCGTAGCCGTCCTTAACGATCCCCACACCATGAACGCCTGCTGGATCGGCCCCCATCGGCGGCCGCGATGGCGCATGACCGCGCTTCGGATTGTGCTAGGGTGCGCTTTCCACGGACAGCGGCGGCGCCGCTTCCGTCCGCTCCATCGCCCGGTGTGAATGTCCAGTTGCACGAAAATCGTCCCAGCGCTCATCGTGTGCCTTGCGGCGCTGATCCCGGCCGTCGTTCGGGCCGAGGAGGGGTTCGACACCGAGCACATCTTCGGCTTCATGATCGGCACGGATGTCGGCAATGTCGGCGAACGTGAGTTTCAAACCGAGACGACCGGGCGGTTTGGCAAGAGCGGCGGAACTTACCGGGCAGGTAGCCAGCAGATCGAACTCGAGTTCGTGCCCGCCAGGAATTTTCGCATCGAACTGGGGAGCACGTTTGCGGCGCACGATATCAACGGCGTGCCGGGGTTCGATGATCGCCGCCAACTCGGATGGCAGGGGGTCTCGGTGGATTTCCGCTACCGGTTTCTCGAGCGCGAAACGGCTCCGTTCGGCCTGACCGTCGCGGTCGAGCCCCATGCAGAACGGCTCGATGAAGCCACGGCTGCGATGGTCCGCAAAT
>Ga0209023_10006436_pt1 | contig 12382 bp, 14 predicted proteins | sample LakOneMetagenome_FD_187468 | JGI IMG/M metagenome (GOLD analysis project Ga0209023, IMG submission 187468) | Freshwater and sediment microbial communities from Lake Erie, Canada (SPAdes) (version 2) | ecosystem: Environmental > Aquatic > Freshwater > Lentic | place: Lake Erie, Canada... | reverse complement strand
CCCGCAACCTGCGGCCGGCCGGTTCGGTTCACCGAACTTGAGGTGTCCGGCGTGCGGATCGCGGAGCTTCTCATTCGGGAGCACCGAGACGTAGTAGGCCGAACTGATCCATCCGCGATCGTGCACGTGATTGGGTTGGTAGCCCTGGTTCGTTAGGCGCGCCGACCATAGAGAAGCGTAACGCACTTTTTCGGTCCGGCGGCGGCCAACCGGGTCGGACGCGTTTGGCTGCAAGCGGGAGACATAGTCGCGCACGCTACCTTCTACCGCCGCCATGAAGGCGGCGAGCGTGGGTTCGCTCGCGGTTAGCAGGCTACGCCCAGTTTGGCTGCCGTTATGCATGTATTGATCCAGCGGATGCGCGTTGGATTTATGCTCGCGCCGTAGCACTTCCGCCAACGATGCGTTGAAGTTTTGCGCGGTGAAGAAGCCCCGCGGCGGCGGGATCTCGTAGACACGCACGAGGCGATCATAGTCGTAGAGCGTGCGGTACGCGGGATCGCCCAGAACTCGCATGGCCACCGCCTCATTGGCGATGAGGAATTGGTCGTCCGGTTCAGCTTGGCGCAGCGCACGAGCGGTGAACAAAGCCTCGTCGGCCCGGCCCGCGCGGATCAACGTCGACAACAAATTGCGCCGCGCCACAGGCGACTGAGGTTCAAGGTCCGCGACGCGGCGCAAAGCGCGGAGGCCGTCGAGCGGGCGATCAAGTTCGTCGAGAACAATACCAAGCGCCGTCAGCAGGGCCGGTGTATCAGGCGCAAGCTGCACCGCTTCGCTCAGGACCGACAGCGCCTTCTGTGGCAGATGCGCCCGATGCAAAGCGTCGGCGCACGCGAAGCGCAGGCTGAGATCGGTCGGCCGCTTGCGGATTTCGGCCTCCATGAGCGCGACGGCATTCTCGCCCTCGCCCCGAAGGGCGCGGACGCGAGCCAGATTTGACTGCAACGTGACATTCGCGGGCCAGGACGTGACCCCGCGCTCGAGGATCGCCTCAGCGTCCTTGACGCGGCCTTCGCTATAGAGAGCCCGGCCAAAATTGAGAGCCAGCTCAGCGGAGTCGAGACTTTCTCGGCCAAGCGATTCATAAACCTCGAGCGCCTCCTTACCGCGCCCCAGTCGATCGAGCGCCATGCCATACGTGTTGCGCAGGCTGCGCATACTGGGTGCGTACTTGAGCGCGGTCTCGGCTGACACGAGCGCATCCTCGTTGCGGTCTTGTGCGCGCTGGACTTGTCCCAGCAGAGTCCAAGATTCCGGACCGGGGGCTGCGGCTATATAGGCTTGCGTCTCGCGCTCCGCCTCGGCGAGATTGCCAGCGCCGATCAAGCAACGAACGATGTTGACGCGCGTCGTCATGGATTGTGGCGTCAGCGCAAGCGCAGCGCGAAAGCACTTCAACGCTTCATCGTACGCTTCGCGTGCCTGCAGCATAACGCCGAGATCATTGTAATAGGCGCCTTCGCTGAACGAGTGCGAGATGGCCCTTCGGAACCAAAGCTCAGCTTCCTCAAAATGGTTTTGCGTGCGCTTAATGAGCCCCATCAAGTGCATTGACGCCGGATCGGAACGGAGTTGGTCGATCAATGGCGAAATCAGCCGTTCGGCTCCCACGGCGTCGCCGGAGTTGAACAACGCGCGCGCGGCATTGACGATCGCCGCCACATCACCGGGCAGCGTCGATTGCTTCATCGCTTCGTCTCGAACGGCGCAAACGGATCGCGCTCGTCGCGTTCATCGAGACCAAGAAGCTCGAAGGCGGCCTTCATGTGCGGCGGCAGCGGCGCAATGACTTTGAGTTCGCCGCCTGAGGGATGGGGCAGACGAATGGCGCGCGCGTGCAGCAGAAGCATGCGGTCGAGCCCGTTCGGCGGCACGCGGTCGCTCTTGTATTTCGGATCGCCGGCAATGGCGTGGCCAATTTCGGCCATGTGGAAGCGGAGTTGGTGCGTGCGACCGGTGACGGGACGCAGCGCCACCCAGGCCGCTTGTTGGGCCGCGTCGGCGAGCACGACGTACTGCGTGATCGCGTGCACGGCCCCTTCGTCCGTCTGCACCGCGTGGCGCATCATCTCGCGATCGGCGTCATGCGCTCCGGGCGCCTTACGCATCCACCCGCGGATTTCACCGACCTTCGGCTTGGGCGTTCCGGCGACGATCGCCCAATAGATCTTATCGGTGTCGCGGTCCCGGAACGCGTCCCCGAGAAACGACGCCGCGCGGGGATGCCGCGCGAGCACAAGACAGCCGGACGTGTCGCGGTCCAACCGGTGCACCAGCTTTGGCTTTTTCTCAGCGTCGAACTTCAAGCCTTCGAGCAAGCCATCCAGGTGCCGCGTCGTCTTCGCTCCGCCCTGCACCGCCAAGCCCGCCGGCTTGTTCAACACGATGACGTCGGCATCGCGATGCAAAACAAGCGAGCGTACGAATGCCTCGTCCTTCGGATCGAGCGCGCTCGGATCGCGTGGTGGTGGCGGCGCGTTGGGCAGCGGGGGGATGCGCACGCTCTGACCAGGCGAGACCCGATCCGAGGCCTTCACGCGCGCGCCATCAATGCGCACCTGTCCGGTGCGGATCATCTTCTCGATCTGGCCTTGTGTGAGCTGCGGGTAGCGGCGGCGAAGCCAGCGGTCGATCCGCGTCACGCCGTCGTCCGCACTCACTTCGACGGTCTCGACCGCCCTCATACGCGCCCCAGCGTTAGTCCCAACCAACATGCACCGACGCTCAGCAAGAGCGAAGCGGCGATGTAAAGCATGCCCAAACCTGGCTGATGCTGCATGAGCCGCACCGTCTCCAGCGAAAACGCCGAAAAGGTGGTGAAGCCGCCCAAAGCACCCACGCCGAGCAGCAGCCGAAGGTTCTCTTGTGCCGGGCCAACGCGTGCACCCAGCCAGCCCATGGCGAACCCGCCGATGACGTTGACGATGAGTGTGCCCCAAGGAAACGCCAACCCGAGCACGCGCGCGGCGGCGAGGCCGACGCCATAGCGCGCCAACGACCCCACTGCCCCGCCAACCGCCACCAGCAGCACTTGCATCATCGCGGCGTTGCGATCCGCGACCGGATCGTCTGGGCCGTATCCCGCGCGTCATAAGCGTTGGACGCATCCGGCTTCGGGCCTTCGCCCAGTCTGATCTCAAGCGTTGCCGCGCGCGCTTGTTGGCCGTTGCTGCCGCCGATCGGGAAGTTGAAGCCGACGCTGGTGCCGACCGCGCTGTGCCCTCCGAAACTCGCACCACCGATACCAATGCCAATGCTCGGTCCAGAACGCGCGCCCGTGGAGTCTACCGACGTGTGATCGACCCAAAACCATTGCGCGTTGTGTTGGAGAGTAACATCCGCCGCGCGCAGCAACGCGTAATCGCGCAGTACGCCTGCGTCGGCCGAGTTCGCTGCGCGATACGTGACGAAGAAGCGGTTCGACTCGATCTGCTGTTCGGAATAGCCCGTGCCGCCCTGCGAGCTCGCGGCGGAATAGCTCGGCGGCGCGGTTGCACATGCGGTGAGCGCGGCTGCAGCGGCGATGAAGAAGAAATGTCGGATCATGGACCGTCCCTCTGACTGTAATCCCTCGCCGCTAAGCCTAGCAGGTAACTCAGCCAACGGGCGCCTCAAGCCCGAGTGATCGGCAAGTTTCTTGAACCGCGGGCGGTGGCGGCGCTTCAAATCGCGCCCGCCCGCCGGCCGGGTGAGGAATATCCAGCACTGCAGCGTGCAGCGCGAGGCTAGAAACGGCGACGCCGCCCACGCTGAACAGGCCGCCATACTTGCCGTCACCCGCAATAGGCCGGCCAATCGCAGCCAAGTGCGCGCGAAGCTGGTGCATGCGGCCGGTTTCCGGCGCGAGTTCCAGCAGCGCGGCGGCCGGCGTGGCGGCAAGCGTGCGGTAGCGCGTGAGCGCGGACTGGCCAGCGGCGTCAATCACCATGATGTCCGGGCCGCGCTGGTTGGTTTTGCGAACAGCGAGATTGATCTCGCCAGCGCGCGGCTCCGGCGCGCCACCGCAGACGATGGCAAGGTAGGTTTTCTTCGCGTCCCGCCCGGCGAAGGCCTCGGAGAGAAACGCCGCAGCCGGCTTAGTGCGCGCGGCGACGATGACGCCGGAGGTTTCGCGGTCGAGACGGTGCACTAGACGCGGGCGTTTTCCGTTGGATTTAGCGAACGCGGCGAGCATGTCTTCGAGGCTACGCGTAACGCCGGAGCCGCCTTGCACGGCGAGACCGGCAGGCTTGTTGAATACGAGCACGTGCGCGTCTTCATGGATCAGAAATTCGCGCGCTTCAGTCACGTCAGCAGCTTCAGCGTATCAGTCAGCAGCGGACCGATCTCGGCGTTGAGCACGAGGTCTGCGTACTGATCGAGCTCGGTGGGCTCGCGATTGACGATGATCAGTGTCGCGCCATGACGTTTGGCCTCGATCGGTAGTCCCGCGGCCGGGTACACGACCAACGAAGAGCCGAGCACCAGAAACAGATCGCATGCCCGCGATTCCTGCGTGGCGCGCGTCATCTCTGCTTCTGGCATCGATTGACCGAAAGAAATCGTGGCGGTCTTCAGCAGACCCGCACAATGCAAGCAGACGATTTCTTCGCCGCGCTCATACGGCAACGCGAGATCATCTAGTTCGTGGCGCTGACCGCAATCGAGGCACTTGGCGTAGGACGCATTGCCGTGGAGTTCGATCACGCGCTCGACCGGCGCCCCGGAATCTTGATGCAGATTGTCGACGTTCTGCGTGATGATGGCGCTGACTTTGCCCTGCTCCACCAGAGCCGCGATGGCGCGATGGCCCGCGTTGGGTGACGCGCCGGTCCAGCCCGCGCTTTTGTTGAACACGCGCGTCCAGGCTTCGCGGCGCACGGCGGGCGACGCGACGAAGTCCTGAAACATGATGGGCTTCATTTTGCTCCAAACGCCGCCAGGACTGCGGAAGTCTGGGATGCCGCTCTCCGTGGAGATGCCCGCACCGGTGAAGACCACCGCGCGCTTCGAGGCGTTCAGATAGCGCGCAAGCGCTTCGGCGTCGCTCATTCGCGTTCCGCCCTTAGCTTCGCCCAGTGCTCCAAACGCTCCTTGATCGGCGCTTCACGGCCTCGGCCTTCGGGCTGGTAGAAACTCCGCCGCTCCATTTCGTCCGGAAAATAGTTTTGGCCCGAGAAGCCGTCTTCAGCGTCGTGGTCGTAATTGTAGCCCGAGCCGTAGCCCAAATCCTTCATGAGCTTGGTCGGCGCGTTGCGGATATGCATGGGTGGGCCAAGCGCACCAGTCTCCTGCGCCGCGCGCTTGGCTGCGCCGTAGGCGACGTATGCAGCGTTCGATTTCGGCGCGGTGGCGAGGTGGATCACGGCTTGCGCGAGATGCACTTCGCACTCGGGTTGGCCCAGGAAATCGACGGCGTCCTTTGCGGCGAGGCAGATCATCAGCGCGGTTGGGTCAGCGAGGCCGATGTCTTCTGACGCCGCACGCACCAAGCGACGCGCGAGATAAAGCGGCTGTTCGCCGCCTGCCAGCATGCGCGCCAACCAATAAAGCGCAGCGTCGGGATCCGAGCCGCGGATGCTTTTGTGCAGCGCGGAGATGAGATTGTAGTGCTCCTCGCGATCCTTGTCGTAAGCGGGCGCGCGTTTCTGCAGCAGTTCGCCGAGCGCTTTGGCATCGAGCGGCTCCAGGGTCTTTAGCGCGAACAATTCTTCCGCGAGCGTCAGCAGATAGCGGCCATCGCCGTCAGCCAAATTGCAGAGCGCGTTACGCGCTTCTTCGGTGAGCGGCAGCTTTTTGCTGAGCAGCGCTTCGCCGCGTTGAAGCAGGAGTTCGAGCGCGGCGTCATCCAGTCGTTTCAGCACGAACACTTGAGATCGCGAGAGCAGCGCCGCGTTGATTTCAAAGCTTGGGTTTTCGGTGGTGGCGCCGACCAGCGTGACGACGCCCTGCTCCACATACGGCAGGAAGCCATCCTGCTGCGCGCGATTGAATCGATGGATCTCGTCCACGAACAGCAGCGTGGATTTGCCTGACGCGCGACGGCCGCGGGCCGTCTCAAACGCTTTCTTCAAGTCGGCAACGCCCGAGAACACCGCGCTGATCTGTTGAAACTCGTGGCCGGTCTCTTCAGCCAGCAATCGCGCGATGGTGGTTTTGCCAACGCCCGGCGGTCCCCACAGCACCATCGACGATAAGCGCTTCTGCGCAACCATCCGGCCGATGGGGCCGTCGGGTTTCAGCAAGTGGTCCTGACCAACCACCTCATCGAGCTTTTTTGGACGCAGGCGTTCGGCCAAGGGCGTGGCTGCGCCCTGGTCTAAACCGGCTGCTTGGAAGAGATCGCTCACGCGTCGTTAGATAGCGATTTTCTCGCCAGGAAACGACCCGTGCTGGCGTTAAAACCTGATCTCGGCGTGCTGGCCGTTGCGCTGCACGCCGATCACCCAAGTGCGTGACTGAGTCATCGCCCGATCGAGCTGCGCGGCGTCTCGAACCGGCGTGCCGTTCAGTTCGTCGATGATGTCGCCGGGGCGGAAGCCGATGCGCGCGGCGACGCCGCGGCCATCAAGCGCTTGGATGAACACGCCGTGCGCAAACGGGTCGAGCCCCGAAGCCTCGGCTGTCGCCGGAGTCAGCGTCACGACGCGCGCGCCGGACAGCGGATGTGCACCACTCAGCAAGCGTGGGTCAGGCGCGCCGCCGGGAGGCGCTTCGGCGTTGGCGGTAAGCGTCATTTGACGCCCGTCGCGCAAAATTACGAGCGGCACGCGCGCGCCGGGGCGTTGCGTCGCGAACTGGTAACGGACACCGCCCTCGTCGCGCACGTCGTTGCCAGCGACACTGGTGATGACATCGCCATTGCGCAGGCCGGCGCGTTGGCCGGCGGAATTGGGATAGAGGTCCGTCACCAGCACGCCTTCTGGACGCGGCAGGCCAAGAGAACGCGCAAGTTCGGCCGTCATCGTTTGCATGCGCGCACCAAGCCAAGGACGGATCACCGTGGTGCCGCCCGAGACCGCCGTATCGACGACGCGTTGAACCATCTCCGATGGAATGGCGAAGCCGATGCCGTTGGATTCGCCGGTTTGGGAATAGATCGCGCTGTTGATGCCAACGAGCGCGCCATTCATGTCCACGAGCGCGCCACCGGAATTGCCGCGATTGATGGCGGCGTCAGTCTGGATAAAGAACGCGTAGTCGCTCACGCCGACCTCGGTGCGCGCGAGAGCGGAAATGATCCCGCTGGTGACGGTCTGTTGCAGACCGAACGGGTTGCCGATGGCGATCACGAGATCGCCGACCTGCGTTCCATGTTGCGTGTCGGCAAACGGCAATGTCGGCAAACGCTCGCCGGGGTCCCGGATGCGTAGCACGGCCAGATCGACGCGCGGATCGGCCAGCACCAGTTCTGCGTCAAACTCACGGCGATCGTTGAGCACGACTTTCAGCGACTGCGCGCCGTCAATGACGTGATTGTTGGTGACGATGACGCCGTCAGCGCGAACAATGACACCCGAGCCCAGAGATTGCTCGACGCGCGGCGCCCCGAAGCGTCCGAAAAACGGATCGCGGGACATGCCGCCCTGCACGACCCGTTGGGCATAGACATTGACCACCGCCGCCGAGGCACGCGCTGCGACTGGCGCGAACGAGAGCTGGACTTCAGCACGGCTTGTTGGCGCCGCTCGGACGGTATCCGCTTGCGCGAGCTGAACGGGCGTGGCGTCCTGGGCTTGCGCTGATTGCATCAGCGGTGACGCACTGAGAGCACTCCCGGCAGCGACCGCAATTAGGGCGGCGAGCGGCGAGACCTTCAGCAAGCTTGAACGTGTGATTTTCATGGTCCGCCGCCCTCGCGTTGTCGCGGCGATCTTGGCCTACGAGGCGGCGGAAACATGGCAAAGCAGACGAGTAAGGGCGTGGCCCTACCGCACCGCGCTGCAGAAGAGGTGTTTCCAACGACCAATGCGCGTTGACCAGTTGTTACAGCTCCAAGTAATGTAATGGAAGTTACCTCACCGAAACCGATCCAAAGGGGCGTGTTTGTATGCTTGAAGGCCTGATCCTAGGCGTGTTCCTGATGACTGCCGACCAGGCAGCGGCGCCCGCTCCATTGGCAACCGATCCTACGGCGTCGGCAGCGGTCTCGACGGAAGCACCAGCGCCGGAAGCAACGCCGACGCCGACGCCAACCCCGGCTCCAGCCGCAACGACGAACGCCAATTCTGATCACGTAGTGCGTTGCCGTCGTGGGCCTGCGGAAGTTGGCAGCATTATGGGCCACCGGATTTGCACGACCCGCGCGCAAGACCGCGTTCGTGCACAACACGACCAAGACGAGATCAATCGCGCGCAGCAGAATTCGACGCAGAATGCTGCGCGCACGAGCGGGATTAACTGATCCCAATCTGCATGTGACTAAGAAAGGCCCGCCGATTGGCGGGCCTTTTGTTATGGGCGATCGCCCGCCAGCCGTCAGCGAAGACGCGAGCGCCCGTCGTTTGACTCCGGCGTGATGCCAATCAGGTGGCGGCTTGAAGTTCGACTGCAACGGCAAAAGCAGCGCCGCTGAAGAAGCCAACGAACAATGCCAAAGCAAAAGAGCGGAGCCATGTCATGGCCCCGCTCTTTCGCTCTGATATGACGGGCGCACGAAACGCGCCGCGACGTTTAACCTTCGTCGGTGTAAATCGCTTCTGGGCGAGGACCCGAGTCCATGCCGCGGGCGCCTTCATCACGATCGACCAATTCGATCACCGCGAGCGGCGCATTGTCGCCGTGACGGAAACCAGCCTTCAACACGCGCGTGTAGCCGCCAGCGCGCGCTTGATAACGCGGTGCGAGCGTGTCGAAGAGCTTCTTGGTTTGCGTCTCATCGCGCATGCGGGAAAGCACCAAGCGGCGCGAGCCGAGATCGCCCTTCTTCGCCAGCGTAACCAGACGTTCGAAAACCGGGCGCAGCGCCTTGGCCTTCGGCAGCGTGGTCACGATTTGCTCGTGCTTCACCAGAGCGGCTGCCATGTTGGCGAACATCGCCTGCCGGTGGCTGGCCGTGCGGTTGAGCTTCTTGTGTCCTGAACCGTGACGCATGGTCTTTCCCCGAACCGGCCTCGCCGGCTCTCTCCGTTAGATTTGGTCTTCGTACTTCTTGGCGAGATCTTCGATGTTCTCCGGCGGCCAGTTCTCGACCGCCATACCCAGATGGAGACCCATCGAGGCGAGGACTTCTTTGATCTCGTTGAGCGATTTGCGGCCGAAGTTCGGGGTGCGAAGCATTTCGCCTTCCGACTTCTGGATAAGGTCGCCGATGTAAACGATGTTGTCGTTCTTCAAGCAGTTCGCCGAACGCACCGAAAGCTCGAGTTCGTCGACCTTCTTGAGCAGCGCCGGATTGAACGGAAGATCCGGCTTGTCGCCGCCTTCCTTCTTCTGCTTCGGCTCTTCGAAGGTGATGAAGACCTGCAATTGGTCTTGAAGGATGCGCGCCGCATACGCGATCGCATCTTCCGGACGAATGGCGCCGTTGGTTTCCACTTCGATGATCAGCTTGTCGTAGTCGAGCACTTGGCCTTCGCGCGTGTTCTCGACGCGATAGGCAACGCGGCGAACCGGCGAGTAGATCGAGTCAATGGCGATCAGGCCGATCGGCGCATCGTCTGGACGGTTCTGCTCAGCAGGCACATAGCCTTTGCCGTTGTTGATCGTCAGCTCCATCCGGATCGAAGCGCCGTCATCGAGGGTGCAGATGACGTGATCAGGATTGAGGATCTCCATGTCGGAGACCGTTTGAATCGCCGACGCCTTCACTTCGCCGCGGCCATTGGCCGTCAACATCACGCGCTTGGGACCTTCGCCGCGCATACGGATGGCGACTTGCTTCAGGTTCAGCACGATATCGGTGACGTCCTCGCGCACGCCCGGGATCGAGCTGAACTCGTGGACGACGCCATCAATTTGCACGGACGTGATCGCTGCGCCTTGCAGCGACGAGAGCAACACGCGACGCAGCGAATTGCCAAGCGTCAGGCCAAAGCCGCGCTCAAGCGGTTCGGCGACGAGCGTGCCGCGGCGGTTCGCGTCGAAGCCGTGCTCAACCACGGGCTTCTTCGGACGAATAAGTTCAAGCCAATTCTTTTCAATCGACATCATTGCGTATCCAATCAAGCGCGCGTCGTTCTCGCGCGCGCACGGAAATTTTAGACCCGGCGACGCTTCGGCGGCCGGCAGCCGTTGTGCGGGATCGCCGTCACGTCGCGGATCGACGTCACGGTGAAGCCAACGGCTTGCAGTGCGCGCAGCGCGCTCTCACGGCCCGAACCCGGACCGGACACGTTCACTTCGAGCGTGCGCATGCCGTGCTCCATCGCCTTGCGGCCCGCATCTTCAGCGGCGACCTGCGCAGCGTACGGCGTCGACTTACGCGAGCCTTTGAAGCCCATTGTGCCGGCGCTCGACCACGAGATCGTGTTGCCTTGCGCGTCGGCGATGGTGATCATCGTGTTGTTGAACGAGGCGTTCACGTGCGCCACGCCCGTCACGATGTTCTTGCGCTCGCGCTTCTTAACGCGGGTGGATTCCTTTGCCATTGCGGCGTGTCCTTACTTCTTGGTCGCTTGTTTCTTGCCGGCGATCGGTTTCGCCGGGCCCTTGCGCGTGCGCGCGTTCGTGTGCGTGCGTTGTCCGCGAACCGGCAGGCCCTTGCGGTGACGCAGACCGCGATAGGAACCGAGGTCCATCAGGCGCTTGATGTTCGTCGCGGTCTCGCGGCGAAGATCACCCTCAACCGTATAGTCACGATCGATGGTTTCGCGGATTTGCAGAATTTCCGCGTCGGTCAATTCGTTGACGCGACGATCGGTGGTGATGCCCGTCTTTTGCAGGATTTCCTTGGCGTGGGCTTTGCCGATGCCATGGATGTACTGGAGCGCGACTTCGACGCGCTTCTGGGTCGGAATATTGACGCCGGCGATGCGGGCCATCGAGTGCTCCAAACGCAATAGGCGCGACGCCGCCGGACCGTTGGGTCCGGTTGGCATCGCGGAGGGTGTTTCGCGAAGCGGCGGTTATAGCGGGGCGAAATGCCGCGTCAACCGCGCGAAGGCCGCGTTTCTTGCGGCGTTTCGGCGCCGTTCGATCCGTCAAAATGGGCGCGCGCGGCCTGAATGCAAGGCTGGTGGCGGATCGCCCACTGTCCAAGCGCCTGCACCGGTTCCAAAAGGTCGCGGCCAAGCTCGGTCAGCGCATAATCGACACGCGGCGGGATCGACGGCGTCACCTTACGGCTGACAATGCCGTCCCGCTCCAGATTGCGAAGCGTGAGGGTAAGCATGCGCTGAGAAATACCGCCGACTAGGCGCTTGATCTCGTTGAAGCGCCGCGATCCCCCGCCGAGCTGCATGATGATCAAGACGCTCCACTTGTCCCCGACGCGGGACAAGATTTCAGAGACGGCCTTGCAGTTGCTTGATGCGTGGTCGGCCACATGAGTGTGCCCTGGTGAGGTTTCTGTGCGTTCTTGAGCAGTCTTCATAGGCACGTATATAGCCCTGGTTACTACCCGTTACTAGGGGACTAGAAATGACCAAAGTTGCAGTACTCGTCGGAAGCCTCAAGAAGGCATCGCTTAACCGCCAATTCGCCCTGGCGCTGGCCAAGCTGGCTCAGCCCAAGCTCGACCTGAAGATCGTCGAGATCGGCGATCTCCCCTTCTACAGCGAGGACGCCGAAAAGGAGCTCCCTGCTTCGGTGGTGCGCTTCAAAGGCGAAATTGAAAGCGCCGACGCGGTGCTGTTTGTGACGCCGGAATATCTCCGAACCATTCCGGGCGTATTGAAGAACGCCATCGAATGGGGCGCGCGGCCGTATGGCAAAAACTCATTTGGCGGAAAACCCGGCGCGGTCGCGGGCGTGACGCCTGGGGCGATCGGCACGGCGGTGGCGCAATCACATCTGCGCTCAATTGCGCCGGTGCTCGATATCGCGCTGATCTCGCAACCCGAGCTCTACATCGGTCTCAAGCCCGGCCAGATTAGTGATGGCGGCGAGATTGTTGATCAAGCGCTGAAAGGCCTGCTGACGACGTTCGTCGATCGGTTTTCTGCTTGGATCGCCCGGCTCGAACAAAAGCCCGCGCTGCGGTTCTAGATCCTAGTGCGCGTCGAGGGCGGTGGCGATTGAACGCGCCACCGTTTCGACGTCGGCCATTCCATCGACGCCGACGATCTTGCCTTGCGCCTGGTAGAACTCAACCAGCGGGGCGGTCTGATCAAAATACGCCTGCAGTCGCACCTTAAAGCTTTCAGGATTGTCGTCGGCGCGGCCTTGCTCCGCAAAACGCTTGCTGACGCGTTCGATCAAACTCGGCGCATCCACTTCAAACCGGATGACTAGATCGATC
>Ga0209023_10006435_pt1 | contig 12383 bp, 15 predicted proteins | sample LakOneMetagenome_FD_187468 | JGI IMG/M metagenome (GOLD analysis project Ga0209023, IMG submission 187468) | Freshwater and sediment microbial communities from Lake Erie, Canada (SPAdes) (version 2) | ecosystem: Environmental > Aquatic > Freshwater > Lentic | place: Lake Erie, Canada... | reverse complement strand
GCGGCGTTGTTCAACCCGCCGAGGTTGATGGTTGCTGCATAGGTGGCTTCGGATCCGCCGGACTTGTCGAAGCCGTCGAAGAAGCGGACAACTGGGCAGAAGTTCAGGGTTGAGCTGATGCGGTTCGTCCAGTCGGACGACAGGTTGAGGTACCCGCCCGAGCAGTCGCTTCCACTGATCGTGATCGATGACGAGGTGCGGTTGAACCCGTCGTAGTGAAGGGCGATCACACCCGACGCCGCCGTGGCCGCCAGGTTCTGGGACTGAACGTCGGACGCGTTGATGCGCGCGCTCGGATCGACTGCCGCACCGGCGGAGGCAAGCGCCTCTGCCAGGGTGCCGAAGCACACCGGATCCGACGTGATGTACTCGCCGGTCGACTGGACGCCCTCGATCGTGATCACGCAATGAGACTCGTTGGGCGTCTCATCTGCTCCCGCCGATGCTGGAACGAAGACGCCTGTTGCTGTGGCAGCTGCGATGCCGACGGCAGTGAAAGTGCGGCGCCGGGAAGGACTGGCTGGAACACGTTGCTGACTCATCGTGGACGCTCCTGGTAGCGGGATCATCCCGAGCTTGAGTGCCGTTCGGTTCACCCGTCGATGGACGGTCGGTGACACGAGTTACGCCGCATCGTCCAACTCGGCTGCGCCCGATGGGTCGCGATAACTAGCCGCTGGGCAGCAGGTTCAATCCACCTGTGGGGTGCCCGTCGGGCCGTTCGGCATCGAGACTCGCAGCCTCAGTCGTCGCGACTGTCACCTCGACGGTTCGGCCGGGCCACGGCACGACGTACCGGACGCGCCCTGACCGGATGTCGGCAACGGCGTCTGTGAGCAGCCGGGGCGACCACTCCTCGCCCCGGTTGACCAGTGCGGTGATCGATCCGTCCGCTGTCTTGCGTGTCTGCAGGACGACCCGTTCGATCATCGAGACGACTGGGCCGCACGGTGACCCGCAGTCCGTTGGGTTGCGTAGGCGCGGATCAGTTCAGCTCGCAGTTCGAGGCGGAACGACGTGAGGGAATCCATGGGTGCAGTGTCGGTTTGGTCGACGGTCGCCCGCAGCGCCCTGCGGTCGAACTGAAACGGACAAGGCGGGCACTCCGGCTGACACCGGTTCCCGTGATGGCGCCCAACCTGGACTGCGAGCGGCCGTCAGGCGATGTCCCTGCCTTCGAGTTGAACACGACTGAAAGGGTTGTCTCAGGGCTTCGAGCCTTGCCGGCACATCCGGATGACCGCGCGTCCAGCGAGGATCTGAATCGTCCAGTTGATCGACTGCCGTCGATGAAACCTTGGAGACGACCCTGCTGCGTGACCTGATCGAATTCATCGAGCACCAGATCGACGAGCGTGGACTCTTCAAGGTGATCCTTGCCCCCGTCACGATCGTCGGCGCTCTTGTCGCCATCGGGGCCATCTCTGGGGACGGGGTCTTCTCCGCAGCCGTCCGGATCGTTGTTGCCGTGATGGTCTTCGTTCTCGTGATCGGGCTTGCGGTCAGGAATCGGGAGTTGAGGACCGACCTTGAGGACAAGACCCGGATGGCGGGACGGTATGCACAAGAGATCGTGGACCTCCACGGTCTCGACTACGACATCCTGCGGTGGGAGGAGAGGATGGAGTTCGGTCGCCAACACATGACGTCGACGCGCCGGATTCACATCCGGGTCAACGAAGGCTCGCCACCCCTCAAGCTGTGCTGGCTCACCAGCCTCGGACCTGACCGAACTGTCCACGAAGCCGAGCAACGAGGGGTGCGCGTCAAGGTGCTTGCCGTCGATGAAGGGAACGACGATGGGGCCCGCTTGCCGGTCGTCAACGAGTGGCAGAGTGACGGCCTCCGGACATTCGTGGACTTCACCGAAGCGCTGGAGCCTGGCCGTGAGCGGCAGATCCTCGTGCAGCTCCAGTGGCCTGGCTACGACTCCCCGCTGTGCAACGGCAACACAGAAGTCCAGCAGTACATCTGGCACCGGAAAGTCCATGCGCTTAGCCTGACCTACACGTTTGCCAAGGATGTCGGCCTGCGCACCGCACCAGCCGTGGCGACCACCGGCGGTGTACCAAAGCCGAAGTCGACTTTCGACGGTCCATCCGGCGTTGCCAGCGTCACCGTGGCCGAGTGGACCACCTGCTCCCAGAAGTTCTCCATTCGAATCGACCCGAGATAGACGACGGGGTCCCGGCAAAGCCGGAACCCCGTCGTTCTCGTTCGTTCAATGCTCGGACAATGTCCGAACCACGCTGGGCTCTAGGCCTCAGAGCCGCCTTCATGACGCATGCGGAGTCTCCTCTGTCGTCGGTGGGGGGGTGTTGTGTCCATAGTGCCGTGGTCTTGTCTCGATCGCCACCATCTGGCCGTCCGAGCCGCCGGCACCTCGTAGAGCATGAGGCTATCGGCGCGCAGAGTCGATGGCCGATCGGGGTACACCGGAAGTGCCGAATCGGCTCATTCCATGAGACTGATGCGGCCGCCCGTGCGGTTTCTGTCCCTCACGCTGAGGCCGGTCTCGGCGAGCTACCGCTGTTCGAACCTGCCGGCGGCGATCGGCGTCTCGAAGTGTTGACCGAGCGATCAGGCTGTCAAGTGACCACCGGCCCAGGTCAGATCCTGGGCTCTTGGTGCTCTTCGGACTTCAGCGTCTCGTTGGCCCGGTGCTCAGCAGCCTTCAACCCATCCTGTTCGCGAAGGTCGATTCGTTTGGCGCGTTGCGCGAGACCCTCGGCCCAGGCACGCAGACGTTTCGAGATCTGGGTGTCGTACCAGCGACTGAAGGTCCGGAAGGCGTTCTTTATCGTCGTCGCCACCAACGCAGCGATCCTGGCGACACGCCTCCCCCCGGCCCGGCAGACAGTGATCAAGGTTATGAACAGATCACTCCCAACGGCGACGATGTCTCCCAGAACGGGCCTGACGCCAGCCAGGACCACGACAACGATGGCGAGGGAAACCGGGAACACCAACCACACGGACCACCCGTCCTCGATGACCACGAAGCACACGAGCATCAGGTACGCAGTGACGTGACTCCAGTACACCGATCCGACACGTGACAGGGTGGGGGTGGTCTCCGCATTCGCATATCGGTAGATGGCCCATCGGCATGCGTAGACGGCGACCAGCAACACGAGCGGCGCGAGCCGAACGTGCGGCTGGAATCCGACGTCCCTGCCCGGGTTGACAAGGTTGACACCTGACATCACGACGTCGTCGACCCGGCGACTCCAGGCGATGGCAGCGGGTCTCCAGGTCGAGTCCCTCCAGAAGTCGTTGAGGATCGACGTGACGAGAGCTCGGACGGCGCCCGAGTAGATCCCCACGTAGCAGACCAATGCGACGAGCGAGCTCCCCGCCGCGAGAAGCCGATCCGACTGGTGCTCGCCCAGTCCATCCCGCACGAACAGCACCGTCGACCAGCCGAGCATGAACGCTCCGCTGAGCAGGAGAATGAGCACGGCAAGGTCACCCATCGGCTGTCGCTTCCTCTCCGGGGTCTGCCTGCCTGGCCTGCGGAGCCCGCTGGCAGGCACGCCTGTGGCGCCGCCATGGTGGCCCTCCGACAGGTTCGTGACGTGAAGGGCGAAGGCTCGTGTATTGAGCCAACTCCGAACTTGTCGGACCGTTGTCAGTGCATTCGCCGGCCGATCTGCGGATGCGGAAATCCCACTCGAAGGTGTAGGCTCAACACAACACATTTCGGTTCGGAGCCACAACATGGAACAAGACGTGCAGCATGAGCTTGAGCTGGTTCAGGACCAGCTTCTGCGTGCGGTCGCCCATCGGGGTCCTGGCGCCCTTGCTCAGCTCGGGGCCGAGCTCCGTGAGACGGCGGTTGGGGCGGCGGCGCGGTGGGCGGGTGGGGAGCTCGCGCTCGATTGGCCGGTGGAGCACTCCGACCTGCCGGCAGGTGAAGCTCGTCGGCTCGGGCAACGGTCCGCCTCGCTCGGGTATCGGGCGGTCCGTGCACTCCTGGGTCCGCCCGGAAGGTTCGACGTGACGTCCGAGGATGCCCTGGCCGTTGTGGCCGTCACTGATGGCGCCCCTCAGGTTGAGGCTGCGATGGTCGCTGCCCTGGACGCATCCTTTGCTGAGCTCGGCGAACTCGGGTCTTGGTCAACGCCGGATCGGAAGCGGTTTCGAGAGGCCTTCGAGCTTGGGGTTGGACTTGGCTTGGCCGAATCGGCGCTCGGACGCTTGACGACCCGCGGGTAGCCGCCATTGGGCGGTACGCGAGCAGTTTGACCGGTATCGAACGACGCCAGCGTCGGTGACAGTCTGGCGGACCTGGGTCGTAGTCAGCCCGAGGCGGACGACCTCAGATCCTCGAGAATCCACGACGCAACCGTCGGATAGACGTCCCCATCCCGCAGCTCTCGTTCCAGCTGCAAGGACCGAGTCTCGGGGAGATCCCTTGCGGCGCCACCCGGTTTGCCCAGGGCGTATGTCGCACCACCTGGTTCCAACCGGTTGAAGAGGGTGAACTCCTCGGAGATTCCCTCCATGCCACCTATGAACACGGCGGCGATCGGCCGTGTCTCGAGGAGCATCTGCTGTCGCATGACGCGCAGGCTTTCGTCCCATCGACCCGGCTCAGGCTCGTCTCCCGGCTCCGCTCGTGTCCGTACGATTCGGCCGACTCCCAGTTCTTCGAACCGAAGGGTTGCGGCTGGAAGGTCGTTCTCGAAGAGCCGTGACTGGTAGATCGAGACGTTCCGGTTGTCGGCGAGGTCGAGTTCCGCTGCTACGTAGAGGAGCAATGGTGCGATGGTGGGGTGCGCTGCCGTGACGAGCTGATAGCCGGCCGTCAGGAGGGTCCGTGCTACGGCAACGACCGCGTCAGTGATCTCGAGCGGGTCGAAGTCTCCCGACCATCGAGTTGGGTCGGGGATGCTCGCAGAGATGAAGACGCTGTCCGAGTTGCTCTGGGCGCCTTCGCCTCGGGTCAGTCTCGCCATCGCGCTCCCACCTCAGTTTCAGCTGCGAGTGCGAGCTGTCGATTTGCGATCGCCCATTTGAGTTCGGCTTGACGAGACGATTCGATGCGACGACTGGCGTGCACGAGCAGGCCACTGTGCGGCTTCGGCGATAGCTGCCTTCTGTCGCAGTCGAGCTCGTACAGGTCCCGTGACGTCGGCAGACGGGGTGCGACGCCGACAAGGGTGTCGTCGTCCTGTTCGGACACCAGGAGGCGCCACCCTGGTAACGGGACGCACGTCGCGGTGCCGGAGTCGGTGACAGCGTCCTCGATGCTCTGAACGAGCATTCGACGGCGTCGGACGATCCCAGCGGCGTGAGCCGACTCGACTTCGCGGATGATGCGCTCGATCGCAGAATCGGTGAGGACGTCGTACCCGTGCTCGTCGGCCGTGAGGTCGTCAGGCGCGACGTCCAAGCGGTTGACTCCGACACTGCCAGGAACAGGCGTTGGGTTGTCCGGCCAGCGGAGGATCAGGGTGCCCATCGTGTGGCTCAGCGCGTAGTCGACCTCCCAGAACACGTACCTCGAGGTGTGCGCCAGTGGCGTTTCCACGAGCAGGAGGAACGCGTACTCCTCCAACGCGTCAGCGATGGCGGACTGAACGTCGCTACCGGCTGGAATGGCGAACCGGTCGATGAACGGAAGGAACCCGGCCTTGGTGAGAGCGTCGTGGAGTTGTTCAGCCACACCCAGGCCGTCATCTCGCTTGTGGCTGATGAAGACCCGCCGGCTGCGGTCTTCGATGCCGAGTTCCTCAAGGAGCAGTCGTGCGAGAGCTGGCACATCGTGGTCGTTCCACCGTCGGCCGTTGACCGGATGGAGGGGCGGGGGCGTGTGGTCGACGTAGTGAGCAAGGTCTTCGACGAGCGGGATGACGACGAGCCCGTTCTTCGCTGCAGCTGCGACCCTCTCGATGAGGTCCGTGTCCTGGGCACCCGCTTCGCTGCCTAGAAACACGCCGACCGCCGGCCGGGCAGGAATGGAGGGGGAGCGAACCTGCTCGACCGTCACGCTCTCGTGTAGTCCGATTGAGCGGAGTTCTCCTGCGATCGCAGCAGCCAGATGGTCAGCCCAGTCTGCCCTGTCGGCATGGAAGGCGACGATCTCATAGGTCGTGGTCACGGTGCGGCCCGTGTCTTCCCGCCGACGATCAGACTGGAGCGTTGTCGATCCAGGTTCCGAGGTTCTTCGGTCCGTCGTCCGTGTTCCAGAGGTGGAACGGATAGCCGGCAGGGATCTTGCCGCACCGGTCCGTGGTCGACCCGTCAAAGGCCTTGATCTTGCTGATGTCGATGCCCAGCATGGCGTTTCCTCGGGCGATGCTGGCGTCGATCTCGTATTGGACCCACTTGCTCTGGCAGGTCTCTGCTCCGACGAGAACGCAGGTCACTGTCGTTCCGACGAGCTGACCGTCGATCCATGACTTGATGGCGGCATCGCCCCGCTTCTTCACCGCTTCGAAGTCTGCGGCGTCGATGAACCCTGCCGCTTGGCGGCCGACGGTGACCCAACTGTTGCGGACCACCATGGCCCGCTGTACATCGCTGTACTCGAAGCTGAAGAACACGCGACGTGCCATCTGGGTTCCAATCTGACTGGGCTCGGGCGGGTTTGCTCCGGGCATGCCACGCCACGTTCAGCGAGAGCTGGGTCAGCTCGCTGCCTCCGTGGCGCTCAGATTCCTTGGACAGTCGGCGCACGTGGTGAACCGGGGCGCTTGAAACTGGATCAGCGCTGGCGATCTCGGGACGGTCATTGCCCTTCCCCCTGGTGATCTCAAACGCCAGGACGGGAACTGCGATAGCTGTGAGCTAGCCGCTTGTCGCATCTGCGAGTGCACGTCGCGCGCCCGATTCGAAGGCGACCTCGAACGCGAGCACCAACGCCTCCATGAGGTCTGTCGGAGGACTCAACTCCGCTACGACGAGAGCGTGCTGAAGCCGAAAGAACCGCTCCTCGGTGAACTGCATGTCCTGATCCATGGCAAGGTCGATTCGCCTCAGTGGCGAGGTGACCCCTGGATCCAGGGCCTGCGTGGCGAGCTCGAAACCGGCGGCCGCGAGTCGTGCGCCAGGATCACGGAGCCGAAGTGCCCATCCCCCCTTCGCTGCATCCCACTCGCCGACCAGGTTCGCCCCGTTCTGCGCCGCAAGGAGCGCTCCGGGTGAAGCTGCTGGCGCGGCGCCGACCGACTGCGTAGACGGCGGATTGGCCGTAGTGGGCTCGATGGCCGGGTTCAGTCTGTCGATTTCGTGGCGGTCTTCCATAGAAGGCAGGGTAAACACGACAACAGGCAAGCTCAAGCAGGCGCTCTCATCCGGAGTCCCGTCCCTGGCCAGCGCACCCGTCCGCACGTGGGGCGGCAGCAGTGGGCGCAGGCGGCTCTCCGATGAGGTTCTTGCGAAACCGGCGTTTCGGCCCCTCGTGGACGGTTCGCCCGACGTCCGTGCGAGCCAAGAACGTGAATATGTAAACCTTCGGGCTCATCGGAGCGAACTCGGTACCCTTATGCGGGACCAACAAGACAATTATGTAAAGTCGCCGGGTTCCCGAGAGGATTTTGTCAACATGCCAAGAGGACGCCCGTGGCCCACAGATCCACGATCCGTGTTCTTCGACGACGCCGCGTCCCGCCCTACGTTGGCCAGAGGTCGTGATGCGGGCGAGATCGTGCGGCTCACCGCCGGCGTCTGGACGGCTGACACCGGCTCGTCACCCGAGGTCGTCGTCGCAGCCAACATCTGGAAGATCATCGCCCGCAAGTGTCCCGACGCCGTGGTCGTTGACCGGACGGCAGCCCGGGCGGGCCGCATCGACGGTGGTGTCGTCACGGTTGCGACCGACGAGCGGACCGTCCCTCTGAGGCTTCCCGGTGTCACCGTCCTCGTCCGACCACTCTGCCGTCATGACAGCGACACGCCATGGGTGGCGGGCCTCACGGGGTCGGCTCCTGCACGCACGCTGGTGGACAACCTGGCGGTCACGCGGAGCTCGAATGGCCACCCTGGACGCACTCTGACGCGTCCGGAGCTCCAGGACTGGCTGGCCGAGAAGCGGATTGCTTGGGGGAACGAACGCTTCGAACGCCTCCAGGCCGAGGCTCACCAAGCAGCCGCCGACCTCGGCGTCGGCGTTGCCGCAGAGATCGACGCTCTGTTCGACGAGGTCTCCGGCCGAGTTCCGCTCCGCGACGGCAGCGGCGACTTCGCACGGGCAGCGGTACGCGGCACCGCTTGGGACCAACGACGCCTCGACCTGTTTGAACGAGCCGCCTCACACCTGGCGGACATCGACCTGTTGGAGTTCGCCGCGCCAGCAGATGATGGCGAGCTCCCGTTCTTCGAGGCGTACTTCTCGAACTTCATCGAAGGGACCGAGTTCACCGTCGAGGATGCCCGGGAGATCGTCGAGACGCAGACGCCACCGGCGCGCCGGTCGGCGGACGGCCACGACATCCTCGGCACCCACCGGTGCGTCGTCGACCCGATCGGCCGGGCGCAGACGAGCACCGATCCGGACGAGATCATCGAGCTCATGCGGTCACGTCACTCGACCTTGATGGTCGGTCGACCTGACATCGGTCGTGGCGAGTTCAAGGTCTCCGCCAACCAGGCAGGGGCGGTCATCTTCGTTGACCCCGAACTCGCCCACGGCACACTCGCGCGCGGCCTGAGCGTGGTCGGCTCACTTCCCCCCGGATTTGCCCGAGCGATCTACGTCATGATCGTGGTCACCGAGGTGCACCCGTTCACGGACGGCAACGGACGGGCTGCCCGCCTGATGATGAACGCTGAGCTGTCCTCGGTCGGTCAGTGTCGTCTGGTGGTGCCGACCGTGCTGCGCAACGAGTACGTCTCTTCGCTGCGACGCGTCTCCGTGAACGACGGAGACCCCCGCGCACTCGTCTCCGTGCTGAGCCATGCATGGCGTTGGACGGCAGCCATGCCCTGGATGGATCGGGGGGCGACCGAAGCGCAGCTTGCGGCGACGAACGCCTTGGTCGACTCGAACGACGCCCAGCGAAGTGGAGTGCAGCTGCTGTTGCCCTGAGCCGTGCCTCACGCCTCCTGGTGGCCCCGTCCCCGAGCATCAGCCCATCCTGACCAGAGATCGATCGCGACGGGGCTCGGCACCTGGGTCACGACAGCCCCACTGTCGCCGATGAGAAGTTCGAACATGCGTCCGCCGGAGGCCAGGAGGTCGGGGATGCCGTCGAGCAGGTCGAGAACGCTTGGGCCAGCTGTACGGTCAACGGTCATGGGAGAAGCGTCGGACCGTGAACAGTGGATGTACATCGCCCAAGTTGCCGTCGAACCCGGATCTGCTTTCCGCCTATCAGGAGCCGTCACGTACGTCACCGATCCAGAGGGTCACATGGGCCCCCTGCGGGAACTGGGCGTCGAGGCAAGCCAGCTCTTCGTGTCCGACGACGGTGACCTGGTGACGGTCGTGATCTTGTTCGACCGAGAGCTCTTGGGACGGACGGAAACCACGGAGGACGCCGTGCGGGACCTCGGCCGTCAGTCACTCCTCCGGATGCAGGAGGCCGGCGTTGCCCCTGCCGGGACCCTGACCGGGGAAGATGCGGGCTGGTCCGAGCTGCCCAGAAGGTGATGGCCGCGCCCGCCTAGAGGTGACCAAACCCTGCGCCGTCCGGCCATGCTGGATTGCATGGGTGACTACCACTACTACGAGAAGACGACCGAGAACGACGAGCGGTGCTTCTTCTGCGATCGCCCGATCCCGCGGGGCACCACCGCCACAGCGATCGCCGGGTTCGGAGCGCCCTTCTGTGAGAAGCGGTGCGCTGAGGCACAGGTTCGAGATCACTGACGGAGTCAACTCGGCACGGACCCTGGAGTGAGTGACCTGGTGGCGGCGATGCACGTTCGATCTTCGTCCGGACGGAGATGTGCTGTTCGGATCGTTCATCTGGATCGAGGAGCCGCCGGTATCGCCGGGAGCTGCTGCGACGTGTCCGCAGGGCCATCAGCCGGCCGATGAGGGCTGCGGGTGCGGGTTCCACTTCACGACCTGGGCCAACGCCGTGGACTATCCGGGTGCGGGCATCTGTCCTGTCCTCGAGGTTGAGCCGCTGGGCCGGTCCCAGGTCAGCGGCGAGTGCGGTCGGTCAGAGCGCCTTCGGGTCGTCAGGATCCTCGTACCCGCGGTGTGCTCACGATGTCACCGTCGTGCCGACCCGGCTGCACTGAACCCGGTGGTGGCCGGCGGGCGTGTCATCCTGTCGACCTCCTGTACTCCGTGCCGGCAGCCTTCGGACCTGGCCCTTCCCGGCGAGCTGCACGGGGTGCGCGTCGACCGCCTCGACGACCCGGACAGCGATCTCGTACGAGACCGCTTGGTGCGGGACCTTGCGAACTGCGACACCCGCAAGGCCTGGTGGATGCTTCGGGCGCTACAAGGCGCCTGAACCCTCCACACTCGCTGACCGACGAAGCTCGCCAGGACGCACCCGGCACGCCTCGATGAACGCGTCGAGATCGGTCAGCTGGAGGCGAATGACCCGGCCAAACCGGTAGGCGACCAGGTCGCCGGCGTCGATGAACCGGTACAGCGTGCGCGGCGTGACGCCCAGGTAGGCCGCCGCGGCGGCGGTCGACATCCAGTCGCCAGATCGCTTCGCTCCCACCTGAACCACGGGTACCAGCACGAAGGCCCTCGGTGGCGTCAGCTTGGCTGGGCGGATGTCCCGCGCAGGTGCGCGGTTTCGCTCCTCCGGCGCGCGCCCGCGTGGCCTCCGGTGGCCCCGTTCGTGTGAAAACCGCCCGCGAGGAGGCACCACCGGAGCCGCCTCGAGGAAGGACCTCGAGGCGGGAAGGCAAGCAGATGAACAACACCGGGTGCGTCACGTTCGAGAAGAACGAGCGGACCATCCTCGCCAACCTCGGTGGACAACCGTGGAAGGCCTCCCAGTTCACCCGTCAGGCCCTGCGTGCGGCCCGCAGCGACTGGCTGCGCCTGCGCAAGGCAGTCGGGTTCACGGGCGCCGGGCGCTGGCTCACGACCGAGCTGACCAGCCCCAAGCTGGCCAAGTCCGGCGTGCCGTCCGTCGGCGTGACGCTGCACTCGTCGCTGCGTGCCCTCGCTGTGTGGCGCCAGCAGGACGAGGCGACCCAGCACGCCATCGCAGCGGCGCTCGACACGACCGTCGACGACGTCCGCTCGAGCCTCATGCAGACCATGTGCCCCCGCTCCACGTCCGGCTGCGTCGGTGGCTGCGTGACGACCCATTCGGAGCAGGCCAGTCTCGGCCGGACCGACGTGGTCCGGCTGGTGAAGACCCTGTTCCACCTGCACCGACCCGCCTCGGCGTTCTGCCTCACCGGTGAAGAGCTCCGCAAGCTCCGCAAGGCGAACGGCAGGAAGTGCCGGTGGCGGGTGAACATCTCCGACGACATCCGGTGGGAGCTGCTCGCCCCGGGCCTGTGGACCTTCAAGGTGCCTGGCTACGCCTACACGAAGTGGACGCCCCAGGAGCGGCCCGGACGCAAGGGCCTGTCCCTCGTGTACTCGGCTACCGAGCGCCACACCGACGCCGACATCACCAACATGCTGAGGGACGGGCATCGTGTCGCCGTCGTCCTTGACGTGCGTCCTGCCGACCTGCCCGACGTGTGGAAGGGCTGCCCGGTCAGCGACGGCAACGTCACGGACGACCTGTACACCCACCAGGGCCCCTGCATCGTCGGCCTGTCGGTGAAGGGCCCGACCCTCGCCATCAAGGAGCGCATGCGCCGCACCGGGTTCGCCAGGCCCGCCTGAAGGCTGCCTGAGGCCCGATGAGGGCTCGGACACACACGAGGCCCCCCGCCCATGGGCGGGGGGCCTCTTCACGTCGGGCAGGCGCCTCGTGGGGCTCCATAGCGCCGATCAGGTTCAGATGGCAGCCCAGGGCAGATCAGGTAGGCGAAGGCCGCGTGTACGAGCCAAGGTGGAGCCATGCATGTCTCGCCCAGAGAGCACGTCGCCACGACCTGGGGCCTCTCGGCAGAGGAGGCTGGGTCACTCGCTGGGGAGGATCTCCCGGCCCTGGAGCGGGCAACCGGCGTCTTGGTCACCTACCTGCGTCCGGAGGCGCTCGCACACGTCGTTCGTCGACCCGCCGAACGCCTGGGGGGCCGTTCCCTCCTCGAGCTGGCGCTGGCCGGGGAGGGCTCCGGGGTGGAGACGGCCGTGAGGGCGATGTTCGACTTCGAGGCGGCCAGCCGAGCGACCTGATGCTCGCACGAGCGGGCCGACGTGACCAGCGCCCGCGCCGTCCGACCGCTGAACCGTTCGTCGTCGGCCTGCCCGTCGGCGCGTGTCTGCTGAACGGCACCGCGAAGCCGGCGCGGATGGGCGTCCGCACGTCATCGAGCGTCGCCTCACCCGCTCCTGA
>Ga0209023_10006434_pt1 | contig 12384 bp, 11 predicted proteins | sample LakOneMetagenome_FD_187468 | JGI IMG/M metagenome (GOLD analysis project Ga0209023, IMG submission 187468) | Freshwater and sediment microbial communities from Lake Erie, Canada (SPAdes) (version 2) | ecosystem: Environmental > Aquatic > Freshwater > Lentic | place: Lake Erie, Canada... | reverse complement strand
AAAAAGGTGTAAGATGAAAGTGGATTTTTTAACCCCATGATGCCATTTGGAGTACCTAAAGAATTATCTGACCAGTTTTTTAGAAGATAACGGCTGAGAAAATAGGGTCACCGACCGAAATGACGCCCTAACTAGTCAGATAACCCCTATTATCTGCTGAGTTTCAGGCGACCCAAGGGGCCTAATGGACTGCATTCATCCAAATAGCCGCCAAAATCATCGAGCATAACAACATTTCACTCATTGAAGTTACACCTTTTTACACGTATCCCGAACGAACCCCACCTAGCAATGGAATGATACCGCAATTTCCCTTGCATTTCAAGTCAGTCACCGCAAAACCAGGAATTCCAAATATGAAGATTGGGACGCGGATGTCCCAACCCTGGTAGGTTCAGGGCTTATAACGCAATAAACGCGGATTTTTATGCCTAAATTTAGCCTGATCCGCGTTTATCCGCATCCCAATTTGGAATTGCTGGGCAAGGTCACATGCTCACACCCACCTGTCGTTAGGATATATGCGATGGTATTTAAGGCTTGGCGCATAGTGCGGCGGCTGCCGGTGGCGAGATAGACTAAGGCGAGGTTGCGGTCGGCGGGCATGTGCGCTGCGGGTGCTAAGCCGGTTGAGGCACTGAGCATGGCAACGGGTTGGGTGGGCGATTGTAACAGTTGCAGGGGTTGGCAATGACCTTCTTAAATTGCTAACTTTTAGCACTGGGGCTGAGCCACTGCGAGTCACCAACGGCGTTTTACACTTTCATTCTAACCGGTTTTATTCCTTTTGAGAATGTTATGTTGCTTTTCCGCCTCGGGAAAGTGTTTGCCCAGTCCCTGACTCAGCATCACTTCAAATTCGCCAGTAGATGTATAGGTTGGCTCTGGTGTGGGGATTCGATGGGCAGGATTGGGTGTGGTCACGGGTCACCGTGAAGAACAAAACGCCTGGCGACTAAAGCCAGCAGCCGCGCGAATGCATTAATACGCCCTGGCAAGTTGAACATGAGTGGTATTCCTTGGCCTTTTTAGTATATCACGAGTAGCGCTGGCTGTCGAAAGCAGCTATTGAGGCAAAGCCCGCAAGCCTTGCGCTTCTGACCACGGCCTCCTGTCCTAGCGGAACGCCCGGAAAGTGGGATTATCGCCTTTTGAGATAAAAGGATGATCTGCGCTTAGGATGTTTTGGTACAGTCATAATTGGCGTTTTTTCACGCTTGGTTTGCTACAGATTTCTACTTTATAATACTGCTGCAAATTGATACATCGTTACGGGTCAATTGTGGTTATCTATTCTAGAGTGGAAAAAGGCTCCCGTCATGGGCAAAACCTATGCATACTTGCGTACCTCGACCGACAAACAGGATTTAAATAACCAAAAGCTCGAAATCTTGGAGTACGCCCGCCGGCATGATCTGAAGGTGGATGAGTTTGTGGAGATCGCAATCTCGGCGCAGAAGAGCCCCAAACAGCGCCGGATTGATGAAATGATGGCGAAGATTCAGACCGCCGATATTCTCGTGGTCAGTGAACTCAGTCGTTTAGGGCGCAGCACGGCCGAGGTAATTGGCCTCATCGGTGAGTTAATCCGGCGCCAGATTCGCGTGATTGCCATCAAACAAGGGCTAGACATCAAGCAAAATCATGATTTGCAGTCCAAAGTGATGGTGACCCTCTTCTCGCTCTTTGCCGAGTTGGAACGCGATTTGATTAGCCTCCGGACCAAAGAAGCCCTGGCGGCCAAGAAAAGCCAAGGCATCAAACTGGGCAAACCCAAGGGCACACTGCAGGCCAGCAAATTTGATCCGCATCGGCAGACCGTGTGTGACCTATTGGCGATTGGGCTTTCCGTCCGCAAAATCGCCAAATATCTAGGATATACGGATGCCCGTGGCCTCAATACGTATGTCAATAAACGGGGTCTCCGCCAGGCTAGCGCAAGCGCCAAGGCTTGCTAAACCTGAAGCGCGCTTGTCCCTTCCTTTTTTCTATGATAATGTGTACACAGGCGTACTTTTTATAGAAGGAGGATAAGCTAGCGATGCAATCCGTAGGACTGCGCGAGTTTCGCGCCAATTTACATAAATATACCAGTCAGGGTCTGGAGCCGATCGTCGTGACCTCCCACGGCGCAGCCATTGGCTATTATATCCCTGCCAGGCCAGGGCCTCAGGTGCAGGATTTGGCGGCGCTCAAAGAAGCCGTCCGCAAAATCGCCGCCCTGCTGGCGGCAAGTGGGGTTAAGCAAGAGGAGCTGATCGCGGATTTTCAGAAAGCCCGACAGTCTGAGCACACAGCATGAGTAAGCGCATTGTCCTAGACGCCAATATCCTGATTTGCGGGATCTTGGGGGAACGCGTTCCGCACTGACTGGCCAAGTACAGTGAGCAGGTGCAGTTTTTCACCGTAGCGATCTGTTATCAGGCTGTCAGACGGCACCTGCCCGCCATTCTGGAAAAGCGGGGTCTTCCCCCTGAAACGCCGCCAGCACCCCGATTTTGCGCAACGCCGTCACCCCATTGAGCACCATGCTCTCCGGCTGCAGAATGTCATAGACATCCTCGGTCACCATTTGCACAAATTCATGAAGCCCAGGATTGTTTTCGCCGCCGGCGATGGGCATCGCCACCGCGGCATTCAGTTGAGCGAGGGCGATGAACGCATAGCGGGGTAGCGGCTCCTCCAGCCAATAACAACCCAGGCGGTCGAGCTCACGGGCCGTTTCTAGCGCCCGGCGCAGATCCCAGCGGATGCCTAGCTGCCAATCCCCAGCGGACTGGGCCTGGTTGGCGTCCACCATAATCGTCATCTGGTCCCCAACCGCTTGGCGCACGGCGGCCATTGTCTGCACATCTTCCTGCAGCGTGGGGTGGTGCAGGCGCAGTTTGATCGCTTGCCAGCCCTCGGCGGCGAGTTGCATGGTCAAATCGGCCCGTTCGGCCGGCGTGGAGAGGCGGATCAAGCTGGCATAGGCCGGCACGCGCACCGGGCCACCGACCGCACCGTTCGGACCAGCCAGGGGAGGTTTGCTCCCGCCCCAGAGCTGATAGAGCGGTTGACCGCAAGCTTTGCCGATCACATCCCACAAGGCGATGTCGACGCCCGCCGCACCGCGGTAAGGTAGCCCGCGCGCATAATAGTGTAAGGTGGCGGCGTGTTGTTCAATGGCAAACGGGTCGGTGTCCACCAACTTGGCGTTGATCACCAGTAGCAAAGCGGGATCAATGCCCGGGCCAATCCCGATCAACCCTTCATTCGTATGGACCTCGACGACTGCACCGCCGCCCACAGTGAAATGCATCTGGCCGCCTGGATCCCAGGCCGGCTCGACGACGCCGACTTCACTCAGCGTTTTGAGTTCAACTTGTTTGATCGCGGTGATGCGCAGGGGAGACGTGCTTGGGATCGACATAGGCACCCCTTTCGGGTCTGTGGCGCACAAACGTCCGGGAGTTGACCAGCGCCGGGCTAAAGGCGAGCTGGCCGCTCCATTTGGCGACTTCAGGCAGGCTCAAAGCGAAGGATAAGCCCCCAATGCCCGAGAATCCCCTCCGTCCAGTGCTGGCTATGTTAGGCGGCGAGTTTCTGTGCAGATATTATTTCGCTGCTGACAGGTTTTTCTAAGGGATAATCAACCAATAGCTATGTTCTTCCCTTTCGTTAAGAACCCAACCTTTTAAGCACTGGCAGCAAGACAAACGCCATACCAACGCCGCCGAAAATCAAGCCGAGTCCGCCAAGTAGTCCTGGCAAGAAATATAAATTCATCCATTGATTGATGCGATTTTTTTGTGGATTTTCAGTTTCATATAAAACATCTACCGCTTGACCCACGTTAAAGCGTGGCGGGTTCGTGGATAGGTTCGCTTGTGTCACAATAGTTTGACCCTCTGCTGTTCTGAATTGATAAACCGGCGCATATCCTCGGCCACGATGCACCATTTGAATGACTGAGCCTTTGACTACTTGTGCTTTGCCGATAAAAATTCTAGTGCGGATGAAGAAGAACAGACCAATGAGCACCAGCAAGCCGGCGACAAGACAAAAAATGAGCCCCAGCATGAATCCAACAGACATCGTTTTCTCCTTTGATTGAAGATAACAAGTGCGATAGATAGGTAAAATAGGAATTGTCTGCCAATGCCGAGTGCGCATTAGGATTTGTTTGGGTGAACAATTCGCTCCTTCCATTAACGGAACGAGCTCAGGAGTGATGGAGGTCAGCCGCCTAACCAAAAAATCACATGCGTTGCGGTTGCGGCGCGAGTAACTTGGTTATTTTTGACTAACGCACCGAAAAGGTAAAGTAATGCCGATACCAGAGGCGTGCTGCTGCGCGCAACGGCGCGGGCCAAGCTTTAGGCTGGCGCCAGACGGATAACGCCGTACTCCCGATCTTTTTCTTCCCAACCAATTTCAAAATTAAGCAACGGCATTTCGATCGGGGCATTAGGGAAGAAAGGGTCATTGATATAGATGACGCCTTGCGCCTGATCGAGCCCGACCACCACCACCGCATGGCGGGTCACTTCACCTTGCCAATGGGCCCAAGTCAGAGTTTGCACACCCACGATCACGGGCAGGCCCAGTTCGAGAGTGGGCGCGAAGCTGGAGAGGTCTCCTTGCTCACCTAGGGTGAGCGAGAGACCGAGCGTTTCCAGATAGCGGAGATGACCAAAGGGAGTGAACGCAGAACCCGCGCGTAACCGTTTGGCTAGCCGCTCATAGCGGAGTGGGATGCCCAAGTACTCGAGCACCATCTGACAACACGCGACCAGACAATCCGACTCATGCCGCTGCTGTCTGTGCCTGAAATTCGACAATAGCATCCGCGCGTGCTCGCATTCGCTTGATTTGGGGCTGTGTTAGTGGAAGGACCTCACCCGAACGGGCGTCGACATCGATCGTGCCCAGGATGCCGAGTTCACCTAGGCGGGGTAAGCCGAAGCGGATCGCAAACTGCCAGATCGGACGCGCCAGCGGAATCAGCACGCCATCGGTGGCGCCACAAAAGACACTGACCTCCCGGCTCAAATAGCCGTTCGTCTTACGCCGTGCATACTCTGCCAGCACATACCCGTGGGTATCCACGGGCAATGTCCCTTGTCCTTTCGCAGTGGCCATGAGCGCTCGCTCGCGGATCATGCGCATCTGATCTTCCAGCAACGGAATGACTTCGCCAGTCTGGGCATCAATATACAGGGCGTCCAATGGCGCCTGTTCGCAGCGGATAATGAATTGCCAAACCTCGCGGCCCAACCTTTTATGAAAATACCGCGTGCCATTGACTACAGTAAAGGCCGGATCGAGTTGGACCGTTACGTAAGCTGTCGCTGCCCGTTGAGCGTCGCCTTCACTCACCGCTGGCGGACTGGTGATCACTTCCCGTGTGGTTTGCATACTTCCCCTCATCCCAATGCGCGTTTGCTATCACGGATGATTGTACCTGTCGGGGAGCGATCCGCCAAGTGGCCAGATTGCTCGTACACATAAGCAAAATCGGATGAGAAGTGAAAACCTAATTTTCCCACAAGTGGTATCCAGTTTGGCCAGCAGTAAACAGGTCTATCTCAGCACTAAATTGGGTGTGCCAAAACGCCCGTTAAAGATGGATCAAACAGAAGTGGCGTTAGTCACGACAAAGAGCGGGTCGCCCATCCTTTCCCAAAGTCCGCCTTCGTGGCTTAGGCCTTAGGTATCGTCCCTCCGCCCGCAGATGGTGCGAGCACCGTCGCGAACGCCTCTACTAGCGCCATCTGTTGCCCCGCAGCGAACGCCTCCGCAAAGACGAATGGGTCTAGCGCCGCCCGCACCGTGGCAAGCGCAGCGGCAACCAGCGGCACCATCGGGCTCTGATAAATATGATGAATTTGGCCATGCATCGCTTCGGCTAGCCCAAACAGGGTGGCGGCACGCACGTACTGCCCCTGGGCGGTGGCCAACCGCCCCGCTACAAAGACCCGCTGCACCTCCGCGACCGTGATGCGCGGGGGTGCGTTATGAGTGGTGAGGCTTTGGTCCAGCCAGGCCGCCGCTTGCGCCAGCGCACCGGCCCAGAGCGCCGTGTCGGCCAGACCGAGGTAGACTTGCGCCAGATGAAAGGTGTTTTTGATGGCGAGGCAGAGGGGCAGGCACTCTTCTAAGAGGCGGCGGGCCTCTTGCACCTGCCCGCCATAGAGGGTCACCAGCCCCAGCAGCCATTGCCATTCGCCAGCCACGAGCCGCAGGTTGTGGGTCGTGCCGAGCGTCATGGCCTCTTGGAGGTGGGCCTGTGCTTTCGTGAGATCGCCTTGGAGCCAAGCATAGTTGGCTAACTGGCTGAGACATTCCGCGATAAATTCGTGGTTCCCGCGCCGGCGAAAGCGGCAGAGGCTGTCGGTGGCCAGGCGCGTGGCCTGCGCCACCTCGCCTTGGTGAAGCAAGGCATTCGCGTAGCCCACCTGAATGGCCGCCAGGACGAAGTCAGCGTCGGCCACGGCGCCAAACTCAGGACCAAGCTCTGGCGCTTCACTGGCGGCACGCGCCAAGGTGTAGGCGCGCATCCGATCATCGAGAAAATTCCAGGCCACCGCCTGCAACTGCTTGCTTGGGCACAGCCCGATCAGTTCAATAATTTCCGCCCGATACTGGTCAACGGCGGGGAACTCGCCCGAGCGACCTCCTGCGACCATAAATTCGACCAAGATAGGCAGGCGTAACATCACGGCGAGGGTGTGGCGGTGCGGCAGTAAGTGGGCGATCCAGCGGGCCGTCTCGTAGCGCTGACCGGTGATGGCCCAGAAATACTCAACCACCACCAGCAACCACGCGGCATCCTCATAGCGCTCGGTGGCGAGCGACCACTGCAAGGCGGCGCGCAGATTATCTTGTTCCCGTTCCAAACGGGCAAACCAGACCGTCGCTTCTGGACCGCGTAGGTAACGGTTGCCTGTGCGAAAGAGGTGCAGATAGGCGCGATAGTGGCCCTGGCGCAGGGCCGCTTCCTCGCCGTGCGCCCGTAATTGCTCTAAGGCAAATTCGCGGATCGTCTCAAGCAGCAAAAACCGCGGCTCACCATCGGGCCGTGTTTCTGTGCGCACGAGACTTTTGCCCATCAGCGCCTGAAGGGTGGCAAGAGACCAAGCTGACTCTTTGCGCAAGGCGCTTTCCTGGCCGCCTGTCCCGATCCATTCGAGCTCAGGCAGCGCAAACCCGCCCGCAAAGATGCCCAGACTCCGCAAAAGCGTGCGTTCTTCGTCAGAGAGTAAGGCGTAACTGCGCTGGATGGCGAGGCGCAGCGTGCGGTGCTGGGGTGGCAAATCATGGGCACCAGCTACCAGCAAATCTAACGAGCGCGCTTGCAGTCTGGTCAGCAGTTGGGCCGGCGAGAAGAGTTCAATTTGGGCCGCACACAATTCAAGCGCCAACGGCAGGCGATCCAGCCGACGGCAGATCGCTTCAATCGTCGGGCGATTGGCTACGGTCAGGCCAAAGTTGGCGTCCACCGTGGAGGCGCGCTGCGTAAATAACTCGACCGCGGCCGCCAGTTCCAACGGTGGCACGCGATAGCGCTGCTCCGCACGCAGATGCAGCCGTTCGCGACTGGTGACGAGCAAACGTAGCTGTGCACATTCGGCCAGCAATTCCGCCAGCAAGGGTGTGGCGGCAATGATCTGTTCGAAATTATCCATCACCAGCAGCATTTCCTTGCGCCGTAGATGTTCGATCAGGCGGGTTTGCGGCGGCTTGGCTGAGCGATCCGAGAGCTTCAAGGCGGTCACCAGGGTCGCAGCCACCAGCGCCGGATCGGTCACCGCCGCCAATGCGACAAAACAGGCGCCATCCGCATAGAAAGGGTGCATAGCCGCACCCACCGCCAGGGCGAGGGTCGTCTTGCCGACCCCTGGCGGCCCCACCAGCGTCAAGAGCCGTCCACTGTGACCCAGCAGGCGGTTGGCAAGCTGTTTGACTTCGGCGGTACGGCCAATCAACGCCGTTGGCAGCAACGGCAGCCGCGCCGGTTGATGCTCGAACGCTTCCTGGATCACCACGCGGGTGGTGCGCTGCAAGGCAACCGCAGCCGGTGGCCGTGTACCGCGTGCCAGCGCGGCCTGTTCGATCAACTGCGCCGCCGTTTGGGGATCATCCTGCAGCCCGAGGGCGGGGATAAACCACTGCAGCACGGCCTGGAGATCAGGTTGGCGTTGTTCTTTCTCTAAGTTCGAGATGAGCGAATCACTATAGCCCAGCGCCGCGGCGAGGTCGCGCTGGGTCATGCCGGCCTGTTTGCGCAGATGTTTGAGCAGCGGGCCAAAGCGCAGCTTAGGGGTAAATGCCATCGCGTCTTTGCTTTCCTTTCGGCTCCATACTTACCGTAACATTCTACGTCCCTTTTGCACAACCGACAAATGGGGGCATTTTGCGGAATTTTTGCGGAATTTTTACTGGCGCTGGCCGGTGGGCGCCGGTAGAGTCATCGCATGGGCAAACACATCCGACGTACGGTTACCATCACCATCACAGAGACCTGGACCCTTGTCTGGCTGCCAGATGATGATCCTCTGCCTGATCCGCCAACGATTGGACAAGCCCCAACAAAGGAGGAGCCACCAGATGAAGCGCAACAAATCACCCTAACGCCTGGCGAGCCGCCACCCTCGCCACCGCCGCCGACAGTGACTGTCGAGCCGCAACTTGGCGATACGGCGAACCATTCAACCAGCCGTCGCCGCGCCAAACACACCTGCCCGCACCGCACAGGAAAGCGTTGAAGGGAAAGTAGCCACCCATTATTCAAAAAGGAGCATACCCATGAAATACCGATGGTTCATGCTGTTGACGTTGCTATTCAGCCTAAGCTTGATGGCCTGCCAGCCAATCCGCCCCATCAGCGATGGCGGAAGCGCCAATCCAATGATAAACAGCGCAGGAACGATCACCGTGGATGAAGCGGGGATCCAAGCCCCAGATGAGCTGCCCACTGGGCTGGTCAAGCTGGGGCTGCAAAATCGGGGACAAGCGCTTCATGCGATCTTTATTAACCACCTGGCGGCCGACGAAACGGTGCAAACATCCCTCCAACTCCTACCAGGAGCACCAGGCAACAAAAGCAGGCTGATTGGTGCCGCCTTTTTGCACCCCGGTGCCAGCTACGCGAGTGTCTTGCAACTGCCCCCTGGTCATTACTATGCGGTCGATATTATGGCCACGACTCCGGTGGTGGATGAATTTGTGGTTGGCGAATCTACTCGTGACAGCACGACTGCCCCCACCGCGGCGTTGCAAGTGACCGTACAAGAGTTTGCCTTTGTGATGCCCGACGCAATCGCCGCCGGCGCGCGTTGGTGGCAGATCGAAAATCAGGGCAAGCAACCCCACGATCTCACGCTCTACAAGCTGGAAAAGGGCATGACGCGGGAGAAGCTGATGGAAATCTTGAGAGCGACCGAAGTCGGACAGCCGGAACCACGATCGTTTCCGTCCGTGGCCCATTGGGTCATGGGTGCTGGGCAAACCAACTGGGTGAATTTCGACCTTGCCGCTGGCGAGTATGTGCTTGTCAGCATGACACCCGACTTGTCGACCATGCCGCCCGATGCGACGCAGGCCGACTTTACGAAAGGCATGGTACATGCCTTGACGGTCAAATAGCTCGCCCATCAGTTGCCGGCGGCTGACTGCCAACTGTGCAAGCCCAGCGGAGGTCCACTCCAGCCCGAGCCACCCCTATCCCTAGCTGGCCGTGAGCGCCAGCCAGGGATAGGGACATTTTCGCTAACGCTTTTGCGCCTATCCGAGGTGACGCCATGCGCAAACAGAGCCCCAAGCTGGACTGGCAGATTGTCGAAAATGATGCTGAATGGGAACGCCAGCAGGCCCTACTCCAGCTCGCGGAAGCGCCCGTTGCCGACCGTCGTGGGCGGCGAAAGCAGTGGGTTTGGCGCCTAATTGTCCTGTTTTTGCTCTTGGCGCTGGCGGCCGATTGGTGGCGGCAGACGGCCTCGACCGCCACTCGGCAAGCGCAAGCATCCGCGACCGTGGTTGCCCAAGCTCTCGCTGCGCTGCCTCACACACACATTGGCCGCGTGCCCCCTGTGGTCGAGTTTGACGACGATCAAGCCGTGCTCCACATCATTACGGCCGCCCAGCCAGAGGTGCCGCCCTACCGCCAGACATTCTTTTTCCGCCACACCCAGGCGGGCTGGCAGCGGACGGCCGCGAACACCAGCTTATGGGGACCGGAGCAGCGCCTGCTGACCGCCGCCTTTCTCTTCCATTTTCGCCAGCGGGATGCCGCAGTGGTCCGTGGGATTGCGCCCCAGCTCGATGCCTTGTACGCCACCCTCGGGCGCAACTTTGGTCTGCCCGTCAGCCCTGCACCGGACAAGCTGGTCGTTGAGGTCAGTGTTGAGCAGGCACCTGGTCAAGTACCGCTTGCCTTCGATGCGCAGCAGCATCTGCGGGTCGCTTCGCCGGCGCTTTATCGGGCCCCCGTCGAATTGACCGACACCGATCTGCTAGCCCAGGCGATTACCCTGCCTTTGCTCCGCACGCGGATGACGCAGGCCCGCGCTTACCATGCGATTGACCAGGCGTGGCAACCCTTATTGCATGGACTCGTTTTGTGGCAGCTATGGGATACGCAACTGCCCTTAGCGGCCTGGCGCACCGAGATCGTGCAGTGGCTCTATGGGGACTTGCCGCGTGCGCGCTTGGGGCAGCCGTTCGTGCTGCCCAAGCACTATGCCGCGCTCTGTACGGCGCACCAGCTGTGGCTCCGCTCGCCCACCGAGCTCAACCTCCCGCTCATGTGCACCGGACCCGCACTGGAAGAGCAGAGCTTCGCTTTGTGGCTGGTGCGCAATCCGCTGACCCGCCTCGATCAATTCACCGTGCCCCGGCGCCCAGGTGCGTACGGCCAGGACGCCAGCGCCCTCCACGCCGTGCCTCAACATCCCGCCCAAACCGTAGCGCTGGCGACGCTCATCGAGTATGCGGTGGCGACCTATGGCCGGGCGCGCCTCCCTGTGCTTCTCGCGGGCTTGGGGCAATATGAGAGCTGGGCCACGCTCATTCCGGCAGTTTACGGTGTATCGCCTGCTGCGTTCGAGCGCGGCTGGCAGGCCTATCTGGCGGCACACTACGCTTTAGCTTTAGACCCTTTCAGAAAATGAGCGCGGCATCGATGCAAGCGCAAGGCACTTCACGCGCCGTCTTAGGCACGAAAAAAGTCATTAAAACACCCCCAAATTGATCCAGTAAAATACTGCTTTTTATTTCCCATTTCAATTGAAGATAGCAAGAACCTTTCGCAAAAAAGCCAAACCTTTGCAAATTCTAGTCTTCGGGAAGTCGCTTTGTGAAACCTCCAAGTCGACTGATTCTGCCTCCGGATGGAGTGGCGCCTGAGCGGCGAGCTTCGACCAAAAGAAGAGCAGGTAGCGTGGTTTTGCACAAAGGTGAGCTCGTCGCCAAAGCCTTGACCGCGCCGCGTCAACGCTGAGCTGAGGCAACGGTATAGCGCATCCGCGGAATGTATCGCCCCATTGAAGTGAATGTCTCGCCGACCTTGATACATCCCATATGCTCATAAAATCCCTGCGCGTTTGGGTCAGCATCGAGCTCAAATTCTGACCGCCCCAGCGCCTTGGCGACGGCTATCGCCTCGGTAAACAGGAGCCGCCCGACGCCCTTGCCGAATGCGGTCGGCAAGACCCACAGGTCGTCCAGGATCAGCGGCGCTCGATGGGTCAAAATCCGGAGCCAGCCAATGATTGTCTCTTCCTGAGTCGCCACGACCACATAGTCCGTCGAAATCGCGTCCGCGTCAATAACGGTCTCTTCTGAAAACCGAGTCATAAACTCGTTGGAGTAACCCCAGCTGCGCTTTGCTTGCAGGCAGACACTTCTCAATATAGCTGCCTCCCCAACCTGCGCTTTTCGAATCGTGATTTCAGCCATATTCGTTGCTGATCCTTCGGAGCGCCCAACGGTGAAGCTCAGCCGGTCGGCTGGAGCGCAATGTTAGGCGGCTCGGGCAGACATTAGCTGCAGGCGCTCAATCGTGATTGACGGATAATACCTTTTCGTAGGGCACGCCGGTGATGCTAAACATTATCAATCATCCATTGCATTGCGTTCGGCGAAAAGATTGTTTCCTCCAGTGTTTTCGCCTTTTCGCGTCTTAAAGAACGGGCCATAATATGGTTCTCTTGCCCTGTGCGAAGTTCATTGAAGCATGGGGAGATTATCTGTCTCGATCGCGCGTCATGTGATAGCCAGAAACGCCCGTGGCTATAACCTTTGGATAGGGCCGTCTGTATTGCACTACGGATGAGACAGTTAAGTGCGCCCGTGTGTTCTTTCATAACGCCGATTTCTAAAATCTGAAAGTTATCCGCACCG
>Ga0209023_10006433_pt1 | contig 12384 bp, 13 predicted proteins | sample LakOneMetagenome_FD_187468 | JGI IMG/M metagenome (GOLD analysis project Ga0209023, IMG submission 187468) | Freshwater and sediment microbial communities from Lake Erie, Canada (SPAdes) (version 2) | ecosystem: Environmental > Aquatic > Freshwater > Lentic | place: Lake Erie, Canada... | reverse complement strand
GGATCGCGGCGCCTGTCGCCCGCCTCGACATGCAGGAACGCGATCCGCTCGTCGACGAAGGGCTGCACGTCGACCCGGCCGGCGTCGAAAGCCGATCGCGCGCCTGCGTACAGCGCTTCGATCGCCGCGAGCAGCGACGGCCGCGAGCGGAAGTTGTGCGCCAGCGCCGGCGCCCGGTTCGCCGCCTGCGCCGCGGCGAGGTAGGCATGCACGTCGCCGCCGCGGAAGCCGTAGATGGCCTGCTTCGGGTCGCCGATCAGGAACAGCGCCGGCTCGGGGCTGCCGCTGCCGAACACGCGATCGAAGATCGCCCACTGGCGTGCGTCGGTGTCCTGGAATTCGTCGACGAGCGCGACCCGGTACTGCGCGCGCAGGCCGCGCGCCAGCGCGTCGCCGTGCGGTCCGGACAGCGCGTCGGCGACGCCGTCGATCATGTCGTCGTAGGTCTGCAGCCGGCGCTGGCGCTTGAGCGTGGCCCAGCGCGAACGCGCGTCGTCGCGGATGCGGTGCAGCAGCGCGGCGCGCCGGCGGGCGAGGATCGCGTCGAATTCCGCATGCGCATCGATGTAGGCATCCACCGCGGCGCTCATGGGCGAACACGGCGTGCGCGACGCATGGCCCTTCTTCGTCCCGTCCTGCAGTTCCCGCGCCGAGAGCTTCGCAAGCTTCGGGTGCCGTTCCCCGGCGCGCGACGGATCGTCCGCGAACGCCCGCAACCATCCGCGCAATTCCTCCAGCCATTCGCGCCGGTAGCTGTTGCGGTTCATCACGTCCGCGTCGACCGCCGCCGAGAGCGCGTCGAGGAAGGTTTCGCCGTGCGCGTGCCAGGCGTCCTGCAAACCGCGCTCGGCATCGGCACGGCGCGCCCGCGACGGAGCGGCGTCGATCGCGTCCGCGGGGACCGGCGGCAACAGCACCGGTTCGCGCAGCAGCAGGCCGAGGTCTTCGGCCAAGGCTTCGTGGCCGCCGCTCCACAGCGCGGCCAGGTCCTCGACCGCGGTGTCGTCGCGCGCATGCGCGCGCCACAGGTCGGCCGCGAGTTCCGCGCGCAGTTCGCGCTCGTCGGCCAGCAGCTCCGGCGGGTCGTATCCGTGGCCCGACTCGAGCGCGTGCTCGCGCAGCACCCGGGCGCAGAAGCCGTGGATGGTGAACACCGCCGCGAGGTCGATGTCGAGGGTCGCCTGCCGCAGCCGGCGCTTCAGCGCGGCGTCGCTTTCAAACCCGCGTTCGCGTTGCGCACGCAACTGCTGCCGGGTCAGCGTTGCCGCATGGCCTTCGCCGGCGCTTTCCGGCGCATCGAACAGATCCAGCGCGAGCTGCAGGCGCGCGCGGATGCGCTTGCGCAATTCCTGCGTCGCGGCCTCGGTGTAGGTGACCGCGAGGATCTCGCCCACGCGCAGCCCGCCTTCGACCACCAGCCGCACCACCAGCGTGGCCAGGGTGAAGGTCTTGCCGGTGCCGGCGCTGGCCTCGATCAGCTGCACGCCCCGCAGCGGCACGTCGAGGAAGGGATCGCGCGGCGCGTTCATGCCGCGTCCTCCGCGTCATCGTCCCCGGGCAATGCGGCGCCGCCGATTCCGATCGCCGCGGGCAGGCCGTGCACCACCGCGCCGAACACGATGCCGGCGACCCGCGCGAATGCATCGGCGTCCGCCGCGTCCGCGAACGGGTCGCGACCACGCAGTGCGAGGCGGATCGCATCGCCTTCGCCTTCGGCCCAGCCGCGTTCGCCGCCGCGCCATCGCCTCGCCGCGTTGCGCAGGCCGCGTTCGCCGCCATCCGCGGCGAAGAATTCCCAGGCGCTGTAGGGCGCGAACGGCAGCGGCCGTTGCAGGCCCTCGCGCCGCAGCGCGAGCAGGCCGCGCAGGGCCTCGAGCGCCTGCGACCGCGGGATCGCCTCGCGTGCATGCGGGCCGATGCCGTTGCGCTCGACCTCGTGGAATTCGTAGAACGGCAGGTCGATGCCCGCCGCGCGCGCGAACAGCCAGTCGAGCCCGTTGCGGATCGTGGAGGGACCGTTCGGCGCGCCGAAACGCAGCCGGGCGATGCCGTGCGGGAACGCTTCGACGATGGGGCCATGCAGGCGGACGCCGTCGATGTCGACCTCGCCCGCGAGCGACGAGGTTTCCGCGCCGCGCCGCCACGCACCGAATGCCCCGGCGTACGGCGCGATCTCGCGCACGATGCCGGCCAGCGCGCGCGTACCCGGCGCGCCGGAGGGCAACAGCCCGCGCGCGCGCAATGCGGTGCCCATCGCCGACTCGTCGCGGCCTTCGAGCAGGGCCTCGAACACCGCGCGCTGCAGCGCATGCCGTTGCAGGCCGCGCCGTGGCGCCTGCAGCGGTTCGATGTCCTCGCCGGCGTCGTCGATGTCGGGCAGGCGGATGTCCAGGCGCTGGCGCAGGAACTGCTTTGCCGGCTCCAGCAGGAACCGGCGCAACGCATCCAGCGACACCTCGGTTTCCGCGCCGGGCGGCGACAGGCTTTCGTTCGCGCCGATCCACGGCGGCGCGGCGCGGCGCGCACCGGCGAGCGACGCCGCGGCCGCTTTCCACTGCCGGCGATAGCTGAAGAAGCGCGCATCGCCGGCGCCGAAGGCCCGCGGCGAGAACGGCTGCAGCGGATGCCGCAGCACGAGTCGTTCGACCGCCTCTTCCGGTTTCGCGTGGTACGCGCCGGCGGCGGCGAGCAGTTCGGACACCAGCGCGGACGGTTCGCGCACGCTGCCGTCGCGCGAATCGGCTCCGAGCCAGCTCAGGTAGAACACGTCCTGCGCGGCGGAGAACAGTTGCAGGAACAGGTAGCGGTCGTCGTCGCGGGTGGAACGGTCGCCGGGCCGGCGTTGGTCGGTGCCGAGTTCGGCGACGAGGCGGTTGAGTCCGGCGGCCGGATCGCGGCGCGGGAAATCGCCGTCGTTCATGCCGAGCAGGCAGATCACGCGGAACGGCAGCAGGCGCATCGGCACCATGCGCGCGAAGCTCACGCCCCCGGTGAGCAGGGGCGCGCGGGTGTCGGCCTCGCACAGCGCGGCGGCGAAATGCGCACGCACCACCTCGGGCGCGACCGGCGCATCGAAGCCCGCCTTGCCGGCCTGCTGCGCGAACGCATCGACCAGCGCGCGCAGCCGTTCCAGCGCGCGCTGCGCCGCCGGGCTCGACGGCGCGTCGGGCAGCAGCGCGTCGAGCAGGCCGAGCAGGCGTTCGCGCCATTGCGCGGGCGACTGCGGTTCGCCCAGCAGTCGCTGGTGGCGCGCGAGCGCGCGCAGCAATCGCAGCAAGCGGTCGAGCGCGGACAGCGCCCCGCCTTCGAGTTCCGGCCAGGGCGCGATCCCGCCGCCGCTCGCGTCGGCGATGAAGCCGGCTTCGCCGCTGGCGTGGCCGAGCAGCAGCCGGTCGAGCGCGAACTGCCAGGTGTAGGCGTCGTCGCGCGGCGCGCCGCTGGCTTCGCGGTGCGCCGCATCGATGCCCCAGCGCGCGCCCGCTGCCTGCAGCCAGGCGTGCAGGCGTTCGAAATCGGCGGCGTCCAGCTGCGCGGCCTCGGCCAGCGAGGGGCTGGCGAGCAGGTCGAGGATGTCCTCCAGGCCGAAGCGCGACACCGGCAGCGCGAGCAGGCGCATGAACACTTCGGCCAGCGGTTCGCCCTGCAGCGGACTCGCGTCGGCGAGCGCGTACGGAATCGCCTGCCCGGGGGCCGCGTCGTCGCGATCGCCGAACACCGCGTCGAGGTAGGGCGCGTACGGATCGATGTCGGGCGCCAGCACCGCGATCTCGCGCGGCTGCAACGGCGGATCGAAGCGCCGGTCCTCGAGCAGCGCGCGCAGGCGGTCGTGCAGCACCTGCAACTCGCGCAGGCGGGTGTGGCAGGCGTGGAACTGCAGGCTCGGATCGAGCGCATCGACTTCGCCCCGCGCCTCGCCGGGAACCGCGTCGCGGCGATGCAACAGGTCGGCCTGCATCCGGTGCAGCAGGCTGTCGCCGGAGGCTTGCGGATCCACGTAGGCGCCGATGTCGCCCGAGGGCTGCACGACCTCGTCGCCGCCGAGCAATGCCATGAAATCCTTGCCGGCCGCACCCCAGTCGCGCAGCAGCGGGTTGTCGTGCGCTTCGCCGGCGACCGGTTCCGATGCCGCGCGCAGGCGCGCGCCGGGCGATTGCAGGTCGCCCCAGTATTCCCTGGTCGGCGTCGGCAGGTAGAAGTGCAGGGTGCCGACGCGCGCCTGGGTCGCCATCACCCGCAACACGTCCGGCGACACATTGAGCGTGGCGAAGGCGAACAGGCGCGACGGCAAGCCCAGCGGCAAGGCATCGCCGTCGGCGCAACGCGCGAGGTAGCGCTGGATGCGGCGCGCGCGGTGTTCGCGGCCCGCCATCGCCGCGCGCCACAGGATCGCCTGCGGATCGCCGGCATCGGCGCCGTCGTCCCAGCGCAACAGCCAGTCGCGGCGCCAGGCCGAATATTTCCCGAAGACCGCGGCGAGTTCGCCGGCCAGCGACCAGGCCTTCGCCGCATCGCCATCGGCAAGGTAGGCGGCGATCCGCGCCATCCCCGGTTGCGCCTGCAACGCCGGATCGGACAGCGCGGCATACAGCCGCCAGCGCAGGCCGGGCGCGTCGAGGTCGTCGCCCGTCTTCCCCAGGTTCGCGTCCAGCACGCGCGCGACGAATTCGCCCGGGGTGAGGAACTCCAGGTTCGCGGCGATGCCGTACCTGGCCGCCAGGGTCGCCTGCAGCCAGCGCCGCATCGCGACCTGCGGGATCAGGATCGTGTCGGGGGCGAGAACGGATCGTCCCGGCGCCGGCGTGCGCAATTCCTCCGCTAGCAATCCGGCCAGCAGGTCGAGCGCGTTCGAGTGGTAAAGGCGGAAATCGCCCGGCGTCCCCGGCATGCGGCCATGATGCCGGAGCCGCGTCGCGCGCGGCGAGACCGCGCCGAGCCCGCCGCGGGTGCGACAATGCGCCGATCCGGCCGCATTCAGCCGCACATGGCGACACTGCCGCCGCTTCGCGCCCCCAGCTCCCGACGATGAACGACGACAGCCCGACTCCCGCCGTGCGCTTGCGCGATGTCCGCCTCGACCGCGGCGGTCGCACCGTGCTCGACCGGATCGAGCTGGTCGCACCGCGCGGCAGCATCACCGCGGTGCTCGGTCCCTCGGGCAGCGGCAAGTCGACCCTGCTCGCCGCGCTGACCGGCGAACTCCCGCCGGCCTCGGGCACGGTCGAAGTGCTGGGCCAGCCGATGCCGACCCGCAGCCGCGACCTGCTCGAACTGCGCAAGCACGTCGGCGTGCTGCTGCAGGGCAACGGCCTGCTCACCGACCTCACCGCCGCCGAAAACGTGGCCCTGCCGTTGCGCACGCATGCGCGAATGCCGAAACCGGTGCTCGAGCGGCTGGTGGCGATGAAGCTCGGCGCGGTCGGGCTGCACGCCGCGGCGGATCTGTATCCGCGCGAACTCTCCGGCGGCATGGCCCGGCGCGTGGCGCTGGCGCGCGCGCTGGCGCTGGATCCGCCATTGATGATCTACGACGAACCGTTGACCGGGCTCGACCCGATCGCCTCGGGCGTGATCATGCGGCTCATCGCGCGGCTCAACGCGGCCCTGGGCATGACGAGCATCATCGTCAGCCACCACGTGCACGAAACCCTGCCGATCAGCGACCGTGCGATCGTGATCGCGAACGGCGGCATCGTGTTCTCGGGCACCCCGGCCGAACTCGAGCGCAGCGAGGATCCGCTGATCCGGCAATTCCTCGCCGGCAGCCCGGACGGGCCGATCCGCTTCGATGGCGTCTTCGGCGCGGAGGCCGCGTGATGCCGTTCGCCGCCGCCATCCGTTCGCTAGGCCGCGCCGGCCTGTTCTCGCTGTCGGTGCTGCGCGCGTCGAAGCCGACCGCGGATTTCCTCGCCGAGCTGGTGCGCGAGATCTACAAGATCGGCGCGCGCTCGCTGCCGATCATCGCGGTCGGCGGCGCCTTCGTCGGCCTGTCGGTCACGTTGCTCGGTTACCGCGCGCTGGACACCTACGGCGCGTCGAACCAGATCAGCGCGCTGGTCGGGCTCGGGCTCTACCGGGAACTCGCGCCGGTGCTGACCGCCTTGCTGTTCATCGGCCGCGCCGGCAGTTCGATCGCCGCCGAACTCGGGCTCATGCGCGCCACCGACCAGATCACCGCGCTCGGGCTGATGGCGATCGATCCGGTGGCGAAGGCGGTCGCGCCGCGCTTCTGGGCCGCGATCGTCTGCGTGCCCCTGCTGGTCGCGTTCTTCTGCACCTTCGCGATCTGCGCCAGCTGGTTCGAAGCCGTTCGAGTGATCGGGCTCGACGGCGGCGCGTTCTGGCAGGTCATGAAGGACGCGGTCGACTTCGACCAGGATTTCCTCTTCGCCTTCGTCAAGGCCGCGGTGTTCGGCGGGACCGCGGCGCTGGTCGCGGCCTACGTCGGCTTCCACGCCGAACCGACGATCGAGGGCACCTCGGTCGCGACCACGCGCGCGGTGGTCAACGCTTCGCTGCTGGTGCTGATGTTCAATTTCGTCCTGTCCGCATTCCTGTTCCGTTGAGGTAACCCCATGTCCCTCCGTGGCCCACGTCTCGAATTCGCGGTCGGCGCCTTCCTGCTGCTGGCGCTGGCCTCGCTGCTGGTGCTTGCGCTGGCCTCGACCAATGGCCGCTTCCACCTCGGCGGCGGCGGCAGCTATCCGCTGAAGGCGCGCTTCACCAACATCGGCCAGTTGCGGCTCGCCGCGCCGGTGAAGATCGGCGGCGTCACCATCGGCCGGGTGGCGAAGATCGACCTCGACCCGGTCAAGCTCGATTCGGTGCTGACGCTGGACATCGACCAGCGCTACAAGGACCTGCCGGCCGACACCTCGGCGGGCATCCTGACCGCCGGCCTGCTCGGCGAAAGCTTCGTCGGCCTGTCCCCCGGTGGCGGCCCGGAAGCGCTGAAGCCGGGCGACGAGATCGCCTACACCACGCCGTCGGTGGACCTGATCCAGATGGTCGGCAAGTACATGTTCAGCGGCGGCGGGGCATCCTCCGCGCCCGCCGGCAACGCGACGCCGGAACCGGCGCCCGCCGACCCCCAGACCCCCACGGAACATCCGCAAGGAAGCCCGCAGCCATGAAAACCGTCCTGACCGCGCTCGCCCTCGCCTGCGCCACCCTGGCGTTGCCGGCCACCGCCCCGGTGCGGGCGGCCACGGCCGCCGCCGCGCTGCCCGCGCCGTCGCGCATGGTGCTGGACAACAGCACCCGCGTGATCGCCACCCTGGAGAAGCGCCGCGCCGAATTCAACCGCGATCCGGCCGCGCTGCGCAGCTTCATCTCCAGCGAGTTCAGCCAGATGTTCGACAAGGACTACGCGGCGCGCCAGGTCCTGGGCCGCCACGCGCGCGGGGCCACCGACGCCGACGTGGCGAACTTCGCCGACGCGCTGTCCAGCAACCTGATGCAGCGCTACGGCTCTTCGCTGCTCGCGTTCAACACGAAGCTGACCGTGCGGGTGAAGTCGCAGGGCGACCTGCCGCGCGGGCTGGGCGTGAAGGTCGCGAGCGAGCTGGTGCGCAGCGGCGGCGAGCCGGTGCCGGTCGATTACCTGATGCGCCAGTCCGGCGGCAGCTGGAAGGTGTTCGACGTGATGGTGGAAGGCGTGTCGTTCGTGCAGACCTTCCGCGCCCAGTTCGATGCCGAACTGCAGCACAAGACCATCGCCCAGGTCGCGCAGCAACTGCGCAGCGGCTCGCTGCAGGCCGATGCAGGGCATTGACGCCGCGCGCGTCGTCCGCGAAGGCGACGCGCTGCGCTTCCACGGCCCGGTGCTGCGCGATCGCGTCGCCACCCTGTGGCTGGCGGCGATCCCGTTGCTCGCGGGTTCGGCCACCCTCGACCTCGGCGGCGTGACCGAGCTCGACAGCGCGGGCCTGGCGCTGTTCGGCGAACTCATGCAGCGCAACACCGCGTTGCAACTGGCGGCCGCACCGCCGGATTTCGACGCGCTGCGCCAGGCCTACCGGCTGGACGCCCGCCTGCAGCCGCTGGCCTGACGGTCCCCGCGCGCCAGCGGTTAAACTGGCGCCATGCGCCCCCACGCATCCCTCCTTCGCCTCGTCGCGGCCGCGTTGCTCGCGGCCACGCACGCTGCCTGCGCCAGTGCCGGCGGCGCGCGTGCCGATGCCGCCGCACCGGCATCGGTGCCGGTGGGGTCCCCGACCGGGACCACGCCTGCGCCGGCGATTGCCGACACCGCGACGACCGCCGGCGACGATGCCCCGGTGTCCGCGCCCGCAGCCGAAGGCAACGCGATCGCCGCCGCGCCGGTGGATGCGACGGATTCGAACGCCTCCGACGCGGCGACCGCGCAGGCCGAGGACGACTACGCGGCGATCTACGGCAACGATGCGGACACCGCTTCGGTCGACGGACGCAATCCGCTCGATCCGTGGGAACCCTTCAACCGCCGCGTGCACCATTTCAACAATGGCGTGGACCGCTACATCGCAAACCCGCTTGCGCGCGGCTACATGGCGATCGCGCCGCCGCCGGTGCGGCTGGGCATCGGCAATTTCTTCAGCAACCTCGGCCAGCCGGTCAGCGCGGTCAACGCATTGCTGCAGGGCCATCCGAAACAGGCCGGGCAGTCGCTGGCGCGGTTCACGGTGAACTTCACCTTCGGCGTACTCGGCTTCTTCGACCCGGCCACGCACATCGGCATTCCCAACCGCAGCGAGGACTTCGGGCAGACGCTGGGGCGGTGGGGCTGGAAGCGTTCGCGCTACCTGGAGCTGCCCTTCCTCGGCCCGCGCACGCTGCGCGATGCGTTCGGCGGCGCGGTCGAGGCGCCGCTGTCGCCGCTCGGCCAGATCGAGGAAGACCGCGTGCGCGTGTTCCTGCAGGGCCTGCAGCTGGTCGACCTGCGCACCAACCTGCTCGTCGCCGACAGCATGCGCGCCGGCGCCTACGACGATTACACCCTCACCCGCGACGCATGGCTGCAGCGCCGCAACTACCAGATCGACGCCAACAACGGGGAAGGCGCCGACGCGACGTCGTCCCAGCAAGGCGGCCCCGCGCAGCCCGATCCGGACGCGACCCTGGCGCCCCCGCCGCAGCCGGCGCACTGAAGCTCAGTCGCGCGGTGTTTCCGCGTCGTCGTCGAGGCCGAGCGCGCCCTGGCCTTCGCTGCCGGGAAGCGCTTCCACGCCGCGCAGCTGCCGTTCGATCGCGCGCGTGCGCACGCCGGCCTGCTTGAGGCTGTTCTGCACGGTGTTCAATTGCTTGTCCGCGCTTTCGAGGACGGTCGCGAACTTGCCGAACTCGCTCTTCACCGCGCCGAGCAGGCGCCATACCTCGCTCGATCGTTGTTCGATCGCCAGCGTGCGGAAACCCATCTGCAGGCTGTTGAGCAGTGCGGTGAAGGTGGTTGGCCCCGCGATCACCACCCGATGCTCGCGCTGCAAGGCATCGATCAACCCCGGCCGGCGGATGGTTTCCGCGTACAGGCCTTCGGTGGGCAGGAACAGCAGCGCGAAATCGGTGGTGTGCGGCGGCACGACGTATTTTTCGCTGATCGATTTCGCCTGCACGCGGATCGCGCGTTCCAGCCGGATGCCGGCATCGCGCACCGCTTCGGCATCGGCGCGATCCTGCGCATCGAGCAGGCGTTCGTAGTCTTCCTGCGGGAACTTGGCGTCGATCGGCAGCCAGACGTGCAGGTCGCCCTCGCCGCGACCCGGGAGGCGCACCGCGAAGTCCACCATTTCATTGCTGTCGGGACGCACGCGCACGCTCCGCGCGAATTGCTCGGCGGTAAGCGTCTGCTCCAGCAGGTTGCCCAGCTGCACCTCTCCCCATCCGCCACGCTTCTTGACATTGCTCAACACGCGCTTCAGGTCTCCTACGCCCACTGCCAGCGCCTGCATTTCGCCCAAGCCGCGTTGCACCGCCTCCAGGCGTTCGGAGACCAGCTTGAACGACTGCCCGAGCCTCGCTTCCAGCGTGCTCTGCAGTTTTTCGTCCACGGTCGCGCGCATCTGCTCGAGCTTCAGTTCGTTGCCCGCCTGCAGCGATTTCAATTGCGATTCCAGCGTGGCGCGCAATTCGCCGAGGGTCTGCGTGTTTCGGTCGCCGAGTTCGCGCAGTCGCGTCGACAGGCTTTCCTCGAATTGCTGCTGGCGCTGCGCGAGTTCGCTGCGCGATTTGTGCGCGTCGTCGGTGAGCGCGGTACGCAACTCATCCAGCCGCGCGTCGGTGCGCTGGATCGAATCGGCCAGCTGCCCGCGCAACTCGCCGCGTCCTTCCCTCTGTTCCTCGCGCAGGGCCCGTTCCAGTTGCGCCGGGTCCAGCGCGCGTTGCGGGCGGCGCAGCAGTACGATCATCAGGACCACGGCCAGGGCCGTGAGCGCGATCAGGATCCAGAGCAGGGTCAGCGTGTCCATGCTGACAGTCTAGCGGGACGGGTCGCGGGGAGTGAGATCGAACAATCCCGACTGGTTGTCAGATTGTTTCAGCAGGTATTGCAGGTAAATGTCCAAGAGGGACTTGCGAATGTTCTGGTGGGTAGCGCCGCGGTTCATGGCAGTGGTGGGAGGCCTTTTTTCTTGTTGGAAGTCCTATCTGTTGTTCACGAACCCGTATCTCGGATGTCAGGATCCCGGTTTTAGAATCACCGGTCAGATTTTGGCCAGCCTGTGCCACTCCAACCACACTGGCTTGGCGGGAGTGCTGGCTGGATGTGGTGCGGCTTTGTTGTTTTTGTTTGCGCTCTGGCCGCGCCGAAAGAAGCAGAAGAGGAGCAGATTTCAGTAGCTCGTAAGCTGGGTTGATAACCCCAGCTTGGCGCGACGCTGGGATTGCCAGCCATTCGGCTGTCGATTCTGCGTTTCACTCCATCCCAACCTACGATCTTCGACACGAAAACCGCCCTGATCTTCCCAATGGCCTCCCACGTCGCGTGGACGGCCTTCCTCTACGCGCTGCTGACCATCGCGCGCGCGCCTGCGGTCTGGGGCGTCGGCCGCCGCGCCGATGGCGGGAATCCCTGGGCGCAGCTCGAGCCGCGCATCGCCGCAAACCTGCGCAACCAGTTCGAATGGCCGCTGCTGTTCTACGTCGCCTGCCTGCTGCTGATCCAGCTGGGCGCGGGCAGCCCTCTCGCGACCCTGCTCGCGTGGATCTTCGTCGGCGGGCGGCTCCTGCACGGCGCAGTGCAGATCCTGACCGCGAATGTCCGCCTGCGCGGGTTGGTGTTCATGGTCAATTTCCTCGCCGTGCTCGGGCTTTGGGCGCTGGTCGTGCAATCGACGGGCGCGGGCGGATAATCCCCGGCATCCCGCAATGATCCACGAGGTCCGCGATGACGAAGACCATCGACGTTACCGACGGCGCGCACTGCAGGGTCGTCGCCGGCACGCACGCGGGCAAGGCCGGCACCGTGCGCGACATCAAGACCAGCAAGAGCGGCCACGTCACCATCACCGTGGTCCAGGCCGATGGCGAACGTTTCAAGACCCTGGCGAAGAACGTGGTCGTGCAGCCACGCTGATTCGACCGCACACGACTCCCGCTCCGGAGAGCGCCCATGCCCGGCCATGTCCTGTTCCGCTTCCTGTTGTTCTCGACGCTGCTGAACTATGCGGTGCTGGTCGCCTGGTTCCTCGCGTTCGTCAACGCCCGCGCGTGGATGCGCAAGTTGCACGGCCGCTGGTTCGGCCTGCCGGACGCGACATTCGATGCGATCCATTACGGCGGCATGGCCGTCTACAAGATCGGCATCCTGCTGTTCAACCTGGTGCCGTTGCTGGCCTTGTTGCTCCTACGCCACCGCTGACATGGCCGGTTATTCCGCAACCCCGCTGCCGAAGAAATTGGGCCTCTCACCCGACATGCGCGTTTGCGCCATCGGCTGCGACGACTACGCCGGACGGGTCGGCGCCACGGCAGTCGACCTCGCCATGCAGGCGAAACCGGATGCGGGCACCGACCTCGTGCACCTGTTCGCGACGCGTCGCAGCGAACTCGAAGCCTGGCTACCGAAATTGCGCCGCGCATTGCGCCCGGACGCGACGGTGTGGGTGTCGTGGCCGAAGAAGGCGTCGAAAGTCGCCACCGATATCGTCGAAGGCACGATCCGCGAGGTCGCGTTGCCGCTGGGCTTCGTCGACGTCAAGGTCTGCGCCGTCGACGAAGTGTGGTCCGGTTTGAAGCTGGTCGTGCGCAAGGAACTGCGCGGAACGCCGCCGACGCGCTAGTCTCCGCGTTCCGTCCAACGACCTTGCCGATGCCTCCCTTTTTCGAACATGCCTTGCGCCTGTGCTGGCTCGCCTTCCTCGGCTACTGGCTGTGGTCCGCACGCAGGGTCAAGGCGCCCAAGCACGAGGAATC
>Ga0209023_10006432_pt1 | contig 12385 bp, 10 predicted proteins | sample LakOneMetagenome_FD_187468 | JGI IMG/M metagenome (GOLD analysis project Ga0209023, IMG submission 187468) | Freshwater and sediment microbial communities from Lake Erie, Canada (SPAdes) (version 2) | ecosystem: Environmental > Aquatic > Freshwater > Lentic | place: Lake Erie, Canada... | reverse complement strand
AGAAGTACAAGCCGGTCGATGCCGACCAGTTGATGTTCTACCGCGAGGACGCGGCGGGTCAGGTGCTCGAGGAAGGCATCACCGAGGCCGGCGCGTTCTCCTCGTGGCTGGCGCTGGCGACCAGCTACAGCACCAACGACCTGCCGATGCTGCCGTTCTACATCTATTACTCGATGTTCGGCTTCCAGCGCGTCGGCGATTCGGCCTGGCAGGCGGGCGACATGCGCGCGCGCGGCTTCATGCTCGGCGGCACCGCCGGCCGCACCACGTTGAACGGCGAGGGCCTGCAGCACGAGGACGGGCAGTCGCACGTCCAGTCGGGCCTGATCCCGAACGTGCGCAGCTACGACCCGACCTTCGCGTACGAGGTGGTGACCATCGTCCAGCACGGCATGCAGCGCATGCTGGCCGAACAGCAGGACGAGTATTTCTACCTGACCCTGATGAACGAGAACTACGCGCATCCGGACATGCCCGAGGGCAGCGCGGAAGGGATCATCAAGGGCATGTACCTGCTGCAGGACGGGGGCAAGCCGAAGAAGGGCGAGCTTCGGGTGCAACTGCTCGGCAGCGGCACGATCCTGCGCGAGGTGATCGCGGCCGCGGACCTGCTCGACAAGGAGTTCGGGATCAAGGCCGACATCTGGTCCTGCCCGAGCTTCACCGAACTGGCGCGCGACGGCGTCGACGCCGAGCGCTGGAACCGGATGCATCCGGAGGCGAAGTCGCCGCGCACCGCGTGGATCACGCAGCAGTTGCAGGGCCGCCAGGGCCCGGCGATCGCCGCGACCGATTACGTGCGCACTTTCGCCAACCAGGTGCGCGAGTTCGTGCCGATGCGCTACAGCGTGCTCGGCACCGATGGCTACGGCCGCAGCGACACGCGCACCAACCTGCGCCGGCATTTCGAGGTCGATCGCTTCCATGTCGCCCACGCCGCCGTCGCCGCGCTGGCAGCGGACGGCAAGCTCACGCCCAAGGACGTGGCGCGCGCGATCAAGCTGTTCGGCATCGATGCGGAGAAGCCGAATCCGCTGCATGTGTGACGCTTACTCTCTCCCCTTGTGGGAGAGGGTGCCGAAGGCGGGAGAGGGGCACGAAAAGGCGGCCGTTGGCCGCCATTTTAGTTCGCAAGGCTTTGAACAAGGTCTTCTAGCGGGTCCGACTCTTGGCGATATCGCTTCTCGAATATTTTGTTGCGATGAAACTCCAAATAGGCCTGTTGATCAGAATTGAATTTTCCGCAATTCCTACCTTCGCGAAGGTTAATGCCAATCTTTGTTCTGACAGTTTTAGGCAAGTCGCCTGCAACGCAGAGTCTTCCGCTTTCTTCGAATGTAACCCAGCCTTTATCAAACAATAGGTCAGCATGGGGCGTCAGAAGTAGACCATTATTTCCATCCGTTCTTTCGTTACCAGTTTCGCAAATAGCCCACGGCTTAATGTGACTCGCGCGCAGAAACCGTAAATCCATAATGCTCGTTAAACGACATTTCTTCTCCACGGCAATTAGCCGGCGCCTGAATAATTCTTGTTTTGTTCTAACTGCGCTTAGCTTTAATGCTGTGGTGCTTCCCAGCGCCATCTCAACAGGGTGCTGGTATCCGACTTTGTTCGGCTGCAAGAACGAATCTCTTGAAAGAGGTTGCAGGCGAAATACGATCGCGTCTCTGTTGGGTCCGCGCGTTGCCGGGGTGTCAGGACGCACATAGGATCCGAGACAAATAAATTCACCGTCGAATCTGCATGGTTGGCCATGGCCTAAAGATTTGAAAACAAGTAACCGTTTTCCCTCATTCACATGCTGGCTGATAGCGCGGTTGCCACTTGTCATCTTCATATCTCCGGATTGCCCTTCTCCGAAGTAGTTGAAGACACCGTCTTCTTCATTCCAGAAGTCGTCATAGCCGTGTGATCTACCCGCTTCCCCCGTGAAAATGATCACGAATGGCTTATCCACGGGTGTCGAAATTCCGCCCTGCTGCTGACCTCCGAGAACGCCATGAATCTCGCTCCGACGGTGGTAAAGCGCGCCGACGTCAAAAGGCAGATCTGTTGCGGGCAGGAGACGCTCCATAGTGGCCAGGATATGCAGTCTCGGTTAGTTTGGTAAGTAGCTCGAAGTCCGAAATCTTAATGCCCACCCTCACCGCCTCCTGCCACTGCCAACGCCTGCAACTGGCGCTGCACGGCGCGCTCGACCCCGCCGCCACCGCTCCGCGGGCCTGCGACTGCAGCTTCTGCCAGGCGCATGGCGCGGCATGGATCTCCGACCCCGACGGCGAGCTGGTCGTCACCGCCGCCGATGCCGAAGCGCTCGGCCGCTATCGGCAGGGATCGGAATCGGCGGAGTTCCTGTTCTGCCGCCACTGCGGCGTGCTGGTCGCGGTGGTGTTCGCAACGGGCAATGGCCTGCGCGGCGCGGTAAACGTGCGCTGCCTCGCGCGGGCAGCTGAATTCGCGCAGACGCAGACCGTGTCACCGCAACAGCTGCCGGCGGAACAACGGCGCGAGCGCTGGCGGACGTTGTGGACGCCGGTGCGAATCGAGATCGGACAGTAGGCACAACGGGAGCTCGCGACGTGGGCGACGATTCGGATTTCACCGTCCAGACCCTGCTCGCCACGCCGCTGATCGAAGTGCGCGACGTGGTCTGCGCCGGCACCTGCCGGCACAAGGGCGAGGTCGAGCGCGCGGACCGCATGCACCTGGTGTTCCCGTATCGCGGCACCTACGTGCGCCACGTCGGCGACGACGAAGTGGTGGCCGACGCCAGCCAGGTGCTGTTCTTCCACGCAGGCGAGGACTACCAGGTCAGCCATCCGAACCCGGGCGGCGATGCCAGCCTCGCGCTGACCGTCGACGAGGCGCTGCTGCGCGAGGTCGCGCCGCCGGACCTAGTGCGCGAGGGCGAGCCGCTGCGCTTCCGCGAGCCGCGATTGCGGATCGACCCGCGCGCGCAGGTCCTCGTGGCGCTGTTGCGGCACGCGTTGCGCGAAGGGATCGCCGAACCGCTGGAAGGCGAGAGCCTCGCGCTGACACTGGTGCATCGCGCGCTGGCGCCGCGGACCACGCATGCCGCGGCCTCCAGCCACGGCCGCCAGCGGTTGGTCGATCGCGCCAAGCTGGTGCTGGCGCGCGACCTGTCGCGCCGCTGGACGCTGGCGGAAGTCGCAGCGGAAGTCGGCGTCTCCGCGGTCTACCTGACCCAGAGCTTCCAGCAGGTCGAGGGCGTGCCGCTGTACCGCTACCAGTTGCGGCTGCGGCTGGCGCGCGCGCTGGACCTGCTGGGCGATTTCGACGACCTCACCGCGCTCGGGCTGCACCTGGGCTTTTCCAGCCACAGCCATTTCACCGCTGCGTTCCAGCAGGCCTACGGGCGCACCCCGAGCGAGTTCCGGCAGGCGGCCCTGCATCGCTGATCGCTAAACTTTTCGACAGCGGCGCGCGGGCGCGATCGGGCCTACTGTGCCTGCCCGATGACGGGCGATCGGAGAGCACGACCATGAGCGAGAAGACCTGCGCCGCTTGCGACTATCCGCTGGACGAGAACGCCATTTCGGTGCGCGTCGGCGGCAAGACGGTGGAAGCCTGCTGCGAGGAATGCGCGACCAAGCTGAAAGAAGCGCACGCATCCGCGACCGCGTCGCAACACGGCTCGGCGCGCGCGTGATGGTGCACGCCACGCCGCCGTTGGACAGTGTCATGCAGAAGGAGCGTGCCCGTGCCTTCCACGCCTTGCACGTGCGCGGCGAACCGCTGGTGCTGTTCAACGCCTGGGACGCCGGCAGCGCGCGCACGATGGCCGCTGCCGGCGCCAGCGCGATCGCGACCGGCAGCTGGTCGGTCGCGGCCGCGAACGGCTTCGACGACGGCGAGCAGCTTCCGTTTTCGTTCGCGCTCGGCAACCTGCGGCGGATCGTCGCGGCGGTGTCGCTGCCGGTGACGGTCGACCTGGAAAGCGGCTATGGCGCGACGCCCGCGGAGGTCGGCGCCACCATCGCCGCCGCGCTGGGCGCGGGTGCGGTCGGTTGCAACCTCGAGGACAGCACTCCCGCCGATGGCTCGTTGCGCGATGTCGACGCGCAGGTGGCGCGCCTGCTTGCGGCACGCAACGCCGCCGATGCGGCAGGCGTCGACATGTTCATCAACGCGCGCACCGATGTGTTCTTCCAGAAACCCGCGGCGGAGCACGACGCGACGATGGTGGATGCCGCGCTGGAACGGGCCCGGGCCTACGCGGACGCAGGCGCGAGCGGGCTGTTCGTGCCCGGCGTGGTCGCGGAAAACCTGATCGTGCGGATCGCGGATGACTCGCCGCTGCCGGTCAACGTCATGGCCATGCCCGGCATGCCAAGTCGCCAGCGCCTCGCCGAACTTGGGGCCGCGCGCATCAGCCACGGTCCGGGTCCGTATCGCGGCGCAATGCAGTGGCTGGCTGACGCCGCGAAGGCGGCGATGGGCTGACGCCATCGCGATCAGTCGCGGCGCTTGTCGTACCACAGCGCCAGTGCGTCGCGGTCGCGGAGGATGCGGCGGCCGCGCAGGGCGAAGCGCCACAGCAGGTGCAGGTGGTCGCGGGCGCCGAAGGTACGCAGCTTGCGTTCCGAGGTGCGCACCGACTCGCGCAGGATCACGAAGCGCCCCTGCCGCGCCAGCGCGCGGCTGATCGCCACGTCCTCGCCCGCGAACCAGGTTTCGTCGAAGCCGCCCGCGGCCTCGAACGCGCTACGCGTGCAGAAGATGAAGCAGCCCGGGGCTATGCCGGTCTGCCGGAACGCGCGCTTCACCAGCGCCACCAGCACGCGTTCGTGCGGCGCCATCGCGCCGATGAAGGCCACGCCCGCGCCACCACCGGCCGCGCCGGCCGCGAGCGCGGCCATTGCCGCGCGCAGCACGGGCGCATCGACCAGGGTGTCGGCATCGACGAATACCAGCCAGGGATGCGAAGTCGCGCCCGCGCCGGCATTGCGGGTCGCGGCGATGTGGCGGTGCTCGACCCGCAGCACGCGCGCGCCGTGCATCCGCGCGAGGTCGCCGGTCGCGTCGGTCGAGGCATCGTCCACCACCAGCACTTCGCGCTCCAGCCCGAGCGCATCGGCCGCTGCGTTCAAGGCATCCAGCGTCGCGCCGAGCAGGCGCGCCTCGTCGTGCGCGGGGACGATGAAGGACATGGAAGGCGGCATGCGCGGGATTATGGAGCGGTCCCGGGTCGCGGCCGCGGCAAATCCTCGCCGGACACGGCGTGATGATCCGCACGGGTCGGCCCGGCGAACGCGGTCGCTGCGATGCGGAACGCCCATGCGCGCGCGGCGGTTACACTCGATCCACACATCGATCGGGGGAAATCGCATGCTGCTCCGCCATGCCGTGCTGGCCACGGGATTGTCGTTCGCCATCGCCGCCGCCGCCGTCGCCCAAGCTGCGGCACCGTCCACCCCGGCCTCGCCGCCGCAGGCCATCGTGCTCAAGGCCGCGCATCTGTTCGATGGCCGCAGCGGTCGCCTCGAGTCGCCCGGCATGCTGGTGGTGCAGGGGCAGAAGATCGTCGGCGTCGGCACGAACGCGTCGATCCCGGCCGGCGCCAGGGTCGTCGACCTCGGCGACGCCACGCTGTTGCCGGGGTTCATCGATGCGCACGTGCACATCGCCGACGACCACGACGACGACTGGGCCGCCGGCATCTACGAGGGCATGTTGCGGTTCCCGGCCGAACAGGCGTTCCATGCGGCCCACAACGCCAAGGTAACGCTGGAAGCGGGCTTCACCACGGTGCGCGTGGTCGGCGCGCCGGATTTCGTGGACGTGGCGCTGCGCAACGCGATCGGCGAAGGGCTGGCGGAAGGGCCGCGCATGCTGGTGGCGGGCCATGCGATCGGTTCCACCGGCGGGCATTGCGACAGCTCGCCGTACCCGACCGACCGCGTGGTGCCGGCCGGGCCGATGCAGGGCGTGTGCAACGGCGCGGAGGAATGCCGGCTGGCCACGCGCGACCAGATGAAATACGGCGCCGACGTGATCAAGATCTGCGCGTCCGGCGGCGTGTTGTCCGAATCCGACCCGGTGGACGTCCCGCAGCTCACGCCGGAGGAACTGTCGGCGATCATCGGCGAGGCGCATCGCTGGGGCCGCAAGGTCGCGGCGCACGCGCATGGCGACACCGCGGCGCGCCTGGCTGTGGAGGCCGGCGTGGATTCGATCGAGCATGGCAGCTTCCTGCAGCCGGCCACCCTCGAGCTGATGAAGGCCAGGGGCGTGTACCTGGTGCCCACGCGCATGACCCAGCTGTGGGTCGAGGCCAAGGCCGACACCTATCCGCCGAAGATCGGCGCCAAGGCGCGGGCGGCGTACAACGCGCACGGCACGATGATGCACAACGCGATGCGGATCGGCGTGCCGATCGCCTTCGGCACCGATGCCGCGGTGTTCCCGCACGGCCTCAACGCGCAGGAGTTCGGCGACTACGTCGAACTCGGCATGGCGCCCGCGACGGCGCTGATGACCAGCAGCCAGGGCGCGGCGAAACTGCTCGGCGTCGACCAGGACACCGGCACGCTCGAGGCCGGCAAGTTCGCCGACGTGGTGGCCGTGCCCGGCGACGTGCTGCAGGACATCCATGCCACCGAGCATCCGCTGCTGGTGATGAAGCAGGGTGCGCTGGTGCGCGGCGGGGATTGAATCCGCGCACGCAGGCGCGTCGTCATCTAGTGGAAATCGCGCGAGGCCGCCGGCAGGTCGCCCAGCAGGTGGCTGAGGTCGCGGAGGTCGCCGGCGATCAGGTGCTGCACGCCGTCCACGGTTTCCCAGCGCCCGCGCACCGCCAGCAGCCGCGATTGCAGCAGGGCCTTGCGATGGCGGGTTGCGAGGTGCGGCCAGACGATCACGTTCACCATCCCGTGTTCGTCCTCGAGGGTGACGAAGATCGTGCCCTTGGCGGTGGCCGGTCGCTGCCGTTGCGTGACCAGCCCGGCCACGCGGGCGCCGCTGCCGTGCGGGCGTTGCCGCAACTCGCGCGAAGCCAGCAGCCGGCGTTTTTCCAGCGCCGGCCGCAACAACGCCAGGGGATGCGTGCCCAGGGTCAGGCCGGTGCTGCGGTAATCGGCGAGCAACGCTTCGCCGGGGCGCGGGGCGGGTAGCGCCACCTCGCGTTCGCGCGGACTGCCGGCCAGCAGCGGGCGCCGCGGTTCGACCCCCGCGACCTGCCAGCGCGCGGCGTTGCGATGCCCCGCCAGCGCATCCAGCGCGCCGGCATCGGCGAGCGCAACGCGCGCCTTCGCATCCAGGCCCGCGCGCAGGCAGAGGTCGGCGACATCGGCGAACGGCCGTCGTGAGCGCGCGGCCACCACGGCTTCGCCCGCGGCTTGCGCGAGCCCGTTCACCTGCCGCAACCCCAGCCGCAGCGCGGGTTGCGCGTCCGCCGCGTGGCCCTCGTCGTCTTCCAGCGTGCAATCCCAGTCGCTGCGGGTGGCGTCGATCGCGCGCACGTCGATGCCGATGCGATCCGCGTGCCCGCGGCGCGCGTCCTGCACGATCTGGCTGGGCGAATAGAAACCCATCGGCTGCGCATTGAGCAGGGCGCAGGCGAAGGCCGCGGGCTGGTGCCGCTTCAGCCACGCGCTGACGTACACCAGCTTGGCGAACGAGGCGGCATGGCTTTGCGGGAAGCCGTAGGAACCGAAGCCCTTGATCTGCTCGAAGATCTGGTCGATGAATGCGCTCGAATACCCCTTGGCTTCCATCAGTTCGCGGATCCGCACCCGATGCGGTTCCATGCCGCCGCCGCTGCGCCAGGCCGCCATCGAGCGCCGCAGGTGGTCGGCTTCCTCCGGCGTGTAGCCGGCGTGGATCACCAGTTCCATCACCTGTTCCTGGAACAGCGGGATGCCGAGCGTGTTGCCGAGGATCGCGCGCACGCCCTCGTTCGGGAACTCGACCGCTTCCTTGCCCATGCGCCGGCGCAGGTACGGATGCACCATGCCGCCCTGGATCGGGCCCGGGCGCACGATCGCCACCTGCACCACGAGGTCGTGGAAACACGCGGGCTTCAGCCGCGGCAGCATGCTCATCTGCGCGCGCGATTCCACCTGGAACACGCCCACGCTGTCGGCCGCCTGTAGCATCGCGTAGGTCGGCTTGTCGTCCGGCGGGATGCGGGCGATGTCCAATGCGATGCCGCGGTGCCGCTGCACCAGGGCGATCGCCTTGCGGATGCAGGTCAGCATGCCCAGCGCGAGGCAATCGACCTTGAGCATGCGCATGGTCTCGAGGTCGTCCTTGTCCCACTGGATGATCGTGCGCTCGGGCATCGCCGCGTTCTCGACCGGCACCACGGTCGACAGCGGCGCATCGCTGATCACGAAGCCGCCGACGTGCTGCGACAGGTGGCGCGGCTTGCCCTCCAGCATTTCCGCCAGCGCCAGCACCTTGGCGAGCAGCGGGTTGGCCGGGTCGAAGCCGGCTTCGCGCAGGCGCTGCTCCATCGGCGTGCCGCCATTGCCCCAGCCGAAGCACTCCGCCAGCAGGCCGAGCTGGTCGTCCGGCAGGCCGAACGCGCGGCCGACGTCGCGGACCGCGCTCTTGCCGCGGTAGCGGACCACGGTCGCGGCCAGCGCGGCGCGTTCGCGGCCGTACTTGGCGTACACGTACTGCAGCACTTCCTCGCGGCGTTCGTGTTCGAAGTCGACGTCGATGTCCGGCGGCTCGTCGCGCGCCTTCGACAGGAAGCGCGCGATCAGCAGCCGCGTCTCCGCCGGGTTCACCGCAGTGATGCCGAGCGCGAAGCACACCGCGGAATTGGCCGAGGAACCGCGTCCCTGGCACAGGATCTCCTTCTCCCGCGCGAACCGCACGATATCCTGCACGGTCAGGAAGAAGGCTTCGTACTTCAGCTCGGCGATGAGCGCCAGTTCCTGCTCGATCTGCGCAAGCACACCCTGCGGAACGCCTTCGGGCCAGCGCGTGCGCATGCCGGCCTCGGTCAGCGCGCGCAGCCAGCTGGCCGGCGTATGCCCTTCGGGCACGAGTTCGCCCGGGTAGTCGTATTTGGCTTGCATCAGGTCGAACGTGCAACGCCGCGCCAATGCCGCCGCGGCTTCCATCAGCGACGGCGTGGCGATGTTGGCCAACGCGCGGCGCGTGCGCAGGTGGCGCTCGCCGTTGCGGAACAGGTGCGCGCCGGCGTCCGCCAGCGTGGTGCCGTGGCGGATCGCGGTCATCGTGTCCTGCAGCACGCGCCGGCGGCGCACGTCCATGTGCGCGTCGCCGCTGGCCAGCGCCGGCATGTCCAGCGTTTCGGCCAGCGCGAGCAGCTGCCGCAGCCGCGCGGCGTCGTCGCCCTCGCGGTGCAGTTCCACCGCCAGGTGCGCGCGCCGTCCGAACAGCGACTGCAGCCAGCGCCCTTGGGACGCATCCGGCATGGCGCCCGGCAGCCACAGCGCGAACAGGCCGCAGCGTTCGGCACCGACCTCCGCGAGCACGCGTTCCACGTCCGCGCGCGCCAACGCATAGCGTCCCTTGCCGGCGGCGCGGCGGCCCGCGGTGATGAGTTCGCACAGCCGGGTGTAGCCGGCGCGATCCTCCACCAGCAGCACGCACTTCAGGCCGCAGGCGAACGCGAACTCGCTGCCGACGACCAACCGCAGCCCGCTGGCCTGCGCGGCTTCCCACGCGCGGACGATGCCGGCGAGCGAACATTCGTCGGTGATCGCCAGCGCCTCGTAACCGCATTCGGCCGCGCGCCGGAACAGTTCTTCCGCGCTGGAGGCGCCGCGCAGGAAACTGAAGTCGGACAGGCAGTGCAATTCCGCATACGCCGGCAGTTCGTCCTCGTCTCCGCTGTCGTTGGCGGCGCGCGCCGCGAGCCGCCGCGCGACCTGCAACGCGCGCGGCATGCGGCTGCCGGGGGTCTCGCGATCCACGCCATCGACGGCATCGTCCCAGCTCATGCGAACCAGCCGTGCAGCATCCAGCCGTCCTGTTCGCCCGGCGGCGCGAACGCCCACGCGCGCTGGCCGCGTGCGTTTTCCAGGACGTAGTAGTCGCGGCGCGCGTCGCCGCCGTCCCACCAGCCGCTTTCCAGCCGCTCCGGGCCGGCCACGATGCGCGCACCGACATCGCGCAAGGGCAGCGGGCGCGGCAACAGCCAGGTCGGGCGCGGCGGTCGCGGCGGCGCCGGGTCGACGCGGTTCGCTTCGCCCTGCACGCGTCGCCACGCGCGTTCCGGCCGCGGATCGCCGGTCGGCGCGATCGCATGCACCGCATCCTCGCCCAGTCGCGCGCGCAGGCGTTCGCGCAGTTGCGGCCACGGCATCGCCTGCTGCAGGCGTTGCTCGAACAGGTCGTGGCTGGCCGGCACGAACGGCGGCAGCTCGCGCGCCAGCAGGCGCAGCGCGACCACCGGTTTCGGGATCGCGACGCGTTCGAGCCGGCTGCGCAGCACGTCGAACAGCAGGCCGGGTTCGCGCTCGGCGGCGAGCAGGCCGATGTCGAGGTCGGTGCGCGCCCGGTGTTCGTGTTCCAGCTGCAACTGGAAGCGTTGCACGCCGCCATCGCGGATCGACAGCAGCGTGCACAGGTCGCCGATCAACCTGCGCAGCGGGAACAGCAGCGGCAGGTGGCTTTCCACCTCGTGCCCGAGTTCGATCCGGGCATCGAAACGGTCCGGCGGCGCGTACAGGGCCAGCGGATCGTCGGCCTCGCCGTACAGGCGGTCGATCGCCTGCGCGAGTTCGTCGCCGAAGCGCCGGCGCAGTCCGTCGCGCGGCAGGCCGCGCAAGCCGCCCAGGTCGCGGATGCCCATCCGCTGCAGGCGTTCGCCGGCGTTGCCCGGCAGTTGCGCATGGCGCACCGGCACCCTGTCCAGCGCGGTGCGCATCGCCGCCGGATGGTCCACGGCGAAGCCATCGCGCAGGCCGGCGAACACGCGCGCGGCGCGCGCGGTCGGCGCCATCGCGATGCGGTGGGCGAAGCCGAGCGCGTGCAGTTCCTCGCGCAGGCGCGCTTCGATCCGCGGCCACGGCCCCAGCAGGCGGAAGCTGGCGCGCACCTCGAGCACGATGCAGCCGGGCCACTGCGCGCTGACCAGCGAACTATGGCGATAGGCCCATGCCGCGAGGAAACGTTGCCAGCGCGTTTCCGCGACCGGATCGTGCCGGACCATCTCGAAGCGCGGCAGCAGCGCATGCGCCGCGACCAGCCGCATGCCCGCGCGCAGGCCGGCCGCGGCGGCCGCATCGTTCACCGCATGCAGGTGCCGCAGTTGCGCGGGACCGTCGACCAGCGCCAGCGGCGCGTCGCGATCGGGGCTGCGGCGGAGGACGGCGTCCAGCGCCAGTCGCGGCAGCACGATGCAGGCCCACAACATGCGCGCGGCTCAATGGCGCGCCAGCGCGAACGTGCGCGCCGGTGCCGGGCCGCCGCGGCATTTGCGCACGCGCCAGGCGTCGCCTTCGCAGCGTTCCAGGCGCAATGCGGCCGGCGAAGGATTGCCGGCATGCCTGCGGTCGCGCAGGGCGAAGCCGAGGCAGTCGCCGCTGCCGGCGGCGACCTGCAGGCGGCGCAGCGCGCGCGCATCCGCCTGCACGGGCCAGCCCAGCACCGCGCCGCAGGCACCGCTGCGCAGGCACTGTTCGAAGGCCCACAAGGCGTCGCGCGGCGCGGCATCGACCACGCTCAGTGCCTGCAGCGCGATGCCGGCGCTTTGCCAGGCCGGTGCGTAGGGCAGGTAGGGCGGTGCTATCACCACCACCCGGGTGCCGGCCCCGGTCAGCCGCGCCAGCGTCGGCAGCAGCAGCGCCAGTTCGCCCACGCCGTCGGCCGGCAACAGCAATTCGGTCAGCGCGCCACGCGGCCAGCCGCCCTGCGGCAACAGCGCATCCAGCCCGGCATGGCCGGTCGGCTCGCCGGTCGCGCCAGTGGCGGTGCTGCGACCCGCCTGCCATAGCGTGCGGTTGGCCAGCAACTGGTCGAGCGATGCGGCTGCGCCCATCTCAGCCCCTGCGCACGAGGCCGCAGTACACGCCTTCGATGGCGAAATCCTGGCCGCGGTGGATCTCGATCGGCGCGTGCTCCGGATTGCGCGGCAGCAGGCGCAGGCGCCGGGCAGTGCGCTGCAGGCGCTTGATCGTCAGCTCGCCATCGATGCGCGCGACCACGGTCTGGCCATCGCGGGCGTCGCTGCTGCGCTTCACCCCGACCAGGTCGCCGTCGAGGATGCCGTCGTCGCGCATCGAATCGCCCTGCACCTTGAGCAGGTAGTCGGGCGCGGGCGAGAACAGCTTGCGGTCCAGCCACAGGCGCTGGTGCAGGCCGATGTCGGCGCCGATCGGCGTCCCGGCCGCGACCCGCCCCAGGACCGCCAGCGGCAACAACTCCGCGCGTGCTCCGG
>Ga0209023_10006431_pt1 | contig 12385 bp, 11 predicted proteins | sample LakOneMetagenome_FD_187468 | JGI IMG/M metagenome (GOLD analysis project Ga0209023, IMG submission 187468) | Freshwater and sediment microbial communities from Lake Erie, Canada (SPAdes) (version 2) | ecosystem: Environmental > Aquatic > Freshwater > Lentic | place: Lake Erie, Canada... | reverse complement strand
GGCCGACAGCATAGATGGCGGCGACGGCGATGACTCGCTTCTGGGCGGGACCGGCACCTTCAACGACACGATCCTTGGCGGGCTTGGGAACGACACGCTGAGGGGCGATGACGGAAGTGACTCGCTTTTTGGCGGGGCGGGCAATGACTCGATCGACGGTGGCACCGGCAACGACACGATCGATGCAGGGTCGGAGAATGACTCCGTCGATGGTGGCAGCGGCGATGATTCCATCCTTGGTGGTGCCGGAGCGGATACGCTTCTGGGCAACACCGGCAACGACTTCATCGATGGCGGCACCGAGGCCGACAGCATCGATGGCGGGGATGGCAATGACTCGCTCCTGGGCGGCACCGGGACGTTCAATGATACGATCCTTGGCGGCCTCGGCAACGACACGCTCCGTGGTGACGATGGCAATGACTCGCTCTTTGGCGGAGCAGGCAACGACAGCATTGATGGTGGCACCGGCAACGACACCATCGATGCGGGCACCGAGAACGATTCGATCGATGGCGGAAGCGGCAACGATTCCATCCTCGGCGGCACCGGTGACGACACACTGCTGGGCAATGTCGGTGACGACACGATCTGGGCGGGCGACGGTAACGACCAGCTCTTTGGCGGCGATGGCAATGACTCGCTCTCCGGCGAGATCGGCAACGACACGATCGACGGCGGTATCGGCAATGACGTTCTGTCGGGTGCGGACGGCGATGACAGCCTGTCGGGCGGCACCGGCAATGACACGATCAACGGCGGCATCGGCAACGACCAGATCTTCGGCGGTGACGGCAATGACAGCCTTGATGGCGGCTCGGGCAACGACACGATCGATGGCGGTATCGGCGATGACACGATCCTCGCGGGCAGCGGCAACGATGTCATCACTGGCGGCGACGGCAACGACCTGATCGACGCCTCGGTCGGCGACGACCAGATATTCGGCGGCCTTGGCAACGACACGATCGACGGCGGCACCGGCAACGATATCTTCGATGGCGGCGCTGGCGCTGACCAGATGACGGGTGGCGGCAACAACGACATCTTCCTTAACCTGAGCGCCGGCGATGTCGTCGATGGCTCGGAAGATGTCGGCAACACCGACATCGACACGCTCGACCTCAGAAGCTGGGGCAAGGCGCTCACCAATATCATCTACGATCCGCTGAACCCCGAGAACGGCACCGTCCAGTTCCTCAACAATCTCGGGCAGATCATCGGCACGATGACCTTCTCCAACATCGAGAATGTCATCCCCTGCTTCACCCCCGGCACGCTGGTCGAAACCGACCGCGGCCCGCGTCCGGTCGAGAGCCTGCGCGAGGGTGACCGGGTGCTGACGCGCGACAGCGGTTACCGACCGGTCATGTGGACAGGGCGGCGCGACCTTGGGCTTGCCGAACAGATCGTGCGGCCCGAACTGACGCCGGTGCTGATCGCCAAGGACGCCATCGCCTCCGGTGTGCCCGCCCGTGACATGCTGGTCTCGCCGCAGCACCGGATGTTGCTGACAAGCGCGCGCGCCGAGCTGATCGCGGGCGAAACCGAAGTGCTGGCAGCGGCAATCCACCTGACCACCTGCCCAGGCATCCGGCGCCTGGGTCCGGTGGCGCCGGTGAGTTACGTTCATATCCTCTTCGAGGACCACGAGATCATCCGCGCCGACGGCGCCTGGAGCGAGAGCTTCCAGCCCGGACAAGCCACCCTCGACGCCCTCGCGGCCCCCACCCGTGCCGAGATACTTACCCTGTTCCCAACCCTCGCCACCCGCGAGGGGCAGGCCAGCTATCAGGCCGCACGCCTCTCGCTCAGGAAGCATGAGGCAAGGGCAGTGGTCGGACGGTAGCGCGATAGCCTGTTGCTCTGACCGGATCGGGGCGTCTAGAGTTTGCTCAACTTAAAGAGGTTCTGTCCATGCTGAGATGGATCGTGCGACTGCTGGCCTTGGCGATCGTTCTTGGTATCGCGGGGGTTTTGCTGCTTGGGCCCGGCATGGTCGAGAAGGGGCAAAACCGCGTGACCGCGCACGCGCCGTGGCCAGTGTCAGAAGCCGCGCGCGCCATGCATGAAAGGCTGATCATTGGTGATTGGCATGCCGATCCGCTGCTTTGGGGACGCGACCTGACCAAACGCTCGACCCGCGGCCAGATGGACTTGCCGCGGCTGATCGAGGGCAATGTGGCCTTGCAGGTGTTCACCACGGTCACGAAGAGTCCGTCCGGACTGAACTACGACAAGAACTCGGCCGCAAGCCGGGACGACATTACGCTGTTGTCCATCGTGCAGATGCGGCCATTCCGGAGTTGGTTTAACCTGACGGAACGGGCGCTGGTGCAAGCGGCAGCATTGCAGAAGGCCGCCGACAAGGCACCTGACATGTTGCGCATCATCCGCAACCAAGCCGACCTCACCGCCCTTCTTGCGGCGCGCGAGGACGGAGCGAAAACCGTGGGTGGCATCCTTGGGGCAGAGGGTGGCCATGCACTGTCGGGCGATATCGCCAACCTGGACCGGCTCTACGACGCCGGGTTCCGACTGATGGGGCTGACCCATTTCTTTGACAACGAGCTTGGCGCGTCATTGCATGGCGAGGCAGGAGCGGACAGCGGCCTGACTGATTTCGGGCGGGCAGTCGTGCTGAAGATGGTCGAAAAGCACATGATCATCGATCTGGCCCATGCCTCGCCGCAGGTGGTGCGGGAGACGCTTGCGATGGTGGAAGTGCCGGTGGTGGTCAGCCACACCGGCATCTACAGCCAGTGCCAGCATCACCGGAACATTCCTGACGACCTGATCAAGACGATTGCCGACCGGGGCGGCATGATCGGGATCGGCTTCTGGGACGAGGTCACTTGCGACGCAACGCCGAAAGGCATCGCCGCCTCGATTGTCGCGGCGATCCGGCTGGCGGGCGAGGACCATGTTGCGCTCGGATCGGACTTTGACGGTGCAGTAGAGACGACGTTCGATGTGTCGGAATTGCCCGCCCTGACGCAGGCGCTGATTGACGCGGGCCTTGACGAGCCCGTGATCGCCAAGGTCATGGGCGGCAACATGGTGCGCTTTCTCGGGCAGACATTGCCCGAAAACTGAGACTCAGAACGGCATCTCGCCTGTGAAGACCATGTCGATCATCTTCTGAGTTCCCCTGGCATCTTCAAGGGTCCATGCGAACGGCACGCCCTCCTGGATTGAACGGCCAAAGGCTTCGACTTGTGCCCGGTATTGCCGCGCGCCGGGGAAACGCTCGATGTGATCGGCCTTGCCGGGGCGGAGCATGTGCAACTGAGCCTCGGCGAAGAGACCGGCATTGAACGGGCCGGTCATCTTGATCAGCCCGCTTTCGCCTTGGAATACAACCTCTTGCCGTGGCGGAAGTCGCATGGAGGTCATGGCGCCGTAGGTGAAGCGGCCCCCTGCCCTTTCCATGTCGCCCCAGACCTGCGCGAACACGTCTACACCGTTCTCACGGCGGATGCGCGAGCGCAGGGCGACAGGTTCGGCGCATGTCACCCAACGAACCGAGCCATAGGCATAGACCCCAATGTCTGGGATCGAGCCGCCGCCAGTCTCGGGACGGTTGCGGATATTGCCGACCTCAGTGCGGTTGTCATAGCTGAACGCGGCGTCGGCATGGAGGATGCGGCCGATGGCACCCTCTTGCACCAGTTCGCGGGCGCGTTGCCATTGGGGGTGATGCACGATCATGTAGGCCTCGGTCACCAGCTTGCCCGACGCATCGCGCGCCTTGATCAGACTGTCGATCTCAGCCGCCTTCATGGCGATCGGCTTTTCAGTCAGGACATGTTTGCCTGCCTGCACCGCTTTCAGGGTCCATTCGACGTGAAGATGGTTCGGGAGCGGAATGTAGACAGCGTCAATCGCCGGGTCGGCAAGAAGCGCGTCGTAAGAGGAATGGATGCGAAGATCGGGGCAGAAGGCCTTGAACGGCTCGGCCTTGGCTGGGTCAGAGGTGCCAAGTGCGGCAAAGCGCGCGCCATCTGCCTCGTGGATCGCCCGAGCCATGTGGTTGAGCGCGAAATTCGCCGCCCCCATTACACCCCAATTCACGACTTTCATGGCTGCTCCCTCCCGACAAATCGCTGTTAACGCTATCGGAAGTCGCCGCAGGGTGCAACGCAGGTCAGGAGAGGCTGTCTTTCTTGAAGACCATGAAGTTCATCATGCCGATTGGCGGGAACGACTTGTCCACGACAAGCCGCAGGCTTGGGGCGCCAAGAACCCGGTCCTTCTCGAAATCCGAGTGCCAGCCAAGAATGTTCGGAAACTTCGCGCTGAACTTTTCGAGTTTGGCCAGCAGCCCCTTTTCCCGGGCAAAATGATTGACGATTACCACTTCGCCGCCGGGTTTGGTGACGCGGGCCATCTCGGCCACCACACGTTCGGGCTCCGGCACGACCGAGACGATGTGCATGGCGACGACCGTGTCGAACGTGTTGTCAGGAAAATCGAGCGTGCGCGCGTCCATCTGTTGCAGCGACTTCACATGTCCCAGTTTCAGGTCGCTCACCCGTGTGCGGGCCTTGGCCAGCATCTGTTCACTGAAGTCGATGCCCGTCACCGCAACATCGCCCGAATAGTGGCCAAGCGCCAGACCGGTACCGACGCCGACCTCAAGCACCTTGCCGCCGCGGCGGCTGATGTATTGCGCGGCGCGGCGGCGGCCTACGTTTGTCACCGCCCCGAAGGTGTGATCGTAGATCGGGGCCCAGCGCGCATAGGAAACGCGTACCGTGTCGATATCCATTCAGTCCTCCGCTTCGATCTGAGGGTGGCGGCTTGCCCGCCATGCAACGAGGATGGCCACAAGATAGCCGAGGTCAAATATGACCAGCGTCACCCAGGGGTAGATAGCCAAGGCCGCGACAGCCGTCGTGATCGCCACCAGTGCAAGGCGGGTATACTCGGCATAAATCGTTGTTTTCAAAGAAAATGTCGGAATGCGACTGATCATCAGGCCACCCACCAGGACCAGCCAGATCGCAACCGCAATAGGTGGCAATGGCGCGAGTGCCGGGAAGGCATGCATCACGAACAGTGGGGCAAGGGCCAAGAGCGCCCCGGCTGGTGACGGAACCCCGGTGAAGAACCGCTTGTCACCGCCAGCGTCAGACTTCACGCCAACGTTGAAGCGCGCAAGGCGCAACACGCAGCACATCGCATAGGCAAGCGCTGCCAGCCAACCGATCTGCGGCGCCGCTTCCAGAGCGCGGAAGTAAAGCACCATTGCCGGGGCGACACCGAAGTTGACGAAGTCCGCCAGCGAATCCAGTTCGGCCCCCAGAGGGCTCTCGCTGCCCAAGGCCCGCGCCATCCTGCCATCGACACCGTCGAGGACGCAGGCGAGGATGATCAGCGCGACTGCTGTGTCGAAGCCGCCAAACGCGGCCATGCGGATTGCGGTGACACCGGCGCAAATGGCACCAAGCGTGAGCGCGTTCGGCAGCAACTGGATCAGCGCAACTTCGCTACGCCGGGGTTTTGTCTGGCGGTTTGGCATCGTCAATCCCGACGCATGGAACGGGCGGGCTCCTGCCCGGCAAGATCAGCGATGATGCTTTCACCAGCAACCATCGTTTGCCCCAAAGTCACCAAGGGCTCGACGCCGTCGGGCAGATAGACATCGAGGCGCGAGCCAAAGCGGATCAGGCCGAAACGTTCGCCGGTGAGCAACAGCTTTCCCGGTTGTACGAAGCAGACAATGCGGCGAGCGACCAGCCCGGCGATCTGGACAACAGCGATTGCCCGTCCATCGCTCATGTCGATTCTGAGCGCGTTGCGTTCGTTCTCTTCGCTGGCCTTGTCGAGCGAAGCGTTGAAGAACTTGCCGGGGCGATAGACAATGGCACCGACGGTTCCTTCGACTGGGGCGCGGTTCACATGGCAGTTGAATACGTTCATGAACACGCTGACGCGCGTCAGCGGTTCAGGTCCGAAACCCAGTCCCTCTGGCGGCACCGCTGGCTCGATCAACGAGATAACGCCGTCAGCGGGGCTGACAAGCAAGCCATCACGCAACGGCACGCTGCGGACAGGATCGCGGAAGAAGTAATAGCACCAGACAGTCAGTCCCACGCCGATCCAGCCAAGTGGCTTGCAGATCAGGAAAAGGATCATTGTGATTGCCGCAAAGACCGCGACAAACTTCCGGCCTTCGGGATGCATCGGCGGCAAAAAGGTTTCCAGCATCGTCATTCAGGCACCCCTTCGCATCGGTTGCGCGTGTCCTAGCGTTACCCGCAACCGGACACAACCTCTGCCAGAAACAGAAACGACAATTTGAATTGCAAATACGACAAAACCGGCGAGGGACCGCCGGTTTTGATCTGGCAGCGCCCAAAGATCACGCAGGGATCAGCAAACCCTTTTCGCGTCCAAGCTCGCGCATCCGCGTCTGCAGCTTTTCAAATGCGCGGACCTCGATCTGACGAATCCGCTCGCGGCTCACCGAATATTGCTCGGACAGTTCTTCGAGCGTCACAGGCTCGTCTTGCAGGCGGCGCTGCATCAGGATGTCCTTCTCGCGATCATTCAGCGCATCCATGGCCTTCATCAGCAACGCCCGGCGTGCATCCAGCTCCTCGCTCTCGGCATAGGCGCTGGCCTGATCGGCGTCTTCGTCTTCGAGCCAATCCTGCCACTGCGACGTGCTGTCACCATCAGACCCGACCGTCGCATTGAGCGAGGCATCGCCGCCCGACAGGCGGCGGTTCATATCGATGACCTCCGTCTCGGTGACGTTCAGGTCGCGGGCAATCTGGGCGACATTTTCGGGCCGCAGGTCACCTTCTTCAAGGGCACCGATCTTGGACTTGGCCTTGCGCAGGTTGAAGAACAGCTTCTTCTGCGCCGAGGTGGTGCCGAGTTTAACCAGCGACCATGAACGCAGGATGTATTCCTGAATCGAGGCGCGGATCCACCACATCGCATAGGTTGCAAGCCGGAAGCCGCGCTCCGGATCGAAGCGCTTGACCGCCTGCATCAGACCCACGTTCGCTTCGGAAATCACTTCGGCCTGCGGCAGGCCGTAACCGCGATAGCCCATGGCGATCTTCGCAGCCAGTCGCAGGTGCGAGGTGACCATCTTGTGCGCGGCGCTGGAATCTTCGTGATCAACCCAGCGCTTTGCGAGCATATATTCCTCTTCCGGTTCCAGAAGCGGAAACTTGCGGATCTCTTGCAGATAGCGGTTCATGCCCTGTTCGGGGCTGGGTGCCGGAAGGTTGGTGTAACTTGCCATCTGCTCACATTCTCCATTCTTTGCCGGGTCCCTGTGACCTGACGACATCTTCGTCCCGGCAGAGGACTAACGTAAATCGCCCGCCCAAAGTTTCAAGCCGAATGACGCGATTGGGAAGTTTTGAAAGATTTCGGTCGGGAAACCCGCGTTCAGAGAACGGGTCCGAGCGTTGCAACGAGATTATTCAGAAGTCTTCTACGCCATGACCAGTTCTCAACCTCGTCGAGGGTAATCTCGATACTGCGGGCCATGTAGCTGTGCTGGCGATCACGAACGTCGCAGGTCAGCTCATCGTCATAGAAAAGCAGGTTGTTCTCAAAATTCAGCTCGAAACTGCGCCGGTCGAGATTGGCGGACCCCATGAAGCATAGCTGGCCGTCGACGGTCAGCGTTTTGGCATGTAACAGGCCCGGACCATGCTCCATGACGCGCACTCCTGCACGCAGGAGCTGCCGATAGAAGCTGTGACTGGCCAGCGCCACGAACCGTGAATCATTCTTGCGCGGGAAGATCATCGTCACCCTTACCCCGCGCAGCGCCGTGGAGCGGATCTGCTCCTGTACGGCGGTCGAGGGCACGAAATAGGGCGTTGTGATGATGACCTCATCCTGTGCCGAGGCCAAAACCTGATTGAACACATCCGGCACGGAATTGTGCGAAATGCCGGGGCCGGATCCCATCGCAATTGCCGCAAACCCGGATGGATAGGAGCGGACCGATCGATCAAGGATGGCGCTGATGTCTTCATTCGTATGGCTCATCCAGTCGGTGACGAATACCTGTTGCGTCTGCCATGTGACCGGACCGTCAAGGCGAAGCATGATATCGACCCAGGGCGCATACTTCTTCTTGATGAGAAAAGCCGGGTCCGCGCAATTCTGGCTGCCGCAATAGCTTGTCTGGCCGTCGATGACGATGATCTTGCGGTGGTTGCGGATGTCGATGCGCCCGAAGAGCAGGCGCAGAAGCGGAACCCTTGTGTCGAAGGCAACGCCAAGATGGACGCCCGCGCCCGCAAGTCGGGTCCAGTGAACGCTTCTGATCAAGAGCCGCGAGCCAAGCCCATCGACAAGACAACGGCAGGTCACTCCTCGACGGGCGGCGCGAACCAGAGCGTCAACGATGCGTGTGCCGTTACGGTCGGTGAGCCAGATGTAGAACAACAGATGCACATGGTCGCGGGCGGCATCTATGTCTTCCACCAGCGTATCGATCATCCTGTCTTCGCTCGCCATCAACTCGGCGCGGTTGCCATTGGTCACCTGAAACCGGTTGACTGCCGCCGCCCGAGCGAACGCGCCGCGCACCAGCGGGGGCAAGCCCTCAAGCCCGATTGTGTTGACCATATCGTCGAAGTCAGGTTTCGGCGGAACGACGGGCAATTGCTTCAGGACCGTCTGCATCCTCTCGAATGTCCGGCGTCCGAAACTGGTTTCACCCAGAAGGAAATACAGGAGCAGCCCGATACCCGGCAGGGCCAGGATGACCAGCATCCACGACACCCGTGAGGCCGGTTCGCGGTTTTCGCGGGTAATGGCCCGGAAGATCGTCAGGAACTGGACAGCATAGAGGAGGACAACGTCAAAGACAGCCCAGCCCATTCTGTCCCCCGTGTTGCGTGTTCCGAGCTTACGCCCGGTTTACCGTCTCAGGGAAGAGATGAGGCCTGCAAGGTCGCTCGGCAAGGGGCTTTCGAATTCAAGCTCTTCGCCCGTGACCGGATGGCGAAAGCCCAGCGTTGCCGCATGGAGCGCCTGGCGCGGGAAATTCGCTGCGGCCTCGGCACCCGCTTCGCCCACCGCTTTCGGCGAAAGCTTGCGCCGACCGCCATAGGTCTGATCGCCGATCAGGCCATGACCGGTATGGGCCATGTGGACGCGGATCTGATGGGTGCGCCCGGTTTCGAGCCAGCATTCGACAAGGCTCGCCACCGGCGGCGTCCCGAAGGATTCGAGTACGCGGATACGGGTGACGGCATGACGGCCGCCGTGGAACAACACCGCCTGGCGCTGGCGGTCGGTCTTGTGACGCGCAAGCTGCGTGGTGATCTTCAAAATACCACCGGATTCGAAACTGACCCCCTTGACCCCGTGCAGACGCGGATCGTTGGCCTCAGGCAGACCATTGACGACCGCGAGATAGCGGCGATTGACCGTGTGCTTTTCAAACTGCGCCGCAAGCCCATGATGCGCCCGGTCCGACTTGGCCACCACAAGAAGCCCGGTGGTATCCTTGTCGATCCGGTGAACGATGCCGGGCCGTTTCTCGCCACCCACACCCGAAAGCGTGTCGCCACAGTGATGCAGGAGCGCATTCACCAAAGTGCCGGAGTACGACCCCGGAGCCGGATGCACCACCATGCCGGCGGGCTTGTCGATGACGATCAGATCCTCATCCTCCCATATGACGGTCAGGGGGATGTCTTCAGCGACAGTATCCACATCCTCGGCAGGCCCGACAGCAATCTCATAGATATCGCCCTCGGCGACCTTGGCCTTTGCGTCGGCAACCGCGACGCCATCCTTGGTTATCGCGCCGTCTGCCAGAAGTTTCATCAGGCGCGACCGCGACAGGGCAGCATCTTCTGGCACAAAGCGCGCCAAGGCCTTATCAAGCCGGTCGGGGGGATTTTCCCCGATGGTGACTGACAGGAGAGAGCGGACGATGTCCGACATGAACGAAGCTCCGGCGCCAGCCGAAACGGCCCTGCCGCCCGATCTGCGCTTTCTGAAAATCCTGGTGACGACCCTTGCGGGCACGATGATCGTTGGTCTCATAATCATCATCGGCCTGATTGTCACCCGCTTCCCCGGAGCCATGTCCGCACGCCCTGCCCTGCCCGCTGGCATCTCGCTGCCTGATGGCGCAAAGGCCGAGGCGGTCACTATGGGGCGCGGCTGGATCGCCGTGGTGACCGACAAGGATGAAATCCTGATCCTTGACGCGAACGACGGCAGGCTGCGACAGCGTGTGACGATCGCACCCTGAGCCGGTGCAAAACATTGCCCATCGGGGTGCTTTGTCCCTTGCATTGCCCGGCCACGCTCGCTAAATGCCGCAGCAATGGACCCGTAGCTCAGCTGGATAGAGCATCAGACTACGAATCTGAGGGTCGGGCGTTCGAATCGCTCCGGGTCCGCCATACTTCCTTGCACTCACACAAACTCTTTGATTGCCGGATTGCTTGTCGTTATCCCAATTTTGAACGCCGCCAGCCATCAGACTGGATGTCCGTAGTTTGGCTGAACGAGTGACTAAGTGAAATACGAATGGACGCTGGTCTCGCAACCTGCTCAAATCAAGCTGGCTTCCAGTGATCCTAGTTATGTGGGGAGAGTTGTTTGCGCCCTTTATTCGGCGTCGTCGCCATCTTCGGTGCGACAAGTGGCCTTTGGGGTTGCCAGATCGAATTCCAACCAAGACCGTATTTTGTTGACGAGCGCGGACGCTACATAGATTGGATGGATCTCACGCATCTTCCTATCGAGAAGTGCACTCCGATCACGGATGATGCGCGTATCAAGACTCTGATCGTCAAGGTTCTAGGCTCCGCTGAAGTTGATCCGTCAACAGCCCGAAATTTCAAGTTTGAAGCGCGAGACTGCGGGCCTAGATACGACGAGTTATTGTCTGTGCACCGTCCAGACGCCCCTGACGTGATCTTAGATGGGGCGTGGTCAGTCCTATACGACCGCAAACGTGACCGGGTAATCTACCATACGGGCGAGGGCTGACGGCCGACTCAATACTCGTGCGGCTCAGGCGCTCCGGGTCCGCCATCTCCTGCCTTGTTTGCAAAAGAATGACCGCCACGACGTTTTTTTGTCAGGCATTGACCTTGTCGCGACCGGGTTGCTGCCTCATAGTCGTGCAATCATGCGAAATTACATTACATTCTGGACCTGGGTCAGCCCGATTGCGGCCTGGCTTATCTTGTTGGCGGTGTGGGCGGGATTTGCCGGTGCGGGCGTCTCACATGGCGCCCAGCCGTTCGTATCGGTCCTGCAGGCTGCGGCCCTTATCGCTTGCGTGCTTGCGGCGGTTCACCATGCGGAAGTTGTCGCCCATCGGGTCGGTGAGCCTTTCGGGACATTGGTGCTGGCGCTGGCCGTAACGGTCATCGAAGTCGCCCTGATCGTCTCGTTGATGCTGTCCGGCAAGGATGGTGCGACAACGCTGGCGCGCGATACGATTTTTGCTGCGGTGATGATCATTCTCAACGGCATGGTCGGGCTGTGCCTTTTGGCCGGCGGCTCACGTCACAGAGAGCAGGTCTTTGGCGTTTATGGCGTGAACGCTGCCTTGACCACGCTCGCCGCCCTCGCAGTCATCACGATGATTCTTCCAAACACTACGACTTCGGTCGCTGGACCGTTCTATTCGACAAGTCAGCTTATGCTGGTGGCGATTGTCTCGCTGGTTCTCTACGGCGGGTTCCTGTTGGTTCAAACGGTCCGCCACCGCGAGTATTTCATCGTTGAGGGTGATGAGGAAAACCACGACCATCGTCCGACCCGCAAGGCGTCTCTGGCGAGTGCCGGTCTGCTGATCATGTGTCTCGTCGCTGTCGTGCTGCTGGCAAAGGGCCTTTCGCCGATCATCGAAGGTGCGGTCCTTGCAGCGGGAGCGCCGAAGGCAGTTGTCGGGATCATCATCGCAGCCATCGTGCTTTTGCCGGAAAGCCTTGCGGCATTGAAGGCTGCCCGGCAAAATCGGTTACAGACGAGCCTCAATCTGGCTCTTGGCTCGGCGCTTGCCTCGATCGGGCTGACCATCCCCACGGTTGCCATAGTGGCTGCCGCTACGGGCTGGCGGCTGGAACTGGGGCTGGACGCCAAAGGGACGGTGTTGCTGGCTCTGTCTCTGATCCTTGCTACATTGTCACTGGGCACCGGCCGGACAACGGTCCTGCAAGGACTGGTGCATGTGGTAATCTTCGTCGTTTATCTTTTCACGACAATCGTGCCCTGACAGGGCTGAACTGCTGTTTTGTCTGGGGAAGGTGGTACAGCCTCCCCGGCTCGAACGGGGGACCCCCAGATCCACAATCTGGTGCTCTAACCAACTGAGCTAAGGCTGCACACGAGCGGCGATTTAGCGTCAAGGCCCCGCGAATGCAAG
>Ga0209023_10006430_pt1 | contig 12388 bp, 7 predicted proteins | sample LakOneMetagenome_FD_187468 | JGI IMG/M metagenome (GOLD analysis project Ga0209023, IMG submission 187468) | Freshwater and sediment microbial communities from Lake Erie, Canada (SPAdes) (version 2) | ecosystem: Environmental > Aquatic > Freshwater > Lentic | place: Lake Erie, Canada | collected... | reverse complement strand
CTCGCAGCCCGACGCTCGTCCTGCTCGTCGAACTCTCCACGCGGGGCGCCCGCGTCGCGTCGTGGGGCACGGAGGCGCTCGCGGCAGGCAGCGTGATGGAGCTCCACATCGGGCTGGAGCGATGCCGGGCGCTCGTACGACGGGTGATCTCACCGACCGAGTTCGGCGTCGAGCTCCAGCAGGTGTCGCATCAACTGAAGCTCGCGATCATCCGCACGGTCGGCGCGAACCGCGTGTCACCGTCACCATGGCTCGGATTGGACGGATGACTCAACGTGCCGAGGTCGGCACCCAGCTCTGCAGCGTCTGGTAGTAGTTCGCCCGCTCGTAGGCCTCCGGGTGCGCCGTGTTCTCGCGACTCACGCTGCCGCACAGCTGGCGCACGCTCGTGTAGTTCCGCTCGATCATCCAGTTCCGCATCCACCCGAGCATCGCGATGATCCGTTCCGGACCGTGGCGCAGCACGGCGCTCGCGGTCATCGCGACGTCGGCGCCGGCCAGCAGCAGCTTCAGGGCATCGGCGCCCTCGTGCACGCCGGTGGTCCCGGCGAGCGAGCAATCGACGACGCCGCTGAGGATGCCGATCCAGTGCAACGGCAGCCGCGCCTCGACCGAGGACGACAGCTGCAGCCGCGGCACGACGGCGAGCGTGTCGAGATCGATGTCGGGTTGGTAGAGCCGGTTGAACAGCACCAGGCCATCGACGCCGGCCTGCTCCAGCTCGCACGCGAAGTGGGCGAGCGAGGTGAACCACGGGCCGAGCTTGACCGCCAACGGCACGGCGATCTCGGCGCGGACCTCGTCGACCACCTCGAGGTAGCGGAGCTCGACGTCGGCGGCACTGGACCGCGGGTCGACGACCACGTCGTAGAGGTTCAGCTCGATGGCGTGCGCGCCGGCATCGACGAGGTGACGGGCGTACTGCACCCAGCCCCCCGGTGTGACCCCGTTGATGCTCGCGATGACCGGGATGTCCAGGCTCGCCCGCGCTCGCTCGACCAGCCGGAGGTGGCGGTCGGCGATCGAGATGGCGCCGGGAGCATCGGGGAAGAAGCTCGACGACTCGCCGGAGATGTCCATCGCGAGGTCCGCGGCCCGGTCGAACGCGGCGGCCTCGTGCTCGATCTGCTCCTCGAACAGCGACGGCAGCACGATCGCGCCGGCCCCGGCCTGCTGCAGCCGGTCCCACATGCGGGGATCACCGGTGACCGGGCTGGCCGAGGCCACGATCGGGCTGGAGAGCTCCAGCCCGAGGTAGGTCGTCGACATGTCCAGAACATCGTTCATGAGGTTCATGCGTCGTCCTCCGTGTCCGCGATCGTCGATGCGTCGACGTGCACCGGGGCCGAACGTTCGACACCGGCCAGTTGCTCGTAGTGGCGCCAGCGTGCGGTCACGTCGTCCTGGGCGTGCGCCACGAGCGCTGCGGCGCGGTCCGGGTCGCTGCGCTCCAACATGCTGAACCTGGCCTCGCTGCGGGCGAAGTCCCGGTACGCCACCGTCGGCGCCGCGCTGTCGAGCTGGAACGGCTGCGTCGCCGCGCCGTCACCGGGGCGGTAGCGGTAGAGCGGCCAGTGCCCGCTCTGCACGGCGACCCGCTGCTGCGTCATCGACTGGCTCATCTCGAAGCCGTGGGCGATGCACGTGCTGTACGCGATGATCAGCGACACACCGGGCCATGCCTCGGCCTCGAGGAACGCCTTCACGGTCTGGATCTCGCTGGCACCCATCGCGATGTGTGCGACGTACACGTCGCCGTACGACATCGCTTCGAGGCCGAGGTCCTTCTTCGAGGTGCCCTTGCCACCGGCGGCGAACTTCGCGACGGCGCCACGCGGGGTCGCCTTCGATGCCTGCCCGCCGGTGTTGGAGTACACCTCCGTGTCGAGCACGAGGATGTTGACGTTGCGTCCGCTGCCGAGCACGTGGTCCAGGCCACCGGCGCCGATGTCGTACGCCCAACCGTCGCCGCCCACGATCCAGACGCTCTTGCGCACCAGCGTGCCCACGAGGTCGAGCAACTGACGCGCCTCGGGCCGGTCGATGCCGGCGAGCGCTGCCCGGAGTGCGTCGAGCCGCGACCGTTGGGCACGGATCCCGAGCTCCTCCGCATCGTCGACACCGGCGACGACCGACGCGACGAGCGCAGGGTCGAGCCGATCACCGAGGCGGTCGAGCAGGCCGAGCGCGGCGTGACGCTGCGCTTCGAACCCGAGCCGGATGCCCAGACCGAACTCGGCGTTGTCCTCGAACAGGCTGTTGCTCCAGGCGGGGCCGCGGCCCTCGTCGTTCGTCGCGTACGGCGTGGTCGGCAGGTTGCCGCCGTAGATGCTGCTGCATCCGGTGGCGTTGGCGATCAGCAGGTGATCGCCGAACAGTTGGGTGAGCAGCTTGAGGTACGGCGTCTCGCCACACCCTGCGCACGCACCGCTGAACTCGAACAGCGGACGCCGCAGCTGGCTCGTCTTCACCGTCGACGGATCCCACTGCGCGGGATCTGTCTCGTGGAGCGCACTGAACGCGTCCCATGCAACACGTTCGACGTCGAGGTGCTCGGCGATCGGGCGCATGTTGATGCTCTTGCGCTTCACCTCGCTCTTGTCGTGCGCGGGGCACGCCGTCACGCACACACCACAGCCGGTGCAGTCGTCCGGCGCCACTTGCACGGTCAACGACATGCCGGGGACCTCGCGGCTGCGGAACGACTTCGTCTTCAGCACGTCGCCACCGGCGACGTCGGCGAGCGCGGCCGGCTCATAGACCTTCATCCGGATCGCCGCGTGCGGGCAGACGATCGCGCACTTGCCGCAGTCGATGCAGAGGTCCGCCTCCCAGATCGGGATCTCGGTCGCAATGGTGCGCTTCTCGATCTTCGACGTACCGGTCGGGAACGTGCCGTCGGGCGGCAGCGCACTCACCGGCAACAGATCGCCCTCGCCGGCGAGCATGCGCGCCGTGACCCGCTGCACGAAGTCCGTGACCGGACCCGACACCGCGGGGCGGCGATGGGTGGCGGCGGTGACCCCGTTGCCGACCGGCACCGGGAACAGCTGTGCGAGCGTCGCGTCGACCGCGGCGATGTTGCGCTGCACGACCAGGTCGCCGCGCTTGCCGTAGGTGGTCGCGATCGCCTCCTTGAGCTTGGCGATGGCCTGCTCGGTCGGCAGCACGCCGGACAGCGCGAAGAAGCAGGTCTGCATGACGGTGTTCACTCGGCCGGCCAGGCCGGCCTCCTTCGCGACCGCGGCGGCGTCGATCGCGTGCAGGTGCAGGCCGCGCTCGACGACGACCTGCTGCACCTCGACGGGCAGCCGGTCCCAGATCTCGGCCGTCGGGTACGGGCTGTTGATCAGCACGGTCGCACCGGGTGCGGCCACGCCGAGCACGTCCATCCGTTCGAGGAAGCTCCACTGGTGGACGCCGACGAAGGTGGCACGGTCGATCAGGTACGTGCTCCGGATCGGCTCCGGATCGAACCGCAGGTGGCTGATCGTCATCGATCCGGACTTCTTCGAGTCGTAGACGAAGTACGCCTGCACGTTGAGGTCGGTGTTCTTCCCGACGATCTTCGCGGTGTTCTTGTTCGCACCCACGGTGCCATCCGCGCCGAGGCCGTAGAAGACGGCGCGCACGCGGGCGTGGTCGGTGGTGAACGCGGGGTCGTACGCGAGGCTCGAGTGGCTGACGTCGTCGACGATGCCGACCGTGAACCGGTCGTGCGGCGCCGTCGCGTTCGCCTCGTCGAGGATCGCCTTCACCATCGCCGGCGTGAACTCCTTGCTGCTGAGGCCGTAGCGGCCGCCGATGACGCGCGGCTTGGCGCCCGACGCCCAGTGGCCGTCCTCGCTGTGCCACAGCGCGGACAGCACGTCGAGGTGCAGCGGTTCGAACGGCGCGCCCGGCTCCTTCGTACGGTCGAGCACGATGACCTGCTGGGTGGACGGCGGCAAGGCGGAGAGCAGCTGCGCAGCGGGGAAGGGGCGGTAGAGCCGCAACCCCACCACCCCGACCCGCTCCCCCGAGCCGTTCAGTGCGTCCACGGCTTCGCGGACGGCACCGATGCCCGAACCCATCAACACGATCACACGCTCCGCGTCCGGCGCACCGTGGTACTCGACCAGCGAGTACTGGCGGCCGGTGATCGTCGCGAACTTGTCCATCGCTGCCTGCACGGCGGCAGGCACGGCCGCGTGGAACGGGCTGCACGCCTCACGCGCCTGGAAGAACACGTCGGGGTTCTGCGCGCTGCCGCGCAGCATCGGCCGGTCCGGGTCCAGGCCGCGAGCGCGGTGCGCGTGGACGAGGTCGTCGTCGATCATCTGCCGGATCTGTTCGGCGGTCGGCAGTTCGACCGTGTTCAGCTCATGGCTGGTGCGGAAGCCGTCGAAGAAGTGCAGCACGGGGACGCGTGTGGCCAACGTCGCCGCGTGGGCGATGACCGCCATGTCGGCGGCCTCGTGCACGCTGGGCGAGCTGAGCATCGTGAACCCGGTGGTGCGGGCGGCCATCACGTCGCTGTGATCACCAAAGATGCTGAGGGCATGGGTGGCCAGCGAGCGGGCAGCCACATGGATCACGGTCGGCGTCAGCTCGCCGGCGATCTTGAACATCTCGGGCAGCATCAACAGCAGGCCCTGGCTGGCGGTGAACGTCGTGGCCAGTGCTCCGCGGAGCACGGCACCGTGCAGAGCACCGGCGGCGCCGGCCTCGCTCTGCATCTCGATGACCTCGGGCACCACACCCCACAGGTTGGGGTGCCCCTTCGCGCTCCACTCGTCGGCGTATTCGCCCATGGCGGAAGCGGGGGTGATCGGATAGATGGCGATGACTTCCGAGAGCAGGTGAGCCACACGAGCTACGGCTTCGTTGGCATCGACCACCTCCCGGCGCAGCGAAGCTGCGGTAGATGGATCGGGCACGATTTCGACCGTACGAGCGTTCTGGTGGCGTCCATAGGGTCTTTCGGCCCCCGGTCAGCACGCCATTGGGCACCCCTGCTGCGGCGCCGCCCCGCTGCGCGGCAGAATGTGCGGCAATGAGCGAGTCCGACACCGTCGAAGCCCAGGTCCGTACGGCGCTGGAAGCCACCGGGCAACCGTTCGAGATCATCCCCTGCGACCCCGCATTGGCCGACACGGCGCAGTTCTGTGAGGCGTACGGCTACTCGCCCGACATCAGCGCCAACACCATCGTCGCGATCGGCAAGAGCGACCCGCCCATGTTCGTGGCATGCATCGCCCTGGCCACGACCCGGCTGGACGTCAACGGAGTGATCCGGCGCCGGCTGGAGGTGCGCAAGGCATCGTTCGCCCCGGCCGCGGACACGATGACGATCACCGGCATGCAGATCGGCGGCGTCACCCCGTTCGCGCTCCCCCACTCGCTGCCGATCTGGGTGGACGCCGAGGTGACTCGCCGCGATCAGCTGATCCTCGGTGGCGGCAGCCGCAGCATCAAGGTGCTCTGCCCGCCGCAGACGCTGCTCGCGCTGCCGAACGTGACGGTGGTCGAGGGACTGGCGCAACCGGTCCCCACTCTCGGCTGAGTTCTCTCGGCCGAGTTCGCCGGGTCGAACGGCCCTTGAATTCCGACGGTCGGCGCGTCACGATGCACGGCCAGGGGGGTTCCAGCGTCATGCCCGACAACTCGTACTTGAGCCAGAACGACACCATCATGTGGATGGTCGAGGCCGACCCGCTGCTGCGCAGCACCATCCTCGGCGTGGTCCTGCTGGAGGGCGTGCCCGACTGGCATCGGGTGCGTGCGCGCGTGGAGGAGGTCAGCCACCACATTCCCGCCCTGCGCGAGAAGGTCGTGCCGGTACCACTGCACCCGACCACCCTGCGCTGGGTCGACGACCCGGCCTTCGAACTCGACTACCACCTGCGCCACATCCGGCTGCCCGAGGGCAGCGGCGTGCAGGACCTGCTGGACTGGACACGCACCAGCGCGATGGGCGGGTTCGACAGCGAACGCCCGCTGTGGGAGTTCACCCTGGTGGAAGGCGTCGGCGAGGCGGCCGCGTTCGTGATGAAGGCGCATCACGTCGTCACCGACGGGATCGGCGCCGTCCAGTTGGCAGCCCACCTGTTCGACTTCGAGGAAGCACCCGGCCCGCGCTCCGCCACCGAGCGCCCTGCCGCGGCGCATCACGACCGGCTGTCGATGCTGCGCGACGTGGTGCTGCACGACGTGGAAGGCGCGGTCGACTTCGCCCGCCACCAGGCCCGCTCGATGGTGCCGAACCTGCTGCACACCGTCCGCAACCCACAGCAGGCCGCCCGCGACGTGGTCAAGACCGCACTGTCCGTCGGCCGCATGCTGGCCCCTACCACCACGCCGAAGTCGTCGGTGATGGTCGGCCGCATGACCGCCTCGAACTACCGGTTGGTGGAAGTGCCGATGGACTCGCTGCGCGCCGCGGCCAAGGCCGCCGGTGGACGGTTGAACGACTCGTTCCTGGCAGGCATCACCGCCGGCCTGCACCGGTACCACACGCACCACGGTGCGGAGATCGACGAGTTACGTGTCGCGATGCCGATCTCGCAGCGCGAGTCCGGCGACAGCGAGGGTGGCAACCATGTCTCCGTCATGCGGTTCACGCTGCCGGTGGCCGCCGAGACCGCGGCCGAACGCATCGAGGCGATGCGGCGCGTCGTCGACGACGTTCGCCACGAGAAGTCGCTGGACCACACCGAGACCATCGCCGGCTTCCTGAACCTGATGCCGCGTGGCGTCATCGGAGCGATGCTCAAGGGCGTCGACTTCCTCGCCTCCAACGTGCCCGGCGTGCCCGTGCCGATGTGGCTGGAAGGTCAGCGGGTGGAGCGCTTCTTCCCCTTCGGGCCGACCGCCGGCTCGGCCGTGAACATCACGCTCATGTCGTACAACGGTGTGTGCTGCATCGGCGTGAACATGGATGCGGCGGCGATCCCGGACCCGGACGTGCTCACTCAGTGCTTGACCGAAGGGTTCGACGAGGTGTGCGCGCTGGCGAGGACGGCGCCCGCTGCCGCGCCGGCTGCCGCGGCTGCACCGGCGAAGAAGGCGGCGAAGAAGCCGGCAACCCCGAAGCGGGCATCCGAGTAGTCGGCTCCGCGGGCCGACCAGCAGCAGGTCGTGATGCTGGTCGTCCGGCAAGGGACCAACAGCACGGAACACCCAGCGTCTGGTCGTTCGTGGCGTGCGGCGACAACCTGACTTGCGCCAACCCGCAACCCACGTGGTCATCGGAGCGAACAGCACTGCTGCCTCGGCGTGGCCTGCCGACGACAACACCCGCCGACATCAGCGGTCGTCAGGCCCGCTGCGGACAGCGGAGGTCAGGGCGTTGCCGGCGAGCAGCGCACCGTCAGGCGGCTCCAGGCGCCGACATAGACACGGTCACCGTCATGCAACTCGACCGGGACACCGGGGACGATCGCAGCGCTCGCTGCATCGGGGTCCGAACCGGACGGGACGACGTAGGTGCCGTTCGTCGACGAGAGGTCGACCACGGTCAACACATCGCCCTCGCGCACGAACTGGGCGTGACGCCGCGACACGCCGGTGTCGCCGTCCAGCGCCACCTCCGGACGGAGACCACGCGACGCCGACGAGCGGCCGACCAGCGCCGTGTGATTCGACAGCGGAATCGTGGACGTCGACGCCGACGGGCACGGCTGGTCGGCGAGGGCGCCCTTCAATGCGTACCACTGCTCGTCGACCTCGACCACGGCGATCCAGCTGACCGACGAGGACACCTGCACCGGTGCCTCCGCGGGCGCGACCGGTGCGGCGCCCGGCGGCGTCTGGCCGGTGGTGAAGTCGTAGCCGCACACCTCGCAGAACAGCGCATCGGCCGGGTTGATCTCGTTGCAGTGCGGGCAGGTCACCGTCGCGGCGGCCGCGGGCGTCGAGGCGACCGGGGGCACGGACTCGGCCGGCACCTCCGGCGTGGCTGCCGCCGGTGTCGACGGACCACCGATCTTGGCGCCACACGTGTCGCACCATTCCGGGTCGGTGCTCTGGTGGCCGTTCGGGCAGGCGACGGTGCTCATGGCTCGCGCCGGATCCGTGTGGTCTTGGTGCTGCGCGTGTCCAGCGCCATCTCGTCCGCCTTCTCGACATGCTGTTTCAGGCGCACGGTGCCCGTGTCCGCGTCGACCACGTCGACCACCTTCTCCAGCAGGCGGGTGGTGTTCTCGTTGCCGCTGTCGTGAGCCAGCTTGGCCGCCTCGCCCAGCAGCACGGTGGCGGTGCGGTCGTCGCCGCCGGCCTTCGCCGCCAGCCCCTTCTGGATCGTGTCGGCCAGCTTGGCCTGACCGGTGTAGTGCGCGACCGCCGGGTCGATGCGCGTCGTCAGGTCGGCGTCGGTGCTCCAGACCGCCTTCACCAGGGCCTTGGCACGGACCTCATCGTTCACGACCAACTCGACGCGAGCAGCCAGCCGCTCATTGCCGACGGGCGCCACCGGTACCCGCACCGCCACGTGGTAGTCGCGCGACTCATCGCTCCAGGCGCCGGTCGGGAACTCGCGCACCAGCGGCGCGGTCTGCACCGAGCGCTTCGAGAGGTCTTCCACGGTCGGTGCGACCTGCCGCACGAACAGCACCTGGCTGCCCTGTGGAGCCCACACGCGCAGGCGGGCATCGGGCACGCCGCGACTCATCGCCTGTTGCATCATCGCCTCGAAGTCCGCTTCGAGGTCCTCCGGTTTGGCGACGATGTCGACCGTGCCCATCAAGGCCGTCGAGATCGCGCGCAACTCGTCGACCACCCAGTCCTGCCCGATGCCGCGGCAGTCGCACTGGAACTGCCCACGCGCCACCGCCAGCGCCTGCTGCAGCGTGCCAGGCGGTTCGCCTTCGATCTTGCCGTCGGTGAGCAGGATGGCGTGGCGCTGCGCCGCCTGCACCTGGGCGAACAACTCGGTGGCCGCGGTGATCCAGGAGCCGATCGCTGTCGCCCCACCGCTGCGCAGCCGGTCGACCGCGACCATTGCCTCCGCACGGGTCACGCCGGTCATCTTCGCCATGCCCGGGTGCGGCGGGTACACCATCTGCGCCAGGCTGTGCCCGCTGAGCACGGCGAACCAGGCGCCGTCGACGATCTCGCCGATGGCCACCTTTGCTGCCCGCCGAGCTGCCGCGATCTTCGTCGGTGGCATGTCCATCGAGCCGGAGGTGTCGACGATGATGATCTCGGCCGCGTCGCCGCTGACCCCTGCCTTGCCGGCGCCCGAGCAGGTCACCGACACCACCGCGTGCACGTCCGTCGCGCCGTCGGCGAGGTACTCGTTCTGGAACACTTCCGCCTTGAAGTCGGCACCCATGTCAGTCCTCCGTCTCGATCAGCGTAGTGATGGCTCGAAGCGGGCCAGCACCGCTGTGATGTTGTCGTGGCCACCCTGCTCGTTCGCCCAGCGGACCAGCCCGTCGGCGATCTCCACCGGCGTGCGTCGGCCGGCGGCCACCTGTTCGTGCACCAATGCCTGCATCGACGTGGCCGGCGAGGCGTAGTTCCACAGACCATCGCTGCACAGCAACAGCCAGCCGGGCTCGTGCAGCTGACGGCTGTTGATGTCGGGCGTCGCGTCGACGGAGTCCGCGCCCAGCCAGCTGGTGATCGTGTGGAACGTCGGGTCGGCCTCCGCCTCGGCCTGGCTCATGCCCGACTGGATGAGCTCCGTGCCCAGCGAGTGGTCGATCATCAGTTGCGCGGGCTCGGCGTCGTCGGGCAACCAATAGGCACGTGAGTCGCCACACCAGCCGACGATCACCACATCGTGGTACAGCACCGCGGCGACGAAGGTGCACGATGGCGGCTCGGCCGGGTTCCCCAGCGACCGTGCGACACCGATGGCGGCCGCGTTGCCGTCCGCGCCCGCCCGCATCAACGGGCCGTTCCAGTACGACACGGTCGCGGCAACCCCGTCCACCTGCGGGACGGGCGTGCCGACCAGCGTCGCACACGCTTCGCGGGCGGCGGCCAGTGCGGCACGGTCGCTCTCCGGCGCGGTCGTGACGCCGTCGCACACGACCAGAACCGCCAGCGAACGGTCGGGCAACCCGGCCAGCGCCATCGCATCCTCGTTGCGTGCGTGCACGATGCCTTTGTCGCACACACCACCGATCCACGCCACCGGCGCTTCCTGCCAGTGGTCGCGAGGCGAGGGCGCCTTCTTCCCGCACTGCGAGCAGAACCCGTCGTCCATGACCTCCGCACCACAGTCCGAGCAGACGTCGGCGATGCCGGGCGCCTGCGACAGCGTCGTCTTCGGCACCGGGAACGATTCCTCTCGCACCTGCGTTGCGACCGGCGGTGGCAGCGTGCCGTCCGCGGTCAGGCCGATGCCGCAGCTCTCGCAGAACGCGTCGCCGGGCACGATCGCTTCGCCGCACTGCGGGCAGGTAGCAGCGGTGTCGGTCATACGAGCGTGCGCGGCCGGACCGCGTTGGCCTTGTCCACCAACTGCACCCGCCGTGCGTGATCCGTGCTGAGGCGGGCGGCCTCGCGGTAAGCGGCTTCCAGCGAACGCCGCAGCGGGCCCTCCACCGCGGGCGTGCCGGCGATCTCCACCGCGGTGTGCGGGCCGTGCGCCTTCACGTGGGCGAGCGCGCTCTCCAGCAAGCGGATGCGCACGTCGGCACGCTCGATGGGCTGCATCGACGACTGCTCGATCTCGTTGGCCGCGCGGCCGAGGTCGTCGAGTGCGTGCGCTGGGTCGAGCGCTGATGCCAACAGCAGCGCGCGCGCCCGGCGTGCGTCGCCGAAGGCGCGGCTGGTCGGGGGAATGCGATCGAGTGCCTGCAATGACGCGTCGCGCTGGCCGGCACGGGCAGCGATGCGGGCCAGGCCGAACTGACCGGACGCCACGTACGCGGCGTCGGTGTGGGCGCACGTGTTGTACATGCGCTCGGCGACGGCCGGCTCGTCGGCCGCTTCACAGGCGGCCGCCAGCGCCAGCTTCGGCGCCAGCTCGCCGGGCAGCTGACCGTAGACCGCGTTGAACGCTGCCACGGCGGCCTTGTGGTCGCCACGGCTGAGCGCCGCCAGGCCCTGCAGCCACACGCCGCGCCACTCCCACGGGTCGCTCTCCAGGATGCGCTGCGCCAACTGCTCGGCCAGCGGCACCTGGTCCGCACGCAGCGCGGCGTCCGCGCGTTCGGCCATGACGGCAATGCTCTGCTCCGGCGCGCCCTTCAGTGCGTTCTGCCGCGCCTCGGGGTTGTCGGCGGTGACGCTGGCCAGCCACGACGCCATCGGGTCGCGCGAGTCGACGATGAGTCGCGGCAGATCGCGCCATGTCAGCAGGTCGGCAGTGGCAGCAGGCGGCTCGAACAGCAGCGACGGAGTGCTGCGGGTGACGACGCCGGTCGCCCCGGCGGCGGTGACCTCGCGCAGCACACCGAACAGTTGCTCGCGCATTTCCTCCGCGGTCTGGAAGCGGTCCTCCGGCTTCGCGGCGGTGCCCTTCTGCAGCCAGCGGTACAGCGAATCGAACTGTGCGAACAACGGCACGTCGTCCGCCGACGGCAACGTCGTCTCGAACTGGTTCTGGTAGCCCTTGAACTCGAACACCAGCACGGCCAATGTGCGCGCCACGGTGTACAGATCGCTGGCGATCGACGTGCCGTCGCGGGCCACCTCCGGCGCCTGGAAACCGACCGTGCCGTAGATCGGCGACTGGTCGTCGTCGATGCGGCGCACGCCACCCAGGTCGATCAACTTCATGCTGTCGCCGACCTGGATCAGGTTGGCCGGCTTGAAGTCGCAGTACAGCAGCCCCAGCGAATGCAGGTACCCGAAGGCCGGCAGGATCTCGACGACGTAAGCGATCGCCTGATCGACCGGGATCGGCGTGTACACGCCACCGTTGGCCTTCATACGGTCCTTGAGCAGGTTGTTCAAGGACCTGCCACCGACGTACTCCATCACGATGTAGGAGTTGCCGTCGGGCGAGGTGACGAAGTTGTAGATCTCGACGATCAGCGGGTGCTCGACCTCTGCCAGGTATTGCTTCTCCGCGACGGCTGCACGGGCGGCGTCCGGGTCGCCGGCGTTGAGCAGGCCCTTCAGCACGACCCAGCGGTCGTTCACGTTGCGGTCGCGGGCGAGGTAGATCCAGCCCATGCCGCCGTGGGCGAGCGCGCCGACGACCTCGTACTGGCCACCCAACAGGTTGCCGGGGACAAGGGTCGGTTCGAAGTCGAACGGGGTGCGGCACTTCGGGCAGAAGCCCTTGGTGCGGCCCGGCTGGCCGTCGCGCGAACGCCCGACCTGCGACTGGCACACGCTGCAGTACCGCTTGTCCTCCGACACGACCGGCGGGTTCATCAGGCTCTGCCGCGGGTCGATGTCGGGGATCGGCGGGACGTGCGTGAGGCCGGCGCCGAGCCGCGACGGG
>Ga0209023_10006429_pt1 | contig 12392 bp, 12 predicted proteins | sample LakOneMetagenome_FD_187468 | JGI IMG/M metagenome (GOLD analysis project Ga0209023, IMG submission 187468) | Freshwater and sediment microbial communities from Lake Erie, Canada (SPAdes) (version 2) | ecosystem: Environmental > Aquatic > Freshwater > Lentic | place: Lake Erie, Canada... | reverse complement strand
ATATACCGTTCCCAGGGCGCCGGCAGCGGTGCCGGCTGGGCGGCCAAGATGCAGGTGCGCATGGTCACGCACGCGGCGCCGCACCAGGGCCTGGGCGTGGACCAATATGCCTGGAGCACCTCGCCGCTGCGCCGCTACACCGACCTGGTCAACCAGTGGCAGATCATCGCCTGCGCCGAGCACGGCGTGACGGCGCCGCTGGTGGCCCCGTTCAAGCCGCGCGACGCGACGCTGTTCTCGATCGTCTCGGCCTTCGATGCCGCCTACTCGGCCTACAACGACTTCCAGCAGACCATGGAACGCTACTGGTGCCTGCGCTGGCTGGGCCAGGAGCAGGTCAAGCAAACCGAGGCAGTCGTGCTGAAGGATGACGTGCTGCGCCTGAACGACGTGCCGCTGGTAATCCGCCTGCCGGGCATGCCGCAGGTGGCGCGCGGCGCGCAAGTCAAACTCGACATCGTGCGCTGGGACGAAGTCGATTTGTCGCTGGAAGCGCGCCTGCTCGAAGTGGCACAGGCCGCGCCGGGCGACGAGCTGGCCTTTGATGAGGAAGAGGGCGAGGGCGGCGAAGCTGGCGATACCGGCGAGGCCGCGGTGGAAGAAGTGGTCGAAGCCGAAGGCGCCGTGGCAGCCGTCAGCACCGACGACGCCACGCCGGCCGCCGGCACGCAATAATTGGTCAAGGCGAGCACGGGGCAACCATGAGCAACAGGTCGATACGCACCATCGTGATCGTCACGGCCGTGATCGTGCTGGCCTACTGGGCCGTGTTCGCCTGGATGGTGTACCGCTCGCCGCTGGCATACGAGGCCATCGATTTCGACCACGATGGCTCGGTGAGCTTCAACGAGGCCGATTACGCTTCCTCGTTCGGCATGCGCACGATCTACCGGGACGGGGCGGAATGCGTGGAATACTTCGCCGAGCACGATGGCGCAGCGCTCAAGCTGGATTGCCCAAAGAAACCGTAAGGCGGTTTTGTAGGGTGGGCCGGGCCGCGCTAGGCACTCGTGCCCACGCGGTGATGAGGCTGCAACCACGCGACCCCACATCATCTTGCGCCGGGTAATAATCGAGACCGCAAGAACAGCCCATTCGATCAGTTAGAAACCCGCCTTGGCATTTCGGTTCTGCCCAAGCCACGAACTGGATAATCGCGGCACGCGGCCAACAGGAGACGATCGTCACCGCGTGGGCACAGGGTGCCCACCGTACGTAGAACAATATGAAATACCTGGCCATCGCTTTCGCTCTCATCATGCCCTGTGCCGTGTCGTTCTACGCAGGCGTCTTCTCCACCTCCTTCAACACCAACATGTGTTATTCGAACGTCCTGAGCACCCTTGCCGAGCAGGCAAAAAGCGCCGCTGCCTCCGGCAAGCCCGCCGACATCGAACGCTATGCCCGCATGATCGACTCCCTGCCGAACAAAGGCTACGAATCCGATTGCGCCCAAATCGAACGCGCCTTGCAGCAGCAGATCGCCGCCCAGCCGACACCATAATCCCGCAGCAAACGTGCCGGCAACGATCAGCACCGTTGCCCCGCTGCCACCAACCGCCCGCAGCGACTTCCTCCGCTGTAGAATGCCTGGATTCCCAGATTCAATGCCGTCCGGCGCGCACGCGTGAAGTATTCCCGAGAAAACCGTCCTTTGATGATCGCCCTGGCCGCCTCGGTGGCCGCGCATGCGCTCTTGCTGGCGATCCGTTTTGCCGCGCCAGAAGTATTCCGCATGCAGCCGGCCGACCCTGGCCTGGAAGTCATCCTCGTCAACGCCCGGCATGCCAACGCCCCCGCAAAAGCCGATGCCCTGGCCCAGGCCAACCTGGAAGGCGGCGGCACCGCCGACAACGGCCGCGCCAAGTCGCCGCTGCCCGACCTGCGCCGCATCGATAACGGCGACAGCATCAAGGCCCTGCAGCGCCGCATTGCCGAGCTCGAGCAGCTCCAGCAAAACGTGCTCACGCGCGTGAAAACGTCCAGCTTCAACGCCGCCCCGGTGCGCGACAAGGACAAGCCCGATCCCACCCGCACCGGCCAGGACGAAATCGACACCACGCGCCAGATCGCGCGCATGACGGCCGAGATCACGCAGACCATCGACGACCAGAACCGCCGCCCGAAGCGCACCCACATTTCGCCAAGCACGCGCCAGGTCGGCTACGCGCTGTACTATAAGGCGATGCAAAAGCGCGTGGAGGAAATCGGCACGCTGAACTTCCCCCAGCAGAACGGGCGCAAGCTGTATGGCGAGCTGGTGGTGTCGATTCCTGTCTACCAGGACGGCAGCCTGTACCAGAAGGAGGGCGGCCCGCGCATCGAGCGCAGTTCCGGCAACCCGGCCCTGGACAAGGCCGCGCTCGAGATCGTGCGCCGCGCCGCGCCCTTCGGCAGCTTCCCCCAGAACATGCGCTCGGTCGGCAAGGATGACTTGTGGATCGTGATCACCCGCTTTACCTTCACCCGCGAGGAAAAAATGAAGGCCGAATTGCAGGAGCAATCGTGACAGACAGCATGACCGACCAGTACTGCGTGATCGGCAACCCGGTTGCGCACAGCAAGTCGCCGCAGATCCATGCCGCCTTTGCCGCGCAGACCGGCCAGCAGATCGACTACGGCCGCCGCATGGCGCCGCTCGACGGCTTTGCCGACGTCGTGCGCGACCTCATCAGCAAGGGCTACAGGGGCGCGAACGTCACCGTGCCGTTCAAGCTGGAAGCGGCCGCCATTGCCACGCGCCTGGAAGAGCGGGCGCGCGCCGCCGGCGCCGTGAATACCCTCAGCTTCATCGACGGCGAGATCGTCGGCGACAACACCGATGGCCCCGGCCTGGTGGCAGATATCACGCGCAATGCCGGCGTGGCGCTGGCCGGCAAGCGCATCCTGCTGCTCGGTGCGGGCGGGGCGGCGCGCGGCGTGATGCTGCCTTTCCTGCAACAGGGGCCGAGCGCGATCGTGGTGGCCAACCGCACCAGCAAGACCGCCGACACGCTGGTGGCCGACTTCCAGGACCAGGTCACGCAGGTCACGGCTGTCAATTTCGAGGATATCCGGGGCAGCTTCGACATCGTGGTGAACGCCACCTCGGCCAGCCTGGCGCAGGAAATGCCGCCGGTCCCGGCGTCGGCCTTTACGCAAGACACGCTGGCGCTGGACATGATGTACGGCGACGCGCCGACGCCTTTCATGCTGTTTGCCGCGAAGCAGGGCGCCGCCACGCGCGACGGCTTCGGCATGCTGGTCGAGCAGGCCGCCGAAGCATTTACGATCTGGCGCGGCGTACGCCCGGACACCCGCGAACTCCTGACCTCACTCAGAACATAATTACAACAATGGCGAAAAAAGGCATCGCGGGCGGCGCATCGGGCGCATCGAATAAACGCCGCTGGATCAAATGGATTTTCCTGGGACCGATCCTGGCTTTCATGCTGCTGCAGCTGTATTTCTTCGTGCAAGTATGCTGGTTCGTCTGGTTCAATCCCGGCTCGACCAGTTTCATGCGCCAGCAACTCTCTGAACTGCGCGAAAAGAATCCGAATGCGCAGCTGAAACACCAATGGGTGCCCTACGACCGCATTTCGAATCACCTGAAGCGCGCGGTGGTCGCTTCCGAAGACGCGAATTTCGCCGATCACCCGGGCGTGGATTTCGATGCGCTGGAGCGGGCCTATAACCGGAACAACCGCAAGCACAAGGTGGTCGGCGGCGGCTCGACGATTACCCAGCAATTGGCAAAGAACCTGTTCCTGTCGGGTTCGCGCAGTTATCTGCGCAAGGGCCAGGAAATGATCATCGCCTTCATGCTGGAATCCGTGATGAGCAAGCGCCGCATCCTGGAAGTGTATTTGAACGTGGTCGAATTCGGCCGCGGCGTATTCGGCGCCGAAGCGGCGGCGCGCTATTACTTCCGCACCCCGGCGGCGAACCTGGCCCCGGCCCAGGCCGCGCGCCTGGCCGTGATGCTGCCGAATCCCCGCTATTACGACCGCCACCGCAGCACCAATTACCTGGTCAAAAGGACCAGCCTGATCCAGCGCCGGATGGGTGCGGCAGAGTTGCCCTAATTCATCTCTTTAATTCGTCGAAAAAACGCCGAATACGGGGCAAAACCGTTGTTTCGGGGTGGCCGCACACGGGGTGAACGAGTACACTTGCGTCAGTTTTGATTCCGGCCGAGAAAGCGCGCATGATCAACGTATTTGTCCTACAAAATGGCCGTCTGAACCAGGTCCCGATCGCGTCGCGCGCGGACCTGGAGAATGCCACGCCTGTCTGGGTCGATCTTACCGACCCCGACGACGACGAGCGCGCCTGGGTCAAGGCCATCTACGGCGTCTCGCTGCCGGGCGAAGACGAAGTGTCGGACATCGAGGCGTCGGCCCGTTATTACGAAGCCGAAAACGGCGACCTGCACCTGCGCACCGATTTCCTGCTCGAGGAAGAAGACGGCCCGTCGCGCGTGGTCACCGTCGCCTTTATCCTGTCGGGCAAGATGCTGTTTTCGATGCACTCCGACGATTTGCCTGTATTCCGCCTGGTGCGCATGCGCGCGCGCTCGCGACCGGGTTCGATCGGCGACTACATGGACGTGCTGCTCGATTTGTACGCGACCGACGCCGAGTATTCGGCCGATGCGCTCGAGGGCATTTATGAAAGCCTGGAAGAAGTCAGCCAGCGCGTGCTGCAAAAGGAATTCACCGACCAGGACGCAGCCGCCGCGCTGAACGCCATCGCGCACGAGGAAGACTTGAATGGCCGCATCCGCCGCAACATGATGGACACGCGCCGCGCGGTGAGTTTCCTGATGCGCGGACGCTTGCTGAATGCCGAGCAATTCGACGATGCGCGCCAGATCTTGCGCGACATCGAATCGCTGGACGGCCACACCTCGTTCTTGTTCGACAAGGTGAACTTCCTGATGGATGCCACCGTCGGCTTCATCAACATCAACCAGAACAAGATCATCAAGATATTCTCGGTGGCTTCGGTCGCATTCCTGCCGCCGACCCTGATCGCCAGTATCTACGGGATGAACTTCCATAAGTGGTTCCCGGAGCTGGACTGGACCTATGGCTATCCCTTTGCCATCGGCATGATGATTGCGAGCGCGATTGCGCCATTGTGGTATTTCCGCCGGCGCGGCTGGCTGAAACTGGCCTGATTATTCGCCGGATCCTCTCCTGATTATGCCGGCAGCTGGCCGACCAGGATCAGCGACGCCGGCTTGCCGCTCTGCGGGTGCAGCGGTTCGCGCATGTCGCGGATGCGCAGACCGTGGTGTTCAAAGAGGGCGATCCAGCTCGACAGCGTGCGGAAATACCAGGGCGGCGCGTCCTGGAAGCCGCCCTTGAAACCGGCCCAGCTGCCATCGCGCCAGCCATCGATATACGCCTGCTCGCCGCAGGCCAGCAGTGGGTGCACGGTCTGCACCACCAGGTACCCGCCACGGCGCAGGTAGGAGGGGGCGGCGCGGAACAGGCCTTCGACCGCTTCTTTTCCGATCAGCGAAAAATTGCAGACCGCGAGATCGACGGCCAGCTGTAGTTCGCCCTGTGCGATCTGTTCGTACGACAGCACGCGGAATTCCCCGCCGCCGGCCGCCTGCGCCGCTTGCACCAGGCCGGCAATCGCATCGACGCCAATCATGGTCACTTCCGGCAGCGCCCGCACCAGCCAGCCTTCGCCGCAACCGAGGTCGACGGCGGTCTGCGGCGCATAGGCGCGCACCGTGTCGACGATGGCCGCATTCGTGACCAGGGTGCGGCTTTCGATTTCGCCATTGCGGATGGCTGCAGTCCAGGGCTCGGCATTCCGGTGCCAGGAGTCGATGACGGTGGTGTCGCGCTGGGCAGGCATATATCCTCCGCTTGGAAAAGGCCATTATGCGCCAGCCGTGGCCGCGGATGGCCGGCACGGTAGCGCTATACTCATCCGTTTCCACACCAGGAGACGCGATGCCGGACCTGCCTTCAGCTACAGCTCGTGAACACCAGCCAGCGAGCGACGCCGTGCTGCGCATCGTCTGTCCGACCCAGAAGCGGAAGTTGCCGGTGCTGCTGGCCGGGTTCCTGCTGCTGTTCCTGCTGCCCAAGGCAGTCGGGTCCGGCACATCGGAAGAAGTGTCCTGGCTGCCGCTGGTGGTGCTGGCCGTGATGTGTTTGCTGGTGCTGGCCACGCTGTACCGCAGCTTCGTGTTCCGCGATGCGCTCTGCATCTACCGGGGCAGCGAGGTGCCGGATGGCCTGCTCGTGGTGGCGGCCAGCAGCATCCGCTCGGTACGCGCGCTGCCCGCGCCGCAGGCCTGGTCGGCCGAGGGCAAGTGGGATGCACTCGGCATGTATCCGGGGCCGATCGAGATCGACACCGACAGCGGCGCCTTTCGTTTCGGCGCGGGGCTGAGTGCCTGGATGGTCGAGGAAACGGTCGACAGGATCGCCGCTTTTTGCGCCCTCGCAGGAACGGCAAGTCCTTTAAAGGAAAAACAATGATGCAGCGATGGATGTTGGTGCTGGCGCTTGCTGCCCTGCTTGGCGGCTGTTCGGGCCAGCGCGGAGGACCGGGCAACGATGCACCGGGGGTGGCGGACGTCAGCGTCGATCACAAGCGCGCGCCGCGCGTCGCCTATGAGCATGCGGTCGATTTCGAAGTCCCGGTCGGCCACACGCGGCAGGTCTACGAGACCGTGCAGAAGTCTTGCGCGGCCTTCTCGGGACAGGGCTGCACGCTGCTGGAAGCGAGCATCCGCGCCGGCACGGAACCGGGCGCCACCGTCCGCATGCGCATCGTTCCCGAGGGCGTCAATCAGGTCCTGAAGTCGCTGGACGGGCGCGGCAAGGTGGTCACGCAGTCGAGCATCGGCAAGGACCTGGCCGAGCCCATCCAGGACGCCGAGCGCAAGATGGGGATGCTGACCGCCTACCGCGACCAACTGCAGACCCTGGCCCGCCAGCGCGCGCTCGATCCGGAAGCGCTGATCAAGCTGCACCGCGAACTGGCCGAGGTGCAGAGCGAAATCGACAACGCGGCCACCGCCCAGGCACAGCTGCGCAGGCAAGTCGACACCGAACTGCTGACGGTGGCCATGCACGAACACGCCAGGGCCGGCCAGGCCGGCAAGGTCAGCAAGGCGCTGGACGACTTCGGCGGCGATCTGCTGCAGGGCGTCGCCGCCTTGATCACCTTTGTCGCCTCGACGATTCCCTTCATCCTGGCCGGCACGGTCCTGTATCTCGTGTGGCGCCGGGTGCGCCGGGGCCGCCGCAGCGCCGCAGCGGGCAAACGCTGACGCGGCATCGCCGTGCCCGGCGGCCAATGCCGGGCACAGGCTGTTACATCCATTTACGCTTCTTTACGCCTCACGACGGTGCAGGCGCGATGCGAGGTTTTACAATGGAGGCTTCAGCCTGCCGAGCCCGCTTGATCGGGTGCGTGGCGAGCGATGCCACTTCAACGTCAATAAAGCATTCACCGATGGTCCAACGAAACCGTTCCAAGCAGGCCCGCATCCAGCCAGGCGCCGCTCACGCCACACCGCGCAGGCAGGCCCTGTACCTTGCAGTCGTCCTGGCCGTGTGCGAATTCGGCGCCATGCAGCCGGCGCTGGCGCAAAGCACCGCCGCCGCCCAGGCAGCACCGGCGATGGCTGTAGCACCGGCTACCGCGTCCGCTACCGCGCCGGCGACCGCAGGCGCTGCGCCGCAAGCCGCAGCCGCCACCACCGCCGCACCCGCTGCCGCAGCCGAACCTGCACCCCAGCCTATCCAGTCCGTCAACGTGGTCGGCGAACGCCAGAACAACCGCATCGACCGCCAGGTCTACGATGTCAAATCCGACGTAAACGCCTCGAACGGCAGCGCCGCCGATGCGCTCGGCAACGTGCCCTCGGTGGCGGTCGATCCCGACGGCACCGTGTCGCTGCGCGGCAGCACCAACGTGCAGATCCTGGTCGACGGCAAGCCTTCGGCCATGCTGCAGGGCGAGAACCGCGGCTCGGCGCTGCAGGCCATGCCGGCCGAGGACATCGACTCGGTCGAGGTCATCAACAACCCCGGCGCGGAATTCGGCAACGAAGGCGGCGGCGGGCCGATCCTGAACCTGGTCATGAAGCGCAACCTCCGTCCGGGCGGCTTCGGCGCGGCGAATGCCAACGTCGGCACGGCCGGGCGCCACAACGCGGCGCTGAACGGCGCCTACAATTCCGGCCTGTGGGGCTTCCAGGGCGGCATCAACATGCGCAAGGATGGCCGCGACTCGACCTATGAAAGCGAGCGCGAGCGCATCGACCCGGTCACGGGGGCCAGCCAGCGCAACACGCAGGAGTCGACCAGCAATGGCCTGAACGACAGCGTCGGCCTGCGCGGCCAGGTGACCTATAACCTGAGCCAGGACGACACGCTGGAAGCCGGCCTCGGCCTCATGAAGCGCAGCAACGACCAGCAGGGCCTGGACCACTACAGCGTGTTCGACGCCAACGGCAACACCACCAGCGACTACGAGCGCAGCACGCGCCGCAGCGGCGACAGCAGCAACAACATGGGCAGCCTGCGCTGGGACCACAAAGGCGCGAAGCTGGGCGAACTGTTCAAGATGGACCTGCGCGTGTCGACCACCGACAACGACAGCGAAACGGACTACGCCAACACGTACACGGTCACGCCGCCGCGCGCGGCCGACAGCCGCAACCTGCAGGACGTCGATAATTCCACGCGCATCATCGACTACACCGGCGACTACGAGCTGCCGCTGGAAAGCGGCGCCATCGTGAAGGTCGGCTACAAGATCGCCGACAACCAGAGCGAGTTCGACACCCGCTACTACGATTTCGATTTGGGCAGCAACGCGCAAAGCATCAACGACCGCCGCACGAACGCCTTCGAGATCGACGAACTGAACACGGCGCTGTACGGCTCCTACCAGTGGAAAGTGAACGAGCGCTGGGGCGCCCAGCTGGGCCTGCGCGCCGAGCACACCGACATGGACCTGAAGCAGGTAACCAGCCGCATCGACGCCAGCAACAGTTACCTGAACTGGATGCCGAGCGCCTTTGCCACTTATAAATTGGGCGAGAAGACGAACCTGCGCTTCTCGTACGCGCACCGCATCCGCCGTCCGGGCGCGGGCGAGCTGAACCCGTTCGTGGTCTACCGCGACGAATTCAACGAGTCCAGCGGCAATCCCTACCTGAAGCCGGTGCAGACCGATTCCTTCGAGGTTGGCTACGAAACCAAGGCCGGCGTGCTGGACGCCAACGTGCGCGCCTACTACCGCAACGAGCGCGACACCATCCGCAGCCGCCAGCTGGCGGTGAGCGACACGGTGATCTTGACGACGCTGGAAAACGGCGGCAGCAACCGCTCCGGCGGCATCGAGTTCACGCTCAGCGGCAAGCTCACGCCGAAACTGTCGGTCAACACCAGCGGCAACGTCTTCCTGGCCGAGCAGCAGCAGATCGACTTGCTCGGCAACGAGTCCAAGCGCAGCGCCACCTCGGTGAACGTGCGCGGACGCCTGAACTATCAGTTGACGCCGCTCGACCAGATCCAGCTGATGTTCAACGCCCAGGGCAAGACCCTGACCGGCTATGGCTACCGCGAGCCGAGCGCCACCGCCAATCTCAGCTACCGCCGCAACCTGAGCCAGAGCCTGACGCTGGTGGTGAACGCCAACGACATCTTCAGCTCGCAGAAACAAGAAACCGTCACCGATTCGGCCACGCTGAAGGAATACTCGGTGCGCCGTTTCGACGGGCCGGTGGTGTTCGTCGGCCTGTCCTACCGCTTCGGCGGGGTGCAGGCGAACCGCCGGCAAGATGGGCCGCCGGGCGAAGGCTGGCGTCCGCCGCTGGGTGGCATGCCGCCGGGCGGCTTTGGTGGCGGCCCGGGTGGTGGCGGTCCGGGCATGTGACCCTGTTGTGAAATAAAATTTCACCGGCAGATGCCAAATGAAATTTTATTTCACGTGCCCAGTGCTTTGCGGATACGTGCCAGTCGCGCGCTGCGGTCGCTCAAGCCGTTCAGGCCGCCGTTGACGGCGCGCGTGACCGCTTCCAGATCGTCGGCGTCGGCAAGCGCATTGATGTTGCGCGCATCCCAGTAATAAAAGGCCGATTCGATTGCGTAGCGGAGATCGCTCACCAGCAGGTCGGGATCCAGCAAAAAGTCGCGCGGGTCGCTCGCGTCACGCGTGTTGTGGGCGCGGGTGAAGGCGGCATAGTTGTCCTTGCCGGTCAGCTGGATCAGGCCGCGTCCGCGGTAGCGGTAGCCATCGCCGCTGGCCTCGCTACCATTACCGAGGCGGTCCGCGTACACATAGCCGAGCAAGTGCTCGGCGTTTCCTGCATAGAAATCAGACGCGCTCCAGAGCTTGGGCCGCAGGCGCGCCGGCTGGCCGTCGGGCCCGAGGCGGCAATCGTCGAGCGCGCGGTCGTACTGCGCCTGGCCGCCCCTGCAGCCGAATACCTGGCGCATGCGCGTTGCCGAATAGCTGCCGTTTTCCTCGCTTGCGCGAAAGCTGCTCTCATGGCCGACCTGGGCCAGGAAGTGGGCAAGGCGCAGGGGCGTGTCGACCCCGTAACGGCGCGCGCAGTCGTTCAGGCCGTCGACGATGGCGGCGTAATAGCTTTCGGAATTGGTCGGCTCGGCAATGCGCAGCAGCGCCACGCTGACGGCGGGTGCCGTGCCCTCGCTCTCGGGCTGAGGCCGGGGCCGTTGCCGGCGCGGCATGCGCGAACGCGGGCTGCCGGGAGTAGATCGTCGAAGTCGCACCATGTCGATTCCAGCCGAAGTGTGATCATGATGGCACAGCGCCACCCAGGGCGCCATCACGCTACGACAGAAAAATCCATGACTGCGCTGTGTGGAATTCTGCGTATTTTCGAAGCGGCCAGCCCGCTATCATGATCAGTCGATCGGGCTCGGCCCGCCATCAGACCATTCATCGGAGATCGCATGCAGTGCTTTCGCTTCCTCGTTCCGCTCCTTGCCCTGTCGTTCGCTGCCACCCAGGCGCCTGCTTCCGCCAACGCCGATAGGGCAGAGAGGTCATCCACGCCCGGCATGCTGTCGGACACCACCTGCACCGCACCGGCCCAGGCGGTGGATGAAAAGGGCTTCGTGCCCATCGGCGGCATCGCGCAATGGGTGAGGATCAAAGGCGCGAGTTGCGCCAATCCGGTGGTCCTGGTCGTCCATGGCGGCCCAGGCAACCCGAACACACCCTTCGCCGACAACCTGTACAAAGCCTGGGAAAAGGATTTCACGCTCGTCCAGTGGGACCAGCGCGGCGCCGGCATGACGTATGGCCGCAACCCTTTGACGGACGACGTACCGCTGATCGTGGAACGCTTGCGCGATGATGGCCTGGAGGTAGCGCGCTATGTGGCAAGGCGTTTCGGCAAGCAGAAGGTGATCCTGATGGGCGGCTCGTGGGGCGCCGTGCTCGGGGTGTACATGGCAAAGGCCAGTCCGGAGCTGTTCTGCGGCTACCTCGGCACCGCGCAAGTGGTGAACGAACCGGCCGCGGAGAAGGCGGGCTACGAGGCCACGCTGGCGCTGGCGCGCGCCGCCAACGACACCGAATCCATCGCCAGGCTCGACGCCCTCGGCGCGCCGCCCTGGACCAATCCGCGCAATCCCGGGATCCTGCGCCGTGTGATGCGCAAGCACGAGGGCTTGCGCACGGAGCCGGCGCCGGCATCCTGGTGGGTCTACGCGCCGGAATACACGACACCGCAGGCCGAGGCTGACTACACGGCGGGCGAAGATTATTCCTGGCTACAGTATGTCGGCATGAAGGGCGACGGCATCGCATCGACCATCGATTTGTACAAGCTGGGTCCGGCATTCAAGCTTCCTTTCTACATGGTGCAGGGCGAAGAAGACCTCACGACCATGCCCGCCGCCAGCAAGCGCTACTTCGATTTCATCCAGGCGCCGCGCAAGCAGTTCGTGCTGGTGCCGCGCACCGGACACGATCCGAACGGACCCATGCTCGATGCCCAGTACCGAGTGCTCAGGGAAGGGATGGGCAATTGCCGCTGAGGTCCTGGTCGGCGGCGCCGATCGTTTCACGTTTTGCGAAGGATTAATACCACGCGCACCACCAGTTACCTGCCTCAAACAACCCAAATTGCATGTTTTCCTGCCGCGCTTATTGACTTTGCAATGCGAATCGTTATCATTTACGTTCTCATTACGATGCATGTTGCACTGCACCGTATTCTTTTGCAGTTTGTACTTTATTACTTGAGGTTTCTGATGGAAATGCATTTGCAGGCTCGTGGGCTCTACAAACTGAACCGGATCGCGCTGTCGGTCGCCCTGGCCCTGCCGCTGCTCGCGCATGCCGAAGTTGACGAAGCGCCGCTCGCCGATGCCGACCAGCCCATCCAG
>Ga0209023_10006428_pt1 | contig 12397 bp, 13 predicted proteins | sample LakOneMetagenome_FD_187468 | JGI IMG/M metagenome (GOLD analysis project Ga0209023, IMG submission 187468) | Freshwater and sediment microbial communities from Lake Erie, Canada (SPAdes) (version 2) | ecosystem: Environmental > Aquatic > Freshwater > Lentic | place: Lake Erie, Canada... | reverse complement strand
AAGCCCGCCTCGAGCGCCATGAAGCCCGCCTGCATGAAGAAGACGAGGAAGGCGGTGACCAGCACCCACATGGTGTTGATGGCGCTGATCTGGGTCAGTTCCGCCTTCGCCTGCAGCGGGGCAGCGCCGGCCACCGACTCGAACAGGTAGAAGAACGTCGCCACGATGGCGACCACGGCCAGCAGGCCGAGCATCTTCGCTGCGAGCAGCAGCCCGAAGCGCTTCTGCACCTCTCGTTGCTTGAACGAGCGCAGCGGCAATCGTTCCTTGTTTCTGGATCGCTTTCCGATCAGGCCACCTGATGGCGGCGTCCCCCCGGAATCAACACCGGCGAAGGCGGGCGTTGCCGCCACTTCACCGGACCACGGCATACGGAGCATGTTCATGACCGGCAACCTACGGACGAGCAGTTTCGCCACCGTGCCGCCCACGTAACAGCTATCCGGCGAAAAGCTGACGGCTTTCTTTCGTTCAGGTACGAGAAAGAGTTCTCTTTCTGACGCCCAGAACCGAAGGGGCCCTGCTCAGCGCTGCTCGTACACGATGGGTGCCCGGCCCGGTCCCGAGTGGTTGGTGTCGGGGCCCAACTTGGCCGCCCGACCCTCGCTGATCAGCTCGTCCACCGCCTTGCGCACCGTGACCGGGGATCCGCCGCCGGCCTTCTCGGCCAGCTGGGCCAACGTGAACTGCTTGGGCATCTGCTCCACCACCGCCTTGATCTGCGCCACCGGGATCTGGGGCGCCCGCGGGCCCGACGACGGCGCTCGCCGACTGCCGGCCGCCGGTCCGCGCCGGCCCCTTGACGAGGGCACCACGAAGCCGGCCTCGGACAGGGTGTCGTCGGGCACGCCGAGCGACCGGAACGCTTCCACCGGGATGCCCTCGGACTCGCCGTAGGCCCGGGCGTGGCGCACGAAGTCGGTGGTGATGGAGGTGACGTCGGCGGCGCGGGCCCGTTCCCGGGCGGCGGCGGCGTGCAGCCGGTCGATCGGGTCCGTGGCCTGGGCGAATGCTGCATCGGCCCGGTCGATGGCGTCCTGGTCAACCGCAGACGAGGGATCCGACAACCAGAGGAGGTAGCGGCGCACTGCAGATTCGGGCGTGACGGGCTCAGACATGGGGCTGATGGTACCGAACGGCCTACGGGCGGCCCTCAGCGGTCGAGGTACTCCAGGCGGCGGTAGCCCACGACTCGGCCCACGGCCACGGCCAGCGATTCGCGCACCAGCGACCGCGGATCGGCCCGCCCGCCCGACGACGAGATCGACGCGTCGAGCCCGACGGAATCGGCGATGCCGGCCAGGCGCTTGGCCTGAGCCGGACCCGACACCAGAATCACGTCGTTCACGTCCTCGGTGTGCAGGAACCGAGCCACCGCGGCCAGCGATTCGTACGTGGTGCGCCCCTGGACCTCCTTGCGGATGGCGTCGTCGGGCACTCCTCGCCTGCGGAGGTAGTTGTACCCGGTGGTGGCCTCGGTGAACCGATCCCCTTCCCGGCGTCCGCCGGTGACCACGATCAGCGGCGCCAGGCCCCGCTCGTACAGGTCGAGCCCGTGGTCGAGGCGCTTCTGCAGGACCGGCGACGGACGACCGTTGTACTGGGCCGCCCCCAGCACCACGATGGCCTGGGCCTTGCGAGGGCTGTTCTGGCCGCTGGCGTACCAGACCTGGATGAAGGTGGCACCCAAGTACAGCGCCACCAACAGCAGCACGGCGGGCAGCAGCAGGAGCCACCGCAACCGGGGCCGCAAGCTCATCCCACGCGGCCCCGCGTGGCGCGCAGGCGAGCCAGGGTGCGCTCACGGCCCAGCACCGTGATCGACTCCCAGAGCGGTGGGCCCACGGTCCGGCCGGAGATGGCCACCCGCACCGGCCCCTGGGCCTTGGAGAGCTGAGGTCCGCCTTCGGCGTTGACGATGCCGGCATCCACCGCGGCCTGGCTCACCGCAGCCTGGATGGGCTCGGGCTTCCAGGACTCGTCGCCGAGCGCGTCCAGCCGGGCGATGGTGGCGTCGAGCATCTCGGCCACCGAGCGGCCCTTGGTGATGGCCTTGGTCCAGGACGCCTCGTCCATGGTGGGCTCGTCGACCACGAGGAACTCGATCATGGGCTCGACCTCGGCCAGGGTGCGCACCCGCTCCTGCACCTCGGTGGCCAGGAGCCCGAGGGCCTCGACCGACGCCGCGCCGTGGGTGAGGAATGGCACCGAACGGGCCACGAACTCCTCGGTGGACAGGGCCCGGATGTGCTCGGCGTTGACGAAGCTCAGCTTCTTCTGGTCGAAGAAGGCGGGCGATGCGTTGACATCGGCCAGGCGGTACCGGTCGATGATCTCGGCCACCGGACGGACCTCGACGCCGTCGGCCGGGCCCCAACCCAACAGGGCCAGGTAGTTGACCATGGCCTCGGGCAGGTAGCCGCGATCGCGGTAGTCCGCCATGGAGACGTCGTCGCGACGCTTGGAGAGCTTCTTGCGGCCCTCGTTCACCAGCAGCGGCATGTGGGCGAAGGCGGTGGGCCGCGGCATGCCGAGTGCATCCACCAGCAGCAGGTACTTGGGGGTGCTGTTGACGTGGTCCTCGCCGCGGATCACGTGGGTGATGCCCATGTCGGCGTCGTCGAACGCGTTGGCCAGCAGGAACATGGGGTGACCGTTGCCCCGCAGGACCACGAAGTCCTCGAGGTCGGCGTTGGCGAAGGAGACCTCGCCACGGATGAGGTCGGTCCAGCCGGTGCGTCCCTCGCGAGGGGTGCGGAAGCGAGCGGCCCGGCCGGGTCCGGGCTCCAGTCCGCGATCACGGCAGAAGCCGTCGTAGCCGGGCTTGCCCCCGGCTGCCTTGTTGCGGGCCTGGACGACCTCGCCGGTGCAGTCGCAGAAGTAGACCGAACCCGAGGCAACCAGCTTGGCCGCGGCGTCGGCGTAGAGCTCACCCCGTTCGCTCTGGTGGATCGGCTCCTCATCCCACGTGAGGCCGAGCCATTGCAGCATCTCCAACACGTTGTCGACCAGTTCCGGGCGGTTCCGCTCGACGTCGGTGTCTTCTATCCGCAGGAGGAACTGGCCACCGGTCTGGCGGGCGACGAGCCAGTTGGCCAGGGCGGAGTGGCCCGAGCCGACGTGGAGGAAACCGGTGGGAGACGGGGCGAAGCGGACACGGACGGGGGCGGACACCTGGTCCACGCTACTGGCGACCCCTCCCCCGCCCCGGTCATCGGTTTCGTCCTGGCGGCGCTTCGGTCGTTAGGGCTGGGCCAGGTGGTCCAAGATCATGGTGGCCGCCACGTCGGGCACCTCCTCGGGCACCCAGTGCGACACGCCGTCGAGCACCTCGAAGCGGTACGGAGCCTCGACCTGCTCGGCGGTGAGCTCGGCGGCCATCCGACCGAGGGCGATGTCCTCGGTGCCCCAGAGGTAGAGCGTGGGGGCCGTGATCGGGCCGAGGCCATCGGCGTCGGCGGGGTCGGCGCCGCGGTACCAGTTGAGGGCGCCGCTCATGGCCTCGCGGGTGGCGAAGCGGTCGACGTAGTGGGCCGCGCTCTCGGCGTCGAGGCCGCTCCCGTCGAGCAGGAGCCGGAACAGGGCCCGGTCATCGGCCAAGATCAGGTCCTCGGCCTCAGGCGAGCGGAACGTGTCGATGTAGCCCGACTTGGTGGCCTGGTCCTCGCCATCGGGTCCGGGGCCGGCCTTCTTGGCCCGGGTGAACGCCACCGGGTGCGGGGTCGACACCACGCTCAGGGTGCGGATGCGCTCCGGGTGGCGGCCGGCGGTGTGCCAGGCCAGCGCACCGCCCCAGTCGTGGCCCACCAGGTGGAAGGTGTCCCATCCAAGGTGGTCGGCGAACGCCACCACGTCGCCCACCAGGGTCTCGATGGTGAAGTCGGACGGCTCGGTGGGACGGGCCCGGGGCGAGTAGCCCCGCTGGTCGGGCGCCACCACGCGGTAGCCCGCGTCGGCGAGCTGGGGCTGCACGAATCGCCAAGCCCAGGCCCCCTCGGGGAAGCCGTGGAGCAGCAGCACGGGCTCGCCGTCGGTCGGACCGGCCGCCACCGCGTCGAACACGTACGGACCGATCGGCAGTTCCAAGGGCGTCAGTTCACTCATGCCCCGGACCCTACGGACCCTGAGGGTCGGTCGCCTCCGTCAGCCGGCGCGGACCAGGCCGAGGTTGGCCATGAACAGCAGGGCACCGGCGGCCACGCCGAAGCTGTGCCAGACCTCGTGGTAGCCGAACCAGCGGGGCGACAGCCGCGGCTTGTTCAGGGCGAAGAGGATGGCGCCGATGGTGTAGAGCAACCCGCCGGCAGCGAACAGGACCAGGGTGCCTGGTCGGTGCCAGAGGAACGGGAAGGCCATGAGCCCGGCCCACCCGAGCACGATGTACAGCGCGCCGCCCAGCTTGCTGAACCGCTCCAGCGCCAAGACCTTGAGCGTCACACCGACCGCAACCCCGGCCCACATGAACGCCAGCGACCACCAGCGCCATGGGTCGGGCATCAAGATCACGGCCGACGGGGTGAACGAGGCGGCGATCAGCACGAAGATCATGGAGTGATCGGCTCGCTGCATGATCCGTCGGGCGCGAGGCGAGCGAGCGAACACGTGGTAGCTCGAGCTGGTGAGGTAGAGCAGCACGCTGGCCACCCCGTAGATCCAGGCCGCGGCGAGGGCGCGGGGAGTCTCGGCCGAACGCACGAGCAGGACCAGACCGATCAGCGAGACCACCATGGCCACCTGGTGCAACCGGCCCCGCAGGTACGGCTTGGGCATCGCCAGCACGGTGTCGAGATCCATCGGGTCACCTCCAGGTCAGGTTGGGGTACCGCTCCAGTCGGCAGCACCCTCTTGCTATCAAGCCTGACCATCGAGCGGGCCGCGCCTTAGGTCCGTCCGACCCAGTGAGGCCGACGCCGACGACTCAGGTGCGGCGGTTGCCTCGTTCGTCGACCAGGAAGAACACCGAGGGGAGGTGGTGACGGGGTGGGGCCACGGAGTCCGGGCCGAACCATCGCCGACGAAGCGGGGCGGTGAGCCAGCCCAGCGGAGCGAGGGCGACATAGGTGTAGGCGATCACCAGGGCGGTGCCCACCGGGACGAAGACCAGGCCGGCCACCAGGGCCACGACCGCCACGACCGTGACCCAGATGCGGTCCCGCCGGGGCGAGGCCAACCAGCGGAAGCTGGTGAACCGGAACGACGAGGCCATCAGGGCGGCAGGGATCACGGCCAGCGCCACCGGTCCGAACCGGTGCCAGCCGGCGAAGTCGCCGTCGTAGGCGAAGACCGAGGCGATGACCACGCCGGCGCCTCCGGGGCTGGGCAGGCCGATGAAGTACCGCTTGTCCGACAGCGGGTCGACGGTGACGTTGAAGCGTCCGAGGCGGTAGGCGGCGCAGGCGAGCCAGAAGCAGGCCACGAGCCAACCCGGGGTTCCAAGGCTGTGCAGCGACCAGCTGTAGAGCAAGAAGGCCGGGGCCACCCCGAACGAGACCAGGTCGGCAAGCGAGTCGAACTGCAGGCCGAACGGGGTGATGGCCCGCACGGCCCGGGCCACGGCCCCGTCGAACACGTCGAACACGATCGAGATCCCGATGAGGATGGCGGCGAGGTCGAAGCGGCCCTCCTGCGACGCTCGCAGCGACGTGAACCCGCACAGCATGTTCACCAGGGTGAACAGGCTCGGGAACATGGCCAGGGCGCGGCTGCGGGCGTCAAGCCGCTCCGGACGGACCACCGCGGCACCGGAGGGCGAGACCAGCTCGAAGCCGCTGTCGGCCGGCTGCTTGCGGCGCTCGGGCCCGCGGTAGGCCTCGGCGTCGCCGGTGGTCGGGGGGCTGTCGCTCAGGTCATCGTGATCGCCCTCGTCGCGGCCCATCTACGCCACCGTCCGCGCTACCGCGGTAGGCCACCGGGCGATGGTGGTCTCGCCCGCCACCACGCGGTCACCCTTGGCCACCAGCACGTCGACTCCAGGCGGGACGAAGACGTCCATGCGCGACCCGAACTTCATGAGACCGATCCGCTCACCGGTGGCCACGTCGTCGCCGGCTGCCACCCGGGTGACCACCCGGCGGGCCATCACCCCCACGATCTGGCGGAACACGACGGTCCGCCGCTGCCCATCGACCGCACGGGTGACGGTGATCTCGCTGCGCTCGTTCTGATCCGCGCTCTCGGCCTTGTACGCGGCGTGGAACTTCCCGGGGCGATAGGTCACCTCGGTTATACGGCCCCCATAGGGCGAACGGTTGATGTGGACATCGGCCACGGACAAGAAGATGCTCACCTGCTGCCAGGTGCCGGCCGGCGCGGTGCCGGGCAGGGGCTCCCCGACGTGCATGACCTTGCCATCGGCCGGCGACACGACGTCGTCGGGCGAGAACGGCGCACCCAGGTCCGGCCGCCGGTCCGGATCGCGGAAGAACGCGCCCACCGCCACCGGGAGTACGGCCAAGAACAGGGCGAGCCGTCGATGCCGCAGCGCCGCCCCGATCAGGGCCGGGATCGACGCCAGGGCGATGAACGGGTACCCGTCGCGATCCAGGGTCACGAGAGGTCGAGCATCTCCCGCCACCCTGCCGGTGCCATTGCCGCCACCTGCTCGGGCGTGAGCCGGAGGGTGTCGGCCGGGACGGCATCGACCACAGCCCGGAGCTCGGGGTAGTGGTGGGTGGTGAGGTGGACGCCCTCGAAGCGGCGGGTGCGCTCGGCGACCAGCTCCTGCGGTGCGGCGGCGTCGAGGAAGCCCCACACGGTGTAGGCCACCCGCAGGTCGTGGATCACGGGGGCGCGGCCGAACAAGGAGGCCCGCTTGAGGGCCACCGCCACGCAGCCGGTCTCGGCGTCCTCCACCCGTTCGGCGTCGGCGAGCTTCAGCTCGGGGCGCAGGAGCGGCACCAGCTTGAGCAGGTAGCCCTGGTCTGGTCCCGGGGCACCCATGCGGCCGGCATCGACGTCGGGCTGGCCACCCTGGGCCACCAGTTCACCGGGCCGGACCGCACGCCAGCCGTCGGCGTTGCGGGGCGGCGAGGTGTACGACCGGTGCCGATCGGTGGGCTTGGTGGGGACGAACTCGGGCGCGGCCATCGCGCCGGACGTTACTCCTCGGTGTGGAGGAGCCCGTAGACGAGGGAGTCCTCCAGGGCCTGCCACGACGCCTGGATGATGTTCTCGCTCACCCCGATGGTGGACCACGTGCGCTTGCCGTTGGTGGTGTCGATCAACACGCGGGTGACGGCTCCGGTGCCCTTGGCGGTGTCCAGCACCCGGACCTTGAAGTCGGTGAGGTGCACCTTGGCCAGCTGTGGGAACTGCGAGCCGATGGCGGCCCGGACCGCAGCGTCGAGGGCGTTGACCGGACCGTTGCCCTCGCCGATGCGCATGATCCGCTCGCCGTTGACGCGCAGCTTGACGATGGCCTCGGTGTCGTGGCGGACGTCGTCGGACTCGCTCACGATCACCCGATAGGACTCCAGGGAGAAGAAGCCGTGCTCCCAGCCGGCGGCGCGGCGCATCAGCAGCTCCAGCGAGGCGTCGGCCGCCTCGAAGTGGTACCCCTCGTGCTCGAGCCGCTTCAGCTCGTCGATGAGGTGGACCAGCGCCGGGCCCTCGAGATCGATGCCGATCTCCTTGGCCTTCAGGTCGAGCGTGGCCTTGCCCGCCATCTCCGACACCACGAAGCGGGTGCCGTTGCCCACGGCGTCGGGGTCGACGTGCTCGTAGGCGTCCTTGCGGCGGGCGATGGCCGAGACGTGTAGGCCGGCCTTGTGGGCGAAGGCCGAGGCCCCCACGTAGGGCGCCTGGGGGTTGGGCGTGATGTTCACGATCTCGGCGATTCGGTGCGAGGCCGACGTGAGCCGGGCCAGCCGGCCCTCGGGCAGGGTGCGCACCCCCATCTTGAGCGTGAGGTTCGGGATGATCGTGGTGAGGTTGCAGTTGCCGGTGCGCTCGCCGTAGCCGTTCATGGTCCCCTGCACCTGGGTGGCCCCGCCGCGCACGCCGGCCAGGGCGTTGGCCACGCCGCAGCCCGTGTCGTCGTGCAGGTGCACGGCGATCTTGACGTCGTCTTTGAAGTGGCGAGTGATCTCACGGACCACGGCCTCCACCTCGTGGGGGAGGGCGCCGCCGTTGGTGTCGCACAGGACCAGCGTCTCCACCCCGTGCTCGGCGGCGGCTTCCAGCACCCGGAGGCTGAACTCCGGGTCGTCCTTCCAGCCGTCGAAGAAGTGCTCGGCGTCGAACAGCACCCGCACGCCGGCATCGGACAGGAACCGCACGGAGTCGGCCACCATGGCCTCGCCCTCGTCCAGCGTGGTCCGCAGCGCCTCGGTCACGTGGTACGCCGAGCTCTTGCCGACGATGCACACCGCCGACGTGCCGGCATCGAGCAGGTTGCGCAGCGTGGGGTCGTCGTCGACCTTGCCCTTGGGCCGCCGGGTGGAACCGAAGGCCACCAGCGTGGAGCGCTCGAAGCGCAGCTCGCGCGCTGCCCGCTCGAAGAACTCGATGTCCTTGGGGTTGGCACCGGGCCAGCCGCCCTCGATGAAGTGCACGCCGAGCTCGTCGAGCTCGTCGGCGATGCGCAGCTTGTCGTCGACGGTGAGCGAGATGCCCTCCAGCTGGGCGCCGTCTCGCAGGGTGGTGTCGAAGATCTCCACGAACTCCGGCAGCCCGGGGTCTCGTGGGACGAGCAGCTCCGACGCCTCGGGGAGGACCCCGTCAGGCGACATGTTCGACCCAGTCCTTGTAGCGATCGGTCTGGCCGCGGATGGCCTTGTGGTACTCGGCACCGATGGCCGCGGTCATGGGACCCGGACAGGGGATCTGGCGGTCGTCGACGGAGTTGACCGCCGAGACCTCGGCGGCGGTGCCGCACAGGAACATCTCGTCGGCCAGGTAGACGTCGGAGCGAGCGATGTTGGACAGCTCGCACTCGATCCCGAGGTCTCGGGCGATGGTCATCACCGAGTCCTGGGTGATCCCCTCCAACGCCCCGGCGGCCAGCGGCGGCGAGAGGAACCGGCCCTTGCGGGCGACGAACACGTTCTCGCCGGTGCACTCGCTCACGAAGCCCTGCGGGTTGAGCATGAGGGCCTCGTCGTAGCCGGCCTTGACCGCCTCGACCTTGGCCAGAGTGGAGTTGACGTAGTTGCCGGTGGTCTTGGACGCCGGCGGCATGGTGTTGTGATCCAGCCGGGTCCACGACGACGTCTTCAGGCGGACGCCCGTGGTGAGGGCGTCGTCGCCCAGGTAGGCGCCCCACGGCCAGCAGGCGATGGACACGTCGACCGAGCAGGGCATGGTGTTGAGGCCCATCTCGCCGTAGCCGTAGTAGGCGATCGGACGGATGTAGCAGCTGGGCAGGCCGCTGGATCGCACCACGTCCTTGGTGGCCTGGACCAGCTCCTCGACCGAGTACGGGATGTCCATCATCATGATCCGGGCCGAGGCGTGGAGGCGCTCGATGTGGTCCGTGAGCCGGAACACCGCCGGGCCCTGGTCGGTCTCGTAGGCCCGCACGCCCTCGAAGACCCCGGTGCCGTAGTGCAGCGTGTGGGTGAGGACGTGGATCTTGGCGTCCTCCCAGGCGACGAGCTCGCCGTTCATCCAGATCTTCTCGGTCGGCGTGATCGGCATGTCAGGTGCTCCCCTGGCTCAGACCCGGCTGGCGACGGCGTCGCCGATCTCCGGGGTGGATTCGTTCAGATCGGTGGCTGCGGCGCACGCCTTGCGGATGCGATCGGCGGCGTCGGTCTCGCCGAGCAGGTCCAACATCATGGCCGCCGACAAGATGGCGGCGATGGGGTTGGCCTTGGCCTGGCCGGCGATGTCGGGGGCCGAGCCGTGGACGGGCTCGAACATCGACGGGGCCTGACGGCTGGGATCGAGGTTGCCCGACGAGGCGAACCCGATGCCGCCCGAGACGGCGCCGGCCAGGTCGGTGAGGATGTCGCCGAAGAGGTTGTCGGTGACGATGACGTCGTAGCGCTGGGGATCCTGGACCAGGTAGATGCAGGCGGCGTCGACGTGGTTGTAGCCCGTGTCCACCTGCGGGTACTCGGCGGCCACGGCATCGAAGGTGCGCTGCCAGAGATCACCGGCGAAGGTGAGCACGTTGGTCTTGTGCACCATGGTGAGGTGGTGGCGAGGCCGCGATGCGGCCAGCTCGAAGGCGTAGCGGATGACCCGCTCGACGCCCAGGCGGGTGTTGACCGAGCCTTGGGTGGCGATCTCCTGGGGGGTGTCCTTGCGGAGGAACCCGCCCTCGCCGGCGTAGGTGCCCTCGGTGTTCTCGCGGATCACCACGAAGTCGATGTTCTGCTCGGCCAGGGTGAACGGCCGCTGGTTGACGTACTGGTCGAGGGCGAAGCGCATCTTGAGCAGGAGCCCCCGCTCGATCACGCCCGGCGGCACCTCGGGCGTGCCGACCGCCCCGAGCAGGATCGCGTCGAAGCCACGCAGCTCGGCCAGCGTGTCGTCGGGGAGCACCGTGCCGTCGGCGAGGTACCGCGCGCCACCGAGGTCGAAGTCGGTGGTATCGAGCTCCACCCCGGCCGCTCGCACGACCTTGAGGGCCTCGGCCACCACCTCGGGACCGATCCCGTCGCCACCGATCACCGCGATCTTGTACGCCACTCGTGCTCCAGGTTCCGGGGGCGCAGGCCGCGCCCGAGTCCGACCAAGCTACGCCCCGTCCCTTGCGAGCAGGCAACCAGATGCCGATCAGGGAAGGGAGGACCCCGGGTATGGTCGGGGCAGGCAAAGGCTCGAAGGATGCCATGACTCCCATCACCTGCAGCCGGTGCGGCGCCCCACTCCCCGCGGTGGCCGCCGACCAACGCCATCCCGACTGGTGCCCCACGTGCGCGGCGCGCGCCACGGGCGACATCGGCCCCGCGCCGGTCTCGGAATCGTCCACCGGCCACGGCATGCGCCCGGCCGCGTCGTGGGGCACGCCGCCCCCCGGCCCACCGCCTCCGCTGGTCCTGCAGTCCGCCGGGCGCCGCTACCTCGAGGGCGCGGTCGTGGGCCTGGCCGTCGCCGGCCTGGGCATGTTCGCGGTGTGGGCCGTGGTGTCGATCACCGGCCACAGCTGGCCACTCGTGGTCGACATCGCCGCGGTGGTGCTCGGGGTGCTGGTGGGTCAGGCGGTGCTGATCGGCACTCGTCGAGGTGGACCGGTCCCCGCCCTGGTGGCCGCCCTGGCCGTGATCGTCCCCCTCGTGATCGCCCAGTACTTCATCGAGCGATCCAGCGCGATCAGCCTCTACAACGCCAACCTGCCGCTGTGGCAGGGCTTCACCACCGCGAGGCAGGTGGTCACCGACAGCATCACCGACCACCCGCTGCGGGGGCTCGGCTGGGCCGTGGCCATCGTGGCCGCCGCCCTCTGCGCCGGGTCCTCCAAGCGTCGGGCCCTTCTCTGAGCTGAGGGACCTTCGCTACCCTCTCGCCATGGCAAGCGACCCCGTCCACATCTCCCAGGCTGCGTTCGATCGCCTGAAGGCAGAGCACGACGACCTCGTCACGCGGGGCCGGATCGACATCGCTCGCAAGATCGAGGCGGCCCGCGAGCTGGGCGATCTCAAGGAGAACGGCGACTACCACTCCGCCAAGGAGGAGCAGGGGAAGATGCAGGGACGCATCAACCACCTGGCCAACATCATCGAGAACGCGGTGATCGTCGAGCAGGCGGCCACCGACACCGTCACCGCCGGAACCCTCGTCTCCATCCGCTACGAGGGCGACGACGACGTCGAGGAGTACCTCCTCGGTTCCATCGAGGAGCGGCGCGAGGGCGTCGAGGTGATGTCGCCCGGTTCGCCGCTCGGTGAGGCACTGCTCGGTCGCAAGGTCGGCGAGACCGTGTCATACAGCACCCCCACCGGCGCCGAACTCAAGGTGGAGATCGTCTCCGTCGGCGAGTAGCCGATCGCGTGCGCGGCCGGTAGCCGCAAGATCGCATCCCTCGGGCCGATGGAGGTGCCGTGGACCCGTCGCCACCAATCCTCGAGGGCCGAGACGCCCCGCACACCGGACCCAGCGCCGTGCCCTGGTTGCCGCCGGGCCGTTCCATCGACCTCCCCGGTCGGGGCACCACGTTCGTGCGAGACAGCGGCGGACCCCCCGACGCCCCGGTGGTGCTCCTGCTCCACGGGTGGGCCGTCACCGCCGATCTCAACTACTTCCCCGCCTACCCCGGCCTGGCCCAGCGCTACCGGGTGATCGCCATGGATCACCGGGGTCACGGCCGAGGACTCCCCGCCGACCGGGGCCAGGTCCGACTCTCCCAGTGCGCCGACGATGCCGCCGCGCTCCTCGATGCACTCGGCGTGGAGCACGCCACCGTCGTCGGCTACTCCATGGGCGGCGCGGTGGCCCCACTGCTGTGGCGCCG
>Ga0209023_10006427_pt1 | contig 12398 bp, 12 predicted proteins | sample LakOneMetagenome_FD_187468 | JGI IMG/M metagenome (GOLD analysis project Ga0209023, IMG submission 187468) | Freshwater and sediment microbial communities from Lake Erie, Canada (SPAdes) (version 2) | ecosystem: Environmental > Aquatic > Freshwater > Lentic | place: Lake Erie, Canada... | reverse complement strand
ATGCCGTTGTGGATGACGGCGACCTGACCGTCGGCGGACAGGTGCGGGTGGGCGTTGCGGTCGGTCGGCCCGCCGTGGGTGGCCCAGCGGGTGTGGCCGATGCCGGAGCGGCCGCCGTCGATGCCCAGGCCGGTGGCCTGGGGTCGCTCGCCGAGCGCCTTCTCCAGGTTGGCCAGCTTGCCGGCCTTCTTCTCGGTCAGCAGCTCGTTGTCACCGACGATGGCCACACCGGCGGAGTCGTACCCGCGGTACTCCAGCCGTCGAAGGCCGTCCAGGACAATGCTCAGCGCCGGGCGTCCGCCGACGTAACCCACGATTCCACACATGATCCGAAGCCTAACCGAGGATTGCGCAGAGCGCATGCTCAGATGAGCTACTTTCGCGCAGGTCACTTGATCGATTTGGGAAATCAGTGCCGGCGCCCGCGGATATGGGCCAGGCGGGCAAAATTCGGACACCAACCGCTCGGACCAGCAAAGACAAGTGGCGGACCAGCAACTACCTGCTGGCCCGCCACCGCTCGTCCACTGAGTGGAACGCAGATCAGCCCGTCGGGCTGGCCACCCGCACCACCGCGGCCACCCGCTCGGCCACGTCGTGCGCGAACTCGGCCGTAGCCGCCTCGACCATCACCCGCACCAACGGTTCGGTGCCGGAGGGGCGCAGCAGCACCCGGCCCGTCCCCGCCAGATCCGCCTCGGCCTTGGCCACGGCCTCCTGGACCAGGTCGTGGCTGGCAGCCGCCGCTCGATCGCCCACCACAACATTGATCATGACCTGCGGGAGCGGCGTCATCACTGAGGCCAGCTCGGCCAGGCTCTTGCCGGTCGCCGCCATCCGGGCCATCAGGTGCAGGCCGGTCAGCACACCGTCGCCGGTGGTAGCGAAGGCCGGCATCACCAGGTGACCGCTCTGCTCGCCGCCGAGGGTGAAGCCGCCACGACGCAGCTCTTCGAGTACGTACCGGTCGCCGACCTTGGTCTCCAGCAAGGTGATGCCCTCAGCCTGCATGGCTTGCTTCAGGCCCAGATTGCTCATCACCGTGGCGACGAGCGTGTTGTCGTGGAGGGTGCCGGCGTCGCGCATCGCCAGCGCCAGGATCGCCATGATCTGGTCGCCGTCGATCAGGTCACCGTCGGCGGTCACCGCCAGGCAGCGGTCGGCGTCACCGTCGTGGGCCAGGCCCAGATGAGCCCCGTGCTCCAGGACGGCAGCCTTCACCTGCTCCAGGTGGGTCGAGCCGCAATTCTCGTTGATGTTGCGGCCGTCCGGAGCGGCGTGGATCGCGATCACCTCGGCGCCCGCCTCCCGGTACGCCACCGGCGCCACCTCCGCCGCGGCGCCGTTCGCGCAGTCCACGACGACCTTCAGTCCGGCCAGCGGCTGGTCGATCGAGCCGACCAGGTGCGCCACGTAAGCGTCCGCGCCGTCGAGCAGGTCATGCGCCCGGCCGATATTCGCGCCAGTTGGCCGACGCCAGGCCGAAGCCGGGTCGCCGGTGGCGGCAGCGGTGATCGCCGCCTCGATCTCCGCCTCGGTCTCGTCCGGCAGCTTGTGGCCACCGGCGGCGAAGAGCTTGATGCCGTTGTCCGGCATCGGGTTGTGCGAGGCCGACAGCATCACGCCCAGGTCGGCCTTGACCTCGGCGACCAGGAACGCCACTCCCGGCGTCGGCAGCACGCCGACCCGGACGACGTTCGCGCCAGCGCTGGTCAGGCCCGCCACGACGGCGGCCTCCAGCATCTCGCCACTGGCCCGCGGATCGCGGCCCACCACCGCCAGCGGCTGGTGGCTACGGTCGCTCTCCACCAGCACGTGCGCGGCGGCCAAGGCGACCGACATCGCCAGCTCAGGAGTCAGATCTGCGTTCGCGCGGCCACGAACGCCGTCAGTGCCGAACAGCCGTGCCATGAGGGGACCTCCGCTGCGGGGACAAGTAGAAAAAACACGTGTGGCCGGCCATGCCCTTGACGGACACACCCGGCCACACGTGACTAACGGACGATCAGCGCTTCGAGTACTGCGGAGCCTTACGGGCCTTCTTGAGACCGTACTTCTTGCTCTCCTTGACCCGAGCGTCACGGGTGAGGAAGCCGGCCTTCTTCAGGGCCGGACGGTCCTCGACGTCGTTCTCGATCAGGGCGCGGGCGATGCCCAGGCGCAGGGCGCCGGCCTGACCGGTGATGCCGCCGCCACGCAGGTTCGCGAAGACGTCGAACATCTCCGGCTTCTCCGAGGTGACGAACGGCTCACGAATGAGCTGCTGGTGCACCTTGCTCGGGAAGTACTCCTCGAGCTCGCGGCCGTTGCACAGGATCTTGCCGGTGCCAGGCACCAGGCGGACCCGGACGATGGCTTCCTTGCGGCGGCCAACGGTCTGGATCGGGCGGTCACCGGCGCGCATGACGCGCGGGGCGACGACGGCGGCAACCGGCGCGACGGTCTCTTCGGTCTCGACCGGGGTCGGGACGCTGAGCTCCTCGGTGGCGGTGACTTCCTCGGTCATGCTGTTTTCCTCGCTCGCGCTCACTGGGCGATCTGCTTGATCTCGAACGGCACCGGCTTCTGCGCGGCGTGCGGGTGCTCAGCGCCCGGGTACACCTTCAGCTTCTTGATGACCTGCCGGGCAAGCTTGTTGTGCGGCAGCATCCCCTTGATCGCCATCTCGACGGCGCGCTCCGGGCGCGTGTCCAGCAGGTCGCCGTAGCGGATCTGCTTGAGACCACCCGGGTGGCCGGAGTGCCGGTAGGCAATCTTGCTCTCCCGCTTGTTACCGGAGAGCGCCACCTTGCCCGCGTTGATGATGATGACGAAGTCACCACTGTCCATGTGCGGAGCGAAGGTCGGCTTGTGCTTGCCACGCAGCAGCCCTGCGGCGTGGGTGGCTAGACGGCCAAGAATGACGTCAGAGGCGTCAATGATGTGCCACTGGTGCTCGATGTCACCCGGCTTCGGGCTGTACGTACCCACAGGTAAACCTTGTCTCGTAGTCGGGGACGGTCCGCCCTCGGTGCTGACATTCCTCGGTGCTGGGAGGCGCTGGAACGCTCCCCCATCCGCAAACAGCGGCAGGGCACGCACGAGGCAGGTCACGTACGACCATGTGGCCGACAAGACCTGAGCCGCACCCGACCCAAGGGCATACATGCCGACCGCCGAAATTGGCAGCCATGCACGACCGCTGAGCCTACCGCACTGTGTTTCTCCGTTTTTTCAAACGCGGGCGCGATCGCGGATCGCACACCAGCGCGCAACGATACCCGGCCACTGTCGGCGTGGTCAAAACGCCCCGGACCCTGTCCTGTCTGCCCTGGTTGAGCAGTGCCCAACGGGGTAGGTAGTCGTCCAGGCCCCACCCCTCAACCAGGAGGTAGCTATGAACCAGACCGTACGCGAGGTCATGACCAGTAACCCGGTTTGCATGTCCCCGAGCACCAGTCTCTCCGAGGCGGCCATGCAGATGCGCGAAAGCGATATTGGTGACGTATTGCTGGTCGAAAACTCCGAATTGCGAGGAATCATCACCGACCGCGATATCGCCATCCGCGCCGTGGCCGACGGTCGCGACCCGCGCGCCACCACAATCAAGGACATCGCCAGCGGCAAGGTTCACACCATCTCCGCCGACTCCCCGGTCAGCGACGCCGTCAGCCTCATGCGCAAGCACGCGCTGCGCCGACTGCCGGTAACCGACGGCAACAAGCCCGTCGGCATCGTCTCCATCGGGGACCTGGCCGCCAGCGTGGACCGCGGCTCGGCGCTCGCCGACATCTCGATGGCTCCGCCCACCCGCTAGACCACTAGGCAGCCGGCTCGTCGTCCAGGTTGATCTGCCAGATCACCTCGACGGCGTGCGGCCGGAAGCCCAACTGTGTGTTGATCGCGAGCATGTGTTCGTTGACGTCGGCGTTGCCTGTGTCAACGACGCGCAGCGGCGCATGCTCGCGGGCGTACCGCAGGTTTTCGATCTTGGAAATGAGGCCGAGGCGCCGGCCGCGGTGCTCCGGCAGTACCAAGGTGATGCCCTGCTGGAAGTACCAGGTGTAGGTGCCGCCGCCGATCAAGGCGGTCCAGGCCACCAGCCGGTCCGTCGCGTCGTGGCGCATCGCCACGTTGAAGGGGGCCTTGTTCCGGCGACGCAGCCCGGCCTCGATGTCCCGGATGCGTTGCGGGTCGGGCTCCGACGCCTTCCAGTCAAGATCACCGACGGGCGCCTCCTCGATCAGCCGCGCCTCCAGCAACGCGAGATCCGCCAGGTACCGCTCCGGTACGGCGTCCCGCCAGCGCACCAGGGAATAGCCCTGCGCCAATGGCCAGGCGTCCGCCAGGCCGGCATCCAGGGCCGCCTCGTTGACGGTGTCCAGCGACAGCCGCGAGTTGACCACCTTCAGCCCCGGTTGGGCGCCGAGCGCCTCCGCGAAGCCGGCACTCCCCGCCGCGGCACTGAGCCGGTCGACGGTGGAGCCGGCGATGCGACGCCGACCGTCGCTGATCGTGCGGGTCACAGCGTGGTGGTACAGCGCACGGCCCACACCGCGACGCCTCAGCTCCGGCGGGACCGTAATCCGTACCTGACACACGTCGGTGTTGGCCAGGGTGGGCATGACCAGGACCAACAGGCCGACAGCTACCCCGTCGCGGTACGCCAGGATGTGCTCCACCCGCTCCTGGCCCGGCAGCGGATGGGTCAACAGCTCAACAAGCCGGCCGCGGCTCGGTGGCGGGGTGTCCGGTGCGTCAACGGCAGCCGCCGCGGTCATGATCCCGCACGCGGCGTCGATGCCCGCCGTGTCGTCCGGTGTGAGCATGGTGAAGGTCAATGGCATGCCCTCACGTTACTGAGCGACTGCCATGGGCGCTGACCCATAACTAACCAATCAGGACGGCGGGTGGCTGCCTGCCGACAACCACCCGCCGTGTCCTGGACTAGGCCGTGGTGATGGGCAGGTACACCTTGGCGCCGGACTCGACGAACTCCTCCGACTTGGCGGCCATACCGGCTGCCGCGTACTCCTTGAGCTCCTGGCTGATCTTCATGGAGCAGAACTTCGGGCCGCACATCGAGCAGAAGTGCGCCGTCTTGGCGCCGTCCGCCGGCAGCGTCTCGTCGTGGTACGACCGGGCGGTGTCGGGGTCCAGCGACAGGTTGAACTGGTCCTGCCAGCGGAACTCGAACCGGGCCTTGGACAGCGCGTTGTCCCACTCCTGCGCGCCCGGGTGACCCTTGGCCAGGTCAGCGGCGTGCGCAGCGATCTTGTAGGCGATGACGCCGTCCTTGACGTCCTGCTTGTTCGGCAGGCCCAGGTGCTCCTTGGGGGTGACGTAGCAGAGCATCGCGGTGCCGTACCAGCCGATCATCGCGGCGCCGATGGCCGAGGTGATGTGGTCGTAGCCGGGCGCGATGTCGGTGGTCAGCGGGCCGAGGGTGTAGAACGGGGCGCCGTCGCAGTGCTCCCGCTGCAGGTCCATGTTCTCTTTGATCTTGTGCATCGGGACGTGCCCGGGGCCCTCGACCATCACCTGGACGTCGTACTCCCAGGCGATCTTCGTCAGCTCACCGAGCGTCTCCAACTCGCCGAACTGGGCGGCGTCGTTGGCATCGGCGATCGAGCCGGGGCGCAGACCGTCGCCGAGGGAGAAGGCGATGTCGTACTCGGCGAAGATCTCGCACAGCTCGCGGAAGTGGGTGTAGAGGAAGTTCTCCTGGTGGTACGCCAGGCACCAGGCGGCCATGATCGAACCGCCGCGGGAGACGATGCCGGTGACCCGGTCGGCGGCCAGCGGCACGTACCGCAGCAGCACGCCGGCGTGCACGGTCATGTAGTCGACGCCCTGCTCGGCCTGCTCGATGATGGTGTCTTTGTAGATCTCCCAGGTCAGCGCCTTCACATCGCCGTTGACCTTTTCGAGGGCCTGGTACAGCGGCACGGTGCCGATCGGGACCGCGCTGTTGCGCATGATCGACTCACGGGTGGCGTGGATGTGCTTGCCGGTGGACAGGTCCATCACCGTGTCGGCGCCCCACTTGGTGGCCCAGGTGAGCTTGTCGACCTCCTCGGCGATCGAGGAGCTGACCGCGGACGTACCGATGTTGGCGTTGATCTTCACCAGGAAGCGCTCGCCGATCAGCATCGGCTCGGTCTCGGCGTGGTTGATGTTGTTCGGCAGGATCGCCTTACCGGTGGCGATCTGCTCCCGGACGAACTCCGGGTCCATCCCCTCGCGGATCGCCGCGAACTCCATCTCCGGGGTGACGATGCCCTGGCGGGCGTAGAACATCTGGGTCGGCCGCTTCCCGGCCTTGGCGTGCCGGACCGTCTGGCCCTGCGTCGCCGTGCCGCGCGCCGGACCGAACTCGGTGTCGTCGCGCTCGGCGATCCAGTGCGCCCGCAGCTGCGGCAGGCCCACCTCCGGGTCGCTGCCCGGGCCGGAGGTGTCGTAGACCCGCACCGCCGGGTCATCGTTGCTCAGGTCAATCTCGGCGAATGGGACCTGTACGTCGGGGCGCGAGCCCTCCACATAGACCTTGCGTCGCATTTGTCTGCCTCCCCTAGTTCCCGGACCAGCCCAAATGGTCGAGCGGTCCATGGCCGGCGCCCAACTGCCACTCGCGCGCGCCGACCAGCGCCCGAGCCACGTACTCCTTGGCGGCGGCCGTAGCCGCCGTGATGTCGTCACCGAGCGCCAGCCGCGCGGCCAACGCCGACGCGAAGCTGCACCCGGTGCCGTGCGAGTTGCGCGTATCCACGCGCTGACCTGGGATTTGTGCGCCACCGACGCCGGTTATCCACAGGTTGTCCACAGGCCCGTCGGCGCTGTCGCCACCGGTGACCACGACCGCGTCCGGGCCGCGCTCGGCCAGCTCGCGGGCTGCCGCCAGCGCATCATCGGCGGTGACCACCGGGCGCCCGAGCAGCGCGGCGGCCTCCGCCCGATTGGGGGTGACCACCTTCGCGTACGGCAGCAGACGCCGCACCGCACCGACACTGCCCAGCGGGTCGCCGCTGGAGGCGGACAGCACCGGGTCGAGCACCATCGCCGGCAGCACACCCGCCGCCGCGCGCTGCGCGATGACCTGCGCGGCGTCGCCGAGCATCCCGACTTTCACCATGGCGATCGAGAAGTCGGCCAACACGGCGTCGAGCTGGGCGGTCACCACACCGATCGGTAGGCGGTGGACGGCGTTGACCCGGACGGTGTTCTGCGCGGTCACCGCCGTGACCACCGAGGTGCCGTAGCAACCGAGCGCGGCGAACGTCTTCAGGTCAGCCTGAATACCGGCGCCGGCGCCGGAGTCCGATCCGGCGATGCTGAGCAGGACCGGCGGGGTCAACGGACCGGTCAACGGGCGCTCGCCAGCGCACCGGGCACCCCGTCGCGGCTGCCACCCCACTGGCGCGGGACGCGCGCCGGACGGGCGTGCACGGCGCCGCTGGTCTCGACGGTACGGGCGGCGGCCAGCAGCTCCGCCACCAGCGCGGCCGGATCGTCGGCGCGCATGATCGCGCCTTGGATGGCCACGCCGACGGCGCCGGCGGCGAGCGCCCCCCGGACGTGGTCAGCCGTGCTGATCCCACCGAGGGCGATCACCGGCACCGGGGACTGCCGGACCAGGGCGGCCAGGCCGTCCGGGCCGAGCGGCGGACCGTACTCGGGCTTGCTGGGGGTGGGTTGGAAGGGGCTGACCAGCGCGTAGTCCTCGGTGGTCAGGCCGGCGAGTTCGGCGTCGTGGTGGCAGGAGCGGCCGATCAGGCCCGGCTGGCCACCGGCCGGGGCGGGCGGGTCGCCGGCCGCGAGGTGGATGGCGTCGCCGCCGAGCGGGTCGGGGCCGGCCACGATCAGGCGGGCGCGGCCCACCGGAATCACCGCACGCAACTGCTCGGCCAGCGCAAACCGTTCGGCGCGCGGTAGGTCCTTCTCCCGCAGCAGCACGGTGCTCGCGCCACCGTCAACGGCGGCGCGCACGACCTCGGTCAGGGGCCGAGCGGCCTGGTGCCGATCAGTGAGTACCCAGATGCTCATAGCTCGGGCCGCCCTTCGTCGGGAGTGGAGGCGAGTGCGTGGAAACGTTTCGGGATGCGGCCGGCGCCGGCGGCGAGCCGGCCGGCTTCGACGGCGTAGCGCATGGCGGTGGCCATCGCGGCCGGGTCGGCGGCGCGGGTCACGGCGGAGGCGAGGAGCACCGCGTCGCAGCCCAGCTCCATCGCCAACGCGGCATCGCTGGCGGTACCGATCCCGGCGTCCAGAATCACCGGTACGTCCACGCACTGCCGGATCAGCCGCAGGTGGTGCGGGTTGTTGATGCCCAGCCCCGACCCGATCGGCGCGCCGGCCGGCATGACGGCGGCGCAGCCCAGGTCGGCCAGTCGGCGGGCCAGTACCGGATCGTCCGTGGTGTACGGCAGCACCACGAACCCGTCCTCGACCAGCTCCTCGGCGGCCTTGACCAGCTCGACGGCGTCCGGGAGCAGGGTGCGGTCGTCGCCGATCACCTCAAGCTTGATCCAGTTCGTGCCGAACGCCTCCCGGGCCAGCTGCGCCACGGTCACCGCCTCGCGGGCGGTGTAGCAGCCGGCGGTGTTGGGGAGCAGCTTCACCTTGAGCTGTTCGAGCAGGTCAAGCAGTCCGCCGGGCTGGCCGGCGGCGGCGTCCACCCGGCGCAGCGCGATGGTGACCATGGAGGTTTCGGCGGCCACGATGGCGGCTTCCAGGGCAGCCAGGCTGGCCGCTCCCCCGGTGCCCAGGATCAGGCGGGAAGGGAAGGTCTCGCCGGCAATGACCAGGTCAGCCATGTCAGCCGCCCTGGGCGGCGGTGAGGACTTCCAGCTTGTCGCCGGCGGACAGTGGTGTGCCGGACCAGCTGCCGCGGGGCACGACCACGCCGTTGACGGCCACGGCGACGCCGCGCTCGGGTGCACCGGCGCGACCGACCGCGTCCACGACGGTGGCCCCCGGCGGCAGCGCCTGAACGACCCCGTTGAGCTGCACCAACATTTCAGCGCCCATGCCGGACCTCCGCATATCGATCAGGGGTGAACGGCGCCCACACCGCCGGCAGCGGTTGACCGTCGACGAGGTCGGCGATGGCGTCCGCTGTGTGGGGGGTGAGCACGATGCCGTGCCGGTAGTGCCCGACGGCCACCAGCACACCGGATGGGAGCCGACCGATGATGGGGCCGTTGTCAGGGGTTCCGGGCCGGTGGCCGACGTTGATTTCGGCCAGGGCGTACTCGGCCAGCTCGGGGAGGAGGTCGATGGCGGCGCGCAGCAGTTCGAGGGCCGCACCGGCGGTGGGTTGGTCGTCGGTCCGCTCCTCGACGGTGGCACCGACAACGACTTCCCCGTCGGCGCGGGGCACGCAGTAGACCCGCCGGCCGTCGGCGTAGCCGCGGATCACGTGCCGGAACCCGGGCGGGCCGCCATCAGGGGTACGTAGCCGCAGCACCTGGCCCTTGACCGGCCGTACCGGCAGCCCGGTGAGTGCGGCGGCACCACAACCGGCAGCAACCACCACCACGTCGGCGTCCACCCTGGACAGGTCGGTGACGGCGCTCGCTTCGAGACGCACGCCCGCTTGGACCGCGGCGGCATGCAGTGCGACGACCAGCCGACGCGGATCCACCGCATGGTCACCGAGCGCATGTGCCCCGCCGCGGACCCGCGGCGCCAGTAGCGGCTCGGCCTCCCGCAGCGCGCTGGCCCGCAGCGCCGGCACCGACAGACCCAGCCCCGTCTGGTACGTCCGCAGCCGCTCGATCTCGGCCCAGTCGTCGCTGGTCAACGCCACCATCAGCGTGCCGTCGGTCCGGTGGCCGATGTCCAGGCCGGTGGCGGTGGTCAGCTCGGCGGCGAAGTCGGGCCAGCTGGTCGCGCCCGCCACCAGCAGCGCCGTCAACTGCTCCTCACCGAAGTACGCCTCGGCCACGGGCGCGAGCATTCCCGCCGCCGCGTGCCATGCGCCGGCCCGCTCGGTCTGCGGATCAAACACGGTCACGGCGTGTCCACGCTGCGCACAGCGCCAGGCGATGGCGAGCCCGATGGGCCCGCCGCCGACGATCGCGATCCGACTCATCGGCAAACCGCACTCGTGGTCGCTGCCTCAATCGCGGCGGCGATCGCCGCGACCGCGGCCGCCGGATCGGTGGCCGCACTGACGGCGCCGACGGCAGCCACACCGTGAGCACCGGTGCTGATCAGGGCGGCCACCCGGGCTGCGGTGACACCACCGATGGCGATGACCGGCACGGTGGGCAGTGCGGCCGCGACCGCGCCGATGCCGGCAGTGCCGATCGCTGCCGGCAGGCCAGCCTTGGTGTGGGTGGCGTGGGCGGGCCCGACGCCGAGGTAGCTGGCACCGGCGGCGGCCAGTTCGTGGCCGAGGTGCGGCTCCCGACAGGTACCGCCGAGGACCGCCGTCGGTCCGAGGATCCGGCGGGCTGCCGCCATTGGTAGGTCATCGGCGCCCACATGTGCGCCGTCGGCACCCGCGGCGAGCGCCACATCCAGCCGGTCGTTGACCACGCAGGTCACGCCCGCGGTACGACACAGCGGCAGGATGGCGGTGACCAGCTCGTACGCCTGCCGGTCGGTCCAGTGGTCCTCGACCCGTACCTGCACGACCAGGCCCACGGTCGCCGGGATGTTGGCGGTGAGCGCGGCACGGATCACCGCCACCGGGTCGTGCCCGGGGCGGGTGTCGGTAATCAGGTGTAGTCGACCCAGCGACAACACGGCCACTCCTCCCTGCGCCGGCATTACCCGGATCAGGTGCGACGGTCGGGGGCGTCAGCCCACCTCTCAGCCCGGTCCGCCAGGCTCCCGTGGATTTCTTTCCCGTGCGATATGTGGCCGGCTGGCAGCAGGCCCTGGCCGCAGCCTACCGGCCGACCACGCCTACTACCAGGCCACGCTGTGCATTGAATCGGTTACCAGTCGTCCACATAGATATATAGGAAAAACAATGATTTGCACCTACCGCACATCCCAGACCGGCTCTGGCGGTTCGGTCACCTCACCATCTCCACCAAAAAGGACAAAGCGATCAAATGACCTGGTGAACCAGCGGTCGTGCGTCACCGCCACCACCGTCCCCTCGAAGGCCGCCAAGCCCTCTTCCAAGGCCTCAGCGCTGGCCAGGTCCAGGTTGTCGGTCGGCTCGTCCAGCAGCAGCAGCGTCGCCCCCGACAGCTCCAGCAGCAACACCAGGAACCGCGCCTGCTGTCCGCCCGACAGGGTGCCGAACCGCTGATCACCCTGGCCAGCCAGGTCGTACCGACCGAGCTTGTTCATGGCCGTGTGCCGATCCATCCCGGACCGGTGATCGTCACCGCGCCACAGGATCTCCACCAACGTCTTGGCGACCAACTCCGGGCGATCGTGCGTCTGCGAGAAGTGCCCCGGAACCACCCGCGCGCCCAGCCGCGCCACCCCGGCATGCTCGACCGGCTTCAACGCCAGCCCATCCGCCAACACCGTCCCCGGCTCCGGATCAGTCCCGCCCCGGGCCAGCAGCCGCAAAAAGTGCGACTTGCCGGTGCCGTTGGCCCCCAGAACCGCCACCCGGTCGCCGTACCACAGCTCCAGATCGAACGGGTAGGTCAAGCCGTCCAGCTCCAGCTGCTCGCAGATGACGGCCCGTTTACCGGTCCGCCCACCCGCCAGCCGCATCCGAATGTCCTGCTCCTTCGGCGGCAGCGGCGGCGGCCCCGCCTCCTCGAACTTGCGCAACCGGGTCTGCGCCGCCTGGTACCGCGACGCCAAACCATCGTTGTACGCCGCCTTCTGCTTGTACATCAGCATCAGCTCGCGGATCTTGTCCCGCTCCTCGTCCCAGCGTCGCCGGCGCTCCTCCATCCGGTCGTGCCGGTTCGACCGCGCCTCATGCCAGGACGCGAAGCCACCCGGATGCACCCAGGCGCTGCCGCCCTCCACGGCAACCACCCGATCCGCGGTCTGCGCCAACAGCTCCCGATCGTGCGAAACATAGAGGACGGACTTCGGCGACTCGGCCAGCCGCCGCTCCAGCCACCGCTTCGCCGGTACGTCCAGGAAGTTGTCCGGCTCGTCCAGCAACAGCACCTCGTCCGGGCCGGTGAGCAGCAGCTCCAGCGCGAACCGCTTCTGCTGACCGCCCGACAGCGTCCGGACCAGCCGATCCCGGGTCGAATCCCAGGACAGCTCCAGCACCCGGGTGGAGACCGTGTCGAAGAGCACCTCGGCGTCGTAGCCGCCACTCTCGCCCCAGGCCGACAGTGCGTCCGCGTACGCCAACTGCGCCTTCTCAGCCTGATCCGAGTGGCGGCTGTCGGCCTCGGCCCGGTGCAGCGCCCGCTCAGCGGCGGCCAGCCGTTCGCCGGCCAGCCGGACGGCCGGCGGGGCCAGCGACAGTGCCAAGTCCG
>Ga0209023_10006426_pt1 | contig 12398 bp, 10 predicted proteins | sample LakOneMetagenome_FD_187468 | JGI IMG/M metagenome (GOLD analysis project Ga0209023, IMG submission 187468) | Freshwater and sediment microbial communities from Lake Erie, Canada (SPAdes) (version 2) | ecosystem: Environmental > Aquatic > Freshwater > Lentic | place: Lake Erie, Canada... | reverse complement strand
CCACACTGCTCCAAGGCCCTGGCCAGCCGAGACGACCTGCTGCAGAATAGACTTGGAGTTGGCGCGCCTGCACGACGGCGCGTCGTGAGGCCGGAAGTCGCCGCCCGTCCTGGGCCAGCAACTCCTCGAAGCCGCCCTCGGCGTTCTGGCCCAAGGTGCACCAGGTCGGCAGCGCCGTTTGCCGCACCCACGCCGCGAAGCGCGTCGCGCCCTGCTCAAGCGTTTCCTGGGGCGTCTGCGGGAAGTCGAGATGGCGCGGCGACAGCCCTTCCAATCGACTTACGATCTTTCGCACGTCCTGGCTTCGCGCCAGATCGGTAACCAATACCGCGTCCCGTTCGACCACGATGGCGAGATCGGACACGCCGACGGCGGCGACCAGGACGCCGTCGCAGGCCCGGACCAGGCAGTTCTCGGCGTCCTCGAACACATGCAGGCCGACGTCGCCCTCACCCGACCGGTGAACGGCGTCCCAGGCGCCGAGGTCCGACCAATCGAACGCAACTGGAAGGACGGCGGCGCGCCGAGTCGTTTCCATGACGGCGTAATCGATGGAGATCTTCGGCGCATCGCCGAACCTGCGGCCCAAGAGGATCGCGCCGCCGTCCGAGAGCGAAGAATCGAGCGCATCAGAAACGGCCTCGATCAGGCCTGCGGTGGCCTGGCGTAGCTCGTCTTGAAGCACATCGGCGCGGACGACAAAGTTGCCGCTGTTCCACAGATACCCCTCGGCGATGTAGCGTTCCGCGGTGACGAGGTCGGGCTTCTCGACGAAGGCCTTGACCTCCGCCAACCCCTCGCTGCGGGGGGCAATGTACCCATAGGCCGACGAGGGGCCGGAAGGCACGACGCCAAACGTGACGATGCGGCCGGTATGTGCGGCCTCGCTTGCCGTGAGAACTGCAGCGCGAAACGCGTCGCCGTCTGGGATGTGGTGATCGGACGCGACAAACAAATTCACCGCATCAGGATGCTGTCGTTTGGTCCAGATGGCGGCGGCGGCCATGGCGGCGGCGGACTCTCGCGCTTCGGGCTCCAAAAGGATGGTTGCGTCGCGCCCCAGCTCTTTCAACTGTTCGCAAATCGTCTGTCGATGCGCAGCGCCGCCAATGACGATCAGCCTGCCCTTCGAGCCGGCCAGGTCGATGACGCGCTCGACGGTCTCCTGAAACAGGGACCGATTGCCTGACAATGGAATGAACTGCTTTGGGCGCGACGGTCGCGACGCGGGCCACAAACGCGTGCCGGAACCGCCGCACATGATGACAGGGAAAATAACCGGCATTGGCGACGGCGTCGTACCTTGTTGTTGTGCGTGCAGGCATAGGGTAACTGAGAGCGTCCGTCACCTGCCGCAAAGCTTTAGGTAGATAGACCGCAATCAAAAGTATTCTTTAGCCTCCTTATAGAGGCAGCACCGTCGTCGATTTCACCTCTTCCAGCACCGCATAGGTTCGGGTTTCGCGGACGCCCGGCATCCGCACCAGCACGTCGCCCAGGAAGGCGCGGTAGGCGTCCATGTCGCCGACGCGGGCCTTGATCAGATAGTCGAAGCCGCCGGCGACCATGTGGCACTCCAGCACCTCCGGCTGGCTGCGAACGGCGGCGGCGAAGGCTTCGAAGACGTCGCCGGTGGTGCGGTCCAGCAGGACTTCAACGAAGATCAGCAGGTCCCGACCAACCTGAGCCGGGTCGATCATGGCGGCGTAGCCGGTGATGATCTTCTTTTCGCGCAGTCGTTTGACCCGTTCGAAACAGGCGGCGGGCGACAGGTTGCAGCGCCGCGCCAGTTCGGCGTTGGAAATGCGGGCGTCGGTCTGAAGAACGCGCAGGATGCGGCGGTCGACGGCATCAATATCGATCATCGGAAATCCGAGACGTGAGCCGAACGATCTTCGGCTTGGGTTTGTATCATACGAAGCACCTTCAATGAACTACGGCATATATGGCTGAAATCCACAGGATCTGTCGCCAATGACCATGCCCGCCTTCCTGCCTTCGAGCCTGGCCGCCTGGGACGGTCTGGATGCGCACAAGTTCCGCGACGAGCGTGAGGCCGTCACCGCCAATCTGGCGCGCATGCCCCTGGATGCGACCGAACGGGCTGATGTGGTCGCTGAGGCGACGGCCCTGGTCGAACACGCGCGTCGCAGCCAGAAGAAACAGGGCGTCGTCGAAAGCTTCCTGAAGCAATTCTCGCTTGGGACCCGCGAAGGTCTGGCCCTGATGTGTCTGGCCGAAGCCCTGCTGCGCGTTCCGGACGAGGACACCCGCGACCGCCTGATCGCCGAGAAGATCGGCTCGGCCGACTGGGCCGCCCACCTGGGTCAGTCCGACAGCTTGTTCGTCAACGCCTCGACCTGGGGTCTGATGCTGACCGGCAAGCTGGTCGATGTGGACGACGAGGCGCGCACCGATCTGCCCGGCTTCCTCAAGCGGATCGCCGGTCGTCTGGGCGAACCGGTCATCCGCCAGGCCGTGGCGACCGCCGTCAAGATCATGGGCGAGCAGTTCGTGGTCGGCCGCACCATTCAGGGCGCGCTGAAGCGGTCGAACAAGGAAGGCTGGCTGTGCAGCTTCGACATGCTGGGCGAGGGCGCCCGGACCATGGCCGACGCTGATCGCTATGAGAAGATCTACGCCGACGCCATCGAGGCGGTCGGCAAGACGTCCAAGGGTCAGGGGCCAGAGCACGGCCACGGCGTCTCGGTGAAACTGTCGGCCCTCTCCCCCCGCTATGAGGCGACGCACGAGGATGACGTCTGGGCGACCCTGTATCCCCGCATCCTTCGCCTGGCCCAGATCGCGGCCAAATACGACATCAACTTCACGATGGACGCCGAGGAGGCGGACCGTTTGGCCCTGTCGCTCAAGCTGCTGGACCGGCTGGCGCACGAGCCGTCGCTTGGCGGCTGGACCGGCCTGGGTCTGGCGGTTCAGGCCTATCAGAAACGCGGTCTGGAGACGATCGAACGCGTCGCTGACCTCGCCCGTAGCTCCGGCCGTCGTCTGATGGTGCGCCTGGTCAAGGGCGCCTATTGGGACACCGAGATCAAGCGCGCCCAGGTGTTCGGCCGCACCGACTATCCCGTCTATACGACCAAGGCGGCGACCGATCTTAACTATCTGGTCTGCGCTAAGGCCATGATCGAGGCCGCGCCGGCCATCTATTCCCAGTTCGCCAGCCATAACGCCCACACCCTGGCGGCCGTGCGGCGTATGGCGCGTGATCACGGCGTCGCGGTCGAGCACCAGCGGCTGCACGGCATGGGCGAGGCGCTTTATGACGCCGCTCAAGAAGTCTGGGCCAATGAAACCGTCATCGTCCGCGCCTACGCCCCCGTTGGCGGGCACGAGGAACTGCTGCCCTATCTGGTGCGTCGCCTGCTTGAAAACGGCGCCAACTCCTCCTTCGTCCATGCCCTGTTGGACGAGCGCGTGCCCGCCTCGGCCGTCGCGGCCGATCCCATTTCCCTGGTCGAGCAGGCGCCCGACCGTCACCCCAAGATTTCGGTTCCGAAAGACATGTACGGCGATCGTCAGAACTCCCTCGGCCGCGATTACTCTCAGGCCGCTGACCGTGAAGCCCACGCCAAGGCGCTGGAACTGGTCGACCGCGAGAAGTTGACCAGCGGTCCGATCATCGGCGGCAAGCTGCGCGCCGGCCTCAACGCTCAGGACGTGACCAATCCCTTCGATCGATCACAGGTGCTGGGCCATGTCTCGGAAGCCGAGGCGGCTGACATCGACGCCGCCGTCCAGGCGGCCGCCGAGGCTCAGGTCAAATGGGACCGCCAGGGCGGTGCCAAGCGCGCTATCGTCCTGCGCGCCATGGCCGACGCGCTGGAGGCCGATCTGGATCGGCTGGTCGCCCTGCTCAGCCGCGAGGCGGGCAAGACCCTGAACGACGGCGTGGCCGAGGTGCGCGAGGCCGCCGATTTCTGCCGCTATTACGCCCTGCTTGCCGAACGCGACTTCACCGCCCCCGAGACCCTGAAGGGTCCGACCGGCGAGACCAACCAGCTGTTCCTGCACGGACGCGGCGTCTTCGCCTGCATCTCGCCGTGGAACTTCCCCCTGGCCATCTTCACCGGCCAGATCGCCGCAGCCCTCGCCGCCGGCAACGCCGTGCTGGCCAAGCCCGCTGAACAGACGCCGCTGATCGCCGCCGAGGCCGTACGCCTGTATCACAAAGCCGGTCTGAACCCCGACCTGCTGGCCCTGGTCCCCGGGCGCGGCGAGACGGTCGGCGCAGCGCTGGTCACGCATCCGGGGATCGACGGCGTCGCCTTCACCGGCGGCACCGACACGGCGGCCGCCATCAACCGCTCGATCGCCGCCCGGCCCGGCGCCATCATCCCCTTCATCGCCGAGACCGGCGGCCTGAACGGCATGTTCATCGACACCACGGCGCTGAAGGAACAGGTGATCGACGACGTGATCCAGTCCGCCTTTGGCTCGGCCGGCCAGCGCTGCTCGGCCCTGCGCGTCCTCTATGTGCCCAGGGATTCGGCCGACGCCCTGATCGAGGGCCTGAAGGGGGCGCTGGCGGTCCAGACCGTCGCCGACCCTGCCGATCCCAAGACCGACATCGGCCCGGTCATCGATCCCGAATCCCGCCGGGCGCTCGAAGCGCACGTCGAGCGCCTGTCGAAGGAAGCGAAGATCATCGCTCGCGCCGCCTTGCCGATGGGCGCCGACAAGGGCGACCTGTTCGCCCCCACTATCGCTGAAATCCCGACGCCCGACTTCCTCGAACGCGAGGTCTTCGGTCCCATCCTGCACATCTACCGCTACGCCCCGTCCGACCTGAAGTCGGTCGCCGGCAAACTGGCCGCCCGCGGCTACGGCCTGACCCTGGGCGTCCACAGCCGTATCGAAGCCTTCGCCGCCGAAGTCGTCGATCTGGTCCCCGCCGGCAACGTCTACGTCAACCGCTCGATCACCGGCGCGGTGGTCGGTGTTCAACCCTTTGGCGGCGAAGGCCTGTCGGGCACCGGTCCCAAGGCCGGCGGGCCGAACAGCCTGATCCGCTACGCGGCCGAGAAGGCGATCAGCGTGAACATCGCAGCGCAAGGCGGCGATCCGGCGCTGCTCAACCTTTAGACGGTAGTGATCGTTCTGAGCTGCATGACGGTTATTAAGGAGGTGTGATTGTCTCACCAGCGAGAGGCCAAGCCTAATGTGGGTCGCGTTTGAACGAGGAACTTTTGGGTTCTCACGCCGGGGGATGCCTGGACTTTTGCACCTTTCGTTGACGAGGCGATTAAGCGGTTCTAGTGAGCCATGGTGAATGTCCAGCATCCTGTTAAAGCCGCAGAGCCACTAGGTTTGGTGGCAAAGAACCTGCGCATCATCCGGGCGTTGATGATGCGCGAAATTGTGACGCGGTTTGGACGGGAGGGGTTGGGCTTCCTCTGGTTGATTGGCGAGCCTTTGATATTTTGCTTCGGCGTTTTGATCATGTGGTCGCTGATCAAGCCGCCGTATGAACATGGCGTTCGTTTGGGCCCGTTTGTGATGACGGGCTATATGTGTCTGTTGCTGCTGCGGCACCAAGCCAGCTTCTCCGTTGGCGCCGTCCAGGCAAATATCGGTTTGCTTTACCATAGCCAGGTGAGCATTCTGAGTTTGTTTATAGCAAGAAATATGCTTGAATTTTTAGGAGGAACGGCAGCTTTTGCGGTGGTCTACGTCGCGTTGATCGCGCTTGGACAGGTCAGTCTGCCTCACAACTGGACACTGCTCTTGTGCGGCTGGATGCTTATGGGGATCATAAGTACATCCTTTGCGATGATGCTGGCGGCGCTTTCGCTGCGGTCAGAAGTGGCAGAACGACTTGTTCCTCTGATCTCCTACATGCTCATTCCGCTGTCCGGTGCCTTCTTTATGGTGGACTGGATCCCGTATAAGTATCGGGAAATACTTTTACTGATGCCGTTTCCGCATGGAATAGAGATGGTTCGTGCAGGCGTCTTTGGGGAGTTCGTGGCTACCCACTATAGGTGGCCGTACGCTCTCCTGCTGGCGGGAATAATGTTCTCGTTTTCTCTTCTGTTATTAGCCGACGCTCGTCGTCGAATCGATATCGAATAGTTATCTGCGATATCTTAGGTGAAAAGATCGAGGACATGAGCGAATCTCGCTTGGACTATCTGGGGCCTTTGGCAAATTCGTCACTTCCGAGAAAGTCCGAAAGGTGGAAGAGTTTGCCTTGGGGTTTCCTGGCATTGGTTGTGTTTCCAACGCTGATCTCCGCAATCTACTTCTTGCTTCTGGCATCTCCTCAGTATGTCTCGGAAGCGCGATTTGTAGTTCGAACCGCAAATGGGGGCGGTGTTCCATCAGCGTTTGGCGTCGCCCTTCAGGGCGTCGGTCTGTCTTCAGCTCAAACCGACGCCTTTGCTATTCACGAGTATGTAGGATCGACAGAAGCGGTTAGCGATCTCACTCGAAGGTACAACCTTTCGGCGATATGGGGGAGATCTGGAGTTGATTTTCTCTCTCGATATCCCCGTTTGGGCGAAAGCGCGACGAAAGAAGGCCTGCAGCGAGCCATGAAGAGGTTTGTAGTGATAGGCTACGACTCGACTACGGGCATCAGCACGTTGCGGGTGAACGCATTTCGACCGGAGGATGCACAGAAGATATCTGTCTCGATCCTGAACTCTGGTGAGGAGTTGGTAAACAGGCTAAATGAAAGATCGACCACCAACGCCGTTATAGACGCTCGGGGCGCGAAGGCGCGGGCGGAAGAAAAACTTGCTTCCGTTCAGGCTCAAATGACGAACCTTAGAACTAAGGAGCGCTTTATCGACCCAAGCGTAACGGCATCCGAAGCTAGTCGCATTATCGGTACGCTATTGGGCCGGGTTGCCGAAATCCGTGCAGAGCGGGAGCAGATTGCCTCTGAGGCTCCGGAAAGTCCTATGCTGGCCCAGCTGGACGGTCGCATAGCCGCTTACCAACGACAGGTTGAGGTGGAGCGATTGAAGGTTGCGGGTGGGGCAGATTCTCTCGCACCACAGGTGGGCGTTTACGAAGCACTCGAACTTGAGAGAAAGCTGGCGGCAGAAGATTTGACCCAAGCTGCGGGAGCTCTCCTCGTCGCTGAGCAGCAAGCGAAGCGACAACAGCTCTATCTCGAACGCATCGTGCCGCCCAGCCTCCCAGAAGAAGCCACGGAACCGAAGCGTTGGCTAGCTATTGGCACCATCTTCCTCGGTCTGATGCTTCTTTATGGCGTTGGCTGGCTGATCGTGGCAGGTGTGCGCGAGCATCGGCAGCACTGATGCCGGACTCTGACCATGTGGGGCTGCGTGTCCAATCCCTAGGCATGACCTACAGGACGGCGCACAAGCCCGTTTTTTCAAATCTGTCTTTCGACCTATCGCGTAGCGGACGATTGGCGATATTGGGGCGGAATGGCCAGGGCAAGTCAACGCTTATAAGGCTTCTTGGCGGTATCCAGAGTGCAACGGAAGGCTCCGTGCAATGGACTATGTCACGTTCTTGGCCTATCGGCTTTGGTGGCGGTTTTCAGGGAAGCCTCTCAGGCCTCGATAATATAAAATTTATTGCAAGAGTCTATGACCGTGAATTTAGTGATGTCTTCGACCGAGTTGAAGGGTTCGCGGAACTTGGCGGTTCCCTTAAATTACCGGTCAAACATTATTCCTCAGGTATGCGGGCGCGATTGGCCTTCGGTTTGTCTTTGGCTATAGAATTCGATTGTTATCTGATTGACGAACTTGTTGCTGTCGGAGACGCGCGCTTCTCGAGAAAGTGCCATGTAGAGCTTTTTGAGAATAGGGCTGACCGGGCATTTATGCTCGCGTCTCACAATGTCGAACTTATTTCCGAGCATTGTGATAGGGCGCTACTTATTGAAAGCGGCAAGGCAAAAATATTTGATGATATAGAGGAGGCGCTCGAAATATATCGATGGCTGAGGGCGAGTTAATGGTGGGTGCAGATTATGCCTGCGGGTGGATGCCTCGCTGTATTCTTCTCACCCCAAACAATAGTCATGGCCAATGGCTAGAGAGAATTCGTTCCGCGGTCACCGAAGCGGGCTTTGAGTTCGTCTTTGTGCAAGACCGAAGCCAGTCTCCTATGGTTGGGCCGGATAAACGGGTCATACTTTCTTGCGATCCCGACTTCCTTGCGCCCAGCCCGGATGCTCATGTTACAGTGATAGTAACCGATGTGGTATCAGCACTACGCCAGACCGAGGTTCTCACAGGAGCCAGCCGTCATGATGGCGTCGTCGATGCATCCAAACTGATCTTGAAAGCGATACAATTTCCAGCAACCCGGCGATATTACGATTCTGACGAGCCTGAGAAATTATTGGAGGTCTTGCCTGACGTATGGGTGGAGCGTCCCGCTGCATTAGCCCTCGATCGACCAACGCCTATTGAGAGCGCCGCCGCCGAAGCTTTTGGCATTTACGAAGTCGCTGGAATGGCTCCCGGTGCAAGAGCCACCCTGCGTGCACCACTTTTTGAATTTGATGAAAGACAGACTGTAAATCTGGACGACGTCAATCTTGATACGATGGGTGGCCCACGCTGGCTATTGCGTGGCCCAGGGATCTCGCTGCCAGCAGGCGAATGGCAGTTCTCAGTGACATTCGGCTTAAACGAGGATGCTGCAAGACATAGGTACGCGCTAGACTACGGTGATATTGAGGACCTTCAGCGCGTGGAAATCCATACAAAACGCGAAGGAAGATTTAAAATAACAGCAGTATGTAGCTGGATTAAGTCGACTAAAGCTGACCTTAGGATTGTATTATGCGAGGGAAGTATGGGCGGGCAATTTAGGTTCGATACTGCCGAGGTTCTATGTTTAAAGAGATTTTAAGGAGGTAAGCGCGTAAGGGCTGTAGTTACCTGAGGCACATTCTAAGGTAAGTGCCATACGCGCTCTTCCCGAGCCTAGCGGCCAAAGATTCCAGCTGACGTGCATCAATGAAACCTTTTTGGAATGCGACCTCCTCAGGACAGGCGATTTTGAAACCTTGACGCTTTTCCAGCACTCGGACGAACTCGGCGGCTTCCAGCAAACTGTCCGGCGTGCCGGTATCGAGCCATGCATAGCCGCGGCCCATCACCTCTACCGATAATTTTCCGCGCGCTAGATAGATCTGATTTAAGTCGGTGATCTCAAGCTCACCGCGCGGCGATGGCTTCAGCTGTCGGGCAAGTTCAACGACGTCAGAGTCGTAAAAATAGAGTCCGGTGACGGCCCAGTTCGACCTGGGGGCGATCGGCTTCTCCTCAATCGACGATGCTTGCATGTGCTCGTCGAAGTCAACGACGCCATAGCGCTCGGGGTCGTTGACGTGGTAGGCGAACACTGTGGCCCCATCCGGCTGCCTCATGGCTGAGGTGAACAGATCGGTTATGCCGTGGCCGTAGAAGATGTTGTCGCCCAGGATCAGGGCTGACGGATTATCGCCGACGAAGTCCGCCCCGATGACATAGGCCTGGGCCAGACCGTCGGGACTGGGCTGGACCGCGTACTGGATCTCCATGCCCCACTGCGAGCCGTCGCCCAGCAAGGCCTGGAAACTGGGGACGTCGCGCGGGGTGGAGATGATCAGCACTTCGCGGATGCCGGCCAGCATTAGGGTCGACAGCGGATAATAGATCATCGGCTTGTCGTACACCGGCATCAGCTGCTTCGACGTGACCAGAGTCATCGGATGCAGGCGCGTGCCCGATCCTCCGGCCAGGATGATGCCCTTCATGGGAGGGTCCTTTCGGCGTGAAGTTCGTGGACGATCTCGGCGACGGCGGCCTGCCAAGGGCGGGGCGCGATGCCGTAGTCGCGGGTCAGTTTGGCGGTCGACAGGCGCGAATTGGCCGGTCGCTTTGCCGGGGTCGGATATTCGGCAGCGGGGATGGCCTCGACCGTGGCGGACGGACCGTCGGTTGCGGCGCTGAGCGCGAAAATCTCGCTGGCCAGTCCGGCCCAGGTGGTCTCGCCAGCGTTGACGAACTGATAAACGCCGGTGGGGGCGTGCGCGTCGGCGATCATCTTCAGTGTGATCATCTTAAGCGTCTGGGCGATGTCGCGAGCCGAAGTCGGGCAGCCGTGCTGGTCGCCAACCACGCGCAGTGCCGGCCGATCAGCGGCAAGGCGCAGCATGGTCTTGAGGAAGTTTGCGCGGTGCACGCTGAGCACCCAGGCCGTCCTCAGCACGACCGAGCGCGGATTGCCGGCGCGCACCGCCATCTCGCCGGCTAGCTTGGATGCGCCATAGACGCCCAGCGGCCCGACCGGATCTGTCTCGACATAAAGACCGTCCTTGGCCCCGTCGAACACATAGTCGGTCGAGACCTGGATCAGCGGGATCCCGGCCTCGCGCGTTGCGTCGGCTAGGACCGCCGGACCCATGGCGTTGGCGGCGAAGGCAGCGCCGACTTCGCTTTCGGCCTTGTCCACGGCCGTATGGGCGCCGCAGTTGATCACGGCGGCGAAGGGAGTGGCGGTGAAGGCGGCGCGCACCGAGGCAGCGTCGCACAGGTCGAGTTCCGCCCGCATCGGCGCGTGCAGCACAATCTCTTGAGGCCAAGCGGCGGCCTGAAGTTCCAGCCCAACCTGACCAGCCCCGCCCGTGATCAGGATGTGAACGGGATCAGCCATTGCCCACGCCCAGACGCTGGGTCGAATAGCGGGCATCCAGAATGTCCTGCCACCAGGACTGGTTCTTCAGATACCAGATCACCGTCTGTTCGATGCCCTGTTCGAAGGTCACAGACGGGCTCCAGTCCAGGTCGGATCGAATTTTGGAGGCGTCGATTGCGTAGCGATGATCGTGACCTGGCCGATCGGTCACATAGGTGATCTGGTCTGCGTATTTACCTTCGGCCTTGGGTCGCAGCCGGTCCAGGATCGAACAGATGGCAGTGACCACCTCGATGTTCTTCCGCTCAGCGTTACCGCCGACGTTGTAAGTCTCGCCCGGCGTGCCAGTTTCGAACACGACCTGTAGCGCGCGGGCGTGGTCATCAACGAAAAGCCAGTCGCGCACGTTAGACCCATCACCATAGACCGGCAGCGGCTCGCCGCTCAGGGCCCGAATGATAATCAGCGGGATCAGCTTTTCAGGGAAATGGTAGGGGCCATAATTGTTGGAGCAGTTGGTCACGAGCACCGGCAGGCCGTAGGTGTGGCCCCAGGCGCGCACCAGATGGTCAGACCCTGCTTTGGACGCCGAATAGGGGGAGCGTGGATCATAGGGGGTAGTCTCGGTGAAGAATCCGTCTTCGCCCAGCGAGCCGAACACCTCGTCCGTCGAGATGTGGTGGAAGCGAAACGCAGCCTTGGCGTTCCCGTTCAGCCCTCGCCAATAATCCAGGGCCCGATCCAACATCACAAAGGTGCCGACCATGTTGGTCTGAATGAAGGCGCTCGGTCCGTCTATCGAACGGTCGACATGACTCTCGGCCGCCAAATGGGCGACGACTTCAGGCCTGAACTCCCGAAATGCTTTGGACACGGCATCGGTGTCGCAGATATCGCCCTGGAAAAAGGAATAGCGATTGCTGGACGCCACGCGATCCAGCGAACTGAGCACGCCCGCATAAGTCAACTTATCGAAAACCAGGACCTCATGATCCGTATGTTCGATCAAGCGCCGCACTAGAGCCGAGCCAATGAAGCCGGCGCCGCCGGTGACTAGGATACGCATCGGACTCTCCGTCAATATCAGGCACCGGTCAGCGGAAGAAGCGGCTGGCCGTCGTACTCAAAGGGGCTGTCAAACTCCGCCAAGGTTGGCAGAGCTTTGTCTTTATGGGACAAGATTGCGCCGTCCCTTGGCAGGGGCCAGTTGATAGCAATGCAGGGATCGTTCCAGACAATACCCCCGTCGCAGGCTGGCGCGTAGACGTCTGAAACCTTATAGGCGACCTCCACGTCGGGCTCGAGTGTGATAAAAGCGTGAGCGAAGCCGACGGGCACGAAGAACTGTTCGCCCCCCTCCGCAGTTAGCTTGGCTGCTAAGTGCTGGCCGTAGGTGGGTGATCCGCGGCGAATGTCGACGGCGTAGTCCATAATCGCCCCGCGCACACATCGTACCAATTTAGCCTGAGCATGCGGTGGGCGCTGGAAATGCAGACCACGTATCGTGCCTTGGAGGGCCGAGTAGGAGTGATTATCCTGTACGAATCTTACGTCAATCCCAGCCGTTTGAGCGGATGCTTCAGAATAGGTTTCCATAAACCATCCCCTGTCATCAATGAACCGACGAGGTGAAGGGAGCCGCCTGGGGATGCGGACTGGGTCGGATTCAAAGATCGGCGACATTACCTAGTCTTTTTAGGGTCACACAGCTGCACCGCGTTGCCACTGGAACGAGGTCAGTGCGGTTGGTCGAACGATAG
>Ga0209023_10006425_pt1 | contig 12399 bp, 9 predicted proteins | sample LakOneMetagenome_FD_187468 | JGI IMG/M metagenome (GOLD analysis project Ga0209023, IMG submission 187468) | Freshwater and sediment microbial communities from Lake Erie, Canada (SPAdes) (version 2) | ecosystem: Environmental > Aquatic > Freshwater > Lentic | place: Lake Erie, Canada | collected... | reverse complement strand
AGACCCGTCATCGCAGCACCTGAAGTTGTTTCAGATGAACAATGGGCTTCCGAAGAAAGCGTAGCGAGCGGCGACATATGCATGGCGTACCCTTATATAGAAACAATAAAAACAGACGTAAAAACAATACTGCAATGGCGAAAACGACCACAACACCAAGAAAGAACAAACAAGGCGCAAACTATCCTAAGCCCAAGCTATCACGGCTCTTAAAAGGAGGACAGACAAAACGGTGTAATAGTGTAAAGAAAAACTCAACTTTACTCAAATGCAATCCTAGTTTTATTACATATAACAAAAAGCTAACACAGTGTTCCAAATCTAATAAATACAGCAATTTCACAAAGATTGACCGAAGCTTATTATTTTAATAATCAATTAAAACAGTATATTGGAGCGACCAACATTAGCAACTATTATACTCAAAAAACTCCCAAAAATAAAGCGCCATGACTGGCGCCTCATATAGTTCGCTTTAAGCGAAATCGCAAGATGAATGCTGATAGATGGACAATTTGATCCAAATGCCAACCGCTATTAAGACCTATTACTAATTAAATGGATCTTGAACTACGACGGGTGGCGCATTTTTAGCACCAGAAACACTTGAACTAACTGTCTCAGCAGGTGGCGCATCAGGCTCACCATTAAAGCCATCCTCAACTTTGACCGTTGCTGGCAGAGCAGTCGAAATTGCAGCAAGTTGAGCCAACTTATCTTCAATCGAATCTTCAGGTGGCGGAATAGCGACGGGTCTTAATTTGACTTGGCGCTGAGCCGCAATCGAATCACTAACACCCTCATCACTATCACTCACAAACGGTTTATAGGTAGAGAATCGCTCAGGAAAAGCTTTCACGCTCGCGGGTAAACCAAAATCCATGGTTTGCATTGCACCCATTGCCGTTTGCACCGTGGTAAACACACCATAGGTCAAAATAAAGCTCTCATCTTTTTGACCTTTGTTATAACGAAAATATTGAAAACGCGACCGATCTGAACGTTTTGCCAAGAAATCGGTAATCACGCTTTCTTGTGAGACATTCATCAATTGCAGCGTCCAATCACTTTCATGCTGACCTACGAAGGCTGCGGCCCTAAACTCTGGACTATGTGTTGAATCCTGCTTAGCGGCCATTTTAGTCAAATCAAGCACAGGTACAAGATTGGATAAATTACCCAAATCCATGGGAAATCGATTTGATGCTGCCGACTTCGGCCCTGAGTCATCAAAAGAATGGATCTTGATCACACGATCAGCAAGCTGTAACCAAATCCATAGAATTGCACTAATCAACAGAATCGACACACCACAGATCAACCATGTGATCGGGTAAAATCGATGGCGCCAAGAGAGTGATTTTGAACTCATACCACCTCCAATCCAAGATTTTTATTGTGTAATGTCTGCATTAGAAGCTGCAAATCAAAATCACGCGTAATCACACCTTGCCCCATCTTCCTTAAGAGTACCAAACGCAATTGACCATCTAATACTTTTTTATCCTGTCCCATCAAACTCAAGAAAGCATCACTACCGATTTCAGGCACAGTGACGGGTAGTTTGGCAGCAAGCAATAATTTGCGTATTCTTGCGACATCCTGATCTGAAACCCAGCCAAGTCGTGCTGACAAATCAGCTGCCATTAACATCCCAACAGCGACCGCTTCACCGTGCAGCCATTCGCCATATCCCATAAACGACTCGATTGCATGCCCGAAAGTATGACCTAAATTCAACAGCGCTCGCTCACCTTGTTCATGCTCATCCGCCGCAACAATCCGAGCCTTATGCTGACAAGAACGGAAAACAGCTTCCGCAAGCAATACTGGGTCACGCGCAACAAGCCCATCAATATGTAGTTCAAGCCAATCCAAAAACTCCAAATCACCAATCAGCGCATACTTAATCACCTCTGCCAAACCAGCAGACAATTCACGATCAGGCAACGTTGACAATAACGACATATCCGCCAAAACCAATTTTGGCTGTTTAAATGCGCCAATCATATTCTTGCCGAGAGGATGATTTACACCGGTCTTACCACCCACACTAGAATCCACTTGCGATAAAAGTGTCGTCGGCACCTGAATGAATTCCACACCACGTTGGAAGCTTGCAGCTGCAAAACCAGCCATATCACCAACCACACCGCCACCTAAAGCAAGCACAAGACAATCACGATTAAATCGCTGCTGCATCAGCGCATCAAAAATTAAATTGACGCTTTCCAATGTTTTAAAAGACTCACCATCTGGCAGAATGCACTGCGCAACGGTCTTACCCGCACTTTGCAATACATCGACATACCGTGCCAAATATAATGGAGCAACAACCGTGTTGCTGACAATCATCACTTGACGCCCATGAACGTACGGCAACAAATGCTCCGTCAAAGACAAATCACTACCGATAAATATAGGATAGCTACGCTCATTCAATGCAACATTTAACGTTTGCACGGGGTAAGTTGCAGATACTGCTTTGGCTTGGATCATTGGCTCGTTCATAGATAAACTAATTTTCTGGGATAGAAATAAAAAAACACCACATTGGGTGTCTTATTTTATCTCGTTTGTTTGAATAAGATGAATGATTTTTTGTGCGAGTTCACGCGCAGAACCATCTAAAGTCATTACGACATGATGTGCAATAGAGCGATAGAGCGGATCTCTAATCTCCAATAACTCTCGCAGCCTTGCCTCAGGGTTACTCGTTTGCAATAAAGGACGATTGCGATCTCTTGATGTACGGGCAACTTGCATGGCTACTGGGGTATATAAATAAATGACTGTACCACGATCACGCAAATAACCACGACTTTGCGCTCTGGTCACTGCACCACCACCAGTCGCCAATACAATATTATCCATTGCAGTTAACTCAGCAAGCACCGCCTCTTCACGTAAACGAAAACCTGCTTCGCCTTCTTTCTCAAATATCCAAGGAATTGTCGCGCCAGTACGACGCTCAATTTCGTGATCACTATCGATAAATGCATGACCCAGCAAGTCAGCCAAATGCCGACCAACAGTAGTCTTGCCAGCCCCCATAGGTCCAACTAAAAATAAATTACCCTCGAACAATTTACGTTCAGTCAAGCTTAGAGTTGAATCTTGCACCTCTTCAGGTGCAAGATCACTTTGAATCAGCGCCATACCAAAACACCAACTGAGTATTATTGAGCAGGTTTAGGAGCTTGATTTTTACTTGCATTATTCACTAAGCGAGGTGTCACAAAAATCAACATTTCCTGCTTATTGTTCGACTGTAAAGTATGTTTAAACAAGCGACCTAAGTATGGCAAATCGCCTAAGAAAGGCACCTTCGTTGTACTATTTGTGATTTGATTTTGGAAAATCCCACCTAATACAACTGTTTGCCCATCATCAACCAACACATTCGTTTGTAAACGATTGGTATTGATTGTCAACTGACCATTCGGTGCTGCATCACCAGGACTATCCGCATTCACTAATAGATCCATTTGGACACGACCATCAGGTGTAATACTAGGAGTAACTTCCAGACTTAGCTCAGCATTAATGAATGCTACAGAAGTAGCACCGCTCGAAGTCGACTGTTGGTAAGGTATTTGCGTTCCTGCTGCTACACGTGCCTTTTGCTTATCCAATGTAAGAACTTTAGGAGTAGCAATTACCTCCCCTTTGCCATCAGCTTGAAGTGCTGACAAAGTCAAATCTAACATAATGTCAGAAATACTCATGATTCCCAGTGCTATGCTACTTGCACCTGTACCTGTAGCAGCCAAATCAACATTAAGATTGTCTGGACGAGTAATCGTATATTTTGCAACAGATTGACCATTTTCAGTAGAGATTGCTGGATTTCTTAAATCAAAAAGAGTAGTTTCGTTACCTCCAACCAACAAATTAGGGCGACTAGCAACGCCATGTGACAAAACACCCCATTGAACACCAAGCTCTTTACTAAACGAATCTGAAGCCCTAACGATACGAGCCTCAATCATCACTTGTTTTACGGGTACATCCAAACGTGTAATCATGTCACGAATTTTATCAATCGTCACAGCGGTATCTTGAACTATTAATGTATTAGTACGAGCATCTATTGAGACGGTGCCACGCGGCGATAGTAAACTACCAACATTAGTATCAGTATCAGTGGTGCCAGAAGTTCCATTACTACCATTTTTACCTGATGTAATTAAAGTAAGAATATCATCCGCTTTAGCATAGTTCAGCTGAAGATACTGAGTAGAGAGCGGAGCAAGTTGCTCGACTTGGCGATTATTTTGTATTTCAAGCTTCTCACGCGCAGCTAACTCTGCTGCTGGGGCAACCATAATAACATTACCGCTCTTACGCTTATCCAACCCTTTTGATTTCAATACAATATCTAAAGCTTGATCCCAAGGAACATTCTGTAAACGAATCGTGATTTTTCCAGAAACAGTATCACTTGCCACCAAATTTAATCCAGTAAAATCAGCAATCAACTGCAACACAGAACGAATTTCAATATCTTGAAAATTCAAGGACAACTTTTGACCTGAATACTCAATTGGTTTTAATACCGAAGGGCGTATCTGAACAACGGGTTTGACACTGATGGTCAACTTATTATCTGCTTGATATGAAAGGTATTCAAAATCACCTTGAGGCTGTATAACAAGAACACCATTATTACCATCGTTATAAGCATCAATCGTCTTGATTGGCGTAGAGAAATCATTCACATCAAGACGACGGCGTAAACGTTCAGGTAATTTCGTACCTAAGAAACGCGCAATAATTTTAGTACCCTGCTGCTGAACATCTACTGGGGCATTCGGATTACTTAGTTCGACAAGTACATTGCCCTCACCACTACCACCACGACGAAAATCAATATTTGTGACTTCATTCGCAATCTGACGGTTTCCTGCGACTGGTGTTACCACATTACGCATTGCGACCGATGGATTAACAACAGCGTCTTTTGTACCACCAATTTTTAAGATAAGTGTATTACCTTCTACTCGCGTCGAATAACCAGATGCTTGATTAAGATTAACCACGAGGCGTGTTCTTTCAGCATTATTAACGACCGCTAAGCTACGTGCATTTCCAGAGCCCAAGTCTTGATAACGGCTTGCTAAACTACTTTTAGCATTCGGCAAATCAACAACTAGTCGAGCAGGTTTATCCAGCTGGTATGCTTGTGGATTTGGCGGAGCACCATCAAATGCAAGACGCAATTCTGTTTCATTATTAGCCAAAGGAACAGTATTAATTCCTGTTAGCACAACTTGGTCAGCAGCATATGCAGGCATAACCACAGCAATAGCACTTACAAGTGCGAGCTGAACAGATAAGTAACTAACCTTACCAATCTGCAATTTATTTTTGTCGGACCGAATTGCGCGCGCCACATCAATTGCGTGGAACGCCTTACCAAATTTCATAACATCCATGTGATTTACCCCTAGACCCAACCAATTCGATAGCATCCGATTCATCATATTGCTATTGTTCATCTTGTTATCCTCAAAATTTGTTATGTGCCTGTATCAGCCATGATTAGGCTACGAGGCCGCTCAACAAAACCATCCTTGCCGTCCGGAACCACTTCAATCAAATTGATTTGAGTTGGCGTAATACCGACGATACGTCCATAGTTTTTTCCAATATAGTTACCCACTTGAACACGCATTACACCACCTTGAGGATCCTCTATCAAACCAAAGAGGGGACCTTTTAAGTTATGTATCGTTCCACGCATCAATAATGACTCTAGAGCAAATTGCTCTAAAAACTGAGGAGGTCTATTTAAATCAGGCATCACATGGCGACCAGCCATCACTTTAAGTTCTTCAGCCAAACTAGAAGGCAAAAATGGACTACGTAAACCTTGTGCAGCGTAGGTAAAAGTAGGAACAGGCAAAAACACTGGAGCAGGCGTAATAGGAAGCGTCGGCTCGCCGTGTATTTGCTTCATCTCAGCAGTTACACCGTCAACACGAGAACTACATCCACTCAGAAAAACGACACTCAATATCACACCAATCATTGCATTTGGATAAATCAAGCGTTTTGTTTGACTTAACTCACACATCATTATTGAACTCATGATGCACCCCCTGATTTAACTGCCCCTTGCGGGTTATTCTGAGTACTCTTTGCAGCAGAATCATTATAACGATACGTTTTAGAGTGTATCGTCAGACCCAATACTGGAACTTCTGATTTAGATTTACCTGGAAGTGGCGCAATCTCAAAATCATCAATCGTCACAATACGCGGCAAGGCGGCCAAAGCACTGACAAATCCACCAAAAGAGTGGAAATCACCACGTCCTTTAATTGATATAGGCAATTCAACGAAGAAATCTTTTTTCACTTCACTTTCAACATTAATATTATCAAACTGCAAGCCACTACCAACTCCAGTATAATTGATATCTTCAACCAAACCAGGAATCTCTGTTTCTTTTGGCAACTGCAACAATAGCTGACCGAAAGTAGATTCCATTTGTTCTACTTGACTTTGATATTGTTGCAAATTACGCAGTTTTGAATCCTTTTCACGATATTCGGTCAATAAGCTTTGTTTTTGACCTTCCGCTGCTGCAATCTCATCACGAACTGGTCGAATGAGAAGTAAATACGCCAAGACCAATACAAACGCAAAAACAAAAACATAGATCGTAAACTTTACAGGAAGGGGCCAGCTCCCCATATTTTGAGGATCCAGCGACTTAAAGCTATTATTAAAATCTTCAAATGAAAAACTTGTTTTGCTTTTTGAAGCAACGCTATCCTTAATCATGATGCAGCTCCCATTTTATTTTGCACAGCCGCAGGCTGCGCCCCATTCACTGAAGTCACTTCAGCTTGTGGAAGCTCCAAATCAACAGAAATAACGAACTGACCATAACTATCTTCAGGACGTAGTACTACACCACCTGAAACCGGAGCAACAATGGTACCTTGAAACGAATTCATAAATGCATTACGAAACCATGGTGAATTTTCCAAGTTCCGCAGCAGTTCAGAGACATCATTTGGACTCTGAGCACGACCTTCTATCGTAAACTTATCCCCTGTGCGCGCAAACTTCGTCAGATAAACATTTGCAGGTGTCAAACGTGGTAGTTCATCAAAAATGCGCACAACCACAGGACGCTGCCCCTGCAAATCCTGAATCACTTTCATACGAGCGACAATCTCATCACGTCTTGCCTGCAACCCAGACAAACTTTTTAACTGTTCATCCAACTGCGTATTAGCACTCGTAACCTGCGTATTAGCTTGCTGCTGATCATCCAAAATATGATTAAATATCATCCAAACAAGACCAGACAAAACAGCCGCAAGGAAAAAAATAGCCACATTAATGGTTAAAAATTCTTTTTTTCGCTCCTCTCGCTGCGCTTCGCGCCAAGGGAGTAGATTTATTTGTGCCATGTTAATCAAAACTCCTGAGTGCTAGTCCACAGGCTATAATGAGCGCTGGCGCATCATTTTCAATCGCATTTGTATCGATTTGAGGTGCAAAACCCATATGTGTAAATGGGTTAGCAACACTCACGCGATTCCCCAATTTCTCTTGAATCAAACGAGCAAGACCTGGAATACTTGCACTACCACCAGCCAGCAAGATGTGGTCTACGTCGTTATATTGACTCGATGAGAAAAAGAACTGCAAAGATCTCGTCACTTGTTGCGCAACTGACTCCATGAACGGAATCAAAACTTCCGGCTCATAATCATCAGGTAAATTACCTTCTTTTTTAGATCGACCCGCTTCTTCGAAAGACAAACCATATCGACGCTGAATATCTTCAGTCAGCTGTTTGCCACCAAAAAGCTGTTCACGGGTGTAAATGATCTGATCTTGGCGAAGCACATTCAGTGTGGTCATGGTATGACCAATATCAACGATCGCAACAATATCTGGATCATCAGGTAACGCATCAACCATCAAACCAAATGCACGCTCAATCGCATACGACTCAATATCAACAATTTTTGCCGTTAAATTACCGATTTCCAAGACATCAACGCGCTGTTCAATATTCTCTGAGCGTGATGCTGCAAGAAGAACACTTACCCGCCCAGGGACAACTGTAGAAGGACCTAGCACCTCGAAGTCTAGATTTACTTCAGACAAAGGATAAGGAATATATTGATCAGCATCTAAGCGAATTTGCATTTCACGCTCATCGTCGCTCATCTCAGGTTCCATATCGATGAGTTTTGTAATTACTGCTGAACCCGCTACCGCTACGGCAGCATAAGAAGAGTGTGGTTTTGCGCGAGAAACAACACGAGCAATCACTTCTCCGACAGCTTCAACGTCAGTAATATTTTTTTCAACGACCGCGTTCGTTGGCAAAGCCTCAGAAGCATAGCTTTCAACATAATATCGACCGTCTCGGATACTCAGCTCCAAGAGTTTGACTGATGTTGTGCTGATATCCAGTCCTACTAGACTGGAATTTTGTTTACGTCTAAAGGAAAGCACGTTTAATTCCCTTTTATTGTTCTGTCCAAATTTGAAATGCTATAACAGCAATTCACCTAACAACCTAAAACTTATTCTATTGACATCCGCAAACTTGTCTTCAGTAAAAAAACGCCTAGCCTTAGGCACTTTGACGCCAAACTTACCTGACAACGACAAGCCTACACAATCATAAAAGGTTTACCACATCTCGTTACAAATCACCATGACTAGTGATAACACGCCTTTTGTAGCAATACAAGATATTTACAGAAATAAATCAAGATACACTTCAAATAAAAGCAATAAGATGTCATCCCTGTATGTTCTAGGTATACTCAGTCGCAACGAAGACTTACGGTATTAAAACGCACTTGTCATGAAAAAGCTATCTTGCGCTGGACGAATTCATCCTTTTTTTGCACTTTTCCTTGTGTTGTTAATGGCGCTTCCCATTGGATTCTATGGATTATATCTATTCATCGCACCCAGCTTACCTGACATTGCTCAGCTCAAAACTGCATCCGCAGCGATTCCATTACAGGTTTACTCAAAAGACAAAAAACTCGTCGGCGAGTTCGGTGAGAAGATTTCATACCCTGTCAGTTACGAAGAAATTCCACCATTAATGGTGGACTCTTTTCTCGCTGCCGAGGATTCTTCGTTCTTTACTCACAATGGTGTAAGCCTAAAAGGCCTTGGTCGCGCAGTGAGTGAAGCGCTGCAAAGTGGTCGCGGTCAATCGGGTGGTTCAACGATTACCATGCAGGTTGCAAAGAATTATTACCTCAGTCCCGAACGCACGTTAAAACGTAAACTCACAGAAATTTTTTTAGCACGAAAATTAGAGCAAAACCTAAATAAAAAAGAAATTTTCACACTCTATGTGAATAAAATATTTTTAGGCCAGCATGCTTATGGAATTGCAGCTGCTGCCAAGGTTTATTATCAAAAACCACTTAAAGATCTCACCATTGCCGAAATGGCTATGATTGCAGGACTTCCGAAAGCACCGACAAAGTACAACCCAATAAATGATCCAGATCGTGCCATTGAACGCCGCAATTGGATTATTGGTCGCATGTTGCAACTCGGCTTTATTACTCAAGTTCAATATCAAGAAAACATAAACGCGCCTTTAGATTTGCATTTTAGCTACAACACCAATCGTTTAGATGTCAGCATGCCATACGTCTCGGAAATGGTCCGTGACGCGATGGTCCGTGAGTTTGGTGAAGACGTCTTAAATTCAGGCTATCGGGTTTACACGACGATTCCATCTAACCGCCAGCAAATGGCGGTAGATGCTGTCCATAAAGGGCTTGAGGCATATGATCTTCGCCATGGCTGGCGTGGTGCAGAGTCAAACACCAAACCTTTATCCGCTTTCTATGTCATTAATAATTTATGGCCAGCCCAAGTCACGAAAGTATCTGCACGTAGTTTTGATGCCGTCCTAAGTAATGGTCTAACCGTGACAGTTCCATGGAGTGGGATGTCTTGGGCACGCCGTTATCATTCAACTAACTCGGTGGGTGGCGCGCCGCAAAAAGCTTCCGAAATCGTTCATGAAAAAGATATCATTCGTTTACGTCCTGATATCAATGAAGAACTAGTTCGCGCAATTTTGTACGCAAAAGATAAACAAGCCACTCAAGAAGCCGTTAAAACAGATTCTAAAAATGCACTAAACAAATCGACTGACAATGTAGATAAAACTGACCCAACGAATACATCAGATTCTGCTACGAGCGAGAAGCCTATACTCACTAAAACGAAGTGGGCAGATATTAATTGGGCACTCACACAAATCCCCGCTGCAGAAGCACAGCTCATCTCGTTAGATCCTAATGATGGCGCCATTCAAGCTGTGGTGGGTGGCTATGATTTCGCACGAAGTAACTTTAATCGCAGTATGCAAGGCTGGCGTCAGCCTGGGTCGAACATTAAGCCCTTTATCTATTCGCTTGCCCTTGAACGTGGCTTTACCCCTTTTAGCATTATTAATGACTCACCTTTACAAATTGGGAAATGGCGTCCACAAAACTCTGACAGCAAGTTTATGGGTCCAATCACACTACGCCGCGCGCTTTATTTATCGCGTAACTTAGTGTCTATTCGGCTATTACAAGCTGTTGGCATCAACAGAGCAGTCGATCATCTATCTCACTTTGGTTTTATGGAAAACCAGTTACCCAAGAACTTAGCTTTAGCCTTGGGCGCAGCACAAGTACTTCCAATCCAGTTAGCTACAGGCTACGCCACATTTGCCAATGGTGGATATCGTATCCAGCCCTATTTTATACAACGCGTAGAAAACTATAGAGGCGATGTATTATTTACCGCCAATCCGATTCGTGTATGTCGGGAATGTGATGCGCCCGTTGATCAAACAGATCCTACGGCTGTCGATGCGAACGGTGAGAAACCGATCCAAGTCAGTGCTAATCCCGACGGTAGTATCAGTAGTACAACTCCTACGGATGTTAGTGAACCTAAAGCAACAACCCTCCCTGCTGACTACCGTAAAGCAGAACGTATATTAAGCGCTAAAACTGCATTTGATATGGCGAGTATTTTGCGAGACGTCATTCAACATGGGACGGGTTATGCCGCCATGAAACTCGGCCGCAATGATATTGGCGGAAAAACAGGAACAACCAACGATGCAAAAGACGCTTGGTTTTCAGGTTTCAGCCCTAGTTTGGTTGCTGTTGCTTGGGTTGGGTTCGACCAACCACGCACGTTAGGACGCAAGGAATTTGGCGGTGTTGCTGCGCTTCCAATTTGGAGTGACTACATGGGCAAGGCACTGGCAGACACGCCTGAAGATTGGTTGAAGCCCGTAAACTCCAAACAAGATCCATCGGCTCAAAAGCCAAAAAAGGCAAAGCCAAAAAAACTGACCGAAAGCACATCAAACGCTGAAACCAAATCAGCGACGACCGTGGACAGTATCGAAGCAATCATACCTAAGCGCTCCGCCTCTCCGACACCTAGCACGCCACTTGAATCACCCTTCTAAGAAAAAGCCGTGAGCAATACTCAATATTACTCACGGCTTTTACATGCCAGTCTTTAATTCAGTGTCATCAATATCTAGTTAAAATAGTCATTAGCGGCTTTAAGCCTGACTTTAATACGCTCACTACGACTCTTGAATGTGCCTCAAAATGCTTAAGTACAGCTTAGCTTTTTCTATAACTCATCAATAGTTAATACATGTAAGACTCTAAGCAAATATCGGTCAAGTTAAATTTTAGAGCACAAAAAAAGGAGGCCTAAGCCTCCTTTTTTTATTACATCATGAAAACTAATCGTTTAGATTTGCTCTTCATTCAATGCTTGGCTGAATGCCTGATCCACTTCAGAGAAGTCTGTTGCCAGTGTTGATAACTCAACTTCTGCTTCAGCTGCTTCTTGCTGACGACGTGCCAAGTGGTAAGCCAAACCAGTACCCGCTGGAATCAAACGTCCAACCACAACGTTTTCTTTCAGACCGCGTAATTGATCTTCTTTACCAGTTACAGCCGCTTCAGTCAGAACACGCGTTGTTTCTTGGAACGACGCAGCAGAGATGAACGAGTCAGTCGACAACGATGCCTTCGTGATACCCATCAGAATACGTTCGAAACGTGCTGGGAACTTACCTTGAGCCAGCAATGCTTCATTTTCTTCAGAGACGCGCGCATATTCTGCTTGCTCGCCTTTAATGAATGAAGAGTCGCCGCCTTCGATGATGTCCACTTTACGCAGCATCTGACGAATAATAACTTCGATGTGCTTATCGTTGATCTTAACGCCTTGTAAGCGATAAACATCCTGCACTTCATTGACAATATACGTTGCCAATTGCTCTTCGCCTTTCAGACGCAGAATGTCATGTGGGTTTTGCGGGCCATCACTGATGACTTCGCCTTTTTCCACGTG
>Ga0209023_10006424_pt1 | contig 12399 bp, 11 predicted proteins | sample LakOneMetagenome_FD_187468 | JGI IMG/M metagenome (GOLD analysis project Ga0209023, IMG submission 187468) | Freshwater and sediment microbial communities from Lake Erie, Canada (SPAdes) (version 2) | ecosystem: Environmental > Aquatic > Freshwater > Lentic | place: Lake Erie, Canada... | reverse complement strand
CTCCAGACGCAGGCCGCCGGGCAGGATGTCGTTGGCCTCGACACCGTCGGCGAGCACGATCGACTCGTAGTCGGCGATCACCTGGTCGGTGTTGACGGTCGATCCGTTGGGGGTGTTGTCGCGGAAGGTGGCCAGTGTGCCGATCACGTTGCCGGCCCGGTCGACGACCGGACCGCTGCCCCGGCAGTGGCCCGCGGTGAATGCGACGCGCATGACCGGATCCACGTAGCCCAGCGTGCAGACGTGGGTGTCCTGGTGCACCTCCATGCCCGGGTACACCAGCACCGGATCCGCATGGGCCGAACCGGCGGCCGGGCTCACCAGGGTTGCAAGGGTGGCTGCTGCCATCATCGACACCTGCGTCGCCAACCCCCGCAAAGTCGACTCCGATCGTCGTTGAGGACCGAGTTTCGGTCCTGCTGAACTTAACCCACCGTATTCAACCGCACAGCACAGCGGCCCGGCCCTATAGGGGTCCGGGCCGCTGCGGCTGCGTCAGGCGACGATCAGGGGATCGTCAGCTCCTGACCCGGGTGAATCAGGTCCGGGTTCGCGATACCGCTGGCCTTGGCGATCTCGGGGTACTTGTTGCCGTCGCCGTAGAACTTCTCGGCGATGGCGAACAGGGTGTCACCGGCGACGACCGTGTACTTCTGCGCACTGGGTGCCGGCGCCTCTTCAGCCTTGGCCTCCTCCGGCGGCGGCGCGTCGGTCTCGGTCTTGGTGGACCAGGCCGCCCCGTCGGCGGCGTACAGCACCAGGTTGCGGTCGTCCTGCAGGACCAGCTTGGCGTCCTTCTTGCCCTTGGTGTCGGTGTGCCACACCGGCTTGTCAGCCGTGTAGAGCACGAAGTTTCCGTCGGACTGGACCTCGGCACGGACCACGTCCTGGCCGTTGGTACCCGACGACCAGACCGCCTTGCCACGTGCTGCGAGCACCAGGTTGCCGTCGTCCTGAAGAGTGAGGGTGTAGGCCCCGTTCTTCGAGGTCAGCGATTCCCCCTTGACGAGCTTCTTGCCTGCGGTGAGCGTGTCTCCCAAGCTCTGCGCCACGATGTTCCCTTCCCGTTTCCACGGCCTGCCGAGACGGCAGGACGATGTCGCGCTGATGCGACATCCGCCACCTTATGCGAACACCGACCGACGCGCCGCTCAAAGGTCGCACAGCATGGAAACTCCGGCCGTCACTCCGGCGACAGCGCTCCCGGATTCTCCGCGTGCCAGTGCACCGCATACACACCGGGCTGCAGCGACAGCTCGCCCACCAGACGCTCCAGCCGGTCGGGAGCCTTGTTGTCCGACAACATCACTGCGGTGAGCGTGATGTTGTCGTCGGCCGCCGGGCTGGTGTGGATGCCCCGCAGGACCAGGTCATTGCCGGCGGTGTGCTGGACGATCTGGGCACGCAGATACTTCTCCGTCTTCGGCCGGCAGATGACCTGCACCTGATACGGCGCCAGCGGCACGTCCTCCTCGACGTGCTGATCGCTGTCGATCAACCGGCCCAGTGGCCGCAGCAGTAGATGGGTACCGACGATGGCACCGGTCCCGATCAGTGCGAACACCAGGTTCCCGGCCGCCGCCAGCACTCCGACGGCGGCCGAGCACCACAGGGTGGCCGCGGTGTTGAGGCCGCGGACGTTGAAACCCTCCCGCAGGATCACCCCACCGCCGAGGAATCCCACCCCCGACACCACATAGGACGCGACCCGGGTAGAGCTGTCGTCACCCGCGCCGATCGAGTACAGCACGAACAGCGTCGCGCCAGCCGCCACCAGCGCATTCGTCCGCAGCCCGGCCATCCGTGCCCGCCACTGCCGCTCCAGGCCGATCAAGGCCCCACAACCCAGTCCGACGGCCAGCCTCAGCGTGAACTCGGTGACGGTCAGCGTCTGCATGCCGACCACGATGTCACAGCTATCCGGCCACCACCGGGCGAGCCATCACCGTCGGCTTGAACCCGTACCGCGGTGCCGCGAAACCGTAGTTGCGGCCCTGGCCGGCTCCGGCCAGCGGCACCCCCGGCATACCGGCCGCCCCGGCCTCCGGCGCGTGCGCGGCCACCGTCCAACCGGTGGCGGCCACCGAACCGCCCGGGGTTCCGGTGGCGGGTACGGCCGCGGCCCAGGTGTGCGGCACCGACAGTCCGCCCACCGCCGATGCCTGGCCCAGGGTGGCCGATGCCGTACCGACGCTGCCCAGGCCCCCGCCCAGGTTGCCCAGACCGCCGAGGCCGTGCGAGCCCAGGCTGGGCATCAGCATGGCCAGCGGGTCGATGGCACCCAGACCCAGCGGGTCGGCGGCGGCCAGGGCCGCACCGCGGATGACGGCGATGTCGGCGCCGGCCTGGGTGATCCCGGCCATACCCATCGGGCTGAACGTGCTGCTCGCCAGGTTGGTCATGGCGTTGCTCAGATCCCCGGGCGCGATACCGAAGATGTCCGGAATCACCGGTCCGATCTCACCGGGTACCGGCGAGGCAAGCGCCTGCAGGGTCGATGGGGTGTTCGTCAGCGCTTGCGACACTGCGGATTGCGCCTGCGTCGCGGCGGCAGTACCGGCGGCCTGTGCCGTCGCGGCCTGCTGGGTGCCCTGAGCCGACGGGTTGGCCACTTCACGCGGTGAGCTGAACGGGGTGACCTTGGTGGCCGCCGCCGAACCAGCCGCGTAGCCGTACATCGCGCCGGCGTCCTGGGCCCACATCTGGCTGTAGTGCGCCTCGGTGGCAGCGATCGCCGCGGCGTTCTGGCCAAGGACGTTGGTGGCCACCAGCATTGCCAGCTGCGAACGGTTCGCCACGATCACCGGCGGCGGCACCGTCATCGCGTAGGCGGCCTCGAACGCCGCGGCGGCCGCACGGGCCTGAACGGCGGTCTGCTCGGCCTGGGCGGCGGTGGCGCCCATCCAGGCCGCATACGGTGCGGCGGCGGCGGCCATCGCGTTGGACGCGGGCCCCATCCAGCCCTCGCTGACCAGACCGTTGATGACGGACTGGTAGGCGGCTTCGGCCGAGCTGAGCTCGGCGGCCATCTTGTCCCAGGCCCCGGCGGCGGCCATCATCGGGCTCGAACCGGGACCGGTGTAGATGCGGGCTGAGTTGATTTCCGGCGGGAATGCTCCGAAGTCCATGGCATTGCTCCTTTTTGGTTGACGGTGGTGAAGATGAATCGATGGCTTGTGGCAGTCAGAACAAGACGGGCGATGAGCGGCCTTGGGCGGCAACGGGTTTGCAGGGCCGCTCAGTGCGACATCCCGGAGCTGGGCATGCAAAGGCAAGCGTCGCCGGACGAAACGAGCTATGCGCCAGGCGAAGTCAGGGCACACCAAAGGCAGGCGTGTTCCGCACGCGGAGTCACGCCGGCCGACGAGTCAAGCGCCGGTGAGAATCAGATGGTGAAAGCAGTACCGAGATCGAGCGAGTCGACGGTCGAACTCGGACAGGAACTATCACTCGGACTCAAGGTCGCTCGCACCTCCTCTCGGCCTGGGCACGCGGGGGTGCCATCATGTACGCACGAAGAGGTGAAGGTGCCCGACAATGGCCGGACAACGCACCCCTCTCATCAGAGTTTCGGCACTGCACGGCGTGTCCTGCCTGCATAAACGATGCAGACCGGAAGCCACTTGGGCTCAACCCTTAATCCGGGAGGAGCTGTCCTGACCCGGGGCGTCTCTCGACGTTCGGGGTCAGTGGCCTGTATCCGTGCAGACGCCTCACCTAACGAGGTGCTTGCGTAACCATAGTGCACCAGGTAGCAGCCCCGGTCAATCGGGCACGCCGCATTCGGAGCAGACACCCAGGCACAGATTCGCCTGCCTGCCAAACAGCTTGTGATCGGCCAGAAATCGCGTCGCTGTCAGCCGGGCTGCGGGGTCGGCCCGGTGGACTGCTGTCCGTCCGGATTCACATGCACGGCATGGACGCCGGGCTGCTCGGCCAGCTCCTCGAGCAGGCTGTCCAACCGGCTCGGGTCCACATGCCAGTGCTGCACATCAGTGGTGCCGGCCAGTTCCGTCACCAACCGCTCCAGCCGGCTCTGGGCATGGCCATTCATCGCCGCAGCCGGGTGACTGCGCGGGGCGGCCCCGGTCAGCGCCCGTCCCGCCAGGCCCGCAACTGCCAGATCCCCGAAGACACCGGTGGGCATCTGAGCCCCGGCGGCCGTTGCAGCAGCCCCGGCCTCCTGCAACGCGGCGGCAGCCATCTTGGCCACCGGCGCGGTCGCCGTCCAGTTCGACGGAACACTGAGCCGGCCTATCGCAGCGGCGCTGCCGACACCCGCCGACATCGGCCGGGGCCCGAGCAGCGCCGGCTCATCCACAGCCACCAACGCCGGTGCCCCGGAACCGAATCCGGCCCTGCCCCCGGTGGCCGCGGCAATATCCAAGTCGGTGTTGAGGTTTCGGGAGTACTGGATCAAGCCGTAGAGGACCGACTTGATCGCGTCGTTGAACGGCACGATGCTCTTCGGCAGGATCAGCACATAGGAGACAAGTTGCGCCAGTGTCAGCGGGGCCGCCGGCGCCGCGGCCGACGGCGACAGCGAAGCGGCTGCGGCGCTGAGCCCCTGCAGTGCCTGCGGGATCGTGCTGATCAACTGCGACAGCTCAGAATGCCCGCTACCGGCGGTGGCCTGCGCGACGGCTGCGGCCTGCCCGGTCGTTCCCGACGGATTGGTGGTGGCAGGAGGCTCGGTGAACGGCGTCAGCGCGGTGGCTGCCGCGGATCGGGCCGCATAGCCGTACATCGCCACCGCATCTTGGACCCACAGTTGCGCATATCCGATGTCCAGCGCCGCTATCTCGGCGCTGTTCTGACCGAGCAGATTTGTGGCGACCAGGGTGGCCTGCGCGCTGCGATTCGCCGCGATCACCGGCGGCGGCGCCACCGCCGCGTAGGCCTCGTCGAAGGCGGCCGCGACCGCGGTGGCGTGTGCTGCGGCCTGCTCGGCCAGCCCCGCCGTGCCTTCGAGCCACGCCACGTATGGGGTAGCCGCGGCCGCCATCGACTCCGAGGTCGGTCCCAGCCAAGCGTCGCCGGTCAGACCCGTCAGCACCGACTGGTAGGCCTTTGCGGCCGAACCGGTCTCGGCGGCCAACCTCGCCCATGCCGTTGCGGCGGCCAGCATCGGCCCGGACCCGGGACCGGCATACATCCGCCCGGAGTTCACCTCGGGCGGCAGCGCCGCGAAATCCATGCCGATCACCCCCGCGGCCCGCGTGAACCCGGTTGTTCTTCGGTGTCGAAGTACACCTCGTGGATGCCGGGTTGTACGGCCACCTCACCCAGCAGGCTCTTGAGCTCGCCCGGTTCGACATGCCAGTGCTGCCCCTCGTCGGTGCCGAGGAGTTCGCCGGCGGTCCGCTCGCTGCGATACTCGGCCCTCCCCTGCCGGTGGCCGGTGCGCCCGGCGAGGCCGGCCACCGCCACCCCGGCGCCGTGGTCCGCAGGTGACGTCGCGGATGCGGGGCTCACGGTGGTCGTGACCTCGGGCAGCGAGTCAACCCAAGCCTGCGGAACGGCGAGCTTGCCTACGGAGCTGGCGCTTCCGGCGCTCGCGAACACGGCCGGTCGGGCGGCACCGCCCAGAACCGTCGATTCCTCGACATTCAGTACCCTTGCGCCCGAGCCGAATCCGGCTCTACCACCGGTGGCCTGGGAGATGTCCAAGTCGGTGTTGAGGTTGCGTGCGTACTGGCCCATGCCGTAGAGCGCCGTGATGTTCGTGTCATTGGCGGGCAGGATCGAGCGTGTCATCATCTCGATGTAGGACGCGGCCTGGGACACCGGGTCGGCGGGTACGGACTGCGCGCTCCCGGCAGCCGAAAGGCCCTGCAGTTGGCGCGGTATCGCGCTGACCAGCTGCGACAGCTGGGTACGGGCGCTGCCCGCGGCGGCCTGCCCTGCCGCGGCACCCTGTCCGGCAGATCCGGCCGGGCTGGTGACCGTTGGCGGCGCGGTGAACGGTGCCATGGCGGTCGCCGCCGCCGAACGGGCCGCGTAGCCGTACATGGCCATCGCGTCCTGCAGCCACATCTGGCCGTACTCGGCCTCGGTCGCCGCGATCTCAGCAGCATGCTGCCCGAATACGTTGGCGGCCGACAGCGCCGCCAGCCGGGTACGGTTCACCGCGATCGCCGGTGGTGGCACCGTCGCAGCGAACGCCTGCTCGAAATCATTGACTGACAGCATCAATCGACTCGCCGTCTGTTCGGCGAGCGTCGCGATGCTGCCGAGCCAGTCCGCGTAGGGCGTGGCGGCGGCGGCCATGGCTGTCGACGCCGGGCCGAACCAGGCCTGGCCGGTAAGGTCGGCGATCACCGCCTGGTAGGCCGACGCGACCGCGCCCAGTTCCCCGGCCAACCCACGCCAGGCCCCGGCCGCCGCCAGCAGTGACCCTGCTCCGGGCCCGGAATACATCCGCGCAGAGTTCACCTCCGGCGGTAGGGCTCCGAAGTCCACGCCCGGCACCGGTCAGTCCTCCGCTGAGGGAGGTATCACGATGATGGTCGCCTTGCTGGGCTTGCTGGGCTTGCTTGCCGCCGCCAGGCCGGTGGCTCCACCGACGTCTCGTCTGGCCGCGCCGGTGTTGGCGGTCATGGCGCGTCCGACCAGACTGGCCAGCGCCATGTCGTTGAGCACCCCTGCTTCGCCCTCCGCTGCCACCGCCGCAACGGCTCCCGGTCCGGCCTCGGGATAGATGGCGGCCACTGTCTTCGCGGTCGGGGTCTGAGCTAGCCAGCTCTGCGGCACCGACATTCGACCGATCGAACCAGCGTTGCCCAAACCCGCCGCCACCGCGGGGCCGGGCGCCCCGACCAGCCGTGTTCCGGTGAGGGTTTGGGCGGGTAACACCGGCTCGTCCAGCCAGGGCTTGGGTCCCATCGCCCGGTTGACCGCGGAGACCACGTTCGCCCCGTTCATCGGCAGCAGCACGCACTGGATCGCCAACAGGTAGGGAATGCCGCCGATCCCGAACAACGAGATCGGTGACAGCGGGCCGGCCAGAAAGTCCAGAACGTCCGTGATCGACGTCGGGTCGGCTGCGGCGGTCCCCGCTGTAGCCATGGTCTGCAGCGTCTGGGGCACCATCGAGATCAGTTGGCTCACCGATGATTGGGCTTGGGCGCCAACTCCCGACGTCGCCTGACTGGCCGCCGCGGATTGGGCCTGCAGCCCCGCCGGGTTGGTGGTCTGGGGCGGTGTGGTGAACGGAGGCAGTGCGGTAGCACTGGCCGATGCGCCGGCGTAGCCGTACATGGCACCGGCATCCTGTGCCCACATCTGGGTGTATTCCAGCTCGGTGGCGGCGATAGCCGCGGTGTTCTGGCCCAGGATGTTGGTGGCGATCAACGACAGCAGCAGGCTGCGGTTCGCGGCGATCGCCGGCGGTGGCACCGTCGCGCCGAACGCCGCGTCGTAGGCGGCGGCGGCGGCCCGAGCCTGGGCTGCGGCCAGCTGGGCGTGCGTGGCCGTGCTGCCCATCCAGCCCGCGTAGGGGCGAGCCGCCGCCCACATCGATGCCGCCGTCGGACCGGACCAGGCGTCAGCGGTAAGACCCGAGAGCACCGAGCCGTAGGACGACGCAGTCGAACTCAATTCGGCGGCCAGCGAGTCCCACGCGGCGGCCGCCGCCAGCAGCGGGCCTGACCCCGGACCGGAGTACATTCGGCCGGAGTTGATCTCCGGCGGCAACGCTCCGAAGTCCATGGCTCTCCATGCCTGTTCGGTCGACCGGATACCCGCTCAGCTGGTGAGGGTGCAAAGACGCTCTGCGCGGACCGGTCAGGCCCAGCTGGAGCCGACGGAGGCGTCGGTGTTGGCCATGTTGTTGCCCGCGGTCTGCACCTTCTGACCATGAGCATTGGCCTGCTCGTAGATCACCGCGAAGTTGCGACCCAACTGGGACACGAACTCCTGGCACGCCACCGAACCCGAACCACCCCAGAAATCACCGGCAGCCAGCACATCGTGCACGATCGCCTGATGCTCAGCCTCCAACGAGGCAGCCTGGGCGCGGATCAAGGCGCCGTGAGCGTTGACATCACCGAACTGGTAGTTGATCGACATCTTCCTCGTCCTCCCTAGCTGCCCAGGATCTGCTGCGACGCAGCTTCCTGGCTCTCGTAGTGGTTCGCGTCGCGGATCAGACCATCGCGCACCCCATGCAGCATCGTCACGATGTTGCGAAACGCAGTCTGCATCTGACCCATGGTGTCCATCGAAGTCCGCTCCGCCAGACCACCCCAACCCGCACCCGAGATATTGGTCGACGACGCCCACATCCGACGCGCCTCATCCTCAACGGTCTGCGCATGCACATCGAAACGACCCGCCATGCTGCGCATCGCGTCCGGATCCGTCATAAAACGTGTAGCCATGATGTTCTCCCTATTCCAAAGTTGTTGTGCTGTAAGTTATCCGGCCGATGCCGCGTTGGCTGCCTCAGTCACCGCGTACGAGTTGGCGCTGGTGTTCAAGGTGGCGACGAACGCCTGGTGGATGGCTTCGGCCTGAGCGCTGATCGCCTGGTACATGCTGGCGTGCGCGGCGAACTGCGCCGCGGTCAGCGCCGAAACCTCATCTGCGGCAGCCGGAACGACGCCCGTGGTGGGAGTGGCTGCGGCCGCGTTCTGAGCACTGAGCGCAGAGCCGATCGCCGCCAGGTTTCCTGCAGCGGAGGTCAGCGCCTCCGGTTGCGCATTCACAAAGCTCATGGGACCTCCTCAGTGCCCGACCAACACAACACGATTGAAGAAAAGAGCAGCGGGTGCCACGGACGAATCGGCCCTCGCTGTCTGCGCCATGGTGGCACTGGCATCGGCAGGCGTCAACTTGAACGACCCTGCCCGATGCTGTGAATACGCTGCGGGCTAGCTGTCGGTGATCAGCCCGGCTTTTTCTCGGCCACCGCCGCGCTGAGCCCTTCAGCGAGGTCTTCACGGGTCAGTTCCTTGAACTTGTGCAGCCATTCCTCGCTGAACTCGGTGACATCGCCGGCCAGCACGGCATCCAGTTCGGAGTCATCCAGACGGAAGCTGCGGTGATCCCGCGCCTTTTCCACCACGTTGCGCACAAAGCCCGCGTTGCCCAGGACATCGATGCCGCGAATCAGATCGCCGTCCTCGGAGTAGTTCTCATCGGAGTAGAACTTCTGATACGACGGCAGCAATCCCTCGACCGCTTGGTCGCTGACCACGTCCTCGTTCTCCGCCCCCATCATCTTGGTCAGTTCCAGCAGTTCAGGCGGGGTGTAGCTGTAGAACTCGATCACGGTCGAAAAACGTCGCCGCAGACCCTGGTTCACATCGAGCATCTTGTCCATGGCATTGGCGTAGCCGGCACCGAACACCACCAGCTCGTCGCGATGGTTCTCCATGTAGAGCAGCAGCGTGTTGATGATCGCGTTGCCGTAGGCGTCGCCCTGGCTGTAGCCGCTTTCATGCAGGGTGTGCATCTCGTCGAAGAACACCGCGCCGCCGAGCGCCCCTTCGAGCAGCTCCTCGGTGTTCTTCTCCGCATCCGCCATGTAGCGGCCCAGCAGCTTGGACCGGTTGGTCTCCACGACCAACGGCTTGCGCAGCACCGTGAGGCCGCACAGCTGCTTGGTGAACGCGCGGGCCACCGACGTCTTACCCGTACCGGGCGGACCGAGCAACAAGGTGTGGCGCGAGGTCACCGGGACCGGCAGGCCCATCTTGGCACGCGCCAGATTCACCTTGGTGGTCGCCTTGATCAGCTTGATCTCCCGCTTGGCCTGCTCCATGCCGAGCATGGCGGCCAGTTCCGCGTCGCCCTCCGCGAGGTACTTGGCGGCTTCGGCGGCGTGCCGATCCGCCTCGGCCTGTTCGCGGGTCGGGGCGCTGTCGGGATCCCACGGGTCGGTGCGGGCCTCGATGGTCTCCGGATCGGTCAGGATCAGCCGATAGTCCGGATTGTCGAGTGCCTCGCGGGCCGGTGCGAACTTCGAGTCCCGCGAGTAGACGCGACGCAGCAGTTCGGTGGCCTCGTCTTCGCGGCCCAGGTGCCGCAGGCACATGCCCTGGGTGTAGAGCGCAACGTTGGCGGCGCCGGGAACCCGGTCGCCCTCGATGGCCTCCTGGGCGCGGCGGGTCGCCTCCTCGAACACCCCCAGCGAGGCCAGCGCCGTGGTCGCCATCGCAGCGGCCGCCGCCTTCAGTTCGGGTTGACGCCACGGGGCGGCCGCCGGGAACTGGTTGAGCACGTCGGGCCAGCGACCGGTCCGGAAGTACAGCAGGCCGCGCACATAGTCGACCAGCTCTTTCTCAAAGGGGTTCCGCGGCTCGACCCCGTCGAGCAGTTTTGCGGCCTCCGCGTACCGCTTGGCTTCGGCCAGCGCGGCGGCGTAGGCGGCCGCCAGCGACTCCACGCTGGTGACCATCAGCCGCAGGAACATCCCGTCGGAGACTTCCGGCCGGAACTCCAGGTCCGACAGGCCCAGCCGCCGGGTCTCCCATCCGAAGGTCCGCACCGTCGCCCAGGCGTTGGACAGCGTCTCGATGTCGGAATCACCGGCCAGCACCCGCGCCAGCCAGGCATCGCACATGCCCGGGTCGATGGAGCTGGCGGTGGTGAACATCTGCAGAGCGACCTGTGTGTTATTGCTTGGCTGCAGCCCGTTGACCGAGATGCCGGAGGCAAGCATGCCCGCGACCATCGCGTTGCGGGCGTCCGACGCCGCCGACGGTCCTGTCACGAACGCGCCCCGGACGCGGGGCTCGCGTACTCGACCACCTCGTCCACCGAAATCGGCAGGTGCTCACCGTCTTCCAGTTCCCGGCCCGGCACCACCATCCGTCGGTGTGCGGTGGGTGCCGGGAGACTGGCACAGACCGCGTCCAGTTGACGCCGGCCCACGAACCGGTTCAGCGCGGCCCGCACGCCCTTGCTCAGCTTCTCGGCGCTGTCGTAGCGCACCAACACCGAAACCTCGGTCGCGCGGCCACCGCCGGGCGCCAGTCGCACCGTCACCACAGTCGCGTCGGTCTCGGGGTACCACAGGTGCTCGATGTTGTCCGCGGAGATGTCTCCCGGCGACATCCAGAGGGCCGTGACAAATCCGGCTGGCCGTGCACGGAACAGCCGGTGCCGCAGCTGGGAGGCCTCCACACCGGCCAGCACGGCCTCGTCGATCGCCTCGAACTCGTCGGCCCGAACCACCTGCGCGCTGAGCTGACGTCCGTCGAGCTCCTCCGCCAGTCGCTCGGTGGCCGCCGCCAGGGTCGAGGCCAGCGAGTCACGCGCGGCCACTGCATTGACGTTGTGCTGCGGGTCCATCCGCAGCACCACCCAGGTGGACCGGTGATCGGGCATCGAACCGGAGTGCTCGGCGTCGGCGTCGGCGTCTTCGGCGCCGTCGTTTGTCCGGGGAGCACTGCGCGTGCCCACCGAGACGATGTCGACACTTTCCAGCCGCACGTCGAACTGGCGCAGCCCGGCGGCGAGGCGCTCCGCCGGCAGCGTCATCGGTTCGGTGGAGCGGCGGTGCCGTCCGGTGGCGGGCGCCGGTCGCCCGCCGACTGCGATCGCGGTCACCAGTTGGCCCTGGTGTTCGCGCATGCCGACGGCCTCGCGGCCGAACTTACGGTGATGATCGACCGCGGGGGTTCGGCCCCGCTGCAGGGCCTCCTCCGGGTTGGCGAACTGATCGGCGAACCAGGCCGCCCAGATCGTGCTGACCGGCATCCGCCGATAGGTGAGCAATGCGATGAGTGCGACCAACACCGCGACCCCGACGCCCGCCCACCACGCGTAGACGGCGTCCTGCGCGTTGCCGGGCCAGCGCCCGGCCAGGACCAGGATCCCCATGTCGATCAGAAAGACAATGGTCACCCGTGCCCAGGACAGGTTCAGACCTAACGCGTGCTGTGCCTTCATCGGTTCCGCTGTACCTTCATCGATTTCTACGGGATCGTCGCAATGCTGCCACTCCCAATGCCACACCGGCCGCCGCCACCGCGGCCAGCAACCCTGCTCCGGCGACCCACGCCGGGGTCATGTCACGTTCCGGCGGCATCGGCGGAACCGCCAGCGGCGCCGACAACCGTTCGACCGGCTGTGCCGGAACATCGGGAACGTCCCATGTCAGAGCGGCCACCGGGTCGATGATTCCGTACCCGACGACGTTGTCGACACCGCGGGCCGGCGGCCGGGCGGTACGGATCAGCCGGTTGATCACCTGATGGGACGACAGTTCCGGATACTTGGCGCGCACCAGCGCCGCCACTCCCGAGACGATGGCCGTCGAGAAGCTGGTACCTGAGGGCACCAGCAGGGAGTTCTCCGGGCCGTCGACTGCGTTCATCAGGCCGTCGTCGCGAGCGGACAGGCCTTCGATGTCGGTGCCGGGCGCGGCGATCGACACCCACGGGCCGGCGA
>Ga0209023_10006423_pt1 | contig 12400 bp, 2 predicted proteins | sample LakOneMetagenome_FD_187468 | JGI IMG/M metagenome (GOLD analysis project Ga0209023, IMG submission 187468) | Freshwater and sediment microbial communities from Lake Erie, Canada (SPAdes) (version 2) | ecosystem: Environmental > Aquatic > Freshwater > Lentic | place: Lake Erie, Canada | collected... | reverse complement strand
CCATGAACAGAACGCAGCCCTGCAGCTGCTGCCGGAAGACGCGGTCGGCCGCATCACCCCGCGGCCGGCTCTGGCGCGCTTCGACGGCCGCCGCTGCCTGCTCTCGCGCCATGCGCCGCTGGGCTACGCGCGCGCGCTGTGGAATGAAGCATCGCTGCTGGCCACGATGCTCGGCTCCCTGCCGGGCATCGTCCCCGGCGGCTCGAGCGACGTGCTGCTGGAGATCGGCGAGGTGGAAGGGGTGGCCGGCGAGGAAGCCTACCTGCTCGACATCGAACCGGGCCGCGTGCGCATCGTCGGCGCCAGCGCCCACGGCGTCTTCAACGGCATCCAGACCCTGGCCCAGCTGCTTTCGCCTTCGGGCGAACTGCCCACGGGGCGGGTGCTGGACGCGCCGCGCTTCGGCTACCGCGGCATGATGCTCGACGTGGCGCGCCATTTCGCCGGCGTCACCACGGTGCTGCGCCTGCTCGACTGCATGGCCGGCTACAAGCTCAATCGCTTCCACTTCCACCTGACCGACGACGAAGGCTGGCGCCTGGCGATCGGCGCGCTGCCCGAGCTCACCGCCGTCGGCGCCCGGCGCGGCGTCGCGCAGGACGGCGCGCCCTGCCTGCCGCCGTCCTTCGGCTCGGGCGCCGACGCCGATGCATCCGCCGGCAGCGGCTTCTATACGGCTTCGGAATTCGTCACCATCCTGCGCCACGCGCATGCGCGCCACATCGAGGTCATCCCCGAATTCAATATGCCCGGCCACGCGCGCGCGGCGGTGGTAGCGATGCGCGAACGCCATCGCCGCCTGCTGGCGGCCGGCGATGTGGCGGGAGCGGAGGAATACCTGCTGAGCGATCCTGGCGACAGCTCCAGCTACGAGTCGGTGCAGCTGTGGCACGACAATGTGATCTGCATTGCCTTGCCCTCGGTGGACCGCTTCATCGATACCGTGGTGGGCGAGGTCTGCGTCCTGTACCGCGAGGCCGGGGTGCCGCTGCGCGTGATCCACACCGGCGGCGACGAGGTGCCCGTCGGCGCCTGGCTCGGCTCCCCGCGCTGCCAGGCGCTGATGCAGGAAAAGGGCTGGGACGTGCAGGCGCTGCACGACGACTTCATCGAGCGCTGCCGCGCGATCCTGGCGCGCCACGGCGTGCAGTATGCCGGCTGGGACGAGACGGCCCTGCTGCGCGAGGGCGAGCGGATGCTGCCGAACCCGCGTTTCGCCGGCCCGGATTTTCACGTCTACGTCTGGAACAACCGCTGGGGCTCGGGCCAGGAAGACTGCGCCTACCGGCTGGCCAACGCCGGCTATGACGTGGTGCTGTCGAACGCCGCCAACCTGTACTTCGACCTGGCCTACGCCAAGCACCCGCAGGAGCCGGGCTATTACTGGGCCGGTTTCGTCGGCACCCGCAACGCCTTCGGTTTCTGCCCGCTGGACGCCCGCGCCATGCCGATCCTGGACCCGATGGGCCATGCGCTCGACCGCAGCGTGCTGGACGCGCTGCAGCCGCTCGATGCCAAGGGGCGCGCCCGCATCAAGGGTATCCAGGGCCAGTTGTGGGGCGAGAACGCACGCTCGCGCGCCCGCCTGGAATACCTGGCGCTGCCGCGCCTGATCGGCCTGGCCGAGCGCGCCTGGGCGGCGGACCCCGGCTGGCAGGATATCGCGGAGCCGCAAGAGCGCGCCGCCCGCGCCCTGCGCGACTGGAACGAATTCGCCAACCGCCTCGGTCAGCGCGAGCTGCCGCGCCTGGATCGGGCACGCCGGCCCTGGAACTACCGGCTGCCGCCACCCGGCGCGGTGGTCAAGGATGGCCTGCTGCATGCGAACGTCGCCCTGCCGGGCCTGGCCGTGCATTACACTCTGGACGGTGTTGCGCCCTCGGTGCACAGCCCGCGCTACGTGGCGCCGATCATCCTCGACGGTGCGCGCGCCGTGAAGCTGGCCACCTTCGACACCCGCGGCCGCGGCAGCCGCATCGTCACCCTCAACCTGGAACAGCCATGAGCTTCCTGAAAGATCTCCCCGGCGCCCTCGTGCCCGAAGGCGCAGGCAAACCCACCCGCCATCCGCTGGCCTGGGTGCCGACGCTGTACCTGGCCCAGGGCCTGCCGTTCTACGCGGTGGCGCTGGTCGCGGGCCTGATGTACAAGTCGATGGGCGTGCCCAACGAGCAGATCGCGCGCTGGACCGGCCTGCTCGGCCTGGCCTGGGTGTTCAAGGCCCTGTGGAGCCCTTTCCTGGAACTGGCGCGCAGCAAGCGCGGGGTGGTCGTGTGCTTCCAGCTGGCCGGCGCAAGCGCGCTGGGCGCGATGGCGCTGGCGCTGCAGCTGCCCGCCTGGTTCGGGCTGTCGATCGCGCTGTTCGCGATCGTGGCGCTGGCCTCGAGCACCCACGACATCTGCGCCGACGGCATCTACATCGCCAGCCTCAGCGAGCGCCAGCAGGCCGCCTACGCCGGCTGGCAGGGCGCCTTCTTCAATGCCGCCAAATTCCTCTCCATGGGCGGGCTGGTGATGCTGGCCGGTTACCTCGAAGACCGCATGGGGCCGGGACCGGCCTGGGCCACCGTGTTCGGCCTGCTCGGCGCGATCATGGCGGGCCTGGGCCTGTACCACCTGTGGGCGCTGCCCGACACGCCGCGCACCGTGCCGGAGGGCAGCGGTGTGCGCGGCGTTGCCGGCACTTTATATGATGTGATCCGCGACTTCTTCGCCAAGCCCGGCATCTGGCTGGCGATCCTCTTCATCATCCTGTTCCGCGCCGGGGAAGGGCAGATCCAGACCATCGGCCCGCTGTTCCTGCGCGACGCGCGCGAGGTCGGCGGCCTGGGATTGACCACCGCCCAGGTAGGCGCCGTGTACGGCACCGCCGGCACCATCGCCTTCCTGGCCGGCAGCATCGCGGGCGGCTACTTCACCGCGGCGCTCAGCCTCAAGCGCGCGATGCCCTTCCTGATCGTCGCGATGAATTTGCCGAACGCCGTGTTCTGGTACCTGAGCGTGGCGCAGCCGGAGTCGCTCGGCGTCATCGCCGTGGGCCTGGGCGTGGAGATGTTCGGCTATGGCTTCGGCTTCGTGGGCGTGATCCTGTTCATCATGCAGGTGGTCGCGAGCGGCCGCTACCAGACCGCGCACTATGCGCTCGGCACCGGCTTCATGCAGCTCGGCTTCGTGCTGTTCAAGATGGTGAGCGGCGATATCCAGGGATGGCTGGGCTACCAGCACTTCTTCCTGTGGGTGCTGGTGGCGGCGCTGCCGGTGCTGGTGCTGAGCCGCGTGGTGCGGCTCGAGGCCTTGCAGAAGCCTGCCGCCTAACGTTTCTTGATCGGCAGCGCCAGGTGGCCGCGCCACTGGCCGTCCGGGCCGCGCTCCACGCGCTGGATGTGCGGGCGCGCGCTGTCGAAGCGCCAGACCGCCTGGGCCTGGCGCTCGAGCCAGTCCTCGTACATCGAACGGAAGCGCGGCCACTCGTGGCAGAAGTCCAGGCAGGCATAAGTCCCGGCGGGCAGCACGCGCAGGCCCAGGCTGGCGTCGCCTGCTTCCTCGCCCCCGTGGGCGGCGTCGAAGCCGAAGTCGTAGCAGTATTCGCGCTCGCCGGTGAAGCCGGGATCCTCGTCGAACACGCCGTACCAGGGCGCGCCGGGGAGCACCTCGCCGCTCTTCTCGCGCTCGCAGATGAAGCTGTTGCAGGCGATCGAGAGCGCCGCCCCTGATTGCCCGAAGAAGCGCTGGTAGCGCAGGGTGACGGCCGGCAGCTGGCGCACCTCGATGCGGGCGGCGATGCTGCCCGGTTCCGGCGCGCAGTAGGGCGCCAGGATCGCTTCGACATTGCTCGGTTCGGCCACGAAGAAGCTGACGTCGCTCTCGCGCCCGACCTGCTGGTCCATATACGCACGCCAGCCGCCTTCGCGCCAGGCCTTGGCCGACATGGCGAACTGCTGCCTGAAGGCCTTGGCGAAGGCCGCATTCGAAGGGAAGCCGCAATCCTGGGCGATGCGTCCGATCGGCACGTCGGGCTCGTGGCGCAGCTGGTGGGCGGCGCGGCGCAGGCGGCGCTTGCGCTGGTATTCGACGGCCGAGAAGCCGGTCAGCTCGCGGAAGATGCGGTCGAAGTGGTAGCTCGAATAGCTGGCCGAGGCGGCCAGGCCGCTCAGGGCCAGCGGGTCGCCGACCGAATCGAGCATCAGGTCCATGACCTCGTACAGGCGCGAGACGCGCGTCGGGGCCTTGGTGCTCATGGGCGTGCAGCAGGCGAGGGTGGAACGATACGACAATACATCGCGTCAGAAGGTTGCTGTTATTACAGCGATTATGGGCCAAAGCCGCGCCAGGTCGTGATGTCGTGGCGAAAGATGTGCTGCTTGCGCAACACATGCATATCGCTGCCGCCATTTCAGCCTTCACTGGTTATACGGCGATGCCGCTCAGTTTTGCAGTCTGCAAGACGCTCGACGAATTAGCAGGCGCTTCGCCCTTTGCAAAGAAAACAAGCAGAATAAAGGTATTGTTAAATGCAGAATAAATTGTTTTACTGAAATATTTATCTGCAGTTACAAAAGGTGAGTATCTTACTGCACTTGTCAGTACAGAATTGCGTTTTCGCAACCCTGTGAAGGGTGCCTGATGCTTATCGCCCTTACGCGTCTTAACGCCCTCTGCCGCATTTTCTGGTCACTGTTTATTGCCTTGCTCTTGATAGTGAGTGCGCCAGCGTTCGCTCAGGCTACTTTTACCAATGTCGTAGTCAGTCCAAGCGGCGGAACAGCAGACGCTAACGGCATTTTTAGTGTCACAGCAACGGGAACCGTCAAGGCGGCCACCGCTTCGACGGTGGGCGACGCAGTCTACTACGTCGAGCTCTACGATGGCAGCACGAGGCTGGGAGAACAGTACTTCGACGTTACCTACAACAACAAGGACATGCCGTACAACACAGTGCGGAACATTTCCTTGTCTGCCAATCTCGGTGTGGGCAGCCATTCCTTGCGCGTCCGTGCAGTGATGGTGAATGGCTCGGAAAGCTATACCGGCTACTTCACGGTCAACGTGGCATCCGGCGCGCTGGTCAATGACGCGGGTTACATAAGCCACAGCGCGCCGAGCGAAGTGGTCGCCGGACAGACTTTCAACGTTAGCGTGACGGTGTCGAACATTGGCACGAAGACCTGGAGCAGCAGCGGGACACAGCCGCATAGGCTCGGTACGCAGTTCCCCGAAAATAATTACCTTTGGGGTCCTAATCGGATTGCCTTGCCGAGCTCGACGATCGCCCCAGGAGCATCGGCCACGTTCAACTTCACCCGGACCGCTCGGACTACCCTCGGCACCAATTACATGCAGTTCATGATGGTGCAGGAAGATGTGCAGTGGTTTGGTACGTACGTGACCATCCCTATCAATATCGTGGCAGGCAACCCCACCGGCAGTTTTTCCAGTCCTGCCGAAAGCGCCACCTTCACGGCCTCAAGCTCGGGCGGTACGGCAACGGTGACGTTCAACGGCAGCGGTTCGCCCGGCGCGGGGGCGACTATGAGCAGCCTGTCGCTGCTGGAGAACGGCGTCAGTTTCGGCAGCAATGCCTCGACGTCGATTTCTGCCAGCAAGGCACTGTCTGTAGGGCAGCACACCATCGAACTGCGCGTAAGCAATAGCGCAGGCAAGACCGCCAGTGTCTACCGTACTGTTACTGTCGTCAATCCGGCGGCGGCGCCAACCCTGAGCGTCAGTCCGACCTCTTTTGTGCTCAACGCAGGGCAGGCCGCCACGGTGACGTGGAGCTCGACCAATGCCACGTCCGTATCGCGCGTTTGCACGGCATCGGGCACCGGCTATAACGGCAGCGTTTCGCTGGCCACATCGGGTACCCGCAGCGAGACCGGCAATAGTGCCTGGGTCGGCTATCCGTCGACCTGTACCTGGACCGCTACCGGCACCGGCGGCAGCCGTAGTGTTACGCAAACCATGACGACCAATGGGGGACCCACAATCAGCGTGTCGCCCAACCCGCTGATCCTGGCGGTCGGCCAGTCCAAAACCATTACCTATACGACGACCAACGCCACGTCGGTAAGCCGCACCTGCACCGCATCCGGCACCGGATATGCGGGAACGGTCAATCTACCGACCTCATCGACCACGCGTAGCGAAACGGGAAGCGCTGCTTGGGTCGGTTACCCGTCGACCTGCACGTGGACAGCCTCGGGGTCCGGGGGCAGCAGCAGCGTTACCCAAACCATGACGACCACCGCACCGGGCTCGGTCACCATTACCAGCCCGGCAAACTACAGCACGCTGATCGCGACAGATGCAACGTTGCCGGTACTGGTACAGGGTACGGCCACGCCGAGCACGGGCGCGACGATCACGAAGATCGAGGCGATCGTGGGAGGTTCGGTCAAGCATACCGTGAACGGATCGGGGACCTTCTCGCAATCGCTCGCATTCGCGTCGGGTGTGTACTCGCTGACCTTGCGAGCCACCGATTCCAGCGGGGCGCAGGTTAGCAGCTCCTCCGTCGTATTCGCTGTACAGGCTGTCAAAGAGGGTAACAGCGCGCAGCCCGTCAGTTATGACGTACCGACCGCGATGCGGGCCGGACAACCATACACGGTCACGGTTCGCATGCTGAATACCGGCACGACGACCTGGACAGACGCGGCCGATTACAAACTGGGCGCGCAGAACCCGCAGGACAACCGCAATTTCGGCGGCCGCGCCTACCTGAGCGGCAACGTCGCCACCGGACAAACTGGCGTGTTCACCTTCCAGGTGACAGCGCCGTCGACTCCCGGCACCTACAACTTCCAGTGGCAGATGGTCCAGGAATGGGTCGGCTGGTTTGGCGACATGACGCAGAACATCCCGATCACCGTCACCACGGGGGCAGGGCCTACTGTCGCCTTGTCGGCCAGTCCGACGAACGTGCGGGTCAGCGGCGCCCAGACGCAACTGCTTACGTTTACCGGGAATGGGTCGAATACAAGTGGCACAATCATCAAGCTCGAGCTCTTCCGCGATAGTGGCCGCGGATTTGGCATGGCGCCTATCCACACCGTCACGGGAAGCAGTTCGTCACTGAATTATTCCTATTCGCTCAACGTGCCGGCCGGCGCTTACGCGTTCAAGCTGCGCGCTACCAACAGCGCCGGCGTGCAGACAGATTCCACGCAAGTGCGGGTCAACATCACCAATAGCAGCTTGCTGGGTACGGTGTCGGGCGTGCGCTCGAATGCCGCCGGCAATGCGGAGCTGTATGGATGGGTATGCCAACCGGGCAATGCAAACGGCTTGTCCTATAAAGTCCTGCTGGATGCGCCGAATCTCGACGCGGGTGGCACGCTGCTGACCCAGGGAGTAGCCAATGTCGCTACCGAAGCCGACAACGCTGCCGTGCAGTCGCAGTGCGGCACGCCCGGCGCCGGCCACCATTTCAAGGTGGACCTGAGCAGCCATGTGAGCGCCTATGCCGGCCGTGCCCTGTATGTGTGGGCCGAAACGGCGGATCGCTCGCAGAACGTGACCCTGCCGTGCTCGGACAACAACTGCACGATGCCAAGCACCTTACGCGTCGTCATGGCGAGTCCGCAGACTGGCGATCAGGTTCAAAATTCGAACCCGGTGTTCCTGCGCATGCAGCTCACTAACTACAGCGGAACCTACGACGAAGCCGGCTTCTTTGTCGACGGCGCGTGGGTGCCGGCAGTGGCCGATGCCGTGCCGGGCGCCTATACCGCCTCGAAGTCCGGCCTGGCTGCGCGGTCCGCGCCGTACACCGTGTACGCAAAGATCCGCAAAGGCAACATGACGCTGTACAGCATGCCGGTCGAGTTCACGGTGACTGCGGCCACCACTGCCCAGCTGACAGTTACCAGTCCGTCCGCAGGTGCGACACTCATCGTTGGTACTGCTCGGCAACTGTCCGCCACCGTTCAGGGCACGGTACAGTCAGTCAAGTTCTACGCGAATGGTAGCCTGATCGGCAATGCGACGAATTCGGGCAGTGCCTGGCAGATGAGCTGGACGCCGAGCACGGCTGGCAGCGTGGCCCTTACCGCACAAGCCTTCGATGGGAACGGCGCCCGGATCGGCATCTCGCCGGCGGTGAACACCACCGTCAGTGCAGGAAGCGGCAGTAGCGCCACGCCAACGCCAATCAGCGTCAGCATTCCGCAACTGACGAACGCCGATGGCGGCAGCCTCGCGGGCAAGCTCGTTGCGACGAACAACGGCACCGCCTCGTACGCTATTCCCCTGATGCTGCCGCCGGGCACAGCGGGCATGGCGCCGAGCCTGAGCCTCGCTTACGACAGCGCCAGCCCGAGTGGAAGCGCCGGACATGGCTGGAGCCTGAGCGGCATTTCGAGCATTGAACGGTGCGGACGTACGCATGCCAACGATCACGGCGTCAGCGGGGTCCGCTTCAAAGCAAGCACCGGCGGTGCGTTCGACGAGCCAGTCGATCGTCTGTGCATCGATGGACAGCGCCTCATCCTGGTCAATGGTGGCAACAGCAGCGCAGACTACTGGAACGTTGAAGCGGAATATCGTACCGAAGTAGAAACGTTTACCCAGGTGCGTACGGTGATCAATGACAAAGGTGAGCGCACATTTATCGTCAAAACGCGCGATGGGCGCACGGCTTATTTCGGCGACACGGCCGACAGCTACATAGAAGCGATTGGCATCCCCGGCAATCAAGCATACCGTTGGCGTCTCAGCCGGGTGGTTGACCGCAGCACGAATTACATGAGCTACTTCTACGACGAAGATGGCACGACTGGCGAAAACAGGCCGGTGGAGATTCGGTGGGGAGGTAACACGGCAGCAAACACGCCTCACTACGCAGCTGTAAGATTCACCTATGAAGCGCGTGACGACAAGCGCAAAGCGTATATCGGCGGGGCGCCGAGCTTCCAGAATACGCGCCTGAAAGAAGTGACGAGCTACGTCGGCATTGCCGCCAGCGGCAGCGGCGGAACCGTGGCCCAGCGTTATACCCTGGAGTACGAGACCAGCGCGGTCAGCAGCCGCAGCCTGCTCAAGTCCCTCAAGGCGTGCGACGGCACGGTCTGCCTCCCGGCGACCACGTTCCAGTACGGCGCGCGCTCGTCCGCAACCCCTGGTTTCGTCGCGCTGGGCGGCCCGCGTACTGGTCCCAACCTCTATGCACTCGGCAACAATGGGGCGGGCTCGGACTACGCTGCCCAGCCGCTGGATGAGATCGTCGTTGGCGACTTCAACGGCGACGGCAAGGCCGACATTCTCGAGCGTTACCGAGTAGGGGCGAATAACTACCAACAGCGCCTCTACGAGTCGAACGCCGACGGGCTGGGCTGGACGGTCAGAACGCCGTTCAGCGGCATCACAAGTAACTCCACCCAAGGTCACCTGGCCGTGATGGAAACGGGCGACTTCGACGGCGACGGCCGTGCCGACCTGCTGGTAGCCGACTGGAAGTATGGCTCCGCTGCGACGAACTGGCGTATTTGCTGGGGCCGCGACTTCAGCACTGGCGCTTTCGCCTGCAACGGCAGCTTTGCGCCGCCGGCCAGGGCATGGTCGCAGATTGTTGCCCCGAACCCGAAGCGTATCGTCCGTGACCTCAACGGCGACGGCATGGATGATATCCTGTTCCGGGGAGGAAGCGACCCAGCGGATGATCCGTTCCGGTTCTTCCAGTGCGATGCCACTGGGAGCGGCTTCGTCTGCACCGAGATTACCAATGGTGTGATGGCCCACGCCTTCGGCAACCCGGACGATATGCGACCAAGTGCGGGCACGTCCCAGGACGACATGGATGGCGATGGCATCCCGGACACGGTGGATCTCGGACGGTGCTACAGGGGTCTTACCAATGAGGATGGCACAGGCGGCCAGGACTGGGTCTGCAACACCGGCTACGCCGGAGGCGACGCACCCTATATCCGAGTTGGCAATCTGCCAGTGCCGGGCGTCGCCGTCCTGTATGGAGAGTGGGATCGAGCAGACAACAAACAGACATCGTTCCTGCCGCCGCCGCCGACCGGCTCGCTGATGGGCGACTTCAATGGCGATGGCTACAGCGATGTGGTGTTCGGCTTGGCCAAGATGGGAACGTTGCCTCCAACCGGGCTGCGCAGCCGGATCTGCCTATCCAAGGGCAATGGTGAAGCCGAGTGCAGCAGCTTGCCTGAATCGGCAACACCAAGCTTCGATCACTTGGTGGTGACGGTGGCGGACTTCGACGGTGATGGCGTGCCCGACGTACTGCGCCCGGCAAACGACACCTACAACGTCGACAATGTCAGTGGCTACCAACTCTGCAAAATTAGTGCATCCGGCGGCACCCACATCTGCGAACCATGGGCCGGCCCGGTGTTCTACGGCTTCAGCGCCGATCGGGTACTGGGCGGCTACCGAGGCATGGCCTTCAACGACCGCGACTACGTGCGACCGCGATCAATGTTCCTGGGCGATTTCGACGGCGACGGCAAACCCGATATCGCGACCTATACGGGTGCGCAGGGCAGCACTTGGGAAATCTATGGCTCCGCCGACCTGGCGAAACCTGGCGAAGCGCTGGACAAGCTGGTAAGCGTAACCAACGGTAGCGGCCATGTCGAACAGGCAGTCTATGCGAAAGCGAATGCGGCTGAGGTATACAGCCACAATGTGACGCCCTACACCGGCGCCTTCACTCCACAAGGCAAGCGCGTGCAGCCGGGCCAACTGGTGCGGACGATCCGCAGCGCCAACGGCCAGGGCGGCTGGCTGGAGACCGAGTATACCTATCGCGGCAATGCCTACGATCCGAAGCGCCGTGCTTCGCTCGGATTTGCCCAAGTCGAAGCGCGCGATGTGCAGAATGCGATCACGACGAAGAACTGGTTCTACCAGACCTTCCCCTACGCCGGCATGCTGCAGTACTCGCGCACCGTGGGCAGGAGCGGCCAGACGCTGGCGACCAGCGAATCGGTCGCGGCAACCCGTGCGATCCCCCAGGTCGGCCAGCTGTACACCATCCCGTTCCCCTATGTGCAAACGGCCCAGCTGCGTCGATTCGATCTCGAAGGAAGTTTCGTCGAGCGCACCGTCGTCACCTCCGCGTATGACGACTGGGGCAACGCCACACTGACCAGGCGCGACAGCTATGCGAGCGATGCCAGCGGTGCGCCGGTAGTCGGGACGGTCACCGTGGACCGCACCTACGACAACGACAGAAGCAGCTGGCGTATCGGCGAGCTGCGCACCAGCATCGAGACGCGCAGCATGGCTGGCGACACCATCAGCCGCAAGGCGGCCTATACCTACGATGGCGGCCTGCTCGCCACCGAGACCGTGGAGCCGGACGATACCTCCCTGCGCTTGAAGAAGACCTACGGCCGAAGCGCGAACTTGTTCGGCCTGGTGAACACTACCACGCTGGAGTGGCTGGATCCGCAAGGCGGCGGTCCCAGGACCCGCACCGTCTCGGACGTCGGTTACACCGCCGATGGCCGCTTCGTCGCCACGCGCAAGAATGCGCTGAACCACTTGGAATCGCTGCAGTTCGACAGCCGCAACGGCGCCATGACCCAACTGACCGACATTAACGGGCTGGTCAGCAGCGCCGCCTATGACGGCTTCGGCCGCCAACTGAAGGCCGTGGCGGTCGACGGCACCGAAACCTGGACCTACTACAAAGGCTGCAGCGCCAACTGTCCCTCGCATGCGGCCAGCGTGCAGATCGTCGACACCAAGCGCGCCGGCCAGCAGGTAGAGGTGCCCAAGCTGGTGTTCAGCGACGCGGCCGGCAAGCCGATGCGCACCCTGACGTCGGGCTTCGACGGCAAGAAGGTAATCGCCGACACCGAGTACGATGCCCTGGGCCGCGTCCTGCGCACCTGGCAGCCGCTCAAGGTGAATAGCGACACGGACGCACTGGTCGGCACGGTCCCGCCGTCGGCGGTATTGGCGAGCGAGTTCGGTTACGACGACCTGGGTCGCGTCACGAGCGTGAAAACCAGGGACGAGCAGGGGGCAGTGCAGACCAGCACCAACCGCTACAACGGACTGGCCAGCACCGCCACCAACGCGAAGAACCAGACCAAGGTCGAGACCAAGGATGTATGGGGCCGCCTGAAGGAAGTGGTCGATACGTATGGCAACAAGACCAGCTATACCTACGACGCCTTCAGCAACCTGAAGACGACGACGGACCCGGCATTGAACGTCATCACGATCGCTTACGACAAGCTGGGCCGCAAGACCGAGCTGAAGGATCCGGACCTCGGCACGATCACCTACGAGGTCGACCCGCTGGGCCAGGTATGGCGCCAGAGGTCGCCAAACCAGCGCAGCAAGTCGCCGATCGAAACCTACTCGACGCGCATGAGTTACGACGCGCTGGGCCGCATGACGCAGCGCGTCTCGGAAGACCATA
>Ga0209023_10006422_pt1 | contig 12400 bp, 8 predicted proteins | sample LakOneMetagenome_FD_187468 | JGI IMG/M metagenome (GOLD analysis project Ga0209023, IMG submission 187468) | Freshwater and sediment microbial communities from Lake Erie, Canada (SPAdes) (version 2) | ecosystem: Environmental > Aquatic > Freshwater > Lentic | place: Lake Erie, Canada | collected... | reverse complement strand
CCGCGGCCATTTCCGGCAGCGCGGTGCCGATCGCGACCGGCAGCAGGCCGGTGACCAGCGGGCCCATGCCCAGGCCCAGGCCGACGATGGGCGCGCTCTGCACCAGCCACTTCGCGCCGAAGTACATCGCGGCGATGGCGATGGCGACGCGCGCGAGGTTCAGGCCGAGGCCTGTCTTGGTTTCGGCGTAGCGCGCGATGTCGGCCTGCAGTTCGACCGGTTCGCGGCGACCGCGCATGACCAGGAACGCGAGCATCACCACGAAGCCGGCGAGCAGCAGCAGGCCCTCGTTGCGCGAGAGCACGCCATCGAGGCCGAAACCGATCGTCACCGCGGTCATCGCCAGCAACCACACCAGCAGCGGACCGACCGCACGGCTGCGCAGGACCAGCGGAGCCGCGAGCGCGGCCGCGCCCAGGGTCAGGCCGATGTTGACGATGTTGCTGCCCACCGCGTTGCCCAGCGCCAGCGACTGGCTGCCGACCCAGACCGCGCGCGCATTGACCGCGAGTTCCGGCAGCGATGTGCCGAACGCGACCAGCAGCAGGCCGGCGATGAAGGGCGAGGCGCCGAAGCGCTGCGCCAGTCCCGATGCGCCCTTGACGATGGAATCGCCGCCCAGTGCCAGCAGCACCAGCCCCGCCACGAACCACAATGCCGCTCCAGCCATGCGCCTCTCCCCGTGCGTGACGTCGCGATTCTAAGTCGGATGATTCTAGGCCGAAGCCGCGGGTCTACGAACAGCCCTCGACGTAATCCACCTGCGGCGGAACCCCGACGCGCCATTCGGTCGCCTTCGCGGCATCGCCCTTGCCGTCGGTTTCAAAGATGAGCACCGCATTGCCGCCTGCGGGATCCTTGATCCGGAGGTATTCGCCGTCGGTGTACTTGTGCGGCTGCGTTTCGATGTTCGCGTAGAGCTTGGCGATCTCGGCCTTGCCCATGCCGACCTTGCCGCCGCCGGGCGCGGCGACTTTCGCGCTGTCGCTGCCGTAACGCACGAACTTGCCGTCGCCGATCATGAAGTTGAATTCGGCAGGGGTTTTCACCCACTTCGGCGTCATGAAAAAGCAGGACGGATTCGCGTCCTTGCCCAGCGTCTTCAGTTCCCCGCCCCAGGCTTTCTCCATGTCGGCGGCGGCGATGCCGAACTTGACGTCGCCGTAACCGGCGAAGCCCGCCTGCGCGTCGGCATCATCGGCCACAGGCATCGGCGTTTGCGTCGAAGTCGGCGATGGCATGCTGGCGGGCGAAGGCATCGTCGCCGGCGGGATGTCCGCGGCGGGCTGGTCCGCGGCCGGCGGGGCAGACGTCGCGTTCGAAGCGGCATCGCGGTTCGGGCTACACGCGGCCAGCGTCGCGATCATCGCCATGCAAAGCAGGTTGCGGGTCATGCCGGTTCCTCGTCAACGAAGTGCCGACAGTGTCGCCGATGCGGGTGAACGCGCCGCGAATCCTGCGACGCGCGCCCGGTTTTATGGCTTGAAGTGCTTCTGCAGTCCCGCCCAGCAGGCCTGGTAGTCGCGCTGGCGGTGCGCGGCGTCCATCGCGGTCTTCGTCGGGCGGATCACGTTGCGCGCCTCGAACATGAAGGCCATGGTCCCGCCGATGCAATCCGGCTTCGATGTGTCCGCGTTGCTCGCCTTCTCGAACGTCGCCGCGTCCGGCCCGTGCCCGGTCATGCAGTTGTGCAGCGATGCGCCGCCGGGCGCGAAGCCTTCGGCCTTGGCGTCGTAGGCACCGAAGATCAGGCCCATGAACTCGCTGGCGATGTTGCGGTGGAACCACGGCGGGCGGAACGTGTCCTGCGCCACCAGTACCCGCGGCGGGAAGATCACGAAATCCATGTTGCCCACGCCGGGCGTGTCGCTGGGCGAAGTCAGCACCAGGAAGATCGACGGATCGGGGTGGTCGAAACTGATGGAACCGATCGTGTTGAACTTGCGCAGGTCGTACTTGCATGGCGCGTGGTTGCCGTGCCACGCGACCACGTCCAGCGGCGAATGGCCGATATCGGCGCGCCACAGGTGGCCCTGGAACTTGGCGATCAGTTCGAAATCGCCGTCGACGTCCTCGAACGCCGCGTTCGGCGCGAGGAAATCGCGCGGATTGGCCAGGCCGTTGCTGCCGATCGGGCCGAGGTCGGGCAAGCGCAGGAAGGCGCCGAAGTTCTCGCAGACGTAGCCGCGCGAGGGGCCGTCCGGCAGCGCGACGCGGAAGCGGATGCCGCGCGGGACCACCGCAATTTCCTGCGGTTCGACGTCGAGCACGCCGAGTTCGGTTTCGATATGCAGCCGGCCCTGCTGCGGCACGATCAGCAATTCGCCGTCCGCGTCGTAGAAGAAGCGACCCTGCATGTCGCGGTTGGCCGCGTACATGTGGATGCCGATGCCACTCTGCGTCGCCGCCGAACCGTTGCCGGCCATGGTGACGAGGCCGTCGACGAAATCGGTCGGCGTTTCCGGAATCGGCAGCGGGCTCCAGCGCAGCTGGTCCGGCGTGACCGGGCCGGTGTCGAAATCGTTGTGCAGCATCCCCTTTGAGAGCAGCGGCTGCTCGAACGGCTTGAACTCGCCGTGCATCGCCGCCGGGCGGATGCGGTACAGCCAGCTGCGGCGGTTGGCATGGCGTGGCGCGGTGAACGCGGTGCCGCTGATCTGCTCGGCGTACAGCCCGTGCGCGACCTTCTGCGGCGAATTGCGGCCTTCCGGCAATGCACCGGCGATCGCCTCGCTGGCGAATTCGTTGCCGAAACCGGTCTGGTAGCCGTTACTGGCGATGGCCATGTTTGCGCCTCGATCCTGGTTTACAACACGCCGCGGCGCATCTGGTCGCGTTCGATGCTCTCGAACAGCGCCTGGAAATTGCCTTCACCGAAGCCCTCGTTGCCCTTGCGCTGGATGATCTCGAAGAAGATCGGCCCGAATGCATTCTGGGTGAAGATCTGCAGCAGCTTGCGCTGGTGCGTTTCCGGATCGGCGTCGATCAGGATCTTGTTCTTCGCGAGGCGCGGCACGTCCTCGCCGTGGTTAGGCACGCGCATGTCGATCACGTCGAAGTAGGTGTCCGGCGTGTCGAGGAAGGCGACGCCGCGTTCGCGCATCGCTTCCACCGTGCCGTAGATGTCGTCGGTGAACAGCGCGATGTGCTGGATGCCCTCGCCCTTGTACTCGCGCAGGTATTCGTTGATCTGGCTCTTCTCGTCGCTCGATTCGTTGAGCGGGATGCGGACCATGCCGTCCGGCGCGGTCATCGCCTTCGACAGCAGGCCGGTCTTGGCGCCCTTGATGTCGAAGTAGCGGATCTCGCGGAAGTTGAACAGCTTCTCGTAGTAGTCCGACCACTGCTGCATGTTGCCGAGGAACACGTTGTGCGTGAGGTGGTCGAGGAAAGTCAGGCCGAAACCGGCCGGATGCTGGTCGACGCCGGGCAGCGGCGCATAGTCGGCGTAGAGGTCGTCGCGCGCGTCGTCGATCAGGTACAGCATGCAGCCGCCGATGCCCTGGATCTTCGGCGCATTCACCGCGCCGTCGGCCGCGATCTCTTCGCCGCCGTTGGCCAGCACGTGCGAAAGCACTTCGCGCGTCGGCTTGGTGAAACGGATCGCGAAACCGCAGGCGGAGGGACCGTGCTTCTGCGCGAAATCGGAGGCGAAGGTATCCACGGATTCGTTCAGCAGGAAGTTGATCGTGCCCTGGCGGAACAGGGTGATGTCGCGCGAGCGGTGCTTCGCCACCGCGGTGAAACCGAGGTTCTCGAGATAGGCGCGCATCGCGGCGCCCTGCCCGGCCGGCGCGGCGAATTCCACGAACTCGAACCCGTTGATGCCCATCGGGTTCTCGAACGTGGTGACGGTCATGCCGAGGTTGGGGGCGTCGTTCTGGGGCTTGGCGCTCATGGCCTTCCTGCATCGCTTGCACGTGGGGCCGGGATTGTATAGTTTCATCTGCAACTAATTCAAGCCGCGCCGCCGCATGCCGCGCCACCCCGGCCTCGACCTCGAGCATTTCCTGCCCTATCGGCTGAGCGTGCTGTCCAATCGCATCAGCCAGGCCATCGCCACGCGCTATGCGCAGCGGTTCGGCATCGGCGTGACCGAATGGCGGGTGATCGCGGTGCTCGGCCGCTATCCGGACCTGTCCGCCGGCGAAGTCGCCGCGCGCACGGCGATGGACAAGGTCGCGGTCAGCCGCGCGCTGGCGAGGCTGCTCGAACGAGGCTTCGTCGAACGCGATACCCACGGCGACGATCGTCGCCGTTCGATCCTTGCGCTCAGCCGCGACGGCAAACGCATCTACGACGAGATCGCGCCGCTGGCGCTGGACCTGGAACGTCGGCTGTTGTCGCGGCTGGACGCCGGCGAACGCGCCGCGCTGGACGCGCTGCTGGACAAGCTCGCCGGTGGCGTCGAACACCTCGCGGATGCGCCGCAATGAACGCCCCGGACCCGCAATCGCTGGCGCGCCTCGGCGAGGCGTTGCGCGAAGGGCGCGACACGGAAGCCGAAGCCATCGCCGGAACCATCCTCGCGCGGTCGCCTGGGCACGCGCCCACGCTCGCGGCGCTGTCGCTGCGCGCGCGCCTGCGCGGCGACTTCGAACGGGCGTGCGCATGGGCACGCGCGGGACTCGGGCACAACCCGTGCTCCTCGCTGCTGCTGTTCCACCTCGGCGCCGCGCACGAAGCCGCGGGCGAATGGGCGGACGCGGAATCGAGCTTGCGATCCGCGATCGAGTCCGATCCTGACAATGCGCTCGCGCGGTTTTGGCTCGGGGGCGTGTTGCGGCAACGCGGCGAGCGCGAGCAGGCGATTTCCGCATGGATGCAGGCGCTGGCCTGCGGCGAGCGAACCGGTTTCCTGCGCGCGATGTCGAACGGGCCGGGCGAAGTGCGCCAGCGCATCGAGGCCGCGCAGGAGGCCGTGCGAACGGCACGATCGACCGTACTCGATGACGCATTGCGTCCGTTGCGCGAACGCCACGGCGCGGCCGCGCTCGGCCGCATCGAGCGCGCGTTCGCCGGCTACTTCGGTGGAGAAGCCCCGCAATCAACGCGTCCGTTGCAGCAGCCGAGTTTCCTGTTCGTGCCCGGCCTGCCGGACAAACCGTGGTGGGAACGCCAGACGTTCCCGCATTTCGCCGCGATAGAGGCGCAAACCGATGCGATCCGCGACGAACTGCTGCAGGTGCTCGCCGACGAGGATGGCCTCGCGCCCTACGTCGACATGCCCGACGACGCGCCGGCGGCGCCGATGTGGCGCACGCTCAACCGCTCGCCGCAGTGGAGCGGCTACCACCTCTACCGCCACGGCGAACGCATCGAGGAACACGCGCGGCGCTGCCCGCGCACCATGGCCGCGCTCGATGCGCTACCGCTGCTGCGCATCCCCGGGCACGGACCGGAAGCGCTGTTCTCGGTACTGCGCCCGGGCACGCACATCCCACCGCACACCGGCGTCATCAACGGCCGCCTGACCGTGCACCTGCCGCTGATCGTGCCCCCGGACTGCGGCGCCCTCGCGGTCGCACGCGAGCCGCGCGAATGGCGCGAAGGCGAATGCCTAGCGTTCGACGATTCCTACGTGCACGAGGCTTGGAACCGCAGCGCGCACACGCGCGTCGTGCTGATCTTCGACGCTTGGAACCCGGACCTGTCCGTGGCCGAACGCGAAGCACTCTCGGCCGGCATTGCCGCGATCGGCGATTTCCATCGCAGCCATGGCGCGGCGGACCCCGCGCGCGAGGAAAGCCGCTGATTTCGCAAACGAAAACGGCGCCCGAAGGCGCCGTTCTTTGTTTTCCCTCTCCCCGTTCGCGGGGAGAGGGTGCCGAAGGCGGGTGAAGGGCCGCCTTTCGCGCTCACTTCACCCCGTGCATCCACTTCTGGATCAGCGGCGCGATCAGGAACAGCAGCACGCCCGAACCGACCAGCGCGTAGAACCCGAAGGTGTAGCCGGCGTGCGCCGAGGCCACGGTCATGCCGCCTTCGCCGCTGACCTTGCCGGCGAAGATGCCGGCCAGGTTGTTGCCGATCGCGATCGACAGGAACCAGCAACCCATCGCCAGGCCGCCCAGTCGCGCGGGCGCCAGCTTGGTGGTCATCGACAGGCCGATCGGCGACAGGCACAGCTCGCCCACCGACTGGATCACGTAGACCATGAACAGCGTCCAGAACGGGATCTTGCCGGCGCCGTCGACCATGCTCGACAACGCCACCATCAGCAGCAGGAAGGCGAGGCCGTTGAAGATCAGGCCGAGGCCGAACTTGCGCGGGATGATCGGGTTGTTGCGGCCCATCTTCACCCAAAGCCAGGCCATGATCGGCGCCAGCACGATGATCGCCACCGAGTTCACCGACTGGAACCACGACACCGGGAAATCGTTGGTGCCGGCCAAAGCATTGAACAGCCCGGACATGCCGATGTCGCGGTTGATGATCTTCTCGGCGAGGAAGTTGAACGAACTGCCGGCCTGTTCGAAGAACATCCAGAACAGCACGTTGAACACGAAGATGGTGAGCATCGCGATCACCTTGTCGCGTGGCACCTGGCCTTCCACCACGCCCTCGCGGAACAGCATCACCGCCGGGATGACGAACAGCGCCATCAGGATGTACTGCAGCAGGGTGGCGTCGATCGTGAGCAGCGCGTAGAACAGCGGGATGCCGATGACGACGCCGAGCAGGAGCACGAGGCTGACGTTGCGCATGCCGGTCTGGTGCGCGGCCGGCAGACCGATGCCCTTGAGCTGGCGGCGCCCGAACCAGAACCACACCAGGCTCAGCAGCATGCCGATGCCCGCGGAGATGAACACGATCTTGTAGGCCGGCATGTCCTCGATGCCGAAGATCTTCTTCGCCAGGTACTGGGTGACCAGCGGCGCCAGCAGCGCGCCGAGGTTGATGCCCATGTAGAAGATGGTGAAGCCCGAATCGCGGCGCTCGTCGCCCTGCGCATACAGCTTGCCGACCATGGTCGAGATAATCGGCTTGAACAGGCCGTTGCCGACGATGATCGTAGCCAAGCCGAGTTTGAACATGTTTTCGGTCGGCGAGGCGAGGAGGAACAGGCCGGCGGCCATGATCGTCGCGCCGAGGAGGATCGAACGCTGGAACCCGATCAGCTTGTCGGCGACATAGCCGCCGAAGATCGCGCCCGCGTACACCAGCGCGAGATAGGCGCCGTACAACTCGCTCGCCGGCTTTTCACCGGATGCATCGCCGCCGTGGAACTGCGCGACGATGTACAGCACCATCGCCCAGCGGATGCCGTAGAACGCGAAGCGTTCCCAGAATTCCGACATGAACAGCATCCACAACGGACGCGGGTGCCCCATGAGTTGCGGGAAGTCCGGCGGCTGCGTCCCGCCCGGCGGCGCCTGCATGCCCGGACCGGCCGGTTCGACGTTGGTGGCTGCACTCATTCGACGGATTCCCCTGTGGAGGTCGTTGCGTATTCAGGAACAAGGCCCGCGATGCGGGACGCGCGAGCATTGCCGACGCGGCGACGCGGCGTCAAACCGCGGCGTTCATGCTGCGACGCAGCAAGCGCGGTTCAGTACCCCGTGGTCGGTGCGCCGATGGCCGTTCGCACCTCGAACAGCTCCGGGAAGAAGGTCAGGTCCAGCGCCTGCTTGAGGAAGCCCACGCCGCTGGAACCGCCGGTGCCGCGCTTGAAGCCGATGATGCGCAGCACCGTGCGCATGTGGCGGAAGCGCCAGAGCTGGAACTGGGTCTCGAGGTCGACCAGGTCCTCGCACAGGTGGTATTCGGCCCAGTAGGCCTCGGTGTCCTCGTAGATGCGCTCGAACACCGGCAGCAACGCCGGATCCGAAACGTGCGGTTGCGACCAGTCGCGTTGCCGATGGCGTTCCGGGATCGCGTGGCCGTGGCGCGCGAGGTAGGCCAGCGCCTCGTCGTACAGCGACGGCGCTTCCAGCACAGCGCGCAACCGCGCCTGTCCTTCCGGGTCGTGCGCGAACACCTGCAGCATCCCCGCGTTCTTGTTCCCCAGCTGGAATTCGATGATGCGGTACTGCAGCGACTGGAACCCGGACGAAGGCCCGAGCACCTGGCGGAATTCCATGTACTCGGACGGAGTGAGCGTCTCCAGCACGGACCACATCGCGGTCAACTGCGCGATCACCTGTTTGCAGCGCGCGAAGATCTTCTGGCACGGGCCCAGCTCGTCGTGGCGCAGGTGCTCGATCGCCGCGCCCAGTTCGTGCACCAGCAACTTCAGCCACAGTTCGGAAACCTGGTGCTGGATGATGAACAGCAGTTCGTCGTGGTGCGGCGGATCCGACAGCGGCTTCTGCGCCGACAGCAACCGATCCAGTTGCAGGTAGCCGGCGTAGGTCATGCGCCCAGCCAAATCGGTGTGGATATCCGCTTCGAGCGGGCGCTGGTTGTCGTCGATCGCCATGCGCGGATTCTCGCATGGGCCGCGAAAACGGGATGGCCGTCATCCCATCGACATCGGTTTGGGGCAAAATCGGCCCATGGCGCGGGGATCGCGCCGATTCGGGGAAAACTCAATGATGTCCAGCCTCAAGCGCCGCCTGGCGCTCGTCCTCCTGTTGTCGCCGATAACCTTCGCCGTACAGGCCAACAACACGCCGCAGACACTGCCGTTCGCCCAGGACTGGTCCAACACCGGCCTGATCACGACCAACGACGACTGGTCCGGCGTGCCCGGCATCGAGGGCTACCTCGGGCAGGACATCACGACTTCGACCGGTACCGACCCGCAGACGCTGACCGGCACCAGCGCCGTCGCCAACGACCTCAGCGTGCTGGCCAACCAGACCAACACCAGCATCTCCAACGGCGACGTGATCGAATTCCAGATCACCGACCCGACGATCGGTTTCCAGGGCTCCGGCACGGCCGATGCGCCGTACCTGCTGGTCAACGTCGACACCAGCGGCCAGACCGGCATCAACGTCGCCTACGACCTGCGCGACCTCGACGGCACCGCCGACAACGCAGTGCAGCCGGTGGCGCTGCAATACCGCGTCGGCAACAGCGGCGCGTTCACCAACGTTCCTGCCGGCTTCGTGGCCGATGCCACCGAAGGCCCGAGCCTCTCGGGCAAGGTCACCGCCGTTTCCGCCGTGCTGCCCGCGGATGCGAACAACCAGCCGCTGGTGCAGGTGCGCATCATCACCACCAACGCCGCCGGCAACGACGAGATCGTCGGCATCGACAACATCTCCGTCACCTCCGGCGTGGTCGCGCAGCCGAGCGTGTCGTTCGGCAGCACTTCGGCGGCCGAAGGCGACAGCGGCACCAAGCCGTTCTTCTTCACCATCAGCTCGAACGTTGCCCCAACCTCCGATCTCAACATCGGCTACGCGACCGTCGACGGCACTGCGACCACCGCCGACAACGACTACGTCGCCAAGAGCGGAACCGCGACGATCGCGGCAGGCACGACCTCGGTCACCATCAGCGTCGACGTCAATGGCGACACCACCCCCGAGCCGAACGAAACCTTCAGCGTGGTGGTGACGAACGCGGGCGGCGCGATCATCACCAACGGCACCGGTACCGGCACCATCAACAACGACGACGTCGTCGTCACCCCGATCCACGACATCCAGGGCAATGGAAGTTCCTCGCCGCTGGTCGGCCAGACCGTGACCACGCGCGGCATCGTCACCGGCCGCAAGAGCAACGGCTTCTTCCTCCAGGCGGCGGATGCCGATGCGGACGCAGACCCGATGACCTCGGAAGGCGTGTACGTGTTCACCAGCAGCGCGCCGCCGGCCGAAGCCGCGGTCGGCAACCTCGTCCAGGTCACCGCGACCATCAGCGAGTACTCGCCGACGCAGGATCTGCTGCAGCCGCCGCTGACCGAACTCGGCTTCGCCACCGTCACCCTGTTGTCCACGGGCAATGCGTTGCCCACGCCGGTGCCGCTGACCACCACCTTCCCCGATCCGGAAGGCCCCTACGACCAGCTCGAGCGCGTGGAAGGCATGCGCGTGAGCGCGGCCTCGCTGACCGTGGTCGGCCCGACCGACGGCACCACCAACGAGCCGAATGCCACCGGCGCCAGCAACGGCGTGTTCTACGCGACCGTGACCGGCGATCCGCGCCCGTTCCGCACCCCGGGCATCCAGGCGCCCGATCCGGCGCCGAGCGGTTCCATTCCGCCAATCCCGCGTTGGGACACGGCCCCGGAAACGATGGAAGTCGACAGCGACGCGATCGGCGGCGCCAAGCTCGACCTCGCCGCCGGTGCGGTCGTCACCGGCGTGACTGGGCCGATGGACTACGGCTTCCGCCGCTACACGATCCTGCCCGAGTCGACGCCGACGGTCGCCTCCACCGGCGAGGCCGTCACCGCGGCGCGCCTGCCCAGCGAGGACGAATTCACCGTCGCCAGCTACAACCTCGAGCGATTCTTCGACACCGTCAACGATCCCGCGATCGGCGAGCCGGTGCTGACCGCGACCGCTTTCGCCAACCGCCTCAACAAGGCTTCGCTCGGCATCCGTAACGAACTGCACACGCCCGACGTGCTGGCGGTAATGGAGATGGAGAACCTGTCCACGCTCCAGCAACTCGCGAGCAAGATCGACAGCGACGCAGTCGCCAATGGCGACGAGGATCCGCAGTACGTCGCCTACCTCGACGAAGGCAACGACGTCGGCGGCATCGACGTCGGCTTCCTGGTCAAGACCGCGCCCGTCGATGGCTCGACGCCTCGCATCGAAGTCGTGGACGTGACCCAGTACGGCAAGGACACGACCTGGATCGATCCCAGCGACAACTCGGCCTCGCTGCTCAACGACCGCCCGCCGCTGCTGCTGCGCGCGATCGTGCACTACGCCGACGGTCGTTCGTTCCCGGTCAGCGCGTTCGCCGTGCACCAGCGCTCGCTCAACGGCATCTCGGACGAAACGGTTTCCGGCCTCACCACCGCCGGCGACCGCGTGCGCAAGAAGCGCCAGGCGCAGGCCGAATACCTGGCCGGCCTGGTGCAGGCCCGCGAAACCGCCGACCCGAGCGAACACCTGATCGTGCTCGGCGACTTCAACGCCTTCGACTTCAACGACGGCTACGTCGATCCGATGGGCGTGGTCACAGGCCTGCCGACCCCGGACGACCAGACCGTGGTCCCGAACGACGGCGTCGACCTGGTGAATCCGGACCTCATGAACCTGCATTACCTGCCGGAGGCGAACAAGCGCTACTCGTATGTCTTCGACGGGCAGGCGCAGTCACTCGACCACATCCTGATCAACCAGGCACTGGGCAGCGACGTCGCCGACTTCGACCTCGACCATGCGCGGATGAACGCGGACTTCCCGGAAACCAACCGCAACGACGCCAACTCGCCGTCGCGGCTGTCCGACCATGACCCGGCGATCGCGTATTTCGCAGTGCCGACGGTGGAACACGCGGACTTGTACCTCTTTGCCTCGTCCAGCGGTTCCACGGTCGTCGGCCAGCCTGCTTACTTCGATGTGCTGGTGAATAGCGACGGCCCCAATGATGCAATCAATCCTGGCGTCGGCTTCGCCTTCGATCAGGCACTCCCTGATCTGCAGGCAACCCTGCTGCCGGCAGGGTGGACATGCGGCGCCGCGCAGGTGTCGGGCAACACGACTACCCTTTCCTGCAACGCACCGTCGCTGGCAGCCTATGCCTTCTTCAAGGAGATCCAACTGAAGGCCACTGCGACGGCAGCCGCGGTGCCGGGAACCATCACGATGGCGGCAGCGATTACGGCCGAGACGGACGACCCCAATCCGGACAACAACCAGTCCGGAGACACCATGAACGTACTCCCGCCGCCACCTCAATCCGATATCTCCATCGCTCTGACCCGGACCGGTGTCACTACGGGCCCACTTGCCAATTTCCGGATGCGCGTGGGCAATGCCGGACCGGAAGCCGCGCCCAAGGTGCATGTCCGCGTCACCACCCCCAACGTGTTTACAGATCACGCCGTCATCGGCAAACCGGCAGGCTGGAATTGCCAACTGCTTTCCGGGGGCATCCTTGAGATCGATTGCGATCGAATCGACCCCATGCCAGTCGGCGCGGCTGAAAACATTTCGTTCTCGATAATGCTGCCGTCGCGGAATCCGCCGATCACGATGTTCTCGAACGTGAGTTCCGACGCAGATGATCCGAACATGGGCAACAACAGCAGCGGATACACCAAGCCCTGATCCTCAACCCGCCTCACTCGAAAAGCCCGGCCACGCGCCGGGCTTTTCGTTTCCATGCCCCACCGTATGCGGCGGCGCGCAACGGGCCGTTCCGGCGCAACCGGTATCATGGGCGGATCGTTCCCCTGAAGGCGCCCGATGACCACCGCCGCCACGTTCGAAATCGAATACCTGCAATACCTCAAGCCCGACGGCACCCTCGTCGGAAAACTGCC
>Ga0209023_10006421_pt1 | contig 12402 bp, 11 predicted proteins | sample LakOneMetagenome_FD_187468 | JGI IMG/M metagenome (GOLD analysis project Ga0209023, IMG submission 187468) | Freshwater and sediment microbial communities from Lake Erie, Canada (SPAdes) (version 2) | ecosystem: Environmental > Aquatic > Freshwater > Lentic | place: Lake Erie, Canada... | reverse complement strand
AGGAAAAGGTGACCACATCGAGCTTCGGCCAGTCGAGCGGCTGCGCGAACGCAGCCGAGGTGGCGTCGCAGATGGTCAGGCCTTCGCGGTCAGCCGCGATCCAGTTGGCGTTCGGAACGCGCACGCCGGAGGTGGTGCCGTTCCAGGTGAAGATGATGTCGGAATTCTTGTCGGCCTTCGACAGGTCCGGAATCTCGCCATAGCCCGCGTGAAGCTTCACGACGTCCTTGAGCTTGAGTTCCTTGACGACGTCGCTGACCCAGCCTTCGCCGAAGGATTCCCAGGCGATGGTGGTGACCGGGCGCGGCCCGAGCAGCGACCACAGCGCCATTTCGACGGCGCCGGTGTCGGACGCAGGCACAATGCCGATCTTGTAGTCGGCAGGCACTTCAAGCACTTCGCGCGTCAGATCGATCGCGAGCTTGAGCTTGGCCTTGCCGACCTTCGCGCGATGCGAACGGCCGAGGGCTGCGTCCTTGAGATTTTGGGGGTTCCAGCCGGGGCGCTTGGCGCAGGGGCCGGAGGAGAAATGCGGCACGTTCGGCTTGGCGCCGGGCTTCGCTACAGTCATCGTCTATCCTTCCAGATAGTGAGCCTCCCGTTGGGGGGAGGTGTCCCGCCGCCGTCAATATGGAAGGTTTCGGATTTCGTCAAGGAACATCGGCGGGCGAAAATCACAAAGCTGGGATGCAGGGCGCCCGCCCCGGCCCGATCAGACGGGCCGCTTCCATTCCTCAAGCGGGATATTCGGCATCTCGAAACGCTCGGTCGTGCGGGTGTACCAGCCGCCCTCCATGCGCCCGATCAGATCCAGTTTCTCGGCGTCGACATACTGCCGCGCGGCATCGACCACCGCGCGATCCTGAACATGGATCATCAAGATGCGGCCAAGCACGAGACTGAAACCGCCAAGCGCCACCTCCTGCATGAAGGTGCATTCCATGGAGACCGGCGAGGCTTCGATGCGCGGCACCTTCACCTTTTCCGATGGCACGAGTTTCAGATTCGCCTCCGCCGGTTCCTCGACGCCTTTCGGAAACGCAATCGACGTGATCCGCATTTCCTGCGCAAGGCTGTAGGGCACGAGATTGACCACGAACTGTTCGTTGGCGCGGATATTGGCGCGAGTGTCCTTCGGCTCGCCCGGCCCCTTGCTGCCGATGCCGACGCCAACCGTCGCGGGATCGGAGCCGAACACATTGAAAAACGAAAACGGCGCAGCGTTCACCGCGCCGTTTGCATCGCGGGTGGTGATCCATGCAATCGGACGCGGCAGCACGGTCGCCAGCAACAGCTTGTAACGCTCGCCCGGCTTCATCGCTTCGAAATCGAACTGCATATCTGCGCCCTCCGGATAACTTGCATTTTGCAAACCGTTCCGGGCAACCTAGATGCTTTTTTGGAACTTACAACGCTGGACGGCGATTCACCCGCGCATGGGCGATCTGCCCGCGCGGAGTCCGGCCTCTTGTCATGCCTGTTATTCCGGCAGCGCCGCGCCCACAGGCTGTCCGCCCGGGACGGTACAGGAAGGTGATGGTGGCGAACGCCCCAAGTCACGATCCCATAGCGGCAAAGGCCACATAGACCGCATCCGTCGCCACGCATCGACGCCTGAATCAGAGCCCGAGGATTTTTTCGCAGTCCCCAATCCAGCGCCGTACCGAGGCATAGCCGTCGAGATGGAAACCGCCCTCGTGGGCGACGCGGGTGTAAGCCAGCAGGGACACATCGGCCAGCGACAGCGTGTCATCAACAAGAAACCGGGTGTCATGAAGCTGATGCTCCATCCGCGCCAGCGCGAAGTAACCGCGTTTCACCTTCTCCGGATCAAGCTCGCCCTGCGATTTACCGAGATAGAACATCATGAAACGGCAGACCGCGATATACGGCTCGTGGCTGTACTGCTCCCAGAACAGCCACTCATCCATCTTCGCAGAGAGATAGGCTTCCGCCGGAATGAGGTCGGTGCCGCGTGCAAGATAGCGGATGATCGCATTGGATTGCGCCAGCGTGCGCCCGTCCTCGAGTTCGAGCACAGGCACCTGCCCTGCCCCGTTGAGCCTGAGAAACTCCGGCGTGCGGCTTTCGCCTTTCATGGTGTCGATCTCGACCCAGGTGTAGCGGCGCGAAAGCCTGTCGCACACCCACTTCACCTTCAGGCAATTTCCGGAGTTCAGATCGCCGTAGATTTTCATCACCGCGCCTCCCGCTGATCGCCGCTTGCATCGAACGATGCAGGACAACAAGCAAAGCGGCCCCTGTCAATGACAGGGGCCGTAACGATGAATGTCAGATAGCGGCGGGATCAGAACCGGTAGCCGAGGCCGCCGCGCACGGTGTTGATGTTGGTGTCGATCGGGCCGGTGAAGCGGACATATTCCCATTCGCCGCGCGCGAAGAAGTTGCCGAACAGCATGGCTTCCGCACCGACACCGAAGGTGTAGCCGACCATCAGGCGCTGGTTCTTGCTCTCGGTCGTGCTGTAGGTCACGTCATAAGGCTGAATCGTTGGCGCGCCGCTACCGACATATTGACCCTGGCTTCTGATGGTACTTGACCGGACACTGTCCGCCAGTCCAAGGGCAACACCGCCGAAGGCATATGGAAGGAAGCTGCCGATCGCGTATCCGGCGCGCCCACGGAGCGTGAGCACATCAGTAAAATTAATCGAAGCGGCCGAGTTGGCTGTCGCGGCATAGTTGATATCATCGACGGTAATCTGACGGGACATGGTCCCGCTGGCCTTGGCACCGAAATTGCCGTGCATGTAGCTCGCGTCGACGCCCATCACCGCGTCGCCCCACTGCCCGTTGTATCCGGCAAAACCGCCAAAGGCGCTGTTCTGATGAGAAATCTTGCCGCCGATCACCGGCCAGGTCGACACGTTCAAGACCTGTTCAACAGTGGTCAGCGCGAGCTGCTGTGCAGCGATGTCTTTCGTCGCGCCGCTGAAATTGTGATCGGACGAACCGTAGGCCGCCTGCCCGCCGACATAGACACCTTGCCATCTGGCATAGCGCGGGCTTTCACGGAGCATTCCGCGCAGGACCGGCAGATCATCCGGATAATCCGCCGCCTGTGCTCCCTGCACAGACCCGGCGATCATCATCGCCAACACAATCCGACGCATCACGACACTCCCGTTACAAACGCTTAACTACGTTCGATCATGCCGCGTTAACCCTAATCATTCGTTATCGCTGCGCGTTTCGCGCAAAAGAAAACGGCGCGGAAAAATCCGCGCCGTTGAAGTTTGAAGGAGGGAGAAGAGAGTTCCGATCAACCCTTGCGGATGAGCGGAGGCAGCATCGGCGGAGCGTAAGCAGGAACCGGATCGATCGCCCAACGCACGCCAAGCTTCAGGTCGTGCGAGGTGAGATGCTTGAAGGTGGTCGGGTTGTTGATGTTGTTGGTGCCATCAAAAGCGATGACGTCGCCGGTGATGCCATCACCCATATCGAGGTAACGATAGGCCAGTTCGAGCGTCAGGCTCGGATTGATCTTGTAGGCAAGACCGGCGTGAACCGCCCAGGCGAAATTCCACTTCGATGCCTCAGCAGCGTAAGCGGAACTCGGTCCGCCGGGAACACCCGTGGTCTGACCGACGTCCGTGAAGTTTGCGATCGACACCCGCGCCGTACCGATGCCGGCGCCGATGAACGGCGTCACGCACCACCAGGTGCCGAGATCGGCATAGGCGTTAGCCATGATCAGCCATTCGGACTTGTTGCCGGTGTACTTGTTGAAGCCGCTTTGCACGCCACCGTTGTTGAACGTGTTCACTTCGTAACCGTTCAGCGTCGAGCTGGCGCGGTATTCACCGGTCACGTCCGCGCGGAACCAGTTGTTGAAGCGATAACCTGCGCCGAGGCCGAAGATGCCTGCGCTGTTGAAGTCCGCTTTCTGGCTCTGGCTGATCAGATTGGCTTCGAGCGCGTTGCTCAAATGCTGGACCTTCTGATTGCTGAAGCCGATGTCGCCGCGCAGATACCAGCCGCCGAAATCCTCGACCGGAGGCGGAACATACATCGGGGGCGGCGGCGGAAGATCGGCAGCAAGCGCGGCCGAGGAAATGAATGTCGCCGCGCCAGCAGCAAGAAGATTCTTCAGAGTACGCATTGGTCCGGTCCTTTCGCCGGTGAGGCAGACAAAAGCCTCACGCTCAAAACTCATGGGCGGACCATGGCACCAAATGTTTAAGCGCCACTTAACCCTAATTCTTAACCGCGATTTTTAATCTGGCTTAAGCGACACGGTAAACATTTACACAACGCGCAAAGCATCGCGCGCCGCAATTCCTAACGATGTGTTGATGGATGAGTCAGGAGTGCTGACTCAAAAGGTGGCGGACTATTTGGATAGCGTCATTCCGGTGCGCGAGCGCTTGCGAGCGAACCCGGAATCTCTCGCGGAAGATCGAAGCTGATCGCTGAAAGATTCCGGATCGGTCCGCAAAGCGCGTGCCGTCCGGAATAATGACGTCGCTTTGTATCAGAGCTTGTGGCGCTTGATCTGCGGCAGGAAGATTGCGAGCAGGCCGATGGCCGGAAGCCACGCGCAGACCTGATACACGAAGTCGATGCCCTTCCAGTCGGCGACCTGACCGAGCACGGCAGCACCGAGACCGCCGAAGCCGAATGTCATGCCGTAGAACAGACCCGAGATCATGCCGAGACGATGCGGCATCAGCTCCTGCGCATAGACGATGATCGCAGGCGTCGCCGACGAGATGATGAATCCAATCAGGATGCTCAGCACCGCGCTGGCGAACAGGCCGACATGCGGCAGCGCCAGCGTGAACGGCAGCGCACCGATGATCGAGAACCAGATTACATACTTGCGGCCGAAGCGATCGCCGAGCGGACCGCCGAAGAACACGCCGACCGCGCTCGCGCCAAGAAACAGGAACAGATAGATCTGCGAGGCCTGCGTGGTGATGCCGAATTTCTGGATCAGGAAGAAGGTGTAGTAGCTGCCGATGCTCGCGGTGTAGAACGCCTTCGAGAACAACAGCACCGCCAGCACGGTCAGCGCGACAAGCGTACGCGTGGACGAGCGCTCCTCGCTCACCACGCCATGCGCGCTCTTGCGCTGCGCAACACGCGGCTTGTACCAGCGCCCGATCTGCCACAGTACGATGATGGCGAGCGCCGCCACCAGCGAGAACCAGGCGATACTGCCCTGCCCGAACGGCACGACGATCAGCGCCGCAAGCACGGGACCGATCGCGCTGCCGATATTGCCGCCGACCTGAAACACCGATTGCGCCATGCCGACGCGGCCGCCGGACGCCATCCGCGCGATGCGCGAGGATTCCGGATGGAAGACCGCGGAGCCGGTGCCGACAAGGGCGGCCGCCACCAGGATAGCCCAGTAGTGATGCGCGACGCTCAGCAGAATGAGGCCCGCGAAAGTGAAGCCCATGCCGAGCGCCAGCGAAAACGGCTTCGGATACTTGTCGGTGTAGGCGCCAACAAACGGCTGCAGCAGCGACGAGGTGAACATGAAGGCCAGCGTGATCATGCCGATCTGGCCGAAGTCGAGCGCGTAGTTGTCCTTCAGGATCGGATAGACCGACGGAATCAGCGACTGCATCAGGTCGTTGAGGAGATGCGAGAAGCTGATGGCGCCGATCACCGCAAAGGCAGGACCGGTCGCGGCTGGCGCCGGAGGCGCGTCCACCACGATGGGCGCAGCGAGGGTGTCTTCGGACAGGATCACGGGCTTGTTCACGGCAGCATCCCGGCAAGATTCAAATCGAATGCGCCTGACATACAAATTCAGCGGCGGGGTCGCCAGACACGATTACCCATGGCTGATGTGTCGGATTGGCCAGACTCAAACAGGAATGGGCCTCCGCCGGAGCATGCCGAGACGTGAGTTGCTCCCTCTCCCAGTTCTTACGGGGAGAGGGAAAAAGATTAGGCCGCCGCCGAAGCCGTCCCGAGCGCCGAGACGATCATGTCCACGGCTTCTTCCACGAGGTCACGATCATCGCCCTCGCCCATCACCCGGATCACCGGCTCGGTGCCGGAGGGGCGGATCAGCAAACGGCCACTGCCGTTGAGGCGCTTTTCGGCATCGACGATGGCGGATTTCACGCCCGGATTGTCGAGCGGCTTGCCGGTCCGGTAACGCACGTTCTTGAGAATCTGCGGCATCGCCTCGAAGCGGTGGCAGACTTCCGAAACCGGACGGCCGAGGCGCTGCACCACGGCGAGAACCTGAAGCGCAGCAACGAAACCGTCGCCGGTGGTGGCGAAGTCCGACATGATGATGTGACCCGACGGCTCGCCGCCGAGATTGTAGCCGCCCTTGAGCATTTGCTCGAGCACGTAGCGGTCGCCGACAGGCGTACGGAGCATGTCCATACCCTGCTCTTTCAGGAAACGTTCAAGGCCGAGGTTCGACATCACGGTGGCGACGATTCCCGGTTTTGCCAGCCGTCCGTCGTCCTTCCAGCTTTGCGCGATGACGGCGAGCAGTTGATCGCCATCGACCACATGACCGCGCTCGTCCACAATGATGACGCGGTCGGCGTCGCCATCGAGCGCGATGCCGATGTCGGCGCGCATCTCGCGCACCTTGCGCGACAGCGCTTCCGGCGAAGTCGATCCGCAGTCCTTGTTAATGTTGAAGCCATCCGGCTCGACGCCGATGGAAATCACGTCCGCGCCCAGCTCCCACAGCGCTTCCGGCACAACCTTGTAGGCGGCGCCATTGGCGCAATCGACCACGACGCGAAGGCCGTCGAGGCTAAGATCGCGCGGCAGGGTGCGCTTGGCGAATTCGATGTAGCGGTCATGCACGCCATCGATGCGGCGGGCGCGGCCGAGGCTGGCGCTCTGGGCAAGACGCTTGTCGAGATTGTCGTCCATCAACTGCTCGATCTGCGTCTCCACATCATCGGACAGCTTGAATCCGGCGGGACCGAACAGCTTGATACCGTTGTCGTCGAACAGGTTATGCGAGGCGGAAATCATCACGCCGAGATCGGCGCGCATGGACTTGGTCAGCATCGCGACGGCGGGCGTCGGCATCGGGCCGAGGAGCAGCACGTCCATGCCCACCGAGGTAAAGCCCGCCACCATGGCGTTCTCGATCATGTAGCCGGACAGACGGGTGTCTTTGCCGATCACCACGCGATGGCGATGGTCGCCACGCTGAAACACAAGCCCGGCGGCCTGGCCGACCTTGAGCGCCAGCTCCGGTGTGATCAAACCATTGGCGCGGCCGCGAATGCCGTCGGTCCCGAAATATTTGCGCACCATGAAATCCCCTGTTCCGCCGAGTCTCTGGCCAAAAGCCGGCTCTGGCGAACGCCCCATTCTAGCGGAAAGGCCGTTATAAAGCCTCCAGGGTGCGGATTTCTTCAAAAAATATGATGAATCATTACCGCCGCCCCGGAGAGGCGACGGCATTTATGTCATTGATATATAAATATATTACTCCGTCTTCGCCCCTCGCGCGCGGCCGGAGCGGCATCATTCTTTCCGCGCATCCTGCTTGGAAGGCGCCGGCTGGGTCACGCTGACCGGGTCCGAGCCAGGAAACGATTCTTCCAGTCCCTTCTCGAGGGCATCGTCCAATTTCCGCTTCTCGGGGTCCTTGGGCTTGTGATCGCGCTTGTGATCGCTTTTGGGTTTGGTATCCGCGTCCATGATCGGCTCCTGCGTTCAGGTTCGCAGGATCAACGTCCGGGAACGGCCCATGTTCCGTCCGGCAAGCCGCCGAACTAGTCCTTCGGCTCCGGTTCGGGATGCGGATCGGGCTGGGTCAGCTTGACCGGGTCCGAGGCCGGAAATGTCTCCTCAAGCGCCTCGTTGAGTTCGTCGTCCAGCCTGCGCTTTTCGGCTTCGGCCTTTTTGGCGGCGTCCGGATCGGCCTTTTTCGTGGTCATCGCGCTCTCCATCGCACCCGGCTGTTTGCACACGCTTCAACCATGATAGATGATTGCGGGAACAAGAAGTTTCAATGAGGACGCGCCCATGAAGAACATTACCTGCATCGAGGACCTGCGACTGATTCACAAGCGCCGCGTGCCAAAGCCCTTCTTCGACTATGTGGACGGCGGTTCCTATTCAGAAGAAACCCTGCGCGCCAACATCAGCGATATGCAGAAGTTCAAGTTTCGCCAGCGCATCCTCGTCGACATCTCACAACGGCAACTCAACACCACCATCCTCGGCGAACCGGCGGCGATGCCGCTGATCCTCGCGCCGATCGGCTCGGGCGGACTGCAGTATATGGACGGCGAGATTTACGCCTGCCGCGCCGCGCAGAAAGTCGGCATTCCCTACACGCTCTCGACCATGTCGATCTGCTCGATCGAAGATGTCGCCGCGAATGTCGAGAAGCCGTTCTGGTTCCAGCTCTACATGATGAAGGACCGAGGCTTTGCAAAATCGCTGATCGAGCGCGCCATTGCCGCCAAGTGCAGCGCGCTGGTGCTCACGGTCGACCTGCAGGTGCTCGGCCAGCGCCACGCCGACGTCAAGAACGGCCTGACCGTGCCGCCCAAACTCGCGACGCTGAAAAACTTGATCGACTTCGCCACCAAGCCAAGCTGGGTCATGGGCATGCTCAAGGGCAAGAGCCGGAACTTCGGCAACATCACCGGCCATGTGAAGGGCGCGGGCGATCTCGGCTCCACATCGGAGTGGGTCGCCTCACAGTTCGACCAGTCGCTGAACTGGAAGGACGTCGAGTGGATTCGCTCGATCTGGCCCGGCAAGCTCATCATCAAGGGGATCCTCGATATCGTCGACGCGCGTGAAGCGGTGAAGGCGGGTGCGCAAGCCATCGTGGTGTCGAACCATGGCGGGCGTCAGCTTGACGGCGCACCGTCGTCCATCTCCGTGCTGCCGGAAATCGTGCAGGATGTCGGCGCGCAGACTGAGATCATGTTCGACGGCGGCATCCGCACCGGACAGGACGTGATGCGCGCGCTCGCGCTCGGCGCGAAGTCCTGCATGATCGGCCGCGCCTACATCTACGGCCTCGGCGCAGGCGGACAGGCAGGCGTCGAACTGGCGCTGGACCTGATCGGCAAGGAACTGAGCACGACCATGGGCCTTACCGGCATCAACCACATCAGCGAGATCGATCGTCACGTCCTGACGGATTATATGCAGACGAACGCGTAAGCCGCGCGCGGGACTAACGTCATTGCAAACGAAGCGAAGCAATCCATCTGTTTAATGTTGGATTGCTTCGCCGTTATTTACTGACAATTCCATGTCGTCGTCTTGTCCGCAGCTATCGTTGCAGAACAGGTCTTCTGCTGTACCTGGTCCGATCCCGGCGACTTGAATTTCACATAGCCGGCAAGTTCACGCGGCGCGCGGCGGAGCATGCTGACCTCGGCCACCGTCATGCCCTTGGTTGTGAAATCGTCGGTGATCTTCTTCTTGATGTCGTCGATCTCGGCGGGATTGAATCCCTGCGTGCCGCGATAGCTCGTATAGGCGCTGACCGCTACCAGAACGAGCGCGGCGACGACGATGATTTTTCCGGTTTTGTTCAAGGCCGATCCTTATTCCAAGCAAGTTGAATACTGTCATTGCGAAGAGCCATTAGCGCGTTTACGCGCGTCTTCAACGTGCTATGGCGACGAAGCAATCCAGAGCAAGAAGAGTGGATTGCTCCGCTGCGCTCGCAATGACAGCAAAGTTACTTCGTCAAATCCGCTTCCACCAGCGCGCGCAGTTCCGCTGTGACAGTTGGACGCTTGCCGAACCAGAGTTCAAATCCACGCACCGCCTGATGCAGCAGCATGCCGAGACCGTCGGCGGTCTTGAGGCCGCGTGCTTTCGCGGCGGTCAGGAGCGGCGTTTCCAGCGGCACATAGACGAGGTCCGCCACCGTCGCACCGGATGGCAGCGCACCGATATCGACCTCGAGCGGCGGCTGGCCTTTCATGCCGAGCGATGTGGTGTTCACCAAAAGGCCCGCACGCGGCAGCACATCGCCAACATTCTCCCATGCCAGCGGCCTGACCTGTTCGCCGAACTGCTCCGCCAGTAACTGCGTGCGCGAGGCGGTGCGGTTGGCGAGATGCACGCGTTCGATGCCGCGCTCGATCAAGCCGAAGATCACGGCACGCGCGGAACCGCCCGCGCCCAGCACCAGCACATCGTCCGCATTGTCCCATCCCGGCGCGCTGGCATCGAGATTGCCGATGAAGCCTTCGACGTCGGTGTTGGTCGAACGCAGTTCGCCGTCGTTATCGAAGTAAAGTGTGTTGGCCGCGCCCACCGCGGTTGCACGGGCGTCTGCGAGCGTCAGTGCGCGCGCCTGCTCCTTGTGCGGGATAGTGACATTGGCGCCCTTGTAGCCGCGCGCCTCAAGGTTCGCGATGAACTTCGCGAACGCCTGCGGCTCCACCGCCTCGATGCGATAATCACCGTCGATGCCGAACGACTTCAGCCAGTATTTGTGAATCAGCGGCGAACGCGAATGCGCCGCGGGCCAGCCGATCAGACATGCGGCAGGTGTCACACTCACGGCATTCCGGCTCCGGTTCGATCAATCCGCATGTGAATTGTCATCCACACATGGATTGGTCAAATCACGCGCCGCCCGGCGCTGTCAATCACCTGATCCAGCCGTTTGATTTCCGAAACAGCGCTTGCAATGTCGGAACGGTATTTTGCCTGCGGGGGCCGCGTACCATAAGACAATAGCGTGCGCCGGACCGACGGCGATGCGCCGGTGATGAACACGCGAATGCCCTGACGGCGTGCCTTGGCCGCGATCTGCGCGATGGCGTTGGCAGCGGTGGAGTCGAGCAGCGGCACGGCCTTGAAGTCGATCACCAGCGCCTTGTAGCCGGACAACCGGTCCAGCACCGACGACACGGCAGCCACCGCGCCGAAGAAGAACGCGCCCGAGATGCGATAGACCATGATGTCGCGGTCGATGGCGAGCGCGGGATCGTAGCGTTCGCGGTCGCCATTCGATGCGTCGGCCTTGTCGTCCACGGCAAGCGGCGCATAGGTGTCGATGCCGGTGATCTGCGACATGCGGTGAATGAACAGCAGCGCGCCAAGCGCGAAGCCGACCACGATGCCCTCGGTGAGATCGCGAAACACCGTGAGCAGGAATGTGGCGAGCAGCACCACGGCGTCGCCCCAAGACGAGCGGATCAGAGTCGCGAATTCGTGTTTCTCCGCCATGTTCCACGCCACGACGGCGAGCACGCCCGCCAGCGTCGCCAGCGGAATGTAGCTGGCAAGCGGCGCGGCCAGCAGCATGAAGCTGAGCAGGAACACCGAATGCAGCATCCCCGAGATCGGGCTGCGCGCTCCGGCGCGGACGTTGGTGGCGGTGCGCGCAATGGTGCCGGTGACGCAGATGCCGCCGAACAACGCCGAGCCGATATTGGCGAAGCCCTGCGCGACGAGTTCGCTGTTGGAGCGATGGCGGCGGCCGGTCATGCCGTCGGCAACGACGGCGGACAGCAGCGACTCGATGGCCCCGAGCAGCGCGAAGGCCAACGCGTCGGGCAACACAGCCTGAATCTTTGCCAGCGTGATCGCGGGGAACGCGGGAATCGGAAACGATTGCGGAATGCCGCCAAACCGCGTGCCGATGGTTTCCACCGGCAGCGACAGCAGCGCCGCCGCGGCGCTGGTGATGCCGACTGCAATCAGCATCCCGGGCCAGGTGGGCCGCAATTTTCGCAACGCGGAGATGATGACGATGGTGGCGAGGGAGATCGCCACCGCTGCGGCATTCGTGGTGCCGATGGCGTGGCCGAGGGCCGCCAGTTTCGGAATGAATTCGCCCGGCTCTTTTCCTGTCAGCGTGATGCCGAGCAGATCGCGGATCTGGCTGGCGAAGATGATGACGGCGATGCCCGCGGTGAATCCCACCGTCACCGGATAGGGAATGAACTTGATGTAGGTGCCGAGCTTGAGAAATCCGGCCACGATCAGAATCAACCCGGCAATCATGGTCGCCAGCAGCACGCCCTCGATGCCGTGACGCGCCACCGATGCGGCGACAAGCACAATGAACGCGCCTGCAGGGCCGCCGATCTGGAAACGGCTGCCGCCAAGTAGCGAGACGAGAAAGCCGCCAAAGATCGCGGCATAAAGTCCGCGATCGGGCGTGGTGCCGGAGGCGATCGCAATCGCCATGGAGAGCGGCAGAGCGACAATGGCGACGGTGAGGCCCGCGATGACATCGGCGCGAAAGGCTTCAAGGCCATAACCCTCACGCAGCACCGTGACGGTTTTCGGGGTGAACAGTTCGGCGAATGTCGGCCGCCGCGACCGGCCCGGCTCTGCGCTCGTTGCGTCCATGTCTTTTGCGCCTGCGTCTTGCGCCAGCGCGTCGTCGCCGGCTCTTTTAATTTTGAGGCGGCTCCTTGAACCGCACGCCCCGGCCGCCGCC
>Ga0209023_10006420_pt1 | contig 12403 bp, 10 predicted proteins | sample LakOneMetagenome_FD_187468 | JGI IMG/M metagenome (GOLD analysis project Ga0209023, IMG submission 187468) | Freshwater and sediment microbial communities from Lake Erie, Canada (SPAdes) (version 2) | ecosystem: Environmental > Aquatic > Freshwater > Lentic | place: Lake Erie, Canada... | reverse complement strand
GACGAATCTCGACGTCGGCCTGATGCACGCATCGTCGATGCGGCACGACGCTCTCGCTACGAGGATCGTCGAGTCAGTGGAGAGCCGAGACGGCAGAGTGCCAGACCGGAGACTCTCATGACGCACACCATTCACACACCCCAGCAACATCGCACGCTCTTATCGCGGATCGCCGAGCGGGCCATGCTCGAGAAGGGGCTGCTGCCAACGTTCTCGGCCGCGGTCCTGGCGGAAGTGTCCACAATCCAATCTCGCCACGGCGCCAGCGCCAGTAGTGTCACTCAGGGCCTGCGCAACCTGACGACGCTCCCGTGGGCGTCCATCGACAACGATGATTCCCGGGATCTGGACCAGTTGACGGTTGCCGAAGCGCTCCCGGCAGATGCGGTTCGCGTGCGCGTCGCCGTCGCCGACGTGGATGCACTCGTCACGGACGGCTCGGCCATAGACGGACACGCCCGTCACAACACGACCTCGGTGTACACCGCGGCTCGGATATTTCCGATGCTGCCTGAGCCGCTGTCGACCGACCTCACGTCACTCAACCTGGACGAGAAACGCCTCGCTGTCGTGGTGGAGTTCAGCGTCGATGCCGACGGTTCGGTGTTGCAGTCGGATGTCTACCGCGCCCTCGTGTGTAACCACGCCAAGCTCGCGTACAAGAGTGTGGCGGCCTGGCTGGACGGGAGCGGACCTATGCCCTCCGCTATCACCGCGGTATCTGGACTACCCGAGAACCTTCGCCTGCAGGACCAGGTCGCACAACGACTCAAGCGCCATCGTCACGCGCACGGCGCGCTGACACTGCAGACGCTGCAAGGGCGGCCCGTGTTCGAAGGGGAACGCATGAGCGGCATCGAACTCGAGCGCAGCAATCGCGCCACTGAGCTCATCGAGGACTTCATGATTGCCGCCAACGGTGTCACCGCGCGGTACCTCGCGGACAGACAGCGTGCGTCGATTCGCCGCGTGGTGCGCGTACCCAAGCGATGGGACCGCATCATGGCACTCGCGCAGGTGCACGGCGTCGCCCTGCCTGCCGAACCCAGTGCGATGGCGCTCGATGCCTTCCTTGCCGCCCGGCTCAAGTCCGACCCACTGCGCTTTCCGGACGTGTCGCTGGCCGTCATCAAGCTTCTGGGTTCGGGCGAGTATGTGGCCGAGAAGCCGGGCTCTGACGCCCCCGGTCATTTCGGGCTCGCTGTGAAGGACTACACGCACTCGACCGCGCCGAATCGTCGCTACCCGGACCTGGTGACGCAGCGACTGTTGAAAGCCGCCATCAGCGGCGTGCCGTCCCCCTACAGCTATGAAGACCTCGAAGTGATGGCCGCGCACCTCACGACCGAAGAGGACGCTGCGACCAGCGTCGAGCGGCGCGTGGGAAAGTCGGCTGCGGCGATTCTGCTCGAGTCGCGGATAGGTGAGCAGTTCGATGGGCTGGTGACCGGCGTGTCTGACAAGGGCACGTGGGCGCGGTTACTCGCGCTGCCAGCGGAAGGGCGCATCGTGCGCGGGTTCGAAGGGCTGGATGTGAGTGAACGCGTTCGCGTTCAGTTGCTGTCGGTCAACGTCGATCGCGGCTTCATCGATTTCGGGCGAGTTGCCGTCTCCTCACACGCCTAGACATTCTGACGTGGCAGAAGCTGGAACGGTAGCGGCAGCAGCGAGGGTCGGGTCGACGACAACCGCTCGGTGTCGTCAGGCCCGCCCCACAGCCTCAGCGTCGGACATCGGCGTCCAGAATCCGGGCCGTGTCCTTCTGCGTCAACGACAACACGGCGACTGTCGCCGCCATCACGATGAGCGCGCACAGATACGCCAGCCCCAAGCAGAGCGCTACATTCCCCATTCGTCCCCTCCAGCGGCCCTCTCGCCGCTCGTCGCCGACTCGCATTACATGCTCCAGAGTCCTGATTCGTGCCGATGAGTCGCCGGCAAGTGCGACGCTAGCAGGACCGATATCGCAGCCGCTGTTCAACCCGGTACACCTGAGCTCGAAGGCGCGCATTGCGAGCACTGCGCGTGGCCGTTCGCCGGTGTGAACGCACACGCGCTGTGCTGTTCCGCACAGCGCAGCGGACCCCATCTGGCTGATGCTGACAACATGGAGCTGGAATTCGCCTTCGTCGGTCATCCTGAAGACGCCGTCAACGCCCTGCAACGTGCGATTCGAACCGGGATTCCCGTGATGGTTCCTGGGGCCTTGAAGGCGCCAGCCACAGAGAGCGGGACGCAGCCTGTTGCGGCGACCGCGGCCCCTGTGCCGCATCCCACCAATCTTTCTGCTCCGTCTGTTGTGACCGTCCCTCAGGGCTCCTCGAGTGCGCGTCTTGCGCCTGACGCCGGATCCCGACGCGACACCGCATGAGTGAACCCGTCTCTCGGTATTCGCGCGGGCGGTCACTCGAACCCTCGGGCACGCTCGCCGGCGTGAGCGTCGACGCGCGTCGTGCATCTGTTCGCTCGAGGCTCGAGCAGGTCATCTACAGTCCGGCGAACTACTGGATCATGTTGGTCGTCGACCTTGCCGGTGCAGCCGCCTTCCTGGCGCTTGGCGTCCGTCTGTTCGAGGGCGACCACACCGTTGCTGCGCTCGCCGTGGGAACGGGACTCGTGTCGTGGAGTGGCCTCGAGTACGCCGTGCACCGCTGGGTTCTGCATGGCGCACCGTCGGTCGTGCAGCGCACGCACGCGCGTCACCATCGGGAACCAGCCGCGCTGATCAGCGCACCACTCCTGCTGAGCACGAGCATCGCGTTCGGACTGTGGGCCGCTCTCTGCGTGCCCTTGACGGCCGGCACTGCGGCGTTTGCGATGTTCGGCCTCTATGCCGGATACAACGGCTACGTTGTGCTTCATCACATCCAGCATCACTACCCGGCCCTCGTCCCGCTCGTGCCAGGACTGCGCGCGCTGGAGCGTGCGCACCTCGTGCATCACCAGCGCTACATCGTCAACTACGGCGTCACGAGTACCTGGTGGGACCACGTCTTTGCGAGTGACGCGGAACCCGGACGTCTGCGGCGCGCGCGTGCCGAGCGGCGTCAAGCGGCAGTGCCCGTGCTGCATGTGGCGTCGTCGCTTGGTGGAACGGACCGACAGGACGGGACCGCTCACGCCACCAGTCAATGACGCGTCGCCTGCTTGCGAGGCGAAGCAGTGAAGGGTGCGTCCGCGAGTTCGTTCGACCCTGAATCGGCGCACGCGTCGCACGCGATGCTCGCCACCAGTCAATCGCCGGGATCCCGACGGCTGCTCGTCGCATCCACAGGCCAGTGGCGCTTCTGGTCGTGGCGCTGTTTATGCGTCGGACATCAATCAGGTAGTGGCACTCGACCGGAAAGCCGGCAGCCTCGAGAACGTTGGCAGGAAGAGTGGCCGACGTACTTCTGAGGCGATGTCAACGCGACACAGATGGAGGGCATCATGGCCGTTCGTACACCGACAGCACAGCCAACCCAGGCGGCGAAAGAGACCGCTCCCCGCGAGAGTCGTGGACCTGTAGATGCACCAGGCAAGCGTCACAGGAAACCGCCACCGCAAGAGCATCTGGACCCGAGGATGGGCGAAGTGCAGGGCAAGCAGGCGGGGCAGAAGAGCGTGAAGACTGGTTTCCGCGGCGGGCGTTAGCGGGCCCGTTCGGCAGTGCACGCTCTGGAGGCGATCATGACTGAGAACGTCGGCATCTGGATTGACCACGCGCACGCGGTTATCGTTCACGCCTCGGTGAGTGGAGTGCGGGCGGAGACGCTCGAGTCTCACCTGGAATCGCACCATCGCTACTCGACACGAGCCGGCGACCCGTCGCACGACAACGCGCGCGACGAAGGCGGCGAGAAGAAGTACGAGGAGCGCTTCGGTCAGAAACTGGACACGTACTACGACGCGGTGATCGACCACCTCGGAGACGCCGGCGCCGTCTTCATTCTCGGGCCCGGCGAAGCGAAGCTGCAGCTCAAGGAACGCATGGGCCGTTCGAAGAGCCTGTCGCACACGATTGTGGGTGTCGAGACGGCGGACAGGCTCACCGAGCCGCAGATCGTCGCGAAGGTCAAGGAGCACTACGGCATCACGGCGTGAGCCTGTGGTGCTCTGATGGCAGACCGCCTGGTGGGGAAGCGCACGTCGGGAGACGACGACTACGACTGTCCCCACCCGGGAATCGCGGCTGCTTGCCGTACCCAGTCGATCAACTGCGGTGCGTCCAGATCGTCTTCGTGCACGTCGATCCATCGCGCCTCCGCTGTCGTGCCGCCGTGCGGCACTGGGGTGAGCGACGTGCCCTTGAAGAATGTCACTTTCACGTATTTGGTGAAGACGTGGAAGCCGACGAACCAGCCTTGCCCCTTGATTCCATACACGGCCGAGTTCCACCGCACGGCCTTGTGTACCCCCGGAACCGCGTCACTGATGATCTCGTCGAGGCGTTGCGCGACGTGACGCTTCCAGCCGGGAATGGCCGCGATGTACGCCTGCACAGGCGCGTCTCCATCTGCTTTCGCAATCTGGGGATTCCCACCATCGAGAAGGCGGGGCTTAGGCGAAGGCGAAGAGCGCTTGGGCATTCGCTAGTTGCAGCCTGGACACCAGGACATCGGCCGTGTGTGCCTCATTCGCGAGTCCCAACGAGCAGCAGCGCCATCCCGTCGTAGCCCTTCGTTCCGACGGTCTGGAGAACTGTGCCGGTCACGTGTGGGTTCTCCTTGACGCGGTCCATGAACGAGCGGACACCGCGAACGGATGGATCCTCGGACGTGGCATCGATGACCGCGCCGTCCCGAACGACGTTGTCGGCGAGGATCAGCGCGCCGGGGCGACACAGGCGAATTGCCCAGTCCAGATACTCGGGATAGCGAACCTTGTCGGCATCGATGAAGACCAGGTCGAACGACGCAGCGCCTTCAACCTCGAGCTGGGCGAGTACGTCGAGTGCCTGACCGACCCGCAGATCGACGACTCGCGCCACGCCGGCGCGCTCGAAGTTCGCCCGAGCCACCTCCGCATGGGTGGGATTGACTTCGACCGTCACAAGTCGCCCCTCAAGAGGCAGCGCCCGCGCGAGCCAGACGCCGCTGAAGCCACCCAGCGTGCCGAGTTCGAGAATCCGTTTCGCGCCCACCGCCTTGGCGATGAGGAAGAGGAACTTGCCCTGACTGGGCGAGACGGCAATAGACGGCAGACCCGCAGCCGCGCTCGCGTTCAGTACGTCGTCGAGCACCGGGTCCGGTCCCACCGCCATGTCGTCGATGTAGCCATCAACGGCAGTCCAGGTCTCTTGTGAGGTCGTCATAGATGGCCATATTGTTCCAGAACGGTTGGACGATGCCACGGCCGAGCAGTCCGGACCGTGTTCGTACCTGATTCAGTGTCTCAATCGATTGCACTGAGTCCGACGCGGATGACGCGTCGAGTGCCGGCGCTTCCTGAGCAACTAGACGCCCAGTTTCCCAATGAAATCCGTTGCTTTAGCGACCTGAAGACCGGCCACTCATAGGCAGGCCCGGACTATGCAGGCAGCGGACGCGTTCGCTGCGCCGCGTGAAGAATCGGCGCTGGTTTCGTAGGGGCTCAGACGGCGCCCGTGTGGAAACGGCTACGCGGTGAGTCGCGGCGTGTCTGCTGACGGGAGTGACCGCTGGTCGCGGCCTCCAGTGCGTGCCTCATGGCATCGTGACGGTTGACAGGGATATGAGCTCACTGGAACTTGGACTGATTGGGAACGGTACGATTGGCTGCCTGCTGAACGCGCGAGCGGAGATCGTGTGGGGGTGTTTTCCGCGTTTCGATGGCGACCCCGCGTTCTGCTCGCTGCTGCGTACGCGCAACGCCGAGCAGGACTTTGGCTTCTTCGCCGTCGATCTCGTCGACCATGTCCGGGAAGAGCAGGACTACCTTCCGAACACGCCCATTCTCGTCACCCGTCTCTTCGACGATGACGGCGGGTGCATCGAGATCACCGACTTCTCGCCTCGCTTCAGGCAGTTTGGTCGCGTCTACAGTCCCATGATGGTTGTCCGTCAGATCAGGCGCGTGGCGGGGAATCCTCGGGTCCGTATCTGCCTGCGACCTGCGAACACCTACGGCCGCCGGCGCTCGGAGACAACGTCGGGGAGCAATCACATCAGGTATGTCGGAGCAGACCTCGTCCTGCGTTTGACGACCGATGCGTCAATCACCGCGCTGCTCGAAGAAACGCCGTTTCTGGTGGACGAAGCGATGACCTTCATCCTCGGCGCGGACGAGACGGTGCAGGGCGCGGTCTCCGAGGTCGGACTTCGCCTGTTCGAAGAGACGCTCGGCTACTGGCGCGACTGGGTGAGGAACCTGGCCATTCCGTTCGAATGGCAGGATGCGGTGATTCGCGCGGCGATCACGCTCAAGCTGAATGTCTTCGAGGATACCGGCGCCATCATCGCCGCGATGACCACGTCGATTCCGGAGTCGGCGGGCAGCATTCGCAACTGGGACTATCGCCACTGCTGGCTGCGTGACGCGTACTTCGTGGTGAATGAGCTCAACCGACTCGGCGCGACCAGGACGATGGAGCGACATCTCCGCTACATCCTGAACATCATCGCCGGCGCAAAAGAGGTTGGACTGCGGCCGATGTACGGCATCAACGGCCAGTTCGCGATCGACGAGCGCGTGGAGGACTCACTGCCTGGCTATCGGGGCATGGGACCCGTACGCGTCGGCAATCAGGCCCATCGTCAATTGCAGCACGACGTGTACGGCGCGGCCATTCTCGCCGCCACGCACATGTTCTTCGATCATCGTCTGCCGCGGCGTGGCGATACGGCGCTGTTCGAGCGACTCGAGACGCTCGGCGAACAGGCGGCCTCGTTGTACGACAAGCCTGATGCGGGTATCTGGGAACTGCGCGGGGTGATGCGCGTCCATACCTTCTCCAGCATGATGTGCTGGGCGGCGTGCGACCGGTTGGCTCGTATTGCGACATCGCTTGGTTTGACGGGTCGCGCGGAATACTGGCAGACGCACGCGACGACGATTCATCGCGCGATCTGCGAGCGCGCGTGGAACCCGGCGCTCGGGTCGTTTGTTGGAACCATGGACGGCGATACGCTCGACGCCAGCCTGCTTCGCATGAACGAGCTCGGTTTTCTCGCCGCCGACGATCCGCGCTTCATCGGCACGGTGGAAGCGGTCGAGCGCGGGCTTCGCCGCGGCAAGTTCGTGTTCCGTTACGTCGAAACCGACGACTTCGGCGAACCCGAGAACGCGTTTCTCATCTGCACCTTCTGGTACATCAACGCCCTCGCGGCGATTGGGCGTAAGGACGAGGCGCGAGAGTTGTTCGAGAATCTGCTCGCGTGTCGCAACCGGCATGGTCTGCTGGCGGAGCATATCGACCCGAACACGAACGAGCAGTGGGGAAACTTCGTGCAGACCTACAGCATGGTGGGGCTGATTGCGTCGGCGATCAGGTTGTCGGTGCGGTGGGACCAGGCGTTCTGAGCCACTGTCCGGAACCTCCGGGGATAGCCGTTGAAATATGGATGTCGTGGGGGATTTTTCGTCGCCTCTTGCTATCGACGGCATCTCCGACTCAAACTGACAATCCTTCGTCGACGTGCTAGACGTCCGACGACGGAACTGGTTGAGAGTCGCGGCACGTTCGATCTGCCGCGCAGGAGGCTTCATGACAGTGTCTGAGAGCACGAAACATCTGATGACCGGCGCGGCGGTCATCGCGGTCGTCGCCGTCGGCGGCTGGCGGATTCACGCGCAGGGCGGCGGCCAGGTGCAGCGGAATCCGTGCGCCGAGTGTGGCACGCCGGTGAACGACGCACCGAACCCCTACAAGACGGTTGAGAACTTCTTCCCGCTGCCGGACGGTCGCGCGTGGGGTTCCACCAGCCTGGTGGACATCGACAAGAACGGCAAGGACGTCTGGGCGGTGGACCGCTGTGGCGCCAACAGCTGCGTGTCCGACGCGGCGACTGGTGCGCTCAACCCCGAAGACATCATCTTCAAGTTCGACGGCGCCACCGGCAAGGTGCTCGAGCGCTTTGGCGGCGGCATGATCGTGATGCCGCACGGGCTGTACGTCGACAAGGACGACAACGTGTGGGTGACCGACAACGCCGACAACGCGCCGCGTACCGCACCGGCCGCGCCGCCGGCAGCCGGCGCCCCGCGTCCGGCGCCCCAGGCGCCGACCCTGGGCGTTGGCGCGACGAAGGGACACCAGGTCTTCAAATTCAGCAGCAAGGGCAAGCTGCTGATGACGCTCGGCAAGGCCGGCGGCTCGGTCACCGAGTGCTGCTTCCAGCCGAACGACGTCATCGTCGCACCGAACGGCACCATCTACGTGTCGCAGGGACATAACGACATCGGGGGTCCGCAGGTGATCTGGACGTTCACCAAGGACGGCAAGCCGCTCTCTTCATTCGGCAAGTTCGGCCACGAGCGCGGCGAGTTCGATCAGCCGCACGCGCTGGCGTTCGACTCGAAGGGCCGCCTGTTCGTCGGCGACCGCAACAACAACCGCGTCCAGATCTTCGACCAGAAGGGCACGCTGCTCGACGTGTGGTATCAGTTCAGCCGTCCGAGCGGCCTCTTCATCGACAAGAAGGACAACCTGTACTCGGCGGACTCCGAGTCGGTGGCGGTCTCGCGCAACCACTTCGGATGGAAGAACGGCATCCGCATTGGCAGCATCAAGGACGGCAAGGTGGTCGCGTTCATTCCTGACCCGGCGACCAACCCGACGAACACCAGCGCCGCCGAAGGCGTGGCGGTGGATGACGCCGGCAACATCTACGGCGCCGAAGTCGGCCCGCGCGCGCTGAAGAAGTACGTGAAGCAGTAAGCTCGATTGACCATCCAGTGGCGCTGCCGTTGTTCTGGCGGCGCCGCTGGAGTTTCTCTGCCTGCAGAGCGGTAAATCCGCCGCCCCGCCGCCCGCCCTCGTATCGTTCACCGCCGACGAATTCCGGCTCCAGGACCGCTCACGCGCCGACGCTGTCGTTTTCGTGGATGGGCGGCGTCGAACCTGCGACGCTCGTGTCTCGCGTAGCCCGTTTCCTTGTCTGCCCTTCGCAGGAGCGTGCCCGTGTTACGTGTCATCGCCGTCTTCAGTGCGCTCTCCTTCGTCGTCGGCTGCTCGCGTCTCGGTCCGGGCGACGAACGGCCAACCAGGTTTGACCCGGGCGCCATGAATGCGCTGATGCCGGGGCTTCTGAAAGAGCAGAAGGCAGCCGGAGTCGGCGTTGCGGTGATCCGGGACGGCCGTGTGATCTGGACCGGCTACTACGGCGAGCAGGCGCCGGGGATCCCAGTGTCGGAAAAGACGGCCTTCAACACCGCGTCAGTGGCGAAGACGATCACGGCTGAAACGCTGCTCGCACTCGCCGCGAAGGGACTAATCGACCTCGACGAGCCGATTGCCGGTTACGTGTCGACGCCCGATCTGCAACGCGATCCGCGTTACAGGCTGCTGACGCCCAGGCTGCTGATGTCGCACCGCGCTGGGTTACGCAACTGGCCGTATGAGTATGCCGACGGCAAGCTGGCATTCAACTTCGACCCCGGCACGCGTTTCAGCTATTCCGGTGCGGGCGTGGAACTGGCTGCCAGGTATGCGAGCGCCAGGACGGGGAAGGACCTGCAGACACTTGCCTCGGAGTACGTGCTCTCGCCGTTGGGCATCCACGAGATGTCGATGGGTCGCATTCCGGCATGGGCCACGAACCGACTGGCGGTACCGATGGACGACAAGGGCGTATTTCGCTCGGTCGCCGAACTGGATAAGAGCCTCGCCGACGCCAACGCCAACGCTGCCGCGGACGATCTGATCGTGACGGTGCCTGCGTATGCGACGTTGCTCTCGGCGCTGATTGCGCATGACTGGCTCCCTTCCAAAGAGCGCACCGCTCGCGAAACCATCGTCACGTCGCTCGAGAATGATCCGATTTACGGCTGCCCACAGGAGATCGCGACGCAGTGCCCCAGTGCTTTCGGCCATTCCGTCGGCTGGCAGGTGTATCGCTACGGGACGCACACCGTGCTGATCCACAGTGGGAGCGATGCGGGTGAGAACGCGCTGGTCTACTTCTCTCCGGACAGGAAGGACGGCGCGGTGGTGTTCGTCAACGGAGCGAACGGCTGGGTGGTGATGGCCCGGGCGGTCGAGGTGATCGGCGATGAGCCGCTCATCGCGACCTACTATCGCGCGCTGGTCGAGAAGGTCATGCACCAGTCGATGCCGCCGCTCCGAACGCCGTGACTCCGGTCATGTTGGCGGCATGGACGGAGCGCCCTCGCCAGTGGCGCGCAATAGGTAATACACATCGGTACGCAACTGTGAGACATCGGCGTGCCAGTGCCCGTACACCTCCCACGACGGTCCGGCGCGGAGCCGATTGTTCGCACGGCACCACGCGACGATCGCGGCATTCGCCTCGCTCAATCGTCCATATTCACCTCGGTGGGTCACCATCGCGGCGACGCCGTGCGGCGTCTCGAGCGGTATGACCGCTCCCGTCGCCTCGAACGGTGCCGTGACACCGACGCAGAAGTCGACCGTGAGTTCTTCCTCGGTGGCCGCGCGGTAGATGAAGACGTTCTGTCCGTCGAGCGCGACCGCCCCGGCGCGTCCTGCGGCATACACCTGATCCAGGTAGCGTCCGAACTCCTGCGCCACGCGGCCCCGCGCGACCCGTGCACGTACGCCAGCCAACCGACGCGGCGCTACCGTCACTTCGTGAACTGCGTACAGCGCGGATGACATACGAGCCTCCGTGAGCGGATTGGATGACCAGGCGACCTCAGCGACGCGGTCCGCGCCGGGACAACGCGCGTCCGCAGCGCCAACATAGCGCAACGCCGCGTCTGCGCACCGCTACCTCGCCCAACGCAACACTTCCCAGGTGTCCTCATCACCCGTCCCCCAATTCCAGCGGCAGAGGAGAACGAACATGACCGAGGGAGCAATGTCGCTCGACGGAAAGCGCGTGGTTGTCATTGGGGGACCGTCGGGCATCGGCTTCGCGATTGCGGAACTTGCGCCCACACAGGGCGCGACCTTCGTCATCGGATCGCGCACCGAGGCAAACGTCAGCGCGGCGACAGCACGCCTGCAGGGGGCTACCGGCAGGGCCGTCGACTTGCGCGACGAAGCCGGCGTGGCCAGCTTCTTTGGCGAGATTGGACCGTTTGATCATCGCGCCATTACGGCGGGCGACTGGGACACACCGATGTTCGTGTCCGCCAGGGACATCGATCTGACACGGGCGCGGGAACTCTTTCCAGTGCTCTGGAAGATCCCCTGCGCGGCGCAAACGACGCCGGCCGCGGCCGAGTCAGCGAGGCGGTCATTGCCAGGGAACCGCCAACCACGCGTGCAATAGAATGCCCGGCATGATGCGTCGTCTGGTATTCCTGCTCGTGCTCATGGCGGTACTGGTTCCCCGCATTCCCATGTTCGCCGCGGGCCAGCAACGCTCGCGTAGTCAGGCGGCACCCGCGCGAGCACCTTTCGACGTGTACGAGCAGTCCATCCTCGCGCTGCAGGCCGCGCAGGCAGAAGGGCGCGTCACGTCACGAGGGCTAGTGGAGGCCTACCTCGCCCGCATCGCGGCATACGACCAGGTTGGACCTCGCCTCAACACCATCGTGACCCTCAATCCGCATGCGCGTGAAGACGCCGACGAATTGGACCGCGAGCGCGCCCGAAGCGGCCCTCGTGGCCCACTCCACGGCATTCCCGTGCTCGTGAAAGACAACTACGACACGGCGGACATGCCGACGTCCGGCGGCACGCTCGCGCTGGCAGCGATGCAGCCAGCCACCGACGCCTTCCAGGTGAAGAGGCTGCGCGCCGCCGGCGCGGTGATTCTCGGCAAGACGGCGATGCAGGAACTGGCCGTCGGCATCGTGACGATCTCATCGCTTACCGGTCAGACACGGAACCCATACGAACTTGCGCACGCACCGGGCGGTTCCAGCGGAGGCACAGGCGCGGCGGTCGCCGCAAGTTTTGCGGCGGTCGGTATGGGCAGCGACACGTGCGGTTCCATCCGCTATCCGGCGGCGAACCAGAATCTGGTCGGGCTGCGCCCGACTCGCGGCCTTTCGAGCCGGACCGGGGTCATGCCCTTGTCGGATACTCAGGATGTCGCCGGGCCTCTCGCGCGGACCGTCACCGATCTCGCCATCGCCCTCGACGCCACCGTCGGTCCCGATCCCGACGATGCCGTGACGGCAGGCGCAGCCGCGCACGTCCCCGCATCCTACGTAGACACCCTGGCCGCCGGTCGACTGAAGGGTGCACGCATCGGGGTCCTTCGGGCGCTCTTCGGTACGGCGCCGGAAGACGAAGAGGTTGCCGCCCTCGTCCAGAAGGCGCTCGATGCGATGAAGGGCCAAGGGGCCGAGA